>Ga0299915_10001676_pt1 | contig 16324 bp, 40 predicted proteins | sample RVTome_13_FD_200263 | JGI IMG/M metagenome (GOLD analysis project Ga0299915, IMG submission 200263) | Soil microbial communities from uranium-contaminated site in the Upper Colorado River Basin, Wyoming, United States - RVT92D227 (version 2) ... | reverse complement strand
AGCCTGGGGACCCTGAGGGCCTCGCCGTGTCGGAACGCCGCGACCCCGGCCTCGACCTCGCAGGCCACGCAGTCGCCAGACTGATTGTGGCACCCGCAGGACTCCGCCTGCTTCAACAGCGCTTCGGTCGCCACCGGCCCCAGGTCCTGACCGTCGACCTCGGCGTCCACCACCGCTATCGAGGTGATGTCCGGGTCAATGTCGCCCACCAAGTCCATGCGGTGGTTCCACCACGACCATGCCCGTTCGTCGCGGACCTTTATCCTCTTGACCTTGACTTCCACGGAAATCACCTCCCCTCAATAGTAATAGACGTAGGCAAACTTCTTCGCCGTCTCCAGGCCGCCCACGTAGCTTGAGACCTTTACGATAAACCCACCATGACCGGGCCGGGGACTAGGGGCCGTGGCCCAACCGCTCAACGGCCCCACCACCGTCTGCTCATAGACCTTGGTCTGCCCGTAGGTGTAGATCGAGATCGTGGCCCGGTCGGCTACGCCCTCGACGTAGAACGAGAACCGGGTGGGGCCTGGATTTGGCACCGGCACCACGGCCCTGACCTTGCCCGTCGACGGCCCCACGGTCGGAACCGGGGTCGGAACCGTGGTAGGGCCGGGCGTCGGCGACGACGTTGAGGTCGGCGGCGGACCCCCCACGGTCGGGGTCGGGGTCGAGGTCAGGACCGGGCTTGAGGTCGGCGTCCGGGTCGAGGTCCGGGTCGCGGTCGGGGTCCAAGCCGGCATCACGACGAACACCTTATACAGCTCTGAGTCGGCCCCACAGTAGGCCTGAGGCCCCTGCCGGACCCTGACGTGCAGGGCCATGGTCACCGGCACAGGTCCGTAGTCCGGGACCACGAACGCAGATAGGATCGGGTGGTTGGTCGGCGTCGGTGCCGTGATGATGACGCCCGGCGTCGGACAAGCGGCCTTCATGAACGTCTTGGTCACGCCATAAGCCCCATCCTCGTCCACCACCCAATCCCAGGACCCGGAGGGCGTGGTGTCCGTCAGGTCGCTGATCCCAATCGACCAAGAAATCGGCGGCAGGTCCGACCAGACGCCGAACCGGGCGGTCACCACCTGCCCGGCCACCACCGTAGCCGGGACGACCGGGGTCTGAGTATAGGCCGGGGCCAACAGCGCGACCGAGGCCGACCCATGGGCGACTCCGGCTAGTGCCAGCCCGGCTATGAGGCCGAGGACCCTCACTGGAAGAACACCTTGGGCTGTGTGCCGATGAACAGGATGCCGACGCACAGGCCACAGAACACGACCATCAGCAGGATGCCTAAGAACGCTTGAAACACGGCGTCGACCTTCGACACCGCCTTCTCGGCGGCGTAGAAGCAGTCGTCGCCCATGCCCTTGAACAGAGGGAAGATGAAGCCGATCAGGGCCAAGGCCACGATGAAAGCCACCGGGTTCATAACGCCTCTTCGAGAATGAGGGACTCGACCTGCCGCTCTACGACGCCGGGCAACGGGCGGACCAACCACGCCGAGCCGTAGGCGTAGCCGCAGTCCCCGCACTTTTCGTTGACCTTGTCAAAGCCGGTCCAGCCAGCTTCCTGCTGGTGGCGGCACCCGGCGTTGAGGTCGTTGAGGTGCCAGTCGTTCCAGAGGTTGAGGATGGCCTGGACCATCAGGTGGACGCGCTTGAGCCGCCCGCTGTGCAACAGGTCCGACAACTCGGTCTGGCACTGGCCCCCGCAGTCCGGGCCCTGCCCTGAGATGCTCAGGACCGGGTAGATCACGCCCTTGGGTATCAGGTCAAGGCCGGTCGTCCGCTCCAGGCCGGTCGCCACCTTATAGGCAAGCGACAGGTCGACGGTGAACGGCCTTGGCCCCCGGTCGGTGTCGACGACCCCGACCTGGATCGTCCTCGTAAGTCTTTTTGCCAACTGCTTTTCCATGAAGTCCTCTTATTATAAGTTGTTGTGGGTAGCTCTGTTGACGACCGCGACCCGGCCCCACCGTCGGCCCGCCGACTCTATGGCCGAGACCTTGGCCCTCGCCAAGCGCTTGCCCTCGTTGTCGGCGACGAACGTCCGTTTGTGCCGCCCGGACCGCCAGCTAAGGCCGAGATGGCCCTTAGGGCCGTTCTCGAAGTCCTTCCACGTGATGTAGAGCAGGTCGGTCATACCGCCGTTCCAGCCATGACCTTCGACAGCAGGGTCTCAGGGTTCCAGTAGAGGTCCCGCTCGATGGGCAAGCCCCGGACCCTCAGGGCCTTCATCTCGTTCAGGTCCATATAGCCGAGTTCGTCGTCGCCGCCGCCCGTCACGTAGCCGAACATCTGCCCGGTCGCGGGGTCCAACTCCGTCACATACCAGCGCAGGCTGGAGAACGGGTGGAAGAACTTGGTCACGACCTTCACCTGGTCGGACCTGAGTTCTGAGGTCGCACCTAACGCAGGTAGCGCCTTCTCCAGCTCTTTGGTCATCAGCTTCATACCCACCTCCCGGATGGTTGTTTCTTGAGACACCCAAATCTTACAGGAGTAAGAGACGTGGGTCAATAAAAAAACGACAGGTTTGTAAATAATTCTTTTGGGCGTCCCCTACGTCCCCTGCGGCTCCCGGTCCAGGGACCCCGGATTTGAGTCCAGGAGGCTCAAACACAGGCTTTTGGGCCGTTGGGGACCTGGACCAGCCAAAGGGACGTCGACGTCCCCTGGTGGGCGTCCATGGGCGTCCCTCGGACGTCCAGCGCCACGTCCTCAACGTCCCCTGGCCACGTGGGCGCCCGCCGGCCAAATTTTGTTAGCCGGGGACTGAAAGTCGTTGAAAAATATAGGATCGGGTGGCTGGCGGCGGCGACTAGACGGGGGTCCGGCGTGGCCGGGACCCCTGGCGTCCCCTGGCCGGTCGCACGATTTTCTGGCCAGGGGTCAAACGTCCCTTTTGGTTTTGGACGAGAAACACGTAGGAAACTTAGGTGTTGGAGGTCCTAAACTAAATCCAGCGGGTCTTCCGGTAGCGGCTTTTCACCGGCGGTAGCCGGAGCCTGGCCCGGCGCAGGCACGTCAGGCAGGTCCCGGCCCCGCCGATGTTGCCCCGGAAGATTGAGAACCCGGTGCCGTCCGACCGGTTCCAGCCCCTGACGCACATCGGCGCAAACGGGTCCATCGGCCCGTTCTTGGTCGCGTAGATGTGGGAGACCAGGTGCCGGTCGTTTCGGTCGGCGCCGTCGATGTAGCTGTGGACCTTGGTCTTGGGCGAGTAGTAGAGCTTTGACCTTTTGCTCATCGCTTCTCCTTTTGCAGAATACGTAGGCACCGCTTGCACGTCACCTCCGACTGGTGGAACGAGCTCTTGGGATCGGCGTAGCGGTCGTTGGTGCCGTCGCAGAGAATCCAGTCCTCGCCGCCATTGTCTTCGTTGGGGGCCGGGTCCCAATATGCGGAGTGGATGACTTTGCTCATCGGCGTTTCCTCACGGTGAATGGTCGGCTTCGGGTCTTCAAAATCTTGTGCAGGGCCACGGCCTGGACCCGGGGCCGCTTGATGTCGAGCAGGCGGTCGACCTCGTCGAAGTCGTCGTTGCGGATGGCGTTCCGGAGCCTGATCTTGAGCTGTTCGACCGGGTCCAGGATGTTGAATTTCCGGGATAGGGTCGACCAGGGGATGGGCTTGGTCTCCGGCAGCTTGGAGTTGACCCTGGTCATCTGGCCACGTTGTCGACGACGGCCAGCAACCGCGGGTTGCTCTGGTCCCGGGCCATCGGGATCAGCCAGCTCAAGGACGGAAGGACCGCAGGGTCGAAGCAGATGGCCTCGTTATACCAGGACACCAGCTCGTCGGTCATCTGCCGGAGGTTGGCGGTCCGGACGCAGGTGAAGCACCAGACCTCGACGCCTTCGCCCTTGAGTTGGGCGAATAGCCGCCACCGGTCCGGCGCGATCTCGACCCCGGTTTCCTCTTTAAACTCTCGGCTCATGGCCGTCCCTGGACTTTCGTTGATCTCCATGTGGCCCCCCACGCCGTTCAGGAACCCGGCCTGCCAGGCCGGCCGGTTCTTCTTGATGAGCACCACGTTGCCGGCACCGTCGAAGAGGAAGCCCACGACGTAGCGCTTCATTGGATGGCTCCGCCGCACCAAGGACAGAACGCCAAGAAGAAGGTGGCGGTCTCCAGTCGCTTCTTGCCCTTGACCTTGGTCTCGACCTTGAGCCCGATGCCGGTCCTGCTCTTGCCGGTCTTTGGGTCGAACAGCAGGTGGGCCTTTAGGCCCTTGAGGTCCAGCACGTGTTGGAGCGCATAACACCGGGTCTTGGGTCCACATACGACCTCGGTCATCTGGAGGCCGGTCTTAGACTTTTTCATCCTGTGACCTTTCTGATGTTTTGAAAGATGAGACGGAAGAACGAGAGCACCGGCCTGTTGGTGATCCACTCGATGGGCCAGCCGTAGGCGTCGACGCGCCACCAGGGACCTGGCTTCTGCTTGAACAGTTTGCCGGCGGGACCACAGACGTCGCCAGGGGTCCTAGCGTCGTCACAGCGCATGGTCTTGCCCTGCCATTCCTCGACGCCGGTCACCAGGTTGGGACCCAGGGCGGCCTTGACCCGACAGACGTCTATCCGTTGTAGAAGGTTGGTGTAGGCCGTGTCCCGATGGGCGCAGTTGACGCATAGTTTTATCATTCGGGATACTCCGTTGGCTTGTAGGTGACCACGACGTTGTTGCGGATGACGAAGCCCAGGGCCTGGACGTCGCCGAGTTCTGAGACGGCCCGGACCTTGTCCAGTATCTCCTTGGCGATCTGGTCGACCGGCACCTTATAGTGGCGCTCGGCGTAGCGCAGGATGCAGTGCTCGGAGACCGTGAGGTTGGCCGGCTTCATGTTGGCCAGGCGGCGCTCGACCTCGATGATGCGCTCGTCCGTGACCCGGAGCTGGTGCTTGAGGTCGATGACCATAGGGTCGAGGTCCTGCTTCTTGCGCCTCAGCTTCTTGAGCTCGGCCTCAAGGTCCCGGTGGAGCGCCTCCTTGCCGGTCTTGGTCTGGTCGCGGGCGTTCACGGTTATAGCCCGATCCCTGACATCCCACGGTTGTAGTCGATGAGTTCGGCGACGTCCAGCAACAGACGACGGACTTCCCGCGGGCTTGGTGCCACGGCGCCGTCGAACAGGAAGCCTACGACGTAGCGCTTCATTGGCTGACCCCGACGTGGTTACCGGCGAACGGTCGGCCAATGTAGTCCAGGGGGTGGCCGATCCGCACCAGCTTATACTTCGGGGCGGTCGGGGCCCAGATGCCATAGAACTTGGTCAGGCCGACCTGGCGCACGACGACCTCCATGTCGTCGGACGAGGCCAGCGCGTTCATCCGGGAGGCCATGGCGTAGACCCGGCCACCGGCCATCGCCAGCTCACTGTGGAGATAGCCCTTGACGCTGTATGGGTGCAGGTAGAAGTGGATGATCGAGCCGTCGACCAACTCGGCCACGGCCTCAAGGTAGCGCCGGCCACCCTGATGCTGGACGTCCGACAGCTCACTGTGTTCACGGACCATGAAGTCCCGGAACCGGGGGACCCAGGCCGACAGCCAGCGTTTGATGTTCATCGTTGCTCCTTGGGTTCCATGATCGGAACATCCATGTTGCTCCTTGGGTTCCATGATCGGAACATCCATAGTGGGTCCAAATTGAATAAGCATCGACTTGTGATACGTCCCATCCGGCTTCAACCACGGCGTGTGGTCGGTGTCACAACCGCCTATGGCCGACCCTATTAAGCTGTTGCAGATAGAACACTTCCCGATGACGGCCCCAAAATACCTGGCGTGGCCCAAGATATAGAGGCCTTTGCCGGGCTCTTGGTGACAGTAGGCGTGGTTGGGAGAGCCGCAGGTGGTGCAGGGCACCGGGGGTGATGCGTCTGTGGGCATCGTTAGTTCCTGAGCTGAATCTGGTGGAGTTTGTCCTCTTGGCGCTCGGTCAGGGGACGCCCCTGCTCGAGCTGGTCGGCCAACGACGCTAGGAAGTCGGTCTCCCACTTGGTGCGGTCGCTGGACTCAGACATGATGCGGACCATCGCCGCCTTGTCCGTCAGTTCTTTTGCGGCAGCCACTATCTCACCTTCCTTTCGGTGGTCAGGACAGGGACTTGTTGGACGACAGCAATAAGGGCCATCATCGAAACTCATGGACGCTCCTTCAACGCATCGACGAATCTTGTGGGGTTGGTGATGCCGCACAAAAACACGGCGCCGACGATGGTCCAGCCAGACCAGTCCTTTTGGACCACCAGCCAGACCGAGCCGCTGATGTAGAAGGCGTCGAGCAGGACCATGATGAGGTAGATGACGATCAGCTTCATGCCGGGACCTCGACGTGCTTGGGCAGGTCGAAGCGGCTGACCATCAGGGCGACCAGAGGCTCAACGACCTCTACCGGATACATCAGGTTGTTGCGCTCCAGCCGGGCCAGAGGCCCCTGGCCGACCAGCGTGGCGTTGCCTGGGCCGCAAATCTCCTTGGCCTCGGCCTCGCCATACTTGCCGGCGTTCCGCAGGTCATGGGTATAGCCGCTCTGGCCCGGGCACCACCAGAGGGCCCGCTCGTCGCCGCCGACGTTGTGCTGGTCGTGCTTGTAGCTCCGGATGTAGAAGAGCTGCGGGTTCTTGGCCGCCTCGTAGGCGTCGGCCAGCCGGTTCTGGAGCCCGACTAAAAGTCCGGCCAGTTGATGGGGCACATGAACTTTGAACGGACTCAGGTCCTCGGCCCAAGGGCCTTCGATCTCGCTGACGTGTTGGCCGACGACCACTGTGGTACGTAGCTTCCACCGGGCGTGGAGCAAAGCACCGTCCTGAGGATCGACCTTGATCGTGAGTTCTTTCATGGGGTCTCCTTAGGTTCGCAGATGTGGGCGTCGACGATCCTCGGCCATTCAGCCTTAGCCAGTCCGACGACGGTGCTCAGGTTCTTGCCGCAGTCGGGGCAGAGGCCGGCGCGGCGTATGGTCTCGCGCTCGAACTCGATGGCCGCGTCCTCGCCAAGACGCTGGCGCACCTCCTCCCGTTGCATCAGCCACCCGGCCTCGTCGGCGGTCAGGGCCCGGACGAAGATTTGGGCTCGGCCCCGGTAGCGGTGTTCGATCGAGAGCTTACCGTTACTCACCGGCGCTTCTTCTTTTGTTTATGTGTCCGGGCTTTTAACACCTTAGCTTTATTTTCTGGGTCCCAAGCGGTGCAAAGTGCGGCCCAATGACGACCATCCTCTGGTGTTTTGATAGAGGAAGTTCCGCTCTCCAGCACCTTGTCAAAAGCGGCGTCGAGAATTTTATGGACTGGCGTCGTGCCATCTTCTTCTTCCCGGCATAGCTCTATCGCTACATCTTTTGAGAACTGTGGTGGATCAGAGACTATGAACTTTGGCGTGTAGACGCCGGTGACTTGATTGTAGTTCTCTTCCATGGATCGACTTATCGCAGAGAAAACCAAGGTGTTGATGCCAATGCTAATGACCAGACGTCCATCGACGACGCTTACGTCCAAGGATTGGTTTTTTGGGTTGTTCTTCATCTGTGGCTCCTGCGTCCATGGTGACCGGACCGTCGCTGGCGCTTGGAGACCTTGGGTCGGTTGCGGGCCCGCTGGCGGCGCGGCCTCTGTGCCGGAGGGGTCCAGCGCTTCTTGGGCCGGGGCATGGCGTCGCCGAGCAGGTCGGCGGCCACGGTGGCCCTGCCTATGGCGTTGGCCAGGTCCTTGGCCGAGGTGGTCAGGGCGGCCATGGCGACGGCCAGACGTCCTTTGGACATGGGTGCTCCTAAACGAAGGGGGCGGCCAGGAAAATGGCCGCCCCAATAGTAACGCCTTGTTGTGTTATGGTCAAGATTTTCTTTGGTCCGCGATCTCGGCATCGGTCTTTAGAAACCAAGCCGGCCGTGGCCCAAGGTAGACCGGGGGCAGGTGGATGTCCGGGAGGTCGTTGAACTGATCGGCGGTTGGGTCCAGGACCCGGCCATCTGCCAGCTCCAGCCAGAAGTGGTTGGTCTCCCACCCGCCGTCCTTGACCACGACGCCCTCCACGATCTTGGCCTGGACCCCGTAGAACCCAAGGTAGCCAGCCAACGGGGCGCAGACCGCAAAGCACATGGACTTGGAGGGCTTTGGGCCAAGGATGCCGGCCCGGAACTCAGCTACTATTTTGATGAGGTTTTTGTCAGTCAAGATAAGGCTGGACTCAGATTGCAGTAGGGCCTAGAAGGGCGGTTGCCGCAGCCGACGCAGGCCAGGTCGGCGTCGGTGACCCAGCAGTTCTCAGGGGCCTTGAACGCCTGCTTGTTCATCAGCCACGTCAGGTGGCTCCACATGTCCTCGGGTCCTTCGGGGCCGACGCCGGCCAGGAAGTCGAAGTGCTCCCGGCGATACATCGACAGATGGGGTTCGTCCCCGGCCTGGATCGAGTGCTCGACGTTGGCGATGCGGTCGGCCAGCTTTAGGGTGGTCGCCATGTAGTGGCCCTTGATCTTGGGGTAGGTCTTGGCGTGGCGCTCATGGCGGTTGCGCCCTAGCTCGTCGGTCAGCAGGTAGACCAGCTCGGCCACCTGGGCACCGAACGCCCGCTCTACGTCCGAGTAGTTGCGGGGCGTGTCCTCGATGACGTCGTGGAGCAGGGCCGCCGCCTGGAACTCAGGGGTGGCGTCCGCTTTGAACCTGAGGAGCACCCGTCGGACCATGTCCAGGTGGTGGACGTAGGGCACGCCGCTGTAAAGCTGTGGGCCGTGGGCCTCGACGGCGAAGGCCCTGGCCCGGGTTACTATTTCATGTAGGTCTTCCATCAGTCGATCTCCAAGCTAATGGCCTGCACCTCTTCCAACACCCGGTCCCAATGGACCTTTTCTGCGTGCTCAGTCTCTTCATCATCGTCTTCGCCGTCGGCCTCAAACTCAAGGTCAATGGCCTCCAGCTCGTCGGCCCCGGCCTCGCAGGCCTCGGCCCGGGCCTCAAGGAGCTGACCGGTCTCGGAGTCCTGGAGCGCCTCAGGCATGTTGTCGCGCTTGTCCGTCTGCTCCTCGCCAAGGGTCCGGAGCCGGCCGGCTAGGTCCTCCACGGCGCTTATCAATTCGGCGTCTGCCGGCAGGGCCTCGATCTCCTCCTGGATGGCGTAGAGCTGGCTGAGGAAGTCTGAGCCGGTCAACTGAGAGGGCCGCGGCTGGACCTTGGACCGGTTGACGTGCGTCGACCGGTAGAACCGCCACCACCAATAACTCTCACCCTTCTTGATCCCGGCGTCCTTGTAGGCGCGGCGGGCACGCTTGACGTGGTGGGCGCGGGCCACGTCAGCCTCCGCTGTTGTTGGCTTCGACCTCGGTGAACATATCCACGTGTTCAAGGGCGATTGGGAACTTGGCTCTGGCGAAGACGTGGGGGAAAAGTTCCTTGGCCTTGGCCATGGCCTCGGCCGCCGGCACCGCGCCCTTAAAGATGAAACTGCTGTGAGAGCCTCCCCGGCTGTCAACCGACCGGTCCCAGAACGCAAGGATCGTCCAGCGGACACCGAAGCGGATGACGTGGACTCGGCCAAGGTTTTCTGGCACGTCTTCAACCCAGTCGCCGAGCAGACCGTCTATGTGCTTGGCCGCCGGGTGAAACTGAGCGTGTTCGGAACCGCCTTTGGAGTTGAAAAGGTAGTGGCCGGTAGACGACCAGCACCCGAAGTAAAGAGCGTCGTTCATGCCGGCACCTCTTCTTTGACCGGGTGGCCCTTGCACCCATGGTCTGGGTCGAAGTTGTCGCACTCGCCGTAGGGGATCAGCTTGATGCCCTTGGCGACCAGGGCCTCGAACCGGGTCCTGGCCTCGGCCACCGACAGCACCCGGCCGCCGTCGTCCTTGATGCAGTTGTTGAACGACCGGTCAAACATCTTCCGGGGCCAGGCCAACGCGCCCTCCAGGCTCAGGCAGAAGTGGGACATGGTCTTGCCGTCACTGGCGTTCATGCCGGCACCCTGCCGGCGCTTCCGGCCTGGAGGCTGAGGCGCAGGCTCTTCACCCACTCGGTCCTGGTCCGGGCCCGCTTCTCCTCCTCGATCAGCTCCTTCGTGTGGTATTGGACCTCATGTTGGACCGCCGCCACCTGGTTGACGTGCCATTCCCGACCCGGAAACAATACTGGTTCCGTCATGTATTTGGTTGAGCAGTCGTGTTCAATCGACTCTTCCAGTTGCTGGACCATGAAGTCCTTGAGCCCTTGATGGTCGGGGGTCGGTGGCGTCCAGGCCCGGACTTCCATCAGCATCGTCCGGTATCGGGTCTCTTCCAGGGCCTTCTCGGCCTTCCTCTCCTCATAGACTTTGACCTGCTCCTGGAACCGGGCCAGCGCCTCGTCCCGGCACCGGTCCTCGTCCATGGCCACGAGCTCGGCCAGCCTGCGTTCGGCCTTGGCCTTGGCCTCTAGGTGGTAGCTGGAGGGCTGGAACTCGTTGGGGATCGGCGCGTCCATCGGCTCTTCCCGCATCATGATGAGGGCCCCAAAGTTGCGGGCGCACCGCATGGCAAACTCATCGAACTTCTTGATCTCGCCGGACTGAACGCCGGCTGTGTATCCGGTAGGCATCTATGACTCCTTTTTGGCTTGCCAGTTATAGGCCTTTTTTTCAAAACCGCACTTGAGACATCTGTATTTTGATGCCTCTTTGCGGGTCATGCTCAAGCCCATGACTATGCCGTCGTTGGGGCAGACGTCATTCTCATCTCGAATCAGCTCTTTCGGAGTTTCGTCGATGTCCACGTCGGTCTCCACTCGCTGAATGATGTTGGCGGCCCCGGCCTCGGCCTCGATCCAGAAGCCGTCCAGGCGGCCATCCGTGAATCCGAACTCCTTGCCTATCAGGTTCATGACGTGGGGGGCCGGGACCCTGGCGTGGTCGGGATCGGACTTGTCATGGACCGAGACCGACAGGCGGCGGCAGAGTCCGAACGGCTGCTCCTCGTAGGAGAAGACACAGCGGAAGCCGACGGGCAGCACCACGATGTGCTCCAGGTAGTCGCCGGCCGGCGGGCGGTCGCCGGCCATGGTGGCCCGGAGCTGGTCGGTGGTCACGACGTTGGCCCTGGCGTAGGCCATGGCCTTGTTGATCGCCGCCCGTTGCTCCGGGCCGAAGACTACGAGGGCGGCCATCAGCGCACGGCCTTGAGGGCGGTGGCCGCCGCCTCTTTGCGGGCCTGCCGGATGCCGCCACACTGGCTGGCGTCCAACGAGCAGGTCACGCGCTTGCCGTTCTTCATGTTGAGGGCCGTGGCGTGGACCCAGGGCCAGGCGGTGACCACCATGACCGAGGTCTTGCGGCGCTTGTTGGTCCGGTAGTCGGCCCGCATGTCGTCACGATCGTAGCCGCCATCGCGCTTCATGATCTTGGCTTTGGCACGGTTCGCCTGGGTCCCATACCCGGTGGTGGCCCAAGGTGGCGCTCTCTGGACGTCCTGAGGTCGTCGGCCATTGAGCACAGGGCCTTGCATCGTTTGCCGTAGCCGGATAGACCTACGACCTCCAGCATGTAGACTGCACGACCGAACGCTCCGATCGCCTCTTTGGCCGTGATGTCCTTTATCACCGGTGCCACCTCTTTGAAAGCCGTCCGGCCCTGCGGGTCTGGCGTTTGGAGGCCTGCCGGCGGCGTTCCGCCGCTTGGCCTAACTCATACGTGCTGAGGCCTCGGCTCATGGACTTCCTGATCGTGTTGCCCCACCCGGCTAGGGCCAGGATGAGGAGCGCCGTCTGGCCAAAGAACATCCAGGCCGGGACCATCAGGTCAGCCTGTAGCCGGGGACCCCGGACGCGACGTGCTTGCGGACCTCGGCCCGCCACGCCTCTTCGGCCTCGTTCTGCGAGGGCTTGCCGTTGGACAGCGGGGTCGGCGCGGTCCTCAGCCCGTTGTCCTTGCGGACGGTGCAGGCCTCGGAGTCGCAGACCACGAACCAGAGGACGTAGCCCTCAGGCCCGATCTTCTGGACCTTGGACGGGAGGCCGCAGCGGTGGCAGGGCGGCAGGCCCTGGACCTGGATTAACATGGTGACTCCGAAGGATTTGGAATTACGTCGATGCCACAGTCTTCCATGAACTTCATGCACGTATCTACCCCGATTCTGGAAGCACCTTTGGCTATGGCCGCCGGAGTGCCGTCGTCTTGGTCATGTTCACCAGGGATGACGGGAAAACCGTCTTGGTCTTTTCCCAGGTCAAAACGCGCCAAGATGCCGGTGAGCGCGGCAGCCGTGAACTGAGCAATCAGTTCGTTTTGTTGAGACTCTGAGATTTTGGTCTTCTTGATGGTTGTTTCCATATTTACTCCTGAGAGAGTTGGTTCCCGGCCCCGGAACGTTTCACGGCACGGCCAAGGAAGAATCTTTATTGGCCTTGGCCTTTGGCTCATGACTCCCGATTACATGCCGCTTATCCGGGACCGGGGTAGCCTGTAAGATAACAGAGCGTTGCGTTTGGGTCAAGAAAAAGCTGTTGACCAATCGGGTTTGTTTCGTAGAATGGTGGCTCATAACCTCAAGGTCGACCGGCTGCCAGCGGCAGGCGGGGTCATGACCAAGAGTCCTTTTCGCTGAAAGCGAGAAGATTGTCGATGTCATCAAAGGGCGGGCCCGTCGTGAGACGGGCCCGTTCTTTTTATGAGGGACTCCAGTGCTCGTAGAACTCGGCCGGCATCCGGTCGAAGTCCGGGCCTTCTTTGGCCCGGAGCCGCCTGATCTGAGGCCGGGTCAGGGGCGCGATCTTGTTCCAGAACCAGATGACCTGGTAGTCTCCGCGGGAGCCGCCGATGTCGGTCCAGTCGTTGACGTGCTTCCGGCACCTGACGCACTGCGCGTAGTAGGGGGTCGGGCCATAGCCGATGGTGTAGTGGTCGGGTTTGTTGCCGCAGCGGCACCGGGCTAGGGCCGTGGTCAGGCGGTCGATCTGCATCAGTTTTTAAGCCGGCGGACCCCGGTCCGATCAAGCAGGAGCCGGGCCCCCTGGATCAGCCGGCCAACCTTGGTCAGGTCGGGGCCGTGGGCCACTAGCTTTGGCGTCGACCGGCGGCCCGTGTGGTCCCAGTTGACCGGGATGTTGGCCAGCCGCTTGAGCAACCGCTCGTAGGCCGTGATCTCGAGCTGGCGGGCTAGGTTTTGGTGGGGCTTATACATGGCTACCTCTTCTTCTTGGGCAGGTCCCGGCACTCGGACTTCTTGTGCCCCGGTTCGCAGCGGTGGACGTGGTGCCAGCAGTGGCCGCAGACCATGAGCTGGCAGTGGGGGCAGAGCCGGCGCCGCTTGACCAAGTCTCCGCAGTCGCCGCATCCAAACTTGTCGTGGTAGTCGTCGATGAGCTTGGCGATCGCCTTGGACAAGGCCGGCCCCAACTTAATTAGCCGGCCATGCTTTGACTGCGGGGCCTTGATGACCTTGGGCCAGTCGCCGGCGACGCCGGGGGCCATGGCCCGCTCTTGGGCCTCGTAGAAGATTGGTCCTTTATCGGAGTTCACGCTGGCTCCTTCTTGGCCGCCTCGATCTCGCTACGCGAGGCCTTGGGCAGCTCTGTGAACTTGTGGCAGTGGGTGCATTTGGTCCGGCGTCGGGCCTCCCAGGCGCGGCGCTCCTCTTGGTAGCCCTTGAGCCGGTCGGCCAGCCGGCTCTCTTCGTGGCAGAGCATCTCCAGGACCCACATCGGGTTGAGCCGCTCACCGCAGGTCCCGCACTCTACCTCGGCCTTGGCGGCGTCGACCAGCACCGACTTATGGTAGCACTTGTAGCGCCGGGGGTCGTTGTTCATGGCCCGTGGCCCGCCCTTGGCCCTGAGCTTGGCCGTCGCGTCCTCGAAGTGGATGGACAGGCCCTGTTCTTCGTCGCTCATTTAGTCCGGTTCCAGACCATGCCCGTCAGCTTCTCGCCCTTGTGTTCGCCGTCGCAGGCCACAAACCCATGGCGGCCCAGGGTCTTTGCCAGTTCCTCGTTCCAGACCTCCCAGACGTAGACCGCCTGGCAGTCTGCTTTGCACAGGGCCAGGAACCGCCTGAACTGGCCGGTGCCGGGCGTCACCGAGCTGACGGCCAGCACGTGGAGTTCGGTCAGACCCACGATCTTGGCCAGGCCGTGGACCCCGGCCTCTGAGTAGAACCGCAGGTAGCCGGTGCCGAGCATCTGGCTGGCCTCGTCGGGGGCCCACCGCAGGTGGTCCATCATTGGGCCAGCCTCCAGGACCGTCCGCGGGGCGCGGTCCCCCACTCTTCCTTGAAGAACCAGCGCCCGCAGTCCGGGCACTTCCGCTGCTTGCGGCCAGCCTTGGTCTGGGCCTCGGCCCAGCCGTGCCACTCCAGGTAGCCGCGACGGCACCGGTGCCACCGGCAGGTCTTGGTCGGGACGTGGGGGTCACGCGCCACGGCCAACCTTTTTAAGCAGACCCTTACGTTTAAGGTAGAAGTGGCAGGCAAAGAATCCGGCGGCGTAGCTGACCCTGGCCCCTGGTGTGCCTGTGAGGTCAAAGTGCTTCTTCGCCTGGCGGCAGGCCAAGGCCCATATCTTCTTCTCGGCTGGCGTGAACTCGTAGTAAGTTTTATTCTTGGTCTTCATAGTCTGCCCCCTCGTCGATCTGGCACAGGTTGAGCACCACGCCCTCCCGGCCATAGATGTCGTCCACCAACTTGAGGGTCCGGGCCGCGTTGGGCGACGTCGCTTCCATCCTGGCCAGCGCCTCCCGGCACTCGGCCTCGGCCCAGCACCCCATCCAGCCACCGGGCCTCAGGTTCCGCCGGTAGCGGCGCCGGAGCCTCATCATGCCCGTCAGGTTCTTGGCCGTGATGTGGGGCCAGACGTCGAAGTAGATGGCGTCGAACAGGCCCCGGGTCCTCCACCGGAAGGCGTCGGCGTAGACGATTTTGAACCGCTTGGCCCGGTGCCGGGCCTCCAGGTCGTCGAGCAGCGGGCTCATGAGCCTGGTGACCTCGGTGTTTAGCTCCACGACCACGACCTCGACGACCTCGGGCTTGGCCAGCACCGCGTCGGTCACCAGCCCAAGGCCGAGACCCGCGATCAGGACCCGGCCCCTGGCCTGCGCCACGAACTCGGCCTGCGTGTGCTTCTCCGCCTCGTGGGTCGACATCCAGACCGTGCGGTCCCGGAAGTCCTCCATGTCCTTGGCCTCGATCAGGGCGACGTGGGTCCCGGCCTTCATCCCCCGGCTGGCGACCAGAGGCAGACCTGGGTTGGCCAGCCGCTCTTGGGCCTGAGCGGCGTCGACCGCCCGCTGGTCCAGCTCGTGGGCGTAGACGAAGAACCTGCCGGCGTGGGCAAAGTTGTGGCGCATCCCGAACGACACCACTCGTTCGGACGCTTGATCGAGGGCCTGCACAGCCTCAGCGACGTTCATGATTTCCTCTTTGATTTTTTGACCCTGACACTCTTGGGCCGATATTGGACGCAATCGCAACCCCTCGGGTCCGCCAGTTGCTGGCAGTTGCCCATCCCACCTTTATATCTTAAATGGCACGACCAGCTATGCCCACACTTACATAGCCCTATGGCCTCAGCGACGTTCATCGGGGTCCCGGCGCAAAGCCCTTGAACCTGACGCGGTCGCCGGCCGGGTTCCAGTCCAGCACCAGCTCGTCGAGCTGGCCCTCGCTGTCGTAGTAGAGCAGGTGGCGCTCAGGCGACAGGTGTCCGAGCCGGTGGAGTTCCTCGACCAGCTCCTCGGCGGCGTTGGTGATCGTCGGGAACCGGTCCCAGGGCCCCAGGTCCCGGACGACCAGCGGCTGGCCGGGCACGTTCTTTTCGATGGAATAGGATGGGATTTTCACGTTGTCTCCTTGGACGGGGCCGATAGTAACAGGGTTCCGGACGCGACCAGGCGGTCCAGGACCTTGGGGTCGCTGATCTTTTTCTCGAACTGAACGACCCTCTGGACCAAGCCCCTGAGGCTGGCTTCCATGGCCTCGAAGAACCGGGCGCGTTCTTCCGTCCACTCTATGACCTTGGTCGGCGCCGCGTCGTCCAAGTTGTCATCTGGCGTTTGGATGTAGGGTCTCCAGATAAAAAGTTCATGGCCTTCGTCGGCCTCGGCCTCGACGTTTATCTGGAAGTATTTGACTTCCTGGCCGACGGTCCGCTCACGGCAGGCCTCCCACTCGAAGCCGATCGCGTGTTCAGGATGGTTCTCGAAACTGGACTTAAAGTCGTTCCTGCCGCTTGGGACGCTGACGGCGAACCGGTAGAGGATGACCTTGCGGACCTTGACCGCCGCCTTCGCCCATTTGTCCACGGAGATTCTGAACTCCCGTTCCACGTCTTCCAGGGTCTTGGCCGTGGGTGGCTTGGCATCCGGGAACAGGCTCTGATATT
>Ga0299915_10001674_pt1 | contig 16359 bp, 15 predicted proteins | sample RVTome_13_FD_200263 | JGI IMG/M metagenome (GOLD analysis project Ga0299915, IMG submission 200263) | Soil microbial communities from uranium-contaminated site in the Upper Colorado River Basin, Wyoming, United States - RVT92D227 (version 2) ... | reverse complement strand
AGCGCTGGGGATGATCGGAGGCGTTTTCAGAGTTTCGGCAACGTTTTCGTCGGTTTTGGTTTTTCTTGTTTCGATAGTAATGATCATTCTGGCTCTGCAGATGTTGGGCGTAAGAGCTTCAGCCAGATTTCAACCGACGATGCCAAAATTCATACTTCGATACGTTGCCGATGAATCTAATTTCAAGGGGCGTTTCTTGCCGTTTTTGATTGGTGCATTCACGTTTTTTCTTCCTTGTGGCTTTACGCTGACGACTCAGGGTTTAGCTGTGGCCAGCGGCACGCCGCTACAAGGAGCTTTGGTCATGTTTTTCTTCGCTTTGGGGACATCTCCGTCGTTGCTGACGATTGGGATTGCCAGCATGGAATTGTCAAAGAAACCTCATTTGTCCGATTTGCTGTCAAGAGTGGCTGGGATTCTGGTTTTGTTTTTCGCCTTTTCCAATATTAACGCCCAATTCAACGCTTTAGGATTGACTAGTCTGAGCGACCTCTATCCCAGGTCCGTTTCTGGGAGCCCAGTTGCTGAAGAGGGTTTTGCTCCAATCGTTGAAGGCAAACAGATCTTGAGAATGGATGCTTCGGCTAATGGTTACGAACCTGCCTATTTCAAAGTGAGAGCAGGAGTTCCTGTAAGATGGGAGATAGCAGACAAGGGCTTCAGCGGCTGCACCAACGCGATACTCTCGAGGGGTCTGTTTGAAGGGCAGGTTGATCTCTTGTCCGGCACAACCACGATCAAGGAGTTCACACCAGAGAATCCCGGAGAGTACAAGTTTAGCTGCTGGATGGGGATGGCTTCAGGAGTGATTGAAGTGATTGACCCCTCGACTGATTCGGGACCAGCGCAGGGCGGGGTCGATGCATCAGGCGGAGAGGTTCCTTCCGGTGCTCAAGGTTGCGGGTGCGGGTGAATGGGGCAGGGATGCTGGACATAGTCGGCAAACGGTATTGGTATTACTTGATTTCGGCCCTGGTCGTCGTGCCCGGGCTGATCTCGCTCATCCTCTTCGGCCTCAACTTCTCCATCGATTTCACCGGCGGTTCGATCCTGGAGATACAGTTTGAGTCGAGCAGCGCTGTTGAACCTGCCCAACTGAAGGAACTGTTCGCAGAGTTTGGCTTCGGCGACACGCTGGTCCAGAGTTCACAGGGGGGCATCTTCCTCATCCGCAGCAAGACGCTGGACTCTGCGACCAAGGTTGCGATCGAGGATGAGATCGAACAGCGCTGGGGGAGTTTCACAGAGCTCCGCTTCGAATCGGTTGGCCCTTCGGTTGGCGGGGAGGTGCAAAGGCGGGCCTACTTGGTCGTGGCGATGGCAGCCGCGGCGATCCTGATCTACATCTCCTTTGCCTTCCGCCACGTAACGAACCCGGTGCGCTACGGCGCCTGCGCCATCATCGCCATGGTTCACGACATCTTGGTGGTTGTGGGGCTGGCCTCCATCTTCGGCGTGCTGCATGGCTGGGAGGTGGATTCCCTGTTCCTGACGGCGCTGCTGACGGTGATCGGCTTCTCGGTCCACGACACCATCGTGGTCTTCGACCGGATCCGTGAGAACAGCAGAAGGTACGCCGGTCGACCCATAGAGGACGTGGTCAATCACAGCATCATCCAGACCTTGGATCGCTCTATCAACACGCAACTGACGGTGATTTTCACACTGACCGCTCTGCTGCTCTTTGGCGGGATCACGATCAGGAACTTCGTGTTTACGCTGCTCATCGGCATTATTAGCGGTACCTATTCCTCGATCTTCAACGCCAGCCCCTTGCTTGTGGAGTGGGAGCGGCGGCCCGACCGTCTGAACTACGTATTGTCCTTCCTGCTGCCTCCAGTGGGCCTCGCTGTCGGTCTCTTCTTGCTGCTCAGGGGTGACCGGCGATCGAAGCCCTGGGCCAGGGGTAGCCTGGTGGCAGCCTGGGCTGGGGTGATGTGCCTTGGTGGATTGCTCCTGCTCAGAGGGGTCCTCCCCGGGTAGCTGCCTCCCGGCAGAACGCTGCTCTAGAGGGCCGAGAGTTGCCGACCCGCCATCGACGACGAAGCCGTCTCCAACCACTATGACAGGTTGTGACTTCATTCCATAGACGACAGACTCATAAGAAAAGGAGACGAAATGGAAAAGAGAAAAGTACTGACCGTGATGTTGAGCCTGACAGTCCTGGTCTCGCTCACCTTAGCCTGTCTCCCGGGGCTGCCCAGCGTGAGCGATATCATCCCCGGTGGGGAGGAGACGCCCGCAGCACCGCCGCTGGTGGAGACGCCGGTAAGCCACCAGCAGTGCGGCGACGGCGTGTGCGATGGACCGGAGAATGCAGAGACTTGCCCTCAGGATTGTGCGGCGCCTCCGGGCGAGACGCCGGTGGGGCCCTTCGAGGTGGACACGGAGGCTCTGAACAGCCTGAATTCGTATGCTTACGCCTTTCATTTTGAAGGTCTGAGCACCACCACGGGGGTCGTTGAGCATAGTATCGTCGATATCCAGGGGCAGCGGCAGAACCAGCCCACCAGGGCGGAGCAACTGAGCTTCTCCAGCAGTGATGGAGCGTCCAGCACCGTCGAGTTCGTCTACATCGAGGAGCAGGGCAAGATGTGGACCCGGGAGGCAGGAGCCGAGTGGACGGAGGTCCCGGTGATCGACCAGTCCATGGTGGGCATTTTCGACGCCTTCAGTATGGGCTTCTGGTGGACCACGCTCTTCGGGACGAGCGATCAGAATGCACAAAACCTGGGTCAGGAGACGGTGAACGGTGTTCTGACCACCCATTACCAGGCCGTGGAGGGCGCCTCGTATCTCTTCAGCGCCGGCTGCACCTGGGCCTCATCCAACGATGATGCCTGGGTTGCGGTGGACGGTAACTTCCCGGTGAAGAGGCAGCTCGACTCTGCCGGCGATTGCCAGGGCGAGAGTGGCGAGGTGCACTTCAGCATGGAGATCACTAACATCAACCAGCCGGTCAACATCAGCCCACCGATGTAGATGGCGTCGGGGGTGGGTCGCCGGGAGATGGAGGGGACCCACCCCTTTTCATTGAATCGGCCATGACTGAGATCTGCATTCGGACCAGCGTAGCAGTGGCGGTGGTGCTGGTATTGACCGCCTGTGGGGGAGGGCAGGAGCCCACACCTGAGCCCGTCTCCCTGGAGTACGACAATAGCGCTGGGGCACTAATTGTTGAGGCGGATACCTACGGAGGGCTGCTGCCCCCTCCGTCCAGCAGGCACATTGCGGAACTGAGCATCTACGGCGACGGGCAGGTGGTGCTGGCGGAGGAAGATGGTGCACCCAGGGTGGGGACCGACCGCGCCGTCACCATCGGGCGCATCAGCGAGCAGGAGTTGGCTGGACTGCTATCCTTCACCGCGGACAGCGGGTTCTTTGGTCTTGATGACTACTACGTCGACCCGGCGGCGCCGACAGACGGGCCGTCGAGGCACGTCAGAGTACAGCTTCTGGGCGTCTCGAGGGGTGTGTCCATCTATCCCTCTGACTACCCCGCTGCTCCGGCCGCGTTCTGGCAGACGTACGATGCGGTCATGGGCGTTCAGCCCTCAGATGCGACAGCCTTCGTTCCCACCTCCGGTACGCTCACTGCTACGGATTTGGGTCCCATAGACGATCTTCCAGCCGGCCAGGGGAACCAAGTGGCGCCGTGGGACACCCCTCTCGTGGGCATAGCGCTTGGGGAAGCCACAGGGGGGGCCCACCTCGAGGGCGAACAGTACGGGAGGGTGGAGCAGTTCCTGCTGCGCTATCCCCAGGGGCAGCTTTTTGGGTCACAGGAGGGGAGGGCCTACCAGGTCTTGCTGGAAGCCGACCTGCCCTGGGAGGTCGAGCCCACCCCATAGGAGCCGAGTTCCTGGGGGCGAGATGTGAAGCAGCAGCACGGCATGCCGTGCTGCTGCTTGCGATGGAGAGACTGGCTTGCAGTATCCAGGCGGGCACGTGAACGGACGGAAGGAGCTGGTGAACGAGCCTCGTGGGTGGAGGGCCCTGCCGCGCAATGTGTGGATCCTTGGCATCACCAGCTTCTTCACCGATGTCTCCAGCGAGATGCTCATCAACCTCCTGCCTCTGTTCCTGGCCAACGTGCTGGGCGCGGGCACTGCCGTCATCGGTCTGATCGAAGGCCTGGCCGAGAGCACGGCCAGCCTGCTGAAGGTGGTCTCAGGCTGGCTGTCCGACCGGCTGGGGCGACGGAAGTGGCTTACCGTGGCCGGCTATGGCCTGTCGACGGTTGTCAAGCCTATCCTCTACCTCTCCGCCTCGTGGTCGTCGGTGCTGGGCGTGCGTGTCGCCGACAGGGTAGGCAAGGGCATTCGCACGGCGCCTCGGGATGCCCTCATCGCGGACTCCGTCGACGAAGGTCAGCGGGGCCTGAGTTTCGGACTGCACCGCGCCATGGATACCGCTGGTGCGTTCTGTGGCCTGCTTATCGCCACAGGCGTGGTATGGGCGATGCAGGCTGGCGGCGGCGTTCTGGAGCGGTCCACGTTTCAGACGGTGGTGTTGTTCAGCATCGCCCCGGCCGTGCTGGCGGTGCTCATCCTGGCCTTCGGCGCCCGCGAGGTCCCCAGGCGGAGCGATGCCGCCCAGGCGCCGTCACTGACCCTCAAAGGTTTCGACCCCCGGTTCCGAGGCTTCCTGTTGATACTGGTTCTCTTCACCTTGGGCAACTCCTCGGACGCCTTCCTCATCCTCAGGGCCCAGGAGCGTGGCCTTTCGGTCCTGGCGGTGATGGGTGCGCTGCTGACTCTCAATCTGGTATACACGCTGGTTTCTGGTCCGGCCGGGATGCTCTCGGACCGCATCGGCCGCCGACGGGTGATCGTCAGTGGCTGGCTGGTGTATGGGCTGGTGTACCTGGGCTTCGCCCTTGCTGGCTCGGGATGGCAGGTATGGATGCTGTACGGCCTGTACGGGATCTACTACGGTGTCTCGGAGGGAGCGGCGAGGGCTTTGGTAGCCGACATGGTCAGGCCCGACCAGCGAGGCACGGCGTACGGGCTCTTCAACGCGGTGGTCGGCGTGACGGCCTTGCCAGCTAGTGTACTTGCGGGGCTGCTGTGGCGCGGGCTGGGCACCTGGGGGGGATTCGGTGCGTCGGCCCCCTTCCTTTTCGGGGCGACGCTGGCGCTCCTGGCGGCGGCACTCATGGCTGGGTGGCTGCCCAGGCTGGCAGGGGAATGCGCAACGGGCTGACTGGAGGTCAGCCGGGCGTCAGCCGGTGAGGTACTTGAGTATCAACTCCAGGGCCGCTTCGGCGGACTGCTCCTTGTTCGCCGTTCGATCTCCTGACCATACGTGCTCCCCCAGCAGTTCGGCGTCTTCCGCGGCCAGAGCTATGTATACGAGTCCCACCGGCTTGTCGGGCGTGCCACCGGTCGGGCCAGCGATGCCCGTAATGGATACGGCTATGTCTGTCCGGAGCAGACGGCGGGCTCCCCTGGCCATGGCCAGAGCGGTCTCGCCGCTCACCGCCCCGTGCTGAACCAGGGTCTCATGAGGCACGCCCAGTATCAGCTCCTTGGCCTCGTTGGAGTAGCTGAGCGCTCCCCCCTCGAAGTAGGCAGAACTGCCCGAGACGTTGGTGATACGGTGGCCGAGCAGGCCGCCTGTGCAAGACTCGGCTACCGCCAGCGTCCAGCCACGCTGCGACAGCAAATCCCCGACCTCCTGCTCCAGCAGGCGCTTTGGGCGGCCCCTGGTCCCGCTCCTTGACAGCTCCGCCCTGCCCCTCAGCTCGGCCAGTCCACCGCCGGCCAAGAACTCGGCGAACTCCTCAGTAGTGGAGAAGACGCGATCGGAGAGGAACTTGATGACCCAGTTCTCGGCCATGGGCGAGATCGTCAGGATGCGGGCCCCGGCAGCGTAGCCGTGCCACATCTCGATGGCAGTTCCCATACTGGCCTCGGGTAGATAGGCCACCACGACATCTGTCTGAGCCGCCATGTCGGCCAGTTCGAGGAACGTGCGCTTCCCCTCTTCGTATCCGTAGTCGACGCTGTCCGGATATAGCTCCAGGGGACAGATGACCTCGGCGTCGGGGTACTGGCGCGCGATGATCTCCCTGATGGTGGTACGGTAGTCCTGGTCGCAGATGTCGTCGTCCTGACGAGACCCCTGCATGATGCCAGCGACGAAGAAACGCAACACAACCTCCCGATGGGCCTACTTGATCTGGGAGGCATTATATCACCTTCCGCAGGGTTCGCCAGCATGTCTTGACACTTGACGGTGGCAATGGTATAGTTGGGTCGTTCTGGTGGGTCGTCGGTGTGAGTTCCAGCAGTCAAGTCAGGGGGAGATGCTGGTGAAGTACGCCAGGGTGGTGGTCAACACCAGGGTAGAACCACGGAGGCTGGTGGCTGGCGAGCCCCAAGGTGAGGGGCACGAAGGCGCACGCCTGGGCGCGACCTTCCACTATTCGATTCCCCCTGAGCTAGCTGACCTCGTGCAACTGGGACACCTGGTGCTGGTGCCCTTCGGAGCGCGACTTCTACAGGGCGTGATCTTCGGCTTTGCCGACAGCTCGCCGGTGGCTGAGACGAAGGATCTCTACGAAATCGCCGATCCCGCACCGGTCCTCTCCCCTGCCCACATCGAGCTGGCATCGTGGATCAGCGACTACTACCTGGCCCCTTTGATAGACGCGGTGCTCCTCTTGCTCCCACCGGGAGTCGCTCGCCAGTCGCGTACCGTGATTGGTTTGAATACGGAGGCGGCCCTTCCTACGGATCTAGATAGCGAACAGCAAGCGGTGATCGATCTACTGCGCCGGGAGGGCGAGGTTCCCCTCAGTGGGCTGGGCAAGAAACTGGGGTTGAAGAACTACCAACGCCTCGTCGAGAGTCTCGCTGGCGACGGCCTGGTCGTGATGCGATCACGCCTGGCCGAGGCCAGCGTGAAGCCCAAGATGGAGCGGATCGCCCGCCTGAGGGTAGACCCGACACCAGATTTGCTGGACGAACTGGGCAGGGCTCCGGTACAAAGAGCCATCGTCCAGTATCTGGACCAAGGAGGCGCCAGCGCCGTGTCGGATATCTATGCCGACGTGGGAGGGAGCAGCTCCACCCTGAGCGCGCTGGTGGACAAGGGTCTCGTAGAGCTGGAAGAGCAGGAGGTGTGGCGAGACCCCTTGCAGGGGCGCACCTTCTTGCCCAGCACTCCTCCCAGGCTGACCGAGGCTCAGGATGCTGCCTGGCGAGAGATCAAGGCTAGTTTGTCTGGAGGTGGTCCCGCAGTCTTTCTACTCCACGGCGTGACCGGGAGCGGGAAGACCGAGATCTACCTGCGTGCGCTCGGCGAGGTGCTGGCTATGGGGCGGCAGGCCATCGTGCTGGTGCCGGAGATTGCCCTCACTCCGCAGACCATCCGCCGGTTCGCCGCCCGCTTTCCTGGGCGTATAGCAGTACTGCACAGCAAGCTGTCCGTGGGCGAACGGTATGATGGCTGGCGTCGCGTGCGCGATGGGCTGGTGGATATCGTCATCGGTTCTCGGTCCGCCATCTTCGCCCCGTTGCCCAGGCTGGGGCTGATCGTTATCGACGAGGAGCACGAGTGGAGCTACAAGCAGGATAGGACGCCGCGCTATCACGCGAGAGATGTGGCCGTTAAGCTGGCGGAGATCACGGGCTGTAGGGCAATCCTCGGTTCGGCAACCCCTGATGTGGTCTCCTACTATCGTGCCCAACAACGTAGGTACACGTTGCTGCACCTGCCCAGGCGGATCATGGGTCACCGCCGGCGTGTGGAGGAGCAGCGAGCGCAGCATGGAATAGACGAGGCGCGTGTGGGCGTGGTCAAGGAGGTGGGCGAGGGGTACGACGAGGCTGTGTACATGGACCTCCCGATGGTCCAGGTGGTGGACTTGCGACAGGAGTTGAGGGCAGGCAACCGGAGCATCTTCAGCCGGGCACTGCACCAGGCCATGGCCGAGGCCCTCAGCGCTCAAGAGCAGGTGATACTCTTCCTCAACCGGCGGGGGGCCACCACCTTCGTTCTGTGTCGAGACTGCGGGCACGTCCTGAAGTGCAGGCGCTGCGACCTACCCTTGACCTACCACTCCGCCGAGGACGATCTCATCTGCCATCACTGCAATTGGCGCACCTCCCTCCCCGACGTCTGCCCCAATTGCTGGAGTGAGCGCATCAAGCATTTCGGAGTCGGCACGCAGAGGGTAGAGGCCATAGCCCACCAACTCTTCCCTGAGGCCAGGATCGTACGCTGGGATCGGGACACCACGGGCGGCAAGATGTCCCACGAGCGGATACTGGAGAGGTTCATCAAACACGAGGCCGACGTAATGATCGGCACCCAAATGATCGCCAAGGGGCTGGACCTGCCCCTGGTGACTCTGGTAGGGGTGATGTCGGCGGACACGGCGCTGAGCCTTCCGGACTTCCGTGCGGGAGAACGGACCTTCCAGCTGCTGACGCAGGTCGCGGGACGGGCAGGCCGCAGCATCCTTGGCGGCAGGGTGATCGTACAGACGTATGCCCCAGACCACTACTGCATTGAGGCTGCCAGCCACCACGACTATGAGGGTTTCTACGGGCAGGAAATCGAGTTCCGGCGGCGGCAGCGGTACCCTCCCTTCGGCCGTCTGGTGAGACTGGTGTACGTACATCGCGATGAAGAAAGATGCGAGGCGGAGGCCACCAAGATGAGCCGGGTGTTGGAGAACAAGATAGCGCGTCTGGGCCTGCCGGAGATCGATGTGATAGGGCCGGCGCCCGCCTTTCTGAGCCGCATTCGGGGCCAGTATCGCTGGCACGTTATAGTCCGGGGCAAAGACCCCCATTCGCTGCTGGAAGGGGTGGACTTCGGCCCTGGGTGGCGCGTGGATGTGGACCCTGTAAGCCTGCTGTGAGCACATTTCTGCTCTGGACATTGATGACACGGCGCTGAGAGCGCAGAGGCAAGGAAGGAGACCAACGAAGTATGCGGGAAGATGGTGTGCCCGAGTCGGCGATGGTGATCGAGGCCCATCCCGACGATGCGGAGTTCACGGTCGCCGGCACGGTGGCGAAATGGGCGAAGGCGGGCTGCCGGGTGACGTACGTGATTTGCACCGACGGCAATGCGGGTTCCCTCGATCCGGACATGACGCAGGAGCAACTGGCGGAGCTGCGTCGCGCCGAACAACGTGCTGCGTGCGCCATTCTGGGCGTGAGCGAGGTGGTCTTCCTCGGCCACGACGACGACCAGCTGGAGCCCACGCTTGAGCTGCGGCGTGAGCTGGTGCGGGCCATGCGTCAATACAAACCCGAGGTCGTCATCACCGGGGATCCGACGCGGCTATTCAGGAATGGCGACTACATTAACCATGCCGATCATCGTGCGGCGGCCCAAGCAGCGCTCGATGCAGCGGCGCCGGCGAGTGGGCTGCCGCTGTTGTGGCCCGAGGTCGGCGCCCCGCATCGGGTGAGCCGGCTGTACGTTCACGGCACCGACCAGGCAAACGAGTGGGTGGACGTGACCGAGACTATCGATCTGAAGATCGAGGCGCTCAAGCAGCACGCCAGCCAACTCGGAGATTGGGACCCAACCGAGATGGTCAAGGAATGGAGCGCAGAGGTGGGCAAGGAGAAAGGGTTGGCGCATGCTGAGAGTTACCGGGTCATCACGATGAGGCGACCGCCTGGGGACGATTAGAGAAAGGAGAGAGCCATGGAAGCGCGCATTCTCTTATGTGTGGCCTTGGTGAGCTCTCTGTTGGTGGGTTGCTCTTTGGTTCCCGACGTGGGGAGGTTCTCTCTGAGGTCAATGTGACCGGTTCGGGCAATGTGATCACCAAGGAACTCGACCTGCACGGCTTCGACCAGGTTAGCATGAGCGGGGGTTTTGTTGCCCACATCACCCGGGCGGATACTTACCGCGTGGTTGTCCGGTTGGACGAGAACCTGGAGGAGTACCTGCGGCTAGAGGCACCGGGTCGCACATTGGAGATCGGGATGGAGCCCAATCTGAGCATCTTGGGCACGGCGACCAGGGAGGTGGAGATCACCATGCCTGAGCTGGCGGGGCTGGAGTTGAGTGGCGCTACCCGGGGTATAGTCTCAGGCTTCGACTCTACCGCCGACCTGAGCGTGGAGGTGTCGGGCGCAAGCAAGCTGGATGGCGACATCCAGGCTGGGGATGCCAGCGTTGAAGTCTCCGGTGCGAGCACTGTGGAGCTGAGCGGCTCTGGTGGGGAGCTCGTCCTCAACGCGTCCGGTGCCAGCACGGCTGACCTGGCCGATTTCCAAGTGGGCGACGCCAACGTCGAAGCCAGCGGTGCCAGTACGGCGAAGGTGAACGCCAGCGGGCGGCTGGATGCGGAGGCGAGCGGGGCCTCGCGGGTTCTATACCTTGGCGACCCGACCCTGGGCAGGATTGAGAGCACCGGGGCTTCGACGATCGAACCCGAATAGGCTGGGCCTGGGCTGGACGACGTTCGCTGGGTGATGCCTGGCGATGCGGACGTCGCCGATTCGTAGGGGCATGGCATGCCGTGCCCCTACTGCGTGAATGATGCTGTAGGACCAGCTGTCAACTTGCCCTACGTGTGGCGGATTGGGCGTGATTCCACAGGGTGCGCGAAAAGGCGATCGAAGTCGGGCGCTGCGGGCACTGATTTGGAGCGGGGACGCGGATCCTCAGGGGTCCGTGGCGCCCTCAGGGCAATCCAACACTCATGTTGTGACGATGGTTGACACAATGAATGAATTGTGCTACAATAGGTGCAGACTGTGATACCTCGGCTGACCGAGGATGGTCGCCTGCCTGCGGGCGTTCACCAGGCTAGTCTGGAGGAACTTAGGGACCGCTTCGGCAGGCAGAGTGCCGCGCGAAGGCGGCTGTTCAAGGGGCTGACTCGTGCGGTGGAAAACCTTCGAGAAGCTGGAGTGAAACGGGTGTACGTGGATGGTAGCTTCGTTACGGACAATCCGGTTCCCAATGATGTGGATGGGTGCTGGGAAGCAGATGTCGACATTGACCTGGGCAAGCTTGACGGAGTGTTCCTAGATTTCGGTGAGCGTCGGAGGCGGATGAAGAAGAAGTATGGTGTTGACTTCTTTCCGTGCAGTTTCTCAGAGGGCGACACTAGGAAGGCCTTCTTGGATTTCTTTCAGGTGGACAAGGACGGCCGGGCCAAGCGCATATTGGCGATCGAGTTGTGACTGATACCCCACCTCGTCGCCCAGCTTGGACAGCGGAGATATGATCGGTAGTCAGGATGGACGAGGGCTCAGCGGGTCCTCTCTTCGTCGGACTAGCAGTCTCAGGGCGTGGTCGAACAGACGGTGGTTCTGAGTGTCTTGGCGAGCGTCGGTATCTCCCAGCTGATAGACACTGAAGCAGAGAGGACGTACTGTGATTAAGAACCAGCATCAATACAGGATGACCAAAGCGCAACTGACAAGGTTGGAGGAAGCGCTGAAGCGCGCCAGGGCCGCCGAGACTAGACTGCAAGCTGCGCTGCATGAGGCGATGATCGCTGGGATGGAGGCACAGGTCGCTGAACTGCGACAGGAGCTAGAGGAATATGATTCCCTGAAGAATCATGACGTGATTGCTGTCGGGAGCTTCGAGGAACTTCCTGAGGTCTTGATCAAAGCTCGGATTGCCCGTGGCTGGACTCAACGGCAGTTGGCCCGAAAGCTGAAGCTCAAGGAGCAGCAGATACAGCGCTACGAGAGTGTGAACTACCGTACGGTGTCTGTGGGCCGGCTACTGGATATCGCACAGGCCCTCGACATAAGACTGGAGAGGTGCGAGACCCGGCTCGCAAACCCTGGTTCCTAGGATGGTTGTAGTTGGCACGGCAAGTGGGAAGCAGCGTGCGCCGGGACTACGGGCGGAGCGGTCGCGCCGTGCGTGGGCCTGCGCGACGGGGACGGATAGGCTTCTTGACAGTTTGAGAGTAGATGGGTACAATACGCCCACAATATTGCCAAGAACTTAAAGGCGCTGATCAGGAGGAGTAGGCGGTCTAGAGTTGGCAGAGAAGGGAGGTCACTGGGTGAGAGCCTCCCGCAACGAGAGCCGCTGAAGGTCGCCTGGGAGTCGGGAAGCTGAACGGCGGTGATGCCCAGTAGGTTTCCCCGGTTGGGTCCGTTACAGCCCATCGAGGGCCGTCGCTGGCTCAGGCCACGGCGGAATCGAGGTGGTACCGCGGAAGAGCCCCTTTCGTCCTCAGGATGAAAGGGGCTTGTTGCTATGTCGGACGGCCGGGCTCGTAGGACAAGCTTAAGCTTGTCCTACAGGGCAGGGCACCTGGTGGGGTGGGTCCCATGCCCTCGGGGAGGTGACACATGCCGGATAAGGAAGCTCTCCTCGGCAACGCACGAAAGAGGGGCGTGTGGAAGCAACTTACGATCCTGATCGAGGGGACAGAGGAGCTAACGGACTGGACCTGGAGGGTTGGCAAGAACGCAGATCACATCACGTATAGCGAACGACAGTCGGGGCGGCGCATGGTTACGTACGGAGAGCGTGGCGAGGGACGGCCGCTGGATGCTGATATCAATCAGGGCGGCAACCAGTTCGGGGCCGCCTTTGGCGTCACGGAGGACGAGGTTATCGCTCGTTTGAAGACGTATCTCCCACATGCCTGTGACGCGTACGAAACAGGGTACGAAAACCGCAAGGCAGACTACGTGGCCATCAGGGACGAGGCCGATGCTGAGCAGTTCCTTGCCTTCCTTAGGTCTTTCGTTGACTCACGCGCGAAGAGCTCCGCCTAGTGGCGTGATGAGTTAGGAGGAATGTCAGGTGGATTGGGATCGTGTCCGGAGCTTGCAGCAGAGGTCGGGACTGAAGACCAAGACCGGCAAACCGTTCTGGATCTCAAGAGTGACGGAACGGATGGTGTTCATTGACTTGCCTAGCGGTGAGCAGTCAGTTTCGCGGGCAAACCTGGAGAGGGCGGAGCGACTCGTGCTCGCAGGCCGACGGCTTGAGGGACCAATGGAGTACAGAACACTGATCGCAGACGAGAGACCGGCGTACGCCTGGGCGATCCTGCGCGAGTTGGGCATTGTGTAGAAAGGCCGATTGATCATGTACGGGAAAGAGATGTCCAGGACCTATCACCCTCAGGATACTGAGGAGCGATTGTATGAGTTCTGGGAGAAGAAGGGCTACTTCACGCCAGAGATAGACTGGGACCGCCCGCCCTTTACCATCGTCATCCCGCCGCCCAACATCACCGGCGAGCTGCACCATGGGCATGCCATGTTCATCGCCTTCGAGGACCTGATGATCCGTTACCACAGGATGCGGGGCGAGCCCACTCTGTGGCTGCCTGGGAGCGACCATGCCGGCATCAGCACCCAGAACGTAGTGGAGAAGGAGCTGGCCAAGGAAGGGCTGACTCGCCACGACGTGGGGCGTGAGAAATTCGAGGAGATGCTTTGGGAGTGGAGGGAGGAGTATGGGGGCATCATCACCCATCAGCTCCGTCGCCTGGGGGCCTCCTGCGACTGGACCCGCGAGCGTTTCACCCTGGACGAGGGTCTATCCCGGGCTGTTCGAGCGGCCTTCGTCAATCTCCACCGCAAGGGGCTGATCTACCGTGGCGAGTACATCATCAACTGGTGTCCACGTTGCCAGACCGCCCTCTCGGACCTGGAGACCCCACACGAGGACGAGGTGAGCCACCTGTGGTACGTGAGGTATCCCCTGGAGGAGGGGGGCTACGTTGAGGTGGCCACTACGCGGCCGGAGACCATCCTGGGCGACACGGCCGTGGCGGTGAACCCCTGCGACGACCGATACCGCGACATCGTGGGCAAGATCGCCACCCTGCCGGTGCTGGGACGGCGCATCCCCATCATCGCTGACGAGGCGGTGGACCCGGCCTTCGGCACCGGGGCCGTGAAAGTCACCCCCGGGCACGACCCTACCGATTACGAGATTGGGCAACGGCACGGCCTGGAGATGATCAACATCATGAACCTCGACGCCACCGTGAACGACGAGGCCGGGCCGTACAGGGGTATGGACAGGTACGAAGCTCGCGAGAAGCTGGTGGAAGACCTGCGGAAGCAGGGACTGCTGGTGAAGATAGAGCCCCACCTCCACGCCCCCGGCCGGTGCCAGCGGTGCCAGACCATGGTGGAGCCCCTGGTCTCGGAGCAGTGGTTCGTCAAGATCAAGCCCCTGGCCGAGCCTGCCATCGAGGCGGTGCGGGATGGCCGCATCAGGATCATCCCCGACCGCTTCACCAAGGTCTACTACAACTGGATGGAGAACATCCGCGATTGGTGCATCTCCCGGCAGTTGTGGTGGGGACACCGCATCCCTGTCTGGTACTGTGACGACTGCCTTGGGCAGACTGTAGCCACCGTGGATCCCACCGCGTGCGAACACTGCGGGGGCAAGAACATACACCAGGATCCCGACGTGCTGGACACCTGGTTCTCTTCGGGGCTGTGGCCCTTCTCTACGCTCGGCTGGCCCGACGATACCGAGGATCTGCGCTACTTCTATCCCACCTCGGTGATGGAGACCGGCTACGATATCCTCTTCTTCTGGGTGGCCCGCATGATCATGCTGGGCATGGAGCACATGGGAGATGTGCCCTTCCGGGAGATCTATCTTCACGGGCTGATGCGGGACGAGGACGGGATGAAGATGAGCAAGTCCAAGGGCAACGTAGCCGACCCCCTGGACGTGGTAGCCCAGTACGGGGCCGATGCCTTGCGCTTCACCATCATCACCGGCAGCAGCCCGGGCGAGGACATGAAGCTCTACGAGGAGAAGCTGGAGTCCAGTCGCAACTTCGCCAACAAGCTGTGGCAGATGGCGCGGTTCATCACGGGCAATCTCCCGGAGGGGTACGAACTGCCCTCCGGCGGACCAGAGGCCTGGCCCCGACTACGGCTGGAGGATCGATGGATATTGTCCCGCCACAACCGGGTGATCAGCGAAGTAACCCGTCTCCTGGACAGCTACCAGTTCGGTGAAGCTGGAAGGCAAATCTATGAGTTCCTGTGGAGCGAATTCGCCGACTGGTTCATCGAGGCCAGCAAGGTGCGCCTCTACGGGGAGGACGAGGAGCATAAGGCCACTGCCAGGCAGGTCCTGGTCTATGTGTTCGAGCGTGCCTTGCGTCTCCTTCACCCCTTTATGCCCTTCGTTACGGAGGAGATGTGGCAGCACCTTCCGCACCAGGGAGAGAGCCTGATGATAGCGCCCTGGCCGGAGCCGGGGCCGGTGGATGAGGAGGCGGAGGCGGTGCAGGGGGAGATCTGGCAGCACATTCGCGATGTCAGAAACAGGCGGGCTGAAGAGCGCTGGCCTGTGGAGGTCAAGCCGGCGTCGTATACGGTGGCTGGTGACCTCTATGATGCTCTGGACTCTCAGCAGGATGTCTTCGCCTGGCTGGCACGCGTGGAGCCCAGGAGGATCTCCTCCCAGAGGGAGCCAATCCCGGCAGGTAGCGCCGTGGTCACGGGACAACTCTCGACGACTTTGGTGGTAGAGGTAGACGTAGGGAAGGAGCGCGAGCGTCTGGGACAGGAGCTATCCAATCTGGAGGGGGAGATCGCGCGATCAGAGCAGTTGCTGGCCAATGAGGGGTTCGTGACCAAGGCACCGGGAGAAGTGGTATGTCGGGAGCGCGATAAACAGGCCCGCTACCAGAAGGAGCGAGAGAAGCTGAAGGAAAAACTGAGAGGCCTGGGCGAATAGCATGTTGCCCCTCGGACACATAGCGTACGCCTGGGGTGGCTTGAGGTTGCTTCAGGGAAGGGCCGGGCTCTTCAAAGGCGCCGACTACCGGCTGGTGGCTCTGTCGGCCATGGCACCCGACCTGGGCGACAAGGCACTGGCCCTGACAGGGCTTTCCAGGCATCGAACGGGACAGGTGTGGGCCCACACCCTGTTCTTCTGTCACCTGCCTCTGCTGCTGGGGACGATCTTTTTGCGGCCGCGTTGGCTTCCCTATGTCCTGGCGTTCAACAGCCACCTGGTCACCGACAGGATGTGGCGCTTCCCCCACACCCTGCTGCACCCTCTCTTTGGGAGGCGCTTCGGAGACTGGCGCGATCTGAGCTCGGTCAGGCTGATGGTAGAGGCGTACAAGGAGGTGGTGCGGGAGGACCGCCTCACCGTGCCCCTGGAACTGGGTGGAGTGGCCATCCTGGCGTGGCTGTTCGTCGGGGAGCGTCTCTACCGCGGCGATCGCCTCCTGTCTTTCTTGCGCGGTGGCAAGCTCATCACATCGCAGGCTGAGGAGGGGCAGACGTGAGGGTCATAGCGGGGGAGGCCAAGGGGAGGAGGCTGAAGATGGTGCCCGGCTCCTCCACACGTCCCGTCGGAGAGCGGGTGAAAGAGGCCCTTTTCGGCATACTGGGAGACTCGGTG
>Ga0299915_10001672_pt1 | contig 16369 bp, 14 predicted proteins | sample RVTome_13_FD_200263 | JGI IMG/M metagenome (GOLD analysis project Ga0299915, IMG submission 200263) | Soil microbial communities from uranium-contaminated site in the Upper Colorado River Basin, Wyoming, United States - RVT92D227 (version 2) ... | reverse complement strand
GATCCTTGAACTGCTGCGGCGCGGGAAGAGCAATCCCGAGATCGCCGCCCTGCTCTTCATCGAAGTCGGCACGGTCAAGAACCACGTCCATGATGTGCTGACAAAGCTGAATGTCAAGAGCCGACAGCAGGCTGCGGCGCAGGCCTCGAGTCTCCTCGGCCTCTACGGCGAGGCGCCGAACTGAACTTGAGGGGCGCCGCGGAGAGGCATGAACGGGAAAGGAGATCGCATGCAGTCGACCCCTCAGACGCGTGTGCTGCTGCTTGAACCTATTCAGTTGCTCGGTACGCTCTGGCAAAGGATCCTCGGCGAGGACCCGGCCTTCGGACGGGTAGATACCTACACCGACCCACAGCAGGCGCTCGAGGAACTGAGCGGTTTCGACCTCGTGGTGACCGGCTCCTCCTTGAGTCAGGAACAGGCGCTGGCCTTCACGCGGCAGGCGAAAATCCTCCATCCCAGTGTGCGGGTCGTGGTGACCGGCATCCCGCGGTCGGAGGCGGCGGTGGTGCGGGCGGCCGAGGCTGGTGCGGCTGGGCTCGTGCTGAGCGAGCAATCGATTGAGGAGGCGGTGGTGGCGATCTGGGCGGCGGGCAACGGGGAGGCGCATATTGCACCTGGTGTCGCGCCGGTGTTGATGGACCGGCTTGCCAAGCTCAAAGCCTCCGTCACCGACGCCGATACCATCGGTCAGCGCTACATGGAACTCACCCCCAGAGAGCGCGAGGTCCTGGAACTGATCGGGCACGGCCTGACCAATCCGCAGATCGCTGAACATCTGGTTGTGGAGGTCGGCACGGTGAAGAATCACGTCCACAGCATCCTGGAGAAGTTGGACAAGCGGACACGCCAGGAGGCGGCCGGCTATCTGCGCAGCCTTCCACCCGGGCTGGCCTGAGGGAGCCCCTCGGGGGTACTCTCTGCCACCTCGGCAGGACCATTCCGGCCGCGCAAATGCCCTCGGCCAGCCCCTCGATTGACTTCATCCTGGTTGTCCAGGCAGGCTAAAGAGGCATTTGACTGCGATCCCTGGCCTGCCGAAGGACGCCGCGGGAAGACTCCACTCCTCCATAGCACCCTGCCTTCTCTGGCCGCCCTTGAAGAGCACCAGGACAAGCAGGCAAGCAGGCCAGGGAGCCCTTCGGCGCAGCTCAGGGTGTACTTCGTCGAAGGATGCATCCTGCCTGCCCAGGCCGCCCTTGAAAAGCACAAGGACAAGCAGGCCGGGGAGCGCAGTCGAAGGACACCACCAGAAACCTGCACCCCACCTCCGGCTCCGTGCAAAGGATGGAGCAGACTCACAGAGGAGCCTACCATGTCCAGGCGAGCGATGTGGACCTTCGGCGACGACGGGCTGTCAATCGCCGTCGCCGCGCACGAGGCCCAACCGACCGCAGACAGCGGAGGCGCCTTCTACAACCCTATGGAAGGGAGCCCCAAGGCGTCGGTGGAGTTGAGAGTAGAGGAGTAGGCAACGGCCAATCGCCTCTGCGCGACTGCGCTGGACTCGTCACGCTCCCTCCGCGACATTCGGCGGTGCTCCAAGGACTTGGATCGCCACACCCAATGTCATTCCGTCCGTCAGGGATGCTTCGCGGAGCGAACCCGAAGGGTGAGCGAGGAATCCTCATGATCTCCGTAGGGAAATGTTGCGCCTATCCTGAGATGACCGTACTTCCCTCGAAGGGATCGACCAAGCTCACCCCTTCGAGGGACCCCCGGTCCTGGAAGTCCTGCGTGAAGTCTACGGGGACTGACTCTACCGGGCGGCATGCCACATCCTAGAATCCCAATAGGAATAGCGGTCTTCGCGCATACTACGCGATTCGACCCTTCCAACATTAGACATACGCCAGGACGTTCTGTCGACGAAGACCCTCCGGCCCTCCATCGTCTTTCACGGGACTCCAAGGTAGCAACTCGGGTCGCCGCGCATTCCAGTTGGTCCGAAGTCTAACTCGTCGTCCTCCCCCTATTTCCGCAGGGCCGACCACCTCCCACTCTACCGGAGAGATCAACCGATCGAGCCAGGAGCGATTGAGATCTGGCGGGCCTCGCGATCATTGTTGGGCGGCGGCCTCGGCATCCACAAGCCCGTGACCGAAGAACGATGTCCGCCCGCCGTTGCCGTAGCAGCGTTCCCGCTCATCGGCCGGACCCAGCGGTTCCCAGTTGGGCGGGCATGACAGCTGAAGTGCCGAACGCTCCACGGCGGCCTTGATCGCCCCGGGGCTCCACTTCGGGTGCATCTGCTTGACCAGCGCGGCCACCCCGGCGGCGTGCGGCGAGGACATCGACGTGCCGTTCAGGTAGACATATCCAGCGCCCTGGTCGATGACCGTGATCCCGGGAAACACGGCATTAAGCGGATCGAAGCCGGCCCAGATCTCTGAGTTGAACGGGACCGCCCCGAGCACAGCGTCCTGGACGGTGCCCGTTGCCCTGAAGTAGTCCCCGCCGGGGGCGGTTACATCCACACGGGACATCCCCACGCTGGAGTAGTCGGCGATCCACAGATCGTAATCGGGGTAGCCGATGGGACCGGTGGCCGAAACTGTCAGCACGCCCGGAAGCTCGGCCGGGGCCACGCGGCAGTTGTTCTTCACCTCGCGAGTCTCGGCGGTGTCCGGCGGCCAGTCAGGGCTGATATCGTCAAAACCGGGGTGCTGGAGATCAGCCTGCTCATTGCCGGCCGAGGCGACGATGAGTACACCGCGCTGTTGGGCGTAGCGCGCGGCAGACTCGAGTTCCTTGAGGATAGCGCGTTGCTCGGCCTCGGACTTGCAGTAGTACAGGTAGGGATCTGCGAACAGACTCAGGTTAACGATATCAAGCTTCTGATCTCCGGCGTATCGCAGCGCCGCTGCCACCGAGTCGGCGAAGCAGAACCCCACCTCGGTGCAGGCTTTGAGGGCCACGATCGTCGCCTCGGGTGCGACCCCGGCGATGCCGATCCCGTTTATGGGCGCGGCGACCGTGGAAGCGGTGTGGGTTCCATGCCCACTCAGATCCTGGACAGCAGCTTTGTTGGAGCAGTCCCCGTTGGCGATCTCGGCCGGGTTGGCTGTCGGGGTGTCATCGAAGATGAACGAACACGACAGATCCACGTCGAGATTGGGGGCGATGTCTGGATGGGTGAGATCGACGCCGCTATCGATCATGCCGACCTTGACGCCCTCACCCGTAGCATAGGCATAACTGCCCGTGTCCGTGGCATTGATGAGGGCCATATCCCATTGGCACACGCCGAGCGGCTCACCATTCGGCGTTCCGAAGACAGTTCCGAAGAGCCCATTGCAAATGGCCACCAACTGAGCCGAAGTTGCGGCGGCCCGCGCCGCGGAAGTCAGACCGATCGTCGCCACAGCAACCATTGCCACAACCAGTACCCCTTTCCATCTGTTCATTCCTACCTCCCTTTGGCTACCTATGTGAGACTAACAGCAACCCAAGTTGCTACCTTGGCTGTCTTGGAGGGCCGTGATCCCACGGCCACCGGCGGATCGTAGCGGAACCCGGATGAGGACTCGCAGCACCGCATCTGCGTTGCCCGAAATGCGGAGACCGGATATCGTGCCAGGGAGCACAAGGATCCATGGAGACTCACGGCCAAATTGAACCCGCTCTCACGACCATTCGGGAAATCATCTTCAACTGGCCCCCTGCACGATCTCTCCGAACAAGGGTCAGCGCGAAGGACTCAAGCAGCCGTCCGCATGTGCGTGCGAGTTGGGTCGGATCTTGCTGGACGACCAGGGTGGAAGTGACAGCCCTCGACATGAGGCGCTGAATGTATGGAGCCTGACCGCATCGTCGGCGGTCGGATGTGGGAAGCCCCTCCGGCGAAGGCCCTCCCCCTGGAGCTTCATTCTAGCATCATCCTGTTCGGCCTGGGGCGGGAGAGTGGTCCTCTTGACACCCCGGACAGGCCCGGCAACTCGGGAAAGCCATGTCGAATCCGAACCGGAGGAAATTCGCCGAGCTCGCGGTCACATTCCCGGAAAACCTGCCCGTCGCGTGGGTTCCAATGGGCTACAAAACGAACGAGTCCCCCAGGACCACGGGCTCGCCATAGTCGAGGATTTCGAGATGGCCGGCCGGCAGGTGCTGGTGTGCATCGGCGGGGTGAGCTTCGAGCATCCGCTGAGCTTCAGCTACCTGATGCAGGCCAGGGTCCCGCTCTTCGCCAAGGCGCCGGCGAGCCCAGTCTACGACTACTACAACCCAGGGAATGCCGGCTTCGACCCGCCGGCGGAGTTGACGGTGGAGGGTTAAACGGGGGGTCTGCTTTAAGGAACGGAGTGAGTCTACAGAGTCCGAGCGACCGGAGCCCTTTCCTGAGGTCGTTTCTTTCAGGCCGCGCTCTCGACGTCAGTCCCGGGCTCGGCCCCGATTCTTGAATGCCCCCAGGGAACTGCTATCACGCCAGTTGGTCGAATCCCTTGGTTACCTATCCGCGTCCGGGCCAACCGGGGGCCGATCTCACATCCGGTCGACGGCAAACTCGGAGTTCCGAGCCCGCTGCATCAGGCGCTCTTGGGCCCCAAGGAAGCGGCGGGCAGCCTGGTCGATCGGAGGGATCTCGGCCTTACGGCGCTCCCAGGCCTCCCGCGCCTCGGCCAGCACCGCCGCTTCGTCGACGGTCAGCACACGGCCGTCCTCTACTACCACTCGACCGTTGACGATGACGGTGCGAACCGACGAGCCCGTCTCGCAATAGACAAGGTGCTGCGCCGGGTCATTGAGCGGGGTGAAAGCCGGGGTCGAGAGATCCAGCAGCGTCAGGTCGGCCAGCCTTCCCGGCTCGATCGCGCCGAGCTCTTCCTCCAGGCCCAGGACTCTGGCCCCACCTGACGTCGCCATTTCTAGAATCGTCCTGGCCGACAACCAGCGCCGATGGTCGGTCGACCGGACGGTGTGCATCAGACCGGTGACCTTCATCACATCGAACATGTTCTGATTGTCGTTGCTCGCAGCGCCGTCGGCCGCCAGGGCGACGTGTGCGCCGCGTTCGTGCAGATCGAGGACCGGAGCAAACCCGCTCCCCAGCTTGAGGTTGCACACAGAATTGTGCACAACCGTCGCACCCGATCGGGCAATACGCTCGATGTCGGCATCGGAGATCCACACGCAGTGGGCGAGCGAGGCATTCTCGTGAAGCAGATCGTTGTCATCGAGAAAGGCGACTGTGGACTTGCCGAAGAACTCTTCGCACATCAACGCCTGCAGCTTGGTCTCGTTGACGTGCATGTGGAACCCGCTTTTATGTCGCCGGGCGATGTCCATGGCGCCCCGCATCAGGTCCAGCGAGCACCACTGCGCCCCATCCGGTCCGGCCAGGCAGAGGAGGCGGCCATCTTCTGCCCTATGCCACTTCTCGAAGAACGACTCCAGGACGTCCAGATACTCGGCGGCGGTGATGGAAGGTGTACTGCCCACAGGAGCATCTGCCAAGATCGGCTCGCGCTCGATCAGCAGCCGCTTGATCTTGTCGTCGTCATCGACCAGTGGTGCAATGCCCGCCCTCAGTCCGATGTCGCGGTAGGCGCTCATGGCTGCGTCCAGGGCAGCCCCGGACATGGCGCCGTTGACCCAGAAATGATCGACGACTGCCGTCGTGCCGCTGCGCAGCATGTCGATCGCCCCGACCAGGCAGGCCAGGTAGATTTCGCGCTCGCTGAAAGTGAACGGCGGCCAAGACAGGTCAAACAGCCACAACTCGAGCGGCAGGCGCTCCGAACGCCCTTTGTGGAAATTCTCCGGCGAGTGTGCATGGGCGTTGATCAGGCCGGGTATCGCCAGCAAACCGGTCCCGTCGATCACGCGGGTACCCGGCCCCGGCTCGAGGGGATCGCGGCTGACTCGCTCGACCCTGTTGCCGTGGATGGAAATGGATTGGTTCGCGGTCATCCCGTCTTGCTTCGGATCGAGGATGGCGACGTTCTTGACCAGGATGTCCGTCATTTCGTCTCCGGACTCCGCATGCGACCGCGCCCTAGCCCGCCTCGGCCGCGGCGACTGACTCTTCGAGGATCTGGAGCGCCTCCTCGATTTGCCCCTGCGTGATCACAAGCGGCGGGGCAAGCCGCACCACGGCCTCGGCGTTGATCGTCCAGCCCATGATGACCCCCCGTTCGTAAGCGTGATCGATAAACCGCTCGGTCACCTGCTGGTTGGCGAGCTCGAGCCCGATGAGCAGGCCGCGCCCGCGCACGTCCTTGATGATCGTGTGGCGACTCTGGATTTCCCATAACCCGTCCATGAACTCCCGGCCGAGCAGGCGCGCCTTCGCCGGAAGGTCCTCACGCTGCATGAACTGGATCGCCGCCTTGGCCGCCGCGCACGAGACGGCGTTTCCGCCAAAGGTCGTCAGGTGGGATAACGGCGGATCGCTGAAGGTGGCCATCACCTCCGGGCGGCTGATGAATCCGCCCAGCGGCAGGCCCCCGCCCATCGCCTTCGCCATGCAGATCACGTCCGGCACGACGTTCCACAAGTCGCAAGCGAACCATTCCCCGGTGCGCGCGAAACCGGTCTGGACTTCGTCCAGGATCATCAGAGCCCCGACGTCGTCGCAGATCTGACGCAGGCCGGGCAGGTAATCGTCATCGGGCACGCGCACCCCGCCCTCGCCCTGGATCGGTTCAAGAATGACGGCGGCCACCTGGTCGGTGATCGCGGCTCGCGCCGCATTCAGATCGTTGTATGGGATGAACTGCACATCCGGCAGCAGTGGCTCGAACGGCTTGCGGTAGATTTCGCGCCAGGTGACGGACAGAGCGCCGAAAGTGCGGCCATGAAATGCGCGCTCGGTGCTGATGAGCCGGCTGCGGCCGGTGTATTTGCGCGCCAGCTTGAGGGCGCCTTCGATCGCCTCGGTCCCGCTGTTCGTCAGGAATGTCGTCTGAAGCGGCGCGGGAGTGATCTCGGCCAGAAGCTCGCCGACTTCGACCTGGACAGGCACTACGAACTTGCCGTAGACCATCGTGTGCAGGGCTTTGTCGACCTGCTCCTTGACGGCCGCCGCCACCTCGGGGTTGCAGTGACCCACATTGCACACGGCGATCCCGGCGATCAAGTCCAGGAACTCCCGGCCGTCGGCGGCGCGGATCGTACAACCGTGCGACGATTCAACGACGATGTCTTTCTCGCCGGGAGCCGTCGCGCACAGATAGTCGCGGTCGGCCTGCTTGTACCGCTCGATCTCGTGCTCATCCATCGTTGGCTGGAACCCTTCTACGCAGCGAACATGCGTGTCCAAGAGGTTTAGGAGGCGAGGAGTCGTGCGCGGAGCGCGGCCACGTCGCATGCCGATCCTGACGGACGGGGCCGGCCCCGCGCACGGATCAGCGCTCAGGTGATGCAGCCATGTGTGGCAAGGCCGTAGCGCTCGATGATGGGAGTCACGACCCGGAGCAGGATCGGCGCCACGATCAGGCTGACGATCACGTTTCCGATCCACCAGCCGACGACGGCGATGCCCCATGCATCCGGCGGGACGAAACCGACAGCCGTCAGGATCGTGATCCCGTAGAGCGCCCCCAGAGCGTTGGGGATCAGCCCGCCGAAGATGAAGAAGAACAAGAAACCCTTTCCGGTGTACACGTCCTTCCCCAGCGGGTGCACGCCGAAGCGCTGGGCCAGCAGGCGATATGCCAGCAACGGCACGCCGAACTGGATGATGTCAACCAGCGCGAAGGGCAAAGCCACCAGCACGGGCAGGCCGGCGAGCAGGCCGGCCCCGACGAAACTGCCGATGTAGCCGATGAGCAGGCCCCACGCGCCAAACCACATGACGAAGGGAATCCCAAAGCCGATGGCGACAAACAGCGAAGACACACCGACGATGCCCATCGGCAGACCGATGACGCCCAGCCATGACAGGATGGTGTAGACGCCGGTCGCCAGGGCGACAGTCACCAGGCTGGCGACGGTGACGGGCGGGTTCGGATTCCAGCGCAGGCCGTATTCACCGGCTTGATTCGAAGCGGTCATCAGAAGTCCTTCCTTTCACCCATCTAGACAATATCCGAATGCGTACAATGAGCCCGGACCCCACTCGTGGGGCGATCTGGGTTCTCCTGCCATCTCCTCCTTTCAGACCCTGACATTGCGGGTCGATGGCCCGCCGTTCTCCCGTGAAGCGTCACTGAAGCCGGCGAGGCCTCTCCTTGACTGGCTCTGCCAGTGCGGTCAGCCATTCCTCAACATTCAACAAGAGGGGGAAGTCTTCTTGCTCGTCTCGAATGGCACAGCTCGTGGCGATGGCCTGCGGCACTCGTAGGCGCGTTGCCTGGATCACTTCCGGGTTGGAGAAGAGCTCCCGAGGCGTTCCAGAGAAGAAGGTCTTGCCGTCCAGCATGACGGTCGCCTGCTTGCAGCAGTCAGCCACCAACGTCATGTCATGGGTGATGATCAAGATCGTGCGCCCGGCCTCGTGCAGATCGCGCAGTAACCGGATGATACTGGCCACCATGCGGAAGTCTTGGCCGGTGGTCGGCTCATCCACGACGATGATCTCAGGCTTCATGGCGAGAATCGAGGCAACGGCCAGCCGCTGTCGTTGGCCTTTGCCCAGGAAGAGTGGATCCTCGTCCTTTTTCTCCAGCAGATCGACTGCCTCTAGCGCCTCGACGACCGCCGCCTCGAGATCTTCGCCCTTCATGTCCATGTTGCGCAGCCCGTAGGCCACCTCGTCATAGACAAGCCGGGTGAAGATCTGGTGGTCGGGGTTCTGGAAGACGTAACCGACGTGGCGGGGCAGTTGGGCTCTCACCCCGGGCGCGGTAATGTCGGCGCCCAGGATGCGAACAACGCCCTTCCACGGGGAGTGCAGGCCGTTGAGGACTTTGGCCATCGTGGTCTTGCCGCTGCCGTTGTTTCCCAACAGCGCCATGAATTCACCCCGCCGGAGTCTGAGGTCGGCGCCCCTCAATGCCACTGTCCCGTCGTCGTAGCGGTACCACAGGTCCTCGACGTCGATGAGGACTTCGGTATCGCCAGGCGGCGTGGGCGCGATCATTGGCTTGATATCCCTGGGCAGGGTCCGCTTGGCCTGCTCGACAGTGATGGGAACCGGGCTGTCGAAGCGTTCGCGTGCGCCGTAGGCGATCCGCGAGACCTCGAATGTGTACACTCCCCGCCTGGTCAGCACATCCATGTTCGTGTAAAACGCCTGCGGTTCGGCCACGAGCTCCACCTTGCCGTCGTAGACCAAAGCGATGCGGTTGCAGAATGAGGCCAGGACGTCCGGATCATGTTCCACCAGGATCAGGGTGAGGTTGTGCATCTCCTTCAAGCGATTGGTGGTGGCGATGACCTCGCGCTTGCCTTGCGGATCCAGGTCGCTGGTCGGCTCGTCGAGGATCAGGAGTGCGGGGCGCATGGCCAGGAACGTCGCGATGGCGACCCGCTGCTTCTGGCCGCCGGAAAGATCCGCCGGGTGAAGGTACTCGGCGATCGGCCACAGGTTTCCTAACCCGACCATATCCAGCGCCTCTTCGACTCGCCGCTCGATCTCATCTTCCGCCAGCCCGAGCAGCTGCAGGCCGAACGACACCTCGTGCAGCAGGCTCATCTTGAGGAACTGGTTTTCCGGATCCTGAAAGACCATTCCCACTTGGGGCGGCATCATGCCTCTGCCGGTGACCACGCCGAGGGGTTCCCCGCTCTGCGGGTCGGGGTTCGCCTGTGTGTCGATCTCGGTTACGGTCTCACCCAGCACGCGGACGCGACCCTGCACATGGTGGTTGATCTGGCGGAATGGGATCTTGACCGAATGCGGGATGAGCCCCAGGATGGCCTTACACAGCGTCGTCTTGCCCGCCCCGGAGGGTCCGGTGATACCGAATACCTCGCCCTGCTCGACTTCCAGATCGACGCCGCGTAGCGCCCAGGGATTCTCACTCCCGACGAAGGCCGGGTAGCGCCAGTACAATTCGCCGATTTCAACAGCTTTCATCGGAGGCAACGCCTCTTATTTCAGGCCCAGGGCACGATGCCCAGCAAGTGGGTCAGGTTGAAACTGAACCCGTACACGACCGCGGTCAGCGCGACGAACAGGAGCATGACCAGCACGTCGACCGTGTTGAGCGGCCGGGTCTCGCGGAATGTCACGGGGTTGGCCGACAGCGACGTCATCCCACGCGCCATCACGGCGTCGGCGACTTCGGTCGATCGCCGGATCATCGTGACGATCAGCGGCACCGAGATGCGCGCCAGGTCCAGGAGCTTGGCGAAGATGCTCTTGTCCTGGAGATCAACGCCGCGGGCGACCTGCGCCTGCCGGATCGTCCCGTAGTCCAGAACCGCCATACTCAGGCTGCGCAGCATCACCGACGCAAAGAAACTGACAGCGTAGGGTATCCGCGTCTGCCTCAGCGTGCCGGCGACCTCGGCGTCCCGGGTAGTCATGACAAGCGTCAATGAACCGAACACCATCGTTGCGTAGCCGAAGACTTTGGTGACGGCCACAACAACGTTCTTGTCGGAGATGACCAGCGAGATCGGCTGGAAGAGGGGAAACTCGGCCAGCCGGAGGCTGGGATTCAAGTCTAAGCGGTTGAGCAAGATAACCAGTGCCGTACCCGCCACCAGACCCCAGAAGATTCTTCGCGTGAACCGAAAGTAAACCAGTGGGGCTGCGACGAACAGGACCAGCCCGACCGAGAGCTGGAGGTGGACCGAACCGGCGTACAGCGGGAGCTGGAAAAAGACTCGCGTTCCCGGATCGGGATTGAAAACAAGCCAGGTGACGATGAGCGTTCCCAACATCGGGAACAACACCACCAGGTATGAGCGAAAGAGCCAGGCGATCACGCCGCCCAGGTAGAGTGAAAACAAGCTGAGTGCGGCCAGGACAACGACGCCCACGGGGTCGGGCCGCTGCATATCCATCAACTTGACGACAATCAGGGAAACCAGAAGGATGCTGACGACTTTGGAGACGATGTGCATCTTAGCCAGCGGCGAGTCGATCTTCATCGAGAAGAGAAAAGTACGGACGTACTCTTTCCCCTCACGTTGAGGTACCGTCGAGGCTGCAGTTGCGTTCAAACAGCTCTCCGGAGCCGACCGACTGGCTTAACCCGGGTTGAGTGGCGGTGGTTCGGCCCCCTGCGGTGAGACAACACGGCTTTCCGGCTGATGGAAATATCTTTCATAGAACGGAAGGCCTCCATCACTATAAGGTGGTTTCCCCTCGGAGTCAATCGGGTGGGCGGCATTGGGCTTGGCCCTATCCCTTTGCAGGGGGAGAAGGGGGGAAAGTGCGTTTTCCCCCTTCGCCCACTACGACCCCCTACCCCCTTCCGCAAATGGCCGTTGCTGGAGCTGTCCGCAAGAACCGGTCTTCGGCCATCCCCACCTGTTGGCACACTTCGAGTCTTGAAACAGCCGGATCCAAGGCATGTGGCCATGGCCTGAACGAAGATACGTTCCAACCAGAGATGGCCGAGGTCGCGCTCTGCTTGAAGGGCCCATCAACGGCCATTTGCGCAGGGGACAGAGGGAGGTGTGGAGGGAGGAGGGGGGAAGCGCATTTTCCCCCCTTCTCCCTCCACTAGAGGAGGAATGCCCCCGGGCTGGGCGGGGCTCTCCCCGCCCATGGGGTTGACCCCGACCGGAAATGCCTCTATACTGAACACAGAATTTCCGTAGAACGAAATACACTTCCGTAGCACGGAAAACCCTTCGGTATCGTGGCCACGTCGCCTTATCCCAACACCAAAAGAGTAGCCGTGGGTGGAGTCAGCGTCCGCAGCGTGGAACGCGCCCTGAAGATTCTCCAGGCGTACTCCTCGGACGAACTCGAACTCAGCCTGAGCGATCTGGGACGGCGGCTCGAGCTCAGCCCGAGCACCACCCACCGACTTCTCAGCACGCTTCAACGACAAGGCTTCATCGAACACATCGAAACCAACGGCAAGTACCGCCTCGGCCTGATGCTCTTCAAGCTCGGCTCGCTCGTTCAGCAGGGAATGAACCTGCGGATGCAGAGCGAGCTCTCCTTAAGGCGACTGATGCGGCGGACATCGGAGACCTCCTACCTGTGTGTCTTGGATGGCGACGAGGCGCTGTGCATCGACCGCGTCGAAGGCGCTCAGCAGGTGCGGGTACTGGCGCTCGATGTCGGAGGCAGGCTGCCGCTCAACTGTGGTGGCGCCCCGCGCGTCCTGCTCGCCTTCATGTCCGACGAGCAAACCGAGGCCTACCTGAAAAGACGGGCATTCCCCCGGTTTACGGCGTACTCCCTCACGCAACCCGACCAAATCCGGCAGGACATCCTGCAGACCCGCCGGCAGGGATACACGTACAGCGTTGAGGATGTTATCGAGAGCGTGGCCGCGGTCGGAGCTCCCATTCGAGATCACTCGGGTCAGGTCATCGGCGCTATCAGTATTGCCGGGTTGCTGCAGCATTTCGACGAAGACAAACGGGACGGCCTCATTCAGTCGGTTCGGGAGGAGGCTGAGGCCATCTCAATCAACATGGGGTGGGAAGCGTCGGCCAACGCCATATCCTAGTTCCCTCTCACGGGCCGGGAGCCCTTGACCATGGAGGAGTCCAATGTCCGATCCTGCAATCGTTGACTTGAAGATCGTCGGTGGGCGAGTCGTGACTTCAGCCGGCGTTCGCCGCGGGTTGGAGATCGCTGTCCAAGACGGGAAGATCGTCGCCGTTGGGACGGCTGCGTTCATGCCCGAAGCCCGGCAGGTCATCGACGTCAAAGGCAAGCATGTGTTGCCCGGCCTGGTCGACACCGAGGCTCACCCCGGATGCTATGTCCCCTTTGAAAAGGACATGACGAGCGAGAGCTGGGAAGCGGCCTCGGTCGGTGTAACCACCTGGGGGGTGCACGCCCCGAGCACGCGCCTCGGGTCGGAACCTTTCCAAGAATTCGTTCAACCCGAGCATGTGGTGCCGTTCAGCCAGGTGATCGACGGGGCGATCGAGATCATCAATCGCGTCTCGGCTGTAGACGTCTTCTTGACATTCATGTTGGAGACAGATGCCCAGGCGGAAGAGATCCCCCTCTACGCCGAAAAGTGGGGGGTCACCTCCCACAAACTGTACCTTCAATCGATGCGCCCAGAGCTGGACAAGTACTGGGGCGGGCGCCGCGCCGGTCTGGGGCACGGGTTTGACGACGGCACGGTCTACCTCGCCATGGAAAGGACCGCCCAGATCGGGCCGCCGGCGATCATGTCCGCCCACATGGAGAACTGGCAGATTGGCCGCATCTTCGAGAAGCGACTGATCGAGGCCGGGCGCACCGACGTCGGAGCCTGGACCGATCGGTCACCTGATTTTGCGGAAGCTCATCACGTCCGCTCCTACGGCTATCTGGCCAAGATCACCGGCTGCCCACTCTACATCCAGCACGCTACGACCAGCTTGACCTACCAGGAGATCCTCAAGCTCCGCGGCGAAGGCGTCAAGGTCTACGCCCAGACCGGTCCGGCCTGGTTGTATCTCACTCCCGAAAACGGCTGGCGGATCAACGTCCCGCTTCGCCGCCGCGACCACATCGAGAGGATCTGGGAAGCGCTGGCAAGTGGCGTCATCGACGCCGTCGGCTCCGACCACGTCATCTCCTGGGATCCTCCAACCCGCGAGACCATGTACAACGAGAGCATCTGGAAGCTCCGTACCGGATTCACCTCCCGCGTCGGCCTGCTTACGCCCGTCATGCTGAGCGAGGGCGTGAACAAGGGGCGCATCAGCTTTGAACGCATGGTCGAAGTGTGCTGTGAGAATCCCGCCAAGATCTTCGGCCTGTATCCCAAGAAGGGCGCGCTCCAGGTCGGGTCGGATGCGGACATCGTCGTGGTGGACCTGGACAAGCAAGTGACGCTGGAGAAGAGGCACCTGTTCACCCGATCCGGCTGGTCGATCGCCGAAGGCCACACGTTCAAGGGTTGGCCGGTGATGACCATCTTGCGGGGCAAGATCGTATCGGAGTGGCCGGAAGACTCCGATCGTCCGATCGTCAGCGGCGAACCGCTGGGCGAGTACGTCCCCCGCGTTCTGGGACATCAGAACTACCCGCTCGAGATGCAACCCGCTGCTGCGAAGAAGGCGGCAATGACAGGCGTGCCGGCAAAGTAAGGATGGTGCTATCGGATTGACCAATCCTGATACGCCGAGAAGCGACATCCTTTCACCTCGGCGGTATCGAGTAGCCGACAGGAGGACTCCCGTGCCTATTTGGGACGACGTGCTGACTGACCTGGATCGGACCGTGTACGAGCGCGCCGGTTGGGGCAAGCCGGCCGGTTATGGCAAGCGCCCTGCCCTTCTGATCGTGGACGTGATATACAACTTCGTCGGCGACAAGCCCGAGCCCATCCTCGAATCGATCAAGAAATGGCGCTACAGCTGCGGTGAGGTCGGCTGGGAGGGCGTGTACGCGCTCCAGCGCCTGATCGCCAAAGCGCGCCAGAAACACATCCCCCTCTTCTATACGACCTGGGAGCGGCGGGCCGACCTGCTGGACAACGGCGCCTGGAACCGTAAGAACTTCCGCGTGGATGATCCGATTGACGTCCAGGGCCACATGGGGAACCAGATCGTCGCCGAAGTCGCGCCCCACCCCGAGGACATTGCCTTCGTCAAGAAGAAGCCGAGCGCGTTTTTCGGCACGCCGCTGGCGAGTTATCTGATCGATATGAAGGTCGACACGATCATTCTCGCCGGCACCACCACCAGCGGCTGCATCCGGGCGACCGCCGTCGACGGCTTTTCTTACAACTACTACGTCGTCGTCCCGGAAGAATGCGCGTGGGATCGCGGGCAGGTCAGCCATAAGGTCAATCTCTTTGACATCCAAGAGAAATACGGCGACGTCCGCAAACTGGACGACGTCATGAGCTACCTCGACGGCCTGGACGATGATCTCTACGCCGGCATCCTTCCCAACGTCGAGGCCGCCCCGGCCGGCGCAGCTTGAGAGGAGCCGCTCTTTGACCGGCAAGATTCGTAAGCTCCTGACCCTTGTCGAAGACGTCCAGGTCGAGACCGGAATCGATGTTGATCCCCCTCAACGCAAGGTCGCCGTGCTGGCCGTAGTCAAGAACCCTTATGCCGGCCGCTACTCGACCGACCTGAGCGAAATCCTGGATTTCAGCCGCGAGCTGGGGGAGCTGCTGGGGAAGCGCCTGGTCGAGGCGATGGGCGCCCCGGTCCAGAGCTACGGAAAATCGGCCATCTCCGGCATGCACGGCGAAGTCGAGCACGCGCACGCCTTTCTGACGACGGTCTTCGCCGACAAGCTTCGGCAAGCCGTCGGCGGGGGCAAGGCGTGGATCTCCTCGACGGCCAAGCGCGGCGAGATGGGCACCAGCATCGACGTTCCGCTCGCCAGCAAGGACGCGCTTTTCGTCCGTTCACACTACGACACCATGACCGTGCGCGTGGCCGATGCGCCCGAGGCCGACGAGGTCGTCGTGATCGTGGCCGCGGCCAACCGGGGCCGCCCGAATTTTCGACTGGGCGGCCTTAAGTTCGAGGACATCCAAGGGGAAGACGGCCTGCGCTAGACAGTCGGAGATGGCAGCCATCTTCCTCCAGTCCCAGTCTACTGAGCCGGCTCCTCCGGATTACTGCCTCACGCCGTCCAAGCCCGATGTGCGCCGCGGTTGGCTGGGCGGCCGGCGATATCCATATCGAATCTCCTCGACATAAACAGAAGGACACGAGATGACGACAGCAACCTCAACCGGAACCGGCGTAGCACCCCCGCTGGAGCATTACGGCAGGCTGAAGAATTACATCAACGGCAAGTGGGTCGCCTCCAAGTCGACGGACGTGCGCGAGATCGTCAATCCTGTGACCGGTAAAGTCATCGCCCACGTTCCCTATTCCACGCCGGATGAAGTTCAAGAAGCCATTCGCGCCGCCAGGGCGGCGTTCAAGACCTGGCAGGATGTGCCGCCCGTAAGACGGGCCAGGCTGTTCTTCACCCTCAAACAGATGATGGAGGAGCAATTCGAGGCTTTGTCGCAGGTGCTCGTTCAGGAGATGGGCAAGACTATCGCCGATGCGCGCGCCGAAATGCGCCGGGCCGTCGAAGAGGTCGAGTGCGCCTGCGGCATTCCGTCGCTAATCAAGGGCGATCTACATGACACGATTTCCCCAAACATCGATCTGGATGTCGTCTATGTGCCGAGGGGCGTCTTCTTCATGGTTCCTTCGTTCAACTTCCCGGCGCTGGTTCCCCTGGAGTACCTGCCTTACGCCGTTGCCTGCGGCAACACGTACATCGTCAAGCCGAGCCCGATCGTCCCGATCTCACAGGTGCGCATCTTTGAGTTGATCGATCGGTGCGGTTTCCCGCCGGGGGTGATCAATCTCGTGCACGGCGATGCCG
>Ga0299915_10001671_pt1 | contig 16377 bp, 15 predicted proteins | sample RVTome_13_FD_200263 | JGI IMG/M metagenome (GOLD analysis project Ga0299915, IMG submission 200263) | Soil microbial communities from uranium-contaminated site in the Upper Colorado River Basin, Wyoming, United States - RVT92D227 (version 2) ... | reverse complement strand
TTCTTCGGCTGAAATAAGGGTTCATCTCGAGACTTCCTATTCCGGAGATATACTCGACCGCGCTGCTACGGTATTCGCGAGGTTAAACATGCACAGGACCAGACTACGGAACGGCGTGCTGATCTTCCTGGGCATTGAAAACAAAAAGTTTGCCATTATCGGCGACATCGGCATCAACAGGCTTGTACCCGAGAATTTCTGGAACAACACCAGAACAATCATGGAAAGTCATTTCAGAAATTCCGAGTTTGGAAAGGGACTGGCTGAGGGAGTCAGGCTGGCCGGTGAAGTACTGGGAATACACTTCCCGCATCAGCAGGATGATCGCAACGAGTTATCCAATGAAATTTCATTTGACAGCAGTGAATAACAAATATTTACAGGTATTGCCATGCGTCATATCAGAATATTGCTACTTTTCTTTTTGATCCCGACAGGCCTTAACGGCCAGTATTTACCGGAACCCATGGTACCCCTGAGGCTGGTAAATGATTTTACCGGATTTCTGACACTGGAGGACCAGCTTTCACTTAACGAAAAACTTCTTGCCTTCAGTAATGAAACCTCCACACAGATTTATGTGGTATCCTACGACAGTCTCCAGGGATATGATATAGCTGACTATGCCGTTCGGCTGGCTGAAAAATGGGGAATCGGACAAAAAGGCAAGGACAATGGAATATTGGTGCTGGTAAGCCTTGCCGACCGGAAAGTTACTATTCAGGTCGGTTACGGCCTGGAAAGTGTTGTACCCGATATTGTGTGCGGCCGGCTTATTGAAAACGTGATCAAACCTGAATTCAGTGAGGGCAGGTATTATAACGGTTTAGATTCAGCCACAAATGTTATTATGTCACTTACCCGTGGCGAATTTACGGCCGACAAATACATGAAGAACAACAGGGAAGATATACCGGCCATCGTTTTCTTCCTGATTATCGTGTTTATATTCATACTGATCAGCATTTCAAGAATGCGTCGCAGGTTTTATTCCCCCGGCCGTTCCATACCCTGGTGGATGCTTGGAACCGGTGGAGTCAGCAATAGCGGATGGGGCAGCTTTACTTCAGGCAGGGGCAGTTTCGGAGGTTTCGGAAGCGGTGGCGGTTTTGGCGGCTTTGGCGGTGGTGGCGGCGGCAGCTTTGGCGGTGGGGGAGCAAGCGGGGGATGGTGACGACTTGTGTGTGGGTGTGAGTGTGGGTGTGCGTGTGAGTTATAGTATATTTTATATGAGACTGAAGCAATTATTACTGGTAGTGATCGTTAATGTCTGCCACCATGGTCTTTGGTCTCAGCAAGGTGATACGTCACGGTTATCACTGGTTTTTGCCGGGGATATAATGGGACATGACGAACAAGTTACCGGAGCCTGGGATCCTTCCATGAACGATTACAATTATGAACCCACTTTCCGTTATGTCCGGTCATTTATTGAGAAGGCAGATATTGCTGTAGCAAATCTTGAGGTTACCCTGGCAGGAATACCTTACAAGGGATATCCCAATTTCTCAAGTCCGGATGTCCTGGCAGTTGCCGCCCGCGATGCCGGATTTGATGTTTTCATTCAGGCCAACAATCATGCCCTTGACCGGGGTCAGACCGGATTCAAAAGAACCCTGCTCATACTCGATTCACTTGGGGTAATACATACCGGTACTTTTGCCAATGATACTGATCGCCAGTTGCATTATCCGCTCATCCTGCAAAAGAATCAAATCCGGATCGCCCTGCTCAATTACACCTATGGTACCAATGGTATTACCATACCGAAACCTTTCATTATCAACAGGATCGATACCACACAAATGAGGTCGGATCTCAGAAAGGCTCAACTGGTTAATCCCGATATGATTATTGTGACCATGCACTGGGGTGAAGAATATCAGCGGTATGAAAACCAGACACAGCAAAAGCTTGCAGCTTTCCTGCTTAAATGGGGTGCCGATGCCATAATCGGATCCCATCCCCATGTGGTGCAACCCATAAAAGTGTATCCCAAAGCTGACTCAACAACTTCCAAGGTAATTGTATATTCCCAGGGAAATTTTGTTTCCAATCAGCGTGCGCAATACAAGGATGGTGGCATCCTGTTTGAGCTGAAGCTATTAAAGACCGGCAACCAGACCAGGATTGAAGACTTCACCTATATGCCTACCTGGGTATACCGGGATGATCAGCCAGGCAAATCATCTTTTTATATTGTTCCGGTGGGTTATTATGAAAACAACAACGGGGATTTTAACTTCAGTGATCATGACCAGTACAAAATTTCCCGGTTTGCCGCTGATACGAGAGAACATTTGAAGAATGTTAGTGAGAACGTTTTCTTTAAAGGGACCAGGGACGAGGGACAAGGGACAAGTTTAAAACAGCAGTAGCTTGTCCCTAATTCCTTACGTCCTCCCCCCACTTCAGTTTATCCCTCAGTGTGGTATAAAAACTGGTATTGGGCAGCTTCAGTATTTTCAATTTGAAATCCGATTTGGCAATGGTGAACATTTCATGAGAGTCGACCTGGATTGTACGGTTATCAGCTGTCACCGAAAAAAGGCCGCTCCGGTTGTTGACCCTGAGTGATATGGTGTTGCTATCAGGTATGATGAGGGGCCGCACAGTGAGGTTATGGGAAGAAATGGGGGCAATGATAAAGCTGCCGGAACCTGGTACTACAATCGGTCCCCCTACACTGAGAGAATATGCCGTTGAACCTGTAGGCGTTGAAATAATCAGACCATCGGTCCAGTAGGTGTTTAAAAACTCATTGTTTACATAAGCATCAATGGTGATCATCGAAGAATTGCTTTTCACCGTAATGTCGTTAAGGGCAAAATTTAGTCCGTTAAAGATATTTTCCGGCTGTTTAAAACAAATCATGGTACGGTATTCAAAATCATAACGCCGTTCAAAAATAGCCTGAAATGCATCCTTAATTCCCTCCTTGGAAATATTGGCCAGGAATCCGAGACGTCCGGAATTAATACCTATGACCGGTAAGTCATACCGGATGACAAAAGGAATGGATTCAAGGAAAGTGCCGTCACCCCCGATGCTTACCATTAACTCACACGTACTGTCGAAATCATCTACCCCTGAATAGGTCCTGCAATTCTCAAATTCCTCTCCGGCTGAACAACAGATGAAATCGTAGAACGGCTTGTGAACAAAGATCTGTGCATGATGATCCTGCAGGATCTTCATCAGCTCTCCGATATAGGGTCCGAATCCCTGGTTGAATGTTTTCCCGAATATGGCAATTTTCATTGAATGCTTCCTGGTTCCCGGTTCTTCGCTCTTAAATGCTCAAATACTTCATAAACATCTCATATCTGTTCTCGTACAGGCTGTCCATATCGTCATGATCCATATAGGTGCTGTGAATGGTGTAATTGTAACGGGTAAAAGTTTGAATGATTGAGGTCAGATCGGTGCGGTTGATTTTTAGTGTAAGTTCCATGCGGGTTGATGCCGAGTGAGAGCTGATGTACATGCTCAATATTCTGGCATCGTTACTTTCCACAATTTGTGATATCTGTGACAAAGAATAGTCATGCGTGTTCATATCCAGTACGATAATCGCTCCGGGCTCCTTAAGAGCTGAGAAATCAGCAAAATAATGAATCAGGTCGTTGAGTGTTATCACCCCCCTGAAATGGTTGTTATGATCGAGCACTGGGATAATGGATAGATTCAGTCGGGATGCAAGTTCAATAACCTCGTAAACATGCTGGTTTTCAGTGACAAAAGGACTAAAAAGCGACAGGTTGTGATTCCCGATAGGTTCTTCGGCCATATTGCAATCATAGATATCTTTATCGGAAATCAGTCCCAGAAAATCCTCATTATTTACGATTGGCAGGTGGGATATCCTGAAAATATCCATCCAGTATAATGCTTTTTGCCCGCTGTCGGAAGTACGAAGCGAAGGGACTACATCCGATATCAAATCTTTTGCCAGCATACAAGCTTCATTTCTGCAAAACCTGCTAAATTTGCCTCATCCTGAAAGATTAAAGTTAACCTTTATTTCCAAAATATCAAAACATTGGGATCATGACAAAGTTAAGTGTCAACATCAATAAAATTGCCACGATCAGGAATGCACGAGGCGGAAACGTTCCAAATGTCAGGGAAGCTGCCATCAAGTGTCAGAAGTTCGGTGCCAATGGAATTACCGTGCATCCGCGTCCCGACGAACGCCATATCCGTTACCAGGATGTCAGGGATATCCGGCCTGTCATTACCACCGAATTCAATATAGAGGGTTATCCTTCCCAGCGGTTCCTGGATCTGGTCCTCGAGGTCAGGCCACACCAGGTCACGCTGGTACCTGATTCACACGATGTAATCACCTCAAACCAGGGCTGGAATGTCATCAAATATGAAAGGTTTCTGCAGGATGTCATTGGTGAATTAAGGCAAAACGGCATTCGGACCTCATTGTTTATAGAGACTGATCATGAACAGATAGAACGGGCTGCAGCTACGGGTACCAACCGGATAGAACTTTATACTGAACCGTATGCCAGTAAATACCCGGTTGATCCCGCCAAAGCCATTGCACCTTATGTAAGAGCGGCTAAAAAGGCTGAAGAGCTGGGCCTGGAATTAAATGCCGGACATGATCTGAACCTTGAAAACCTGCGCTATTTTAAACAGCATATCCCCAATCTTCTTGAAGTTTCCATCGGTCATGCACTTATTTCCGATGCCCTTTATTATGGCCTTGAAAAAACCATTCATTTATATCTTGAACAGATTGCCTGATGGAACTTTTTTTCCGAAAATCAGGATCAGGTGATCCCATTATTGTGTTGCACGGTCTCTATGGATCCTCGGGTAACTGGTATTCCATTGCCCGTGAATTGTCATCAGAACTGACCGTTTACCTGGTTGATCAGAGAAATCACGGCAATTCACCCCACCACCCGGAACATAATTATGAGGTCATGTGCGAAGATCTGAATATGTTTATGCAACAGCACGGCATTGACAAATCAGTAATCCTCGGACATTCGATGGGTGGAAAAACAGCGCTTACTTTTGGTCTTCGCTACCCTCATAAAGTGAGCAAAATGATAGTAGTTGATATTTCCCCCCTTGGATACAGTTCGCAAAGGAATTCGCCCGAAAGTGTCATTCACGAGCGGATTATCAATGCCTTATTATCCATACATCCGGATCAAATAAAAGACCGTGAAGAAGCCGACCAACGGCTGAAAAAAACCATTGCTCCCCCCCAGATACGCCAGTTCCTTTTAAAAAACCTAAAGCGTAATCCTGAAGGTATGTTTTATTGGGCCCTGAATATTCACACCATTGCCGATAACCTTCCGGCTATGTTTGCTTCCGTCATTCCCGATGATATTTCAATAAAGCAGGATTTACCCAGGTTTCCGTTGCTTTTTATGAAAGGAGAATATTCGGCTTACATCCGCAGCCGCGACAAAGAAGCCATCAGGCTGTATTTTCCCTGGGCCAAAATAGAGATCATAGCCGGAGCAGGGCATTGGATACATGCCGAACAACCGGCTGCATTCCTGAATTCCTTACGGGCTTTCCTTCACGGATAAATGTGCATCCCTGGGACTTCTCTGCAACAACCACAAAAGCATAACCCCACTTTAGCATTTTTCGTATAATGACAAAATAACTAAATTTCTCAGTGTATGAAAAACAAACTTTATCAGCTTGTTGGAATGATAATGATTGGCAGTATTGCGCTATTCAGTTGTGAAAAGGAAAAAAAGGATTCCGCTCCCCAGTTACCTCCACTTACAGCCTTTGTAATCGACTCGCATGAGTTCAATCAGGCTAAGAGTACGAAAAGTTATAACAATTTCGGTGCGGCCGTGATGGCAATCGGCTATTGGAATTCTGCTTTATATAGTACTCTGGTAGTGCCGGTTGCCTCTTATGTGGAAGCCCTTAATCATGAGGCTGAACGTGTGAATAATACCACCTGGAAATGGTCATACGATGTAGAGGCTCTTGATGCCAGCTACTCTGCAGAATTATTTGCTGAAGTTATCGCTGATTCTGTGTACCTGGAAATGCACATCAGTAAAGAAAGCGGATTTCAGGATTTTGTATGGTATACAGGTAAATTTGATATCGTAAGAACTGCCGGTGAATGGACGGTGTACAACAATCCTGAAAGCAACCTTCCCTGGCTGGAAATTGAATGGGACCACAACTGGAAGGCAGAAACCTTTGATATCAGTTACACCAACGTCCTGGAAGGTAACGACTATATCGATAGTTACATCGAATGGGGGATAACAGATGATCCAACATGTAATGCTTACTTTGAAATCTACGATTCACTGAATGATAAGGATTATTTGATAGAGGTCAATACAACAACCCACAACGGAAGGATAACCTATGACGGAACACCACATTGCTGGGATAATGATCTTCAGGATATTGACTGTACTTTTTAATATAATGTCGTTTAGTTAAGAAAACCGGCTTCGACTCCGCTCAGCCTGACAATTGTAATTTATTGTCACACTGAGCGAAGTCGAAGTGTCAAATTTGTAACACAGGGATTAACTAAACGACCTTCTCACTGCTCTTCTATGAACTTTTGCAGTCGCTCTGTGCCGAAGGTTCTGAATTTTCCCTCTTCATCGGCATATATCAGAAAAGCATCGAGAAACCGGTTTTTCTCCAGGAATTCAATTGATTTTTCCACGCCAAACACCATTAACGCTGTGGCATAGGCATCAGCCGTAATGCAATCGTTGGCCACTACCGTGGCGCTCAGTAGGTTGGAAATAACTGGATAACCGGTTTTAGGATTTACAGTATGAACAAATTTTACTCCGTTCTTTTCATAAAATCTTCTGTAATTCCCCGAAGTGGCTAAAGATCGGTTTTTCAGCCTTATAATTGCCTGAAGATCTGCTCCTGGTAAAAAATTTCCTTCAACAGGCCTGTCAATCCCAATCCGCCAAACCAGGTTTTTACTGTTTTTACCTTTTGCCCTGACTTCTCCGCCAATTTCAACCATATAATTCCTTATTTTCCTGGCTTCAAGAAATTCAGCAACCAGGTCAACCGAATAGCCCTGGGCAATGGCGTTAACGTCGAGCACCATATCAGGGGTTTGTTTTATCAGCCTGGTATGCTGCAGGCTTATTTTATTCATGCCGACTGAAGTTAGCAAACCCTCAATCAGTGTGCTGTCAACATTCAATGTGTCGGAACTTCCAAAACCAAGTGCATTTACAATGGGTCCCACGGTTATGTCAAACGCACCGCTTGTTTTTTGAAATACTTCAAAGGATTTATTGAATACAAAAATGAATTTCTGATCCGCTATGGTTCCGGGTTCATTCCGGTTGAACCTTGAAATTACTGAACTGGGCTGGTAAATTGAAAGTGACATGTCAATATCAGCCAGCAGGGAATCGACGGCGCACTGATAATTCTCGCCGTTTTTGCTTTCATAGGTAATGTGATAGGTTGTACCCTGGGCAAAGCCGGACAGACTGATGTACTCACCCTTTTTTTTCCTATGGCTTATAAAGAATGCGATAAGAATTACAAAGGCGAGCAGTATGAGCTGGACAAAGAATTGTTTATATCTCATGCGCCAGGCGTCAGTTATCCTCCAAAATCATCAAAATCAATCATTTCATCAGGCACTCCCAGGTCATACAGCATTTTCTGAACGGCATCATTCATCATAGGAGGACCACAGAGATAATATTCAACATCCTCGGGAGCTTCGTGCCTGTTCAGATATTCTTCGTACAGGACCTGATGAATGAAGCCGGCAAAACCCTTCCAGTTATCCTCAGTAAACGGTTCGGACAATGCTATGTTGAATTTGAAATTAGGGAATTGCTTTTCAATCTTCCGGAATTCATTCTCATAGAAGATTTCACGTTTGGATCTGGCACCGTACCAGTATGATACCTTCCGGCTGGTTTTCAGGGTATGGAACAGGTGGAAGATATGCGAACGCAATGGAGCCATGCCTGCTCCTCCCCCGATATAAACCATTTCGCGGGAAGTATCTCTTATAAAGAATTCGCCAAAGGGACCTGAAACAACAACTTTGTCCCCCGGTTTTCTGGAGAATAAATAGGATGAACAAATCCCGGGCGGTACCTTTTTAAAAACTGCCCCTGACTTATCCCAGGGCGGAGTCGCAATCCGGATATTTAGCATCATCATATTTCCTTCTGCAGGATGGTTGGCCATGGAATAGGCTCTGAACGTTTCAGTGGTATTCTTCATTTTCAGGTCCCACATATTATATTTATCCCACTCATCCTTGTATTGCTTTTCAACATCGATATCCCTGAATGACATCTCATAAGCAGGTACGTCAATCTGGATATAGCCGCCCGATTTGAAGTGCAGCGCTTCACCGGGAGGCAGCTTAACCACAAATTCCTTGATAAAAGTAGCTACATTGCGGTTGGAAACCACTTCGCATTCCCATTTCTTAATGCCGAGAACTTCCTCCGGGACCAGGATATCCATATCTTCCCTTACTTTGACCTGACAACCCAGTCGCCAGTTTTCACGAACCTGCCGGCGGGTAAAGAATCCAAGTTCCGTAGGCAAGATTGATCCGCCTCCTTTCACTACCTGGCATCGGCATAATCCACAGGTACCACCCCCGCCACATGCCGAAGGAAGGAATAATTTTTCCTGTGATAAGGTGGAAAGGAGATTGGAACCCGGTGATACTTCAAGTTCCTTCTCTTCATTAATTCTGATCTTAACAGATCCGGATGCCGTGAGTTTCGATTTGGCAAACAGCAACATACCCACGAGCAGCAGGATAATCCCCAGAAAAATGACTATACTGGTTAAGATAATTTGTCCGAGGCCCATAGTTCAAACTTTATCAAATAAATTTATTATATTTTTATTCCACCGAATCCCATAAAAGCAACAGCAAGCAAGCCGGTTAATATAAAGGCCAGCCCAAGTCCACGCAAGGGTGCAGGCACATCCGAATACTTCAGCTTTTCACGTATCGCTGCCAGCACCACAATAGCAAGCGCCCAGCCAAACCCGGCACCAAATCCATAAACTGTAGCTTCTACCAGGGTGCCGTACTCACGTTCCTGCATGAAAAGCGCAGCTCCCAAAACAGCACAGTTTACGGCAATGAGGGGCAAGAATATACCAAGGGCATTATACAAGGCAGGGGCAGCTTTTTCAACTACCATTTCGATGAGCTGCACGATGGCTGCAATAACAGCAATAAACAGGAGGAAGCTCAGAAAGCTGAGGTCATAGTTTTCGAACGACGGGCCCAGCCATTTTAAGGCACCTGCCTTCAGGAGATAATTTTCCATCAGCCAGTTCACCGGAACAGTAACGGTGATAACAAAAATAACGGCAATACCCAAACCAACAGAGGTTTTAACAGTTTTTGAAACCGCCAGATATGAACACATACCGAGAAAATAGGCAAATACCATGTTCTCGATAAATACATTCCGGATAAACAGATTAGTGAGATTTTCCATATTTCTATTTCCAGTATTTGAGCATCATACTACTTTTCTATAAGTTTCCTGTTGTAACCACGCTGGATCCAAATGATCAGCCCGACTGTAATCAGTGCCATCGGAGGCAGAATCATCATTCCATTGTCTTTATAACCCAACTGGTAAAATCCTTCGGGTATGATCTGATATCCTAGCAGTGAACCACTGCCCAGTAACTCTCTCAGTGTTGAAAGCATGATCAGTATCAGACCATATCCGGCCCCATTGCCAATTCCATCAAGAAATGAATCCCAGGGCTTGTTACCCATGGCGAAGGCTTCGAGCCTGCCCATCAATATGCAGTTGGTAATAATAAGCCCGACAAAAACCGAAAGCTTTTTGCTTACATCATAAACATAGGCCTTTAGTATCTGATCCACTACAATAACCAGGAAGGCAACCACTACCAACTGTACGATGATTCTGATCCGGGGTGGTATGGTATTTCGGCCGAGAGAAATGATCAGGTTGGAAAAGGCCGTAACCACAGTTACTGATATGGCCATTACAATGGCAGGTTTCAATTGCACTGTCACAGCCAGTGCCGAACAAATACCCAGCACCTGCACCGTGATGGGATTCTCGTTGTCAATCGGATTAATAAGTAATTTCAGGTTTTTCATATCTTCCTGTTCATCAGTTGTTCTTTTTGAAATAGGTCTGGTAACTTACCAGACTGGAGTCGATCGTCGCCTCCAGACCCTTACTGGTAATTGTTCCGCCGGAAATGGCATCTACCTCATGTGCCGAAGCCGGATTAGCGCCGCCTTTAACAATATCGACAGATACAAAGATGCCCTTCTCATTGAAAATCCTTTTCCCCCTGAAGGGTATCTGGAAAAAGGGCTGGTTAATCTCGGCCCCCAATCCCGGTGTTTCCCCTTTGTGATCGAACATCACACCGTAAATGGTATTAAAGTGCGGGGTGTTGTTTAACTCTCTCGCGAAAGATATATATCCCCAGATGGGCCCCCATAATCCCTTACCATACACCGGGATCACCAGAAAGCTGCTGTCACCCTTGGTGGCTTCAAAGACCGGTAGTTTACGATTGCCAGGTGATTTTTTCATTTCCTCACGCAGGTTTACAGTAAAGGGATCTACACCGCTTACCTTTTCACCCTTTGCGTTAAGCGTATAACTATCGGTAATATATTTGCTGTATAACGCCTCAGCACTGGTTCTGTCAGATGCCACCCGCAACGAAGTCAGTATATTCTGCTTCTTTTCCTTTTCAATATTCCTTACCTGTGCAGGTTGCAGGGCCGTTGATACAACGGCCAGACCAGTAGCCACTATAAGCACTATAACCGCGGAATAAATAAATGTATAGGTGTTGCTTTGTATTTTCATAATCAAAGATTTTCCGGTTGAGCCTGGATTCTTGCTGTTGATTTCTTCATTCTTCTTAACCGTCGGCTGATATTGGATTCTACTACATAATAATCAATAAGCGGTGCGAAAACATTCATTAACAGTATGGCCAGCATCATGCCTTCAGGATATGCCGGATTAAGGACCCTGATGATAATGGCCAGTACACCGGTCAGAAATCCGTATATCCATTTACCGGTTTCGGTTTGAGCTGCAGTTACCGGATCGGTAGCCATAAAAACGGCACCAAAGGCAAAACCTCCGAAAAGGAAATGCCGGTAAGCAGGTAGGGCCATATAATCATTCGAGGCCAACGCATTGAAAAGCAAACCTGTACACAATCCCCCGGCAAAAGTTGACAACATTATCTTCCAGCTTCCGATACCGGTGTAAAAAAGGATAAATGCACCGATCAGAATGGCCAGTTTTGATGTTTCACCGATCGATCCGGGTATAAAACCCAGGAAAGCATCGAGGTCATTGGGCAGATTCCCTGTAATTTTCTGTGCAAGGTTGCCCAGTGGGGTGGCACCTGAAAATCCGTCAATAATATGCTCACCTTTGGTTAAACCGGCTATCCATATCCTGTCACCGGTCATTTCAGAAGGATAGGCAAAGAATAAGAATGCCCGTGCTGTGAGGGCGGGATTAAGAATGTTCATCCCTGTCCCTCCGAAAACTTCTTTACCAATGATTACGGCAAATGCTGTTGATACCATTACCATCCAAAGGGGAACATCGACAGGCATAATCATGGGTATCAACATACCACTTACCAGGAATCCTTCATTCACCTCATGTCCTCTGACCTGGGCAAAGATGAATTCAACGGTAAGCCCGGTAATATAAGAAACAATGATGATGGGAAGCACTTTTACAAATCCGAAACCGAAAATCTGCCAGAAGGTTCTGGTTTCACCTGTCGACAGAAAATGCTGAAAACCTGCATTATACATACCAAAAAGCAATGCCGGCATAAGGGCAATTATTACCACCGACATGGTTCTCTTCATGTCAAGGCTGTCACGAATATGTGCACCTGATTGGGTAACCTTGTTTGGTACAAACAAAAACGTCTCGAAAGCTACGAAAGTGGAACTAAATTTTCCAAACCTTCCTCCTTTCTCAAATTCCGGTTTAATGCTATCGATTAATTTTCTTAATGACTTCATGCAATATGGATCTTATATCGATTTAACTAAGTTCCTTTCTCATCAGGTCAAGTCCATTACGAATAATAACCTGTATTTCAGTTTTTGAAGGACATATGAATTCACACAATGCAAAATCCTCCTCAACAACTTCATAAATACCCAGTCTTTCCATCTGATCTATATCTTCTGCCAAAACAGCCTTCAGCAACTGCATCGGATAGATATTAAAAGGAAAGACCTTCTCATAAAAGCCGGTCATCACAAAAGGCCTATGGCCTCCATTCAGGTTAGTGTCCATCGTATATTTTCGATCGGGCATGAGCCACGACCAGAATGCACGGGAATTGCTGTACTTGTTAAAACCGGGTAAAGCCCAGCCCAGGAATTCATAATGATCACCCTCGGGCAGGACAGTAATCTGCGAATCGTAAAAGCCAACAAATCCGCCATGGTTCACCTGGGTGCCGGTTAGCGGATTGCCACTGATATACCTGGGATTGATTTTTTTTACATTTCCTTCCACCAGACTCTTTATGGAAGCCCCTCCGATTATTCTGTAATAACGGGGATGGATCCCTTCGGAACCGGTTAGGGCGACCAGTCTGGAGGCATCATACACACCCCTGGTAAATAGTCGGCCAATTGAAATAACATCCTGGGGCGATACCACCCAAATAATATCTCCTTTGTTTATCGGATCAATGCGTTGAATCTGGACACTCACATTACCAGCCGGGTGCGGTCCCCTGAAAAAGTTGGTTTGTGCATTTCGTGCTTTTGTATAAGCCACCGAGGCAGGATATTCGTCACTGATATTAACATGTACTTTCCCACTGGTAAGCCGGGATAAAGCATTCACTCCTGTCTGAAAATCCGACTCTGCACCCTGAACAATAAAATCATAGTCGGGTGCAAGCGGAGCCGTATCAAAAGCCGATATAAAAACCGATTTGGGTTTACTTTCAGGAGTTGCAATTATATTGTACGGGCGTTGCCTTATTGTGGGCCATAATCCGCTTTTCAACAGGTTGTCAATGATCTGATCACGGGTCATCTCCAACGGATTACCTTCACTGAAAGATTCATATTCCATGGAAGATGCTGCTTTGATCACAACCTCCCGGATGGTCCGCCGTTCGCCGCGGTTGATGGAAACCACATTACCGCTTACCGGCGATGTGAAACGAATTTCAGGATTATTCTTATCTGTGAACAAAGGTGAACCTGCCTTTACCCCGGATCCTTCCTTCACCTCAAGCCTGGGTACCAGACTGTGAAAATCTCCCGGCTTCACAGCATACAGTTCAGACGGACCCGCTTTGCCAAAGAATTTTTCTGCTTTTCCTGCCAGGTTAATATTCAACCCTTTCCTGATTTTATAAACTTTGAACATTAAAACTGTATTAAATTTCAGAGGCTAAAAGTAAATATTTTTAAAATTGCTACACCAGCATAATTTTTTTTTTAAAATAAATAATTAATGAGGTGAATTTATAACTTTAATCCTGCCATTAATAGGTAAAATCCACCATGGTTATTCACTCCAAATGCAGTATATCATTATGGAAACCATCACGTTATATTTTTATATGCATTGTTATTGAATTAACAATTAACAGCGTTTTTGGTTTAACGTTTCATGAAAAATTTTACCCCGATACCCTCCGGGACCAGGTATTTCTCCCGGAAATCAAAACGGTCTTGCTGCACAGCGCTACTTGGGAACTCGCGTCACCAGTAATCGAAGCAGGTTCAGAACAGCATCTCGAACTGCATTTTGATGATCTTTCCGCCATAAGGCACAGCTTTGGATATACCCTCATACACTGTGATGCCGGCTGGAAACCATCAAACCTGTCGCCTCAGGAGTATCTCTCCGGATTCGGCCTTGGTGAGATCCGGGAATCATATGCTTCGCTGAATACAACGTATGACTATATCCATTACCAACTTACCTTTCCCGGGGATGAATGTATGCCCCTTTTCAGTGGTAATTATGCTATAGTAGTATTTGATAATGATGATCCTGCAAGAATCATCCTTACGCGCAGGTTTTATGTGACTGAAAATGCAATCCAAATTTCTGCCCGGCTTAGTCAGCCATCACTTGGTGAATTCAGGGAAAACGGACAACAGATTGAATTCTCACTGGATTATGACAGAAGCTCTATCCGTGATCCCCTGAATGACCTGACTATTATGATTAAACAGAATGACCGGGATGATAATGCCCTGTCTGTTGGTAAACCCTTGTTTACTCCTTCCGGTTTGCTGGAGTATTCCAATCTGTCTGAATGTATTTTTCAGGGCGGAAATGAATTCAGAAACCTGGATATTAAAAGCATGAAATACCAGACTGAAAATATAGCCCTGATCGATTTTCAGAATCCTTATTATCATGTTTTTCTAAAGACAGATGAACCCCGGTGGAACAAATCCTACTTTTCCAGAAATGACCTCAACGGCGGATTTTTTATTGACCAAGAAAAATCCAATGATAAACATACCGAAGCTGATTATGTCTTTGTTCATTTCTGCCTGGCTGTACCCTTACTTTATGCCGTTGAGAAAGTGTATATTACAGGTGGATTTTGCGACTGGACCCTGGCTGAGAATAATAAAATGGTGTATAATACCCATAGGAACTACTTCGAAGCAATACTATTGCTTAAACAGGGATTTTATGATTACTGTTATGCAATTGGGGACCCTCAGAAAGGAGAAATAAACAGTACTTTGTTTGAAGGCAGCTACTTTGAAACCGGCAATGAATATGCTGTTTTTGTTTATTATCACGACAGGCAGGGCCGGTATGACAGGCTCATCGGATACCTGCCCCTAAAATAATCTTATTCATATGAAAAAGCATTTTGCATTGATTTCGCTTGTGATTATTCTGATGATAATCCGGTTGTATACGGGTTGCCAGTCAGCAGGTAACAACTTCCCGGATGAACGTGACAGGTCATTCAACAGTGGCTGGAAGTTCATTCTTGACAGCTTGCCGGCCGGCACTGAACTTCCTGGTTATGATGATTCAGACTGGCAGGCAATTGATCTGCCACATGACTGGAGTATAGCTGATCTGCCCGGAAATGATGGTCCTGATCAAATCGGGCCCTTTGCTAAAAACAGTCCGGGTGCCACCTCAACCGGATATGTACTGGGCGGCACTGGCTGGTACAGGAAACATTTCACGCTTAACAGGGAAGATGCCCGAAAAATTGCCATGTTACGTTTTGACGGAGTATACATGGAAGCTGATGTATGGGTGAACGGCAAACCTGCGGGAAAAAATGTATATGGTTACACGCCTTTTTGGTTCGATATAACTTCCATGCTGAACAAGGCCGGCGAAGAAAATGTCGTCGCAGTCAGGGTTAAGAATACCGGCCGTAACAGCCGATGGTATTCGGGATCGGGGATTTACCGGAATGTTTACCTTACGCTTGTACAGCCGGTCCATATCTCAGTCTGGGGATTGCAGGTTACAACGCCCCTTGTTACATCGGATTCGGCTATGGTTGTGATCAATACCACGGTCAGCAATGATGCCGGCAAGGCGACTACAGGAAAGGTTAAAATCAGGATCCTTGATCCCGATGGCCATCAGGTAGCAACCAGTGAAGGGAGTTTTACTGTTCAGGAAAAAGGAACGACCACCCTGCATCAAAGCGTGGTGGTAAGCAATCCCACTCTGTGGTCACCAACTTTTCCCGACCTTTACCAGGCTGAAACCACCGTTGAGGTGGAGGGGAAATTCACCGATAAATACATTCAGTCTTTTGGTATCAGATCGGTTGAGGTATCCGCCGGAAAGGGCCTTCTTCTGAACGGTGCTCCCATTGAGCTCAAAGGAGGCTGTATGCATCATGATAACGGACTGCTTGGTTCAGCCGCTTTTGAACGAGCAGAGGAACGCCGGGTGGAAATCATGAAAGCCAACGGCTTCAATGCCATCCGTACCAGTCATAACCCGCCGTCAGAGGCATTTCTCAATGCCTGTGACCGCCTGGGCATGCTGGTAATTGACGAGACCTTCGATATGTGGGAGCGTCCGAAAAACCAGAATGATTACCACCGGTTTTTCAAGGAATGGTGGAAGAAAGATGTGGAAGCCATGATCTTGCGCGACAGGAACCATCCGAGCATCATCTTCTGGAGCATCGGGAATGAGATCAACGAAAGAGCCGATACAAACGGGATACGGATTGCAGAATCATTGATCTCCCATATTCAGCAGTTTGACACGACCCGTTTTTTCACCAATGCCATTTGTGAGTTCTGGGATATCCCGGGCAAACCCTGGGATGCCACAGCACCAGCTT
>Ga0299915_10001669_pt1 | contig 16398 bp, 16 predicted proteins | sample RVTome_13_FD_200263 | JGI IMG/M metagenome (GOLD analysis project Ga0299915, IMG submission 200263) | Soil microbial communities from uranium-contaminated site in the Upper Colorado River Basin, Wyoming, United States - RVT92D227 (version 2) ... | reverse complement strand
CTACGACGTCAAGTCGCCGGCCAGCGGCGCCCCGAACTACCCGGTCGAGAAGAACAAGACGAGGGCAAGACCGGTGGCGGCAAGGACACGGCGGGCAAGCCCGTCGCGGTCCCGAGCACCGACAACAAGTCGGGGGCCAGTGGCGCACCGGCCTATCCGGTGCTTGACCCTGAGAAAGCTGGCGGCATGAAAGCTGGCGCCGAGGTCAACACCATCGGCGACCCGCTCAAGGTCAAGACCTACGACGAGCAGGCGAAGTCCAGCGGCAAGCCAAATTACCCGGTGGCCGGCCCCGGCACCGGCGGCGACGCCCCGCGGGACCAGACCGTCGACACCTTGGGCGACCCGCTCAAGGTCAAGACCCAAGACATCCAGTCGCCGGCCAGCGGCGCACCCGCTTACCCGGTGCTCGACCCGGACAACGCTGGTGGGCAGGCTGCGCCCGGCACCCCTGGTGCTCCAGGAGCCGTCGCGCCTGCGGCCCCGCCGGTAGCAGAGGTCAAGCCCACGATGACGCCGAACGCCACGCCTCCGCCTGCGGCACCGCCGAAGGCCGAGCCGAAGCCTGAGGCCGCCGCACCAGCGCCCGCTCCTGCCCCTGCTCCCAAGAAAGAAGAGCCTAAGCCTGCGGAGAAGCACGAAGCTCCGAAGCCAGAGGACAAGAAAGACGAGCCCAAGGGCGAAGAGAAGCCCAAGGCCGAGGAAAAGCCGGAGGCCGAAGAGAAACCTAAGGCCGAGGAAAAGCCTAAGGGCGAAGAGAAGCCCAAGGCCGAGAAAAAGCCAGAGGCCGAAGAAAAGAAGTAACCCGTTCGGGGCCGATGGCATCGGTCCTGCACATTCACCCTAACTCCCTATAGGAGGTCATCCACATGCCACCGCTCTCAGTCCCACCGATCCCGCCCGTCCCGACGGTAATACCATCGGGGCAGTTCCCGCACCTGCGGGAGCTCGTCAAGGAACTGGACTTCCCTTGCGCGGTCTGCACCGCCAAGACCGGAGCTCCGGTTTACAGGTCCTTCCTGGACGCCGTGAAGGAGCCGCTTTCGGCCCCTGCCATCCACGGAAAGCCCTCGGTCACGAAGATGGGCATGTATGCCACCCGGTTCGCCATCTTCTGCCCTGAGTGCCGGTGCGCCCCGAAGGGCGGCCCGTTCATCGAAGGCGAGGGCATCATCGACCTGCTGAACCCCTCGATCCCGAAGGGCTACAAGCGGCCGGTTCGCCCGACGAACCAGATGCTGGAAGGCGGCATCTCCTACGATGATGCCGAGGCCCTGCAACAGCAGGCGGAAGCCGGATCAGCTCCGGCGGTGAGGATGTCGAGCGCGTTGCCGCCAGCCGGCAAGAAGAAGAAGAGTGACCTCAACAAGGGCGTGCCCGACAAGGCAGCCAAAGCAAAGAAGAAAAAGGCCCAGGCCGGCGGAGACTCGTCAGCCGCTTGATAAAGGGTCGGGCGAATCGGTGACCCCGGTTCGCCCGGCTTCGTGACGATGAACCCAATCATTTTCCAGGAGTCGGATACTGCGTCAGATGGAGGCTGGAAGACGACCTACATGAAGGATTCGTCTGAGGGCATCCAGAGGCAGGACCTGATTGAGGAAAACCAGAGGGAGGCGATTAAGCTCAGGCCTCGGGTCGTCACGAAGCCGAAGAAGTTGGTCAACGAGATGCCGGGCAACATCGGGCGGCCTGAGACTCAGCTCTCGGAATACACGGTCAGGAACCGGCCGGAGAGACAGCCGATCCTTTTTCAGCCGTCGAGTCCAAGCACCAAGGAGTTCTACTACGCTCCGACCGACGTGTCAGCGGCCACAGTCAGCAACCCTCTGCCGTTGCCCATCGACTTCCCGGCCGAGGACAAGACCAACTACGGCGACAGCGATTTCAACCTGGAGCTCGGCCCCGACGGCTACCGCAACGTCGAGCAGGATTCAAACTTCTCCAGGAAGCCCAAGACCTGGCGGTTTAGGACCAAGGACAATGACCTGAGCCTGCGGCGCCGGGGCGAGAACCTGCCCGACCTCCAGGACGTGGGCATCAAGGAAATGGTCTATCCCCTGGAAGGCGGCCTGCGCCCCATCGTCTTTGGCGCGACTCCCCGTCAGCGGAAGCAGAAGAAGAAGATCAACCGCCGGCGGGATAAAAAGCGCAAAGAGAAAAAGGCCGAACCCAAGACAGAGCAGGCGGTGGTCGAGGAACTGGCCAAGAAAGTCGAGGCCCCTGAGCAGGAGCCGGCCAAGCCTGAACCCGCGACGGAGAATAAACCGGTTAAGGGCACGTCGTTCCACATGGACGTCGAAGAAGATGACGAAGCGGCGGGCAACGGTGTGGTTGTGGTCACCGACTCACAAACCGGAGAGCAGGTTCTTCGTTACGGGATTTCCAACGGCAAGCCGGTGATGGAACCCACCTACGACGAATCGGTTGACGGCCCGCAGTGGATTGAGGCGATGGCCACGGTGCTTAGGAACCTGGACGACTTGTTACCTAAGTCGGTGTCGACCAACCAGAATCTTCCGCAGCCGCCGACCGAGGTCACAGACAAGCTAAAGAACTTCAAGGGCCCGCGACAGGACTCGATTTCCAGAAGCGGCTATCGCGGCAACGTGCTCCAGGACCAGGCCCTAGAGGGCCTGAACATGTTGGAGCAGGAAAAGTTGTTCACGACGATCCGCCGGTGGGAAGGCGACAGCTACGTCATCACCGGCGACCGCATTGACGCCGGGACCAAGCAGGTCCTGGAGGACAAGCCAGAGGGCGAAGGCAAGTATTTTAGCTGGACCTACGTGACGCCCGAAGAGTCTAAGAAGAAGGCGGCCACTGACGTCGAGAAGGAAGGTTTCACCATAAGTCCGGGTGAAGGAGTTCTGAGCGTTCGCAGGCTCGACGGCTGGAAACAGGTAGAGGCCGAGGTCATAAAAAAACGCCGGGTTCGCCCGGCTTGATGCAGGAGACAGACCATGCTCAATAACCACGTTCAGTCCGGCAAGGAGTTCGATAGCCAGAAGCTCTCGATCTCTGCCGCTTTGATCGCCGCCGCCAAGCCCTACCGGGTGGTCGCGGAAAAAACGCTCATGGCCACACTGCGGAGCGCCAAGATCGCGGCACCCCGTTACACGGTGACCGCCTCGATGAAGAACTCTTTCGACGGGGAGGTCGCGTTCCAGGTCTCCTGCGTCAAGGACAACTGGCCCGTCTCGTTCAAGGTCGTGGCCATGGTCAAGGACGGCAAGCTGGTGTTCGCCGACAAGGACGTGACTGAGCCGATGGAGCTGGCGCTCAAGGCCGCCAAAGAGGCGACGCCGCCGGCCCCTGCCGAGGCCAAGCGCCTTGAGGTCGACCTGACCTCGGTCGTGGCGTTCCGGAACGGCGACATCGTGTCCTTCACCAGCCCCGGACTCCCGCAGTGGGCGCTCCACGTCAAGGCCGCCGAGTTCATGGACGAGCAGAGCCGCAAGTTCGTGCCGTCCAGGGTCATGGCCTCGATCCGCGGCTTCTGCATCACGCAGTTCAACCAGGCGGCCTCGTTCAAGCAAGAAGAGTTCAAGCTGCCTATGATCCAGGCCTCGGTCGTGGCCAAGCCCGTGGCCAAGATGCCGCCGATGTGGCAGGTGCCGGTCGTCGCCCAGGACCCCAAGGCCTCTGGCGCCGACAACATTTCGGTCCGCGCCTCATCCCCGGCCCCCCACCAGGACCCAAACAACTATCATGTGCAGGCGACCAACAACCGTCGTCTGCTGGAGAGTCACCTGCGGTCAACCGCAGAGCCGGCGGTCTTGGCCTGGGTCCGCAAGGAACTCAAGGGCGGAGCGCCCTCGATCAAGAGCTTCGACATGTCGGGTGTCAAATACGGTGCCACCCGCAAGCTGGAAGGCTCGGCGGTGTTCAACATCAAGTTCTACAGCAACATGGGCGTCGAAGAGGCGTCGATCAGCGTCCCGTTTGACGCTCAGGGCCGCGCCGACCTCAAGGGCATCCAGCGCACCCAGGCCGACCTCATGGCCGACGAAGAGCGCCGGGCCCAGCTCAAGATCAAGAGCGAAGAGGAGGCCAAGCGTCAGTTCGAGGAGTTTGTGGCCTCGGAGCGTGCTAAGACCGAGCGCCTCAAGGCCCTTGGTGTCAAGGCCGGCATCGGCTACGGCGGTTCCAGGCCGTTGCCCAACTTCATCATCCATGTGCCAAAGACCTCGTTGCCCGACGAGTTCAGCGTCGTCGGCAAGAAGATTGTGGTCGGGGGCATGATCTACGAGGTCGAACCCACGAACTACAACTCCCCTGACATCGAGCACTGCGCGTTTTGGGCCCTGAGGCTCAAGCCCGAGTTGGGGATCAAGGACGCGGACTACGTGCCGAACTACGAAGGTGTGACCGCCAAGCTGGCCGCCGCGGGCATCTGATGCTCCGGCACAGCCTCTGGGCGTCACTTCTGGTCGGCGAGGCCAAGCAGAAGGTCCTCAAGGTCTACGAGGGCGGTGACGTCCATGAGATCATGATTACGCTCTACCAGGACCAGCCTGGTGGGGCCGGGATGTCGCCAGAGCAGGCATCCACCGCAGAGCCGGCCGGCTGGTCTGTCAGCATCGCCTACAAGGTGTCGCCCGACACCGTGATCTTCGAGCGCAGTTTCCCCACCGACAAGGAAGCTCAGGACGTCTTTAGCGACGTCGTCACGTCGGCTGCCGGTGTCGAGAGCCTTATCCGCCAGGAGAAGTTTGAAGAGGCCGCTCAGGCCACTACCGACTTCCTCCAAAAGATGAAATCTAACACCTCAGAAGTTCCCACGGAGGTCAACACATGAAACTCGGAATCTTCGGTGGCGTCGCCACCAGGGCCTATGCCGACAAGATGCTGAGGGACGCAGAAGCGACGCTCAACATCGTGGCCGGCGAGAAGCCACATGTCATCATCGCATGGCCCTTGGCCCCCCTGGACGGCCATTCTGGCGTCGTCGAGGGCAAGAACGAGCAGGGCCGCACCTTGGTCCGCTTGGATGCCACCGGCGGCGTCTTCGCCGTGCCCGGCGAGTTCCTGGTCGCCGCCCCCAAGACCAAAGAGAAAAAGAGCGCCGAGGAGAAGGGGGCTGAGGCCCGCAAGCCCGACCCCGGGTCCCGTGGCTCTGCCCCTGAGGAAAAAGAGCTTGGCAAGAAGGCTAAGGAAAGCGTGACGCCGGTCGTCGAGCCGCCGGCCAAGCTGGAGCGCAAGAAACCTCAGGCCCTTCCCATTGAAGAGGCCAGGACCGCGCCTGAGGCCGGGTCGCCGATCGAGACGCTGGTCAACAAGACGCTATCCATCGAGACTGAGAAGGCGGCAGCGGTCTCCAAGCTGAACAAGTTCGAAGAGGGCCTCAACCTCGAACTCATCGACGAGAACTACAAGAAGACGGTCAAAGAACTCCATGACGCCATCGAGGCCACAGGGGAGCCGGTGCTCAAACTCAAGGACCAGCTCTTGGCCATCGACGTAAAGCGCGACGTCGTCGAGGCCAACATGAGTGAGGAGACCCGCAAGAAGTTCAACGCCCTGGTCGAGAAGCTGTCGACCAAAGAGGCGGAGATGGCCCGGCTCAACGAGCAGATCGAAGAGCTGGTCAACGCCTCGTTCGCCCGTATGGGTGGCACCGAGAAGCAGGAACAGCGGGTCACCATGTTCAAAGACCCCAAGGCCAAGACCAAGGCCACGGCATCGCTCATCGAGGTCCTTTCCATCCTGAGGCCCGGCGCCTCCCACGATCTGACGGCCCAACAACTTACCAGGCTCCAGCGCCTGGAAGCCGGCCTCAAAGAGATGTTCAAGGCCATCGTCGACAAGGCCAAGGAGTTTGCCAGCGGCATCGGCGAACTGGTGGGCCTCGGCAATGACTTCGTCAACTCCTACGAGCGCGACGCCAAGGCCGTAGCTGGTGCGGAGCCTGTGGCTGCCGCCGCCAAGACCGACAATCGCGCCAACAAGAACACTGACAGGGCCAAGGCCGGAAAGGCCGCTCTTGATGGCTGGAGCAAGTCCGGGAGCCTGGACCCTCACGACCCTCAGTCCAACCTGGTCGACATGCTGGCCGACGTCCTCCACTATGCCGATAGCATCGGCATGGACGGCGCGGCGGCGATGAGCACCGCACAGGGCCACTACGACGCCGAGAAGGCCGGTGGTTCAGACTCGGATGAGGACCTGCCTCCGGTCAATAGCTCGTTAGTAAACGCCAACATTGGCCGGCTGCCGAGCGGCAAGTGGAAAGACACAAACGGCAACTCCTACGACACCTTCGAAGAGGCGGTGGAGGCCGAGGCCCACGGCCACGTGGACCCCAAGCTCGATCCCAACTCCGAGGAATACAAGACCGCCCACGAAGCGGCTGCCGAGGAGATCATGCAGCAGTTCAGGGCGTCCAAGGTCAAAGCCTATTCTCCTGAACACGTCAGCCCTGAGAACCGGCCTTGGCTGGAAGCCTGCGTCTTGGAGGCCAAGAGCATCCTCAAGGAGATGGGGCCGTCCATGACCGAGAAGATTAACGCGGCCGGCCAGAAGATTCGCAAGCAGTTTCCGAACGCCCCTGAATATGCGGCACAGGGAGTGCTCGAAGAGCTGATCGCCGAACTCCAGAAGAGCGTCTGATGCCTCCGCTCAGGGCCAAACCCCCCTGTGAGCACGGCCTATCAGACCTTGTCGAGATCACCGACAGGTCGGTGATCGAGGACTACCGGCATCGGACTCACACCACGATCTACGGCTTCTGGTGCCGTGAACATTCCGCGTTTGGCAGTCACATGGTCAAGCTCAAGAACCACCAGTTCCCTGTCAGAGAGTCGACGGCGCCGCCGGCCGCCAACGCCTGACGGGCCGACAGGTCTAGGGCCCGCCGGAGACGGCGGGCCCTTTTTGCTTTAAGAAGTCCAGATGCCAAAAATAACGGTCAACGCTCCTCCGGTCCTTCCCAAGCTCGACGAGAGCACCTCTGACGCTTTCGGTCGCGGTCTGCACGTTGAAAAGACCTATAGCGACCCCCTCAAATGGCAGGAAGAGGTGCTGGGCGTCAACCTGTTTAGCAATCAGATTGAGACCTCTGATTTCCTTTTTAACCCCAAGATAACCAGCTTCAACGCCTTAGCCTGCCGTGGCGGCGGCAAGTCCATGGGCTTGGCCGACAACCTGGCGGCCCTCTGTTCGATGAAGGCCGGGATGCCGATTATCATCGTCGGACCGATTGAGAAGCAGGCCTCACGGCTCATCCGGTTCATCAAGAGCGCTATGACCTCCGATCGGTCGCAGGCCAGCAAGATGCTGGACCTCAATGCGTCGTCGGCGCTTCGCCTGGTGTGGAAGAACGGGTCGGTCATTACCGGCATCTCTGGCCAGCCCAAGGCCTCGGTCGAAGGTGAACATGCGCCGGTCATTGTCATCGACGAAGCCCATCTGGTCCCCACCTATTCGATCAAGAACAAGATCATGCCGATGCTGATGGCCCGTGAGGGGTTCCGTAAGGTCATCAAGATGGGGGTGTCGATAGGTAAGGGCCACTTCCATGCGTCGGTCATGGCCGAGGGCGCGTTCAATTCGATCTGTCCCTGGAACCGGGCCGAGGTCTACCTCCACAACGAATCCGGCCAGAACGCCAAGCCTCTGTTCTACAAAGGACGTCAATATAGCCAGCAACTGGTCGACATGATGCCGTTGGCCTACAAGATTCAATACTTCCCGGACCGTCCTGACCTCCAAAAGGTCACGGGCCTTGAGATCACCGAACTAGACTGGATGACCCAATATGAGCTTGAGTGGGTCGACGACATCAACAACTTCCTGTCCGAGGTCGACCAGGACAAGCTGGCCGGCGGCGACCACGCACCGCTGACCAAGGGAGCGACCAACGAGCGCTACTTCGGTGGCCTCGACACCGCTCAGGGCTCCATCACGGGCCGCACCGACACCGACCGCACCGTGCTCACGATCTGGCGGCTCCGCAAGAACGGCCAGGTCGATCGCGTGGCCGCCTACCAGTGGGTGGGCGGCATCGTCGAGCAGAAGCAGGAGATTTGGGAAATCTGCAACCCCAAGAACGGCATGTTTAAGTGTGAATTGGTGATGGCCGACCACAGCAACATCGGCGCCGAGATGATTGCGACGTTTAGGCACATGGGGATGCCGATCCTGGGCGTCGCCTTCGGCGGCTCGGCCAAGGCCTATGGGTCGATTAAGAACTGGAAAAATACGCTGTTTGACCACTTTTTGGTCCAACTCCAGTCCGGGATCATCCGCTACCCCAACGTTGAGAAGATGAAGGCCCGGACCCTGGAGGCCGTGGACGACGAGCGAGTCCAGATCGAGAACATGATGGAGGGATTCGGCGAATGGTGCGTGATCCAGCGCATCCGGAGCAAGGGCGGCCTCAACGACAAGATCGAGGCCCCGACCGACGTCGTGGAGGACGAGGATGGGACTGGCACTAGGGTCGCCCACGATGACCATTGCTGCGCCGACGTCATGGCCGCGTTCGCCGCCCGTCACCCGGAGAAGCTCCGAAAGGACATGGCGAAGTCCGGGGGCCTCATCGGCTACGAGATACCGATGGGCGTCACCGGCTCCGCCTCGACCGCCCCCTTTGGTTCCGGTGGACGCAACGCCGCCGCCGCCGGCGGACAGAACCCGTTGGCCGAGGCACAGCGCCGCCAGCTCGGGTCCAGCGATCTTGCGGTGGGCGGAGGCGCTGGTGGCTCTAGCCTGATCTCCGACTTCATCGGCATGAACAAGAAAAAGTGATGCCGAAAAAGTTGAAAATCGCTGTCCCAGGCCTATCATCTAGTCAGGCCAATGACTGCGAAGGCTAAATAAATTACAAACTTACAGGATTGTAAATAATTAAATGCCTTTGAGAGACCTGAGGAAACACAAGGCCAGCCTTGAAGAGCTTGGCAAGGCCTGCGTGATCGCCAGTAAGCGGGCGACCACCATAGCTCAGGCGGTGCCAGAGATCATGAAGGACGTGAACGACGCCATGGCGTCGTTTAACAACGCATTTGTGGCCATAAAGCGGGCCCACACGAAACTTGTAGCCTTGGAGAAGGGGGTCCTCGTTGAAGACCAAGAGCCGGCCTAAGGCCACCAAAAACAGGGGAGTCTTCGGCAAAAAGTCGTTGCTGCCGAACATGGACGACCTGCTCATCAACCAGGGCGGCCACCGGGCCAAGGGTCCCAAGCCCAACAGCAATATCTTTCCCAACGAGATGGCCAGCCGCATGCAGGACCTGATGGCCGGCGGCCTCAAGGGCTTCAAGAACACGTTCAAGCACATGACGGTGGCCAACACCAATGGGCCCCACAGCCTGCCGTCCATGGGCGACCTTACGTTCCTGCCGGGTGCCGGCATCGACTCAGGGCTGGCCATCCAGGGTTCACAGGCCAGGGCCATGGGCATGGCCCCCGGCATCAAAGCGGCGCTAGGGGTCCAGGCATCGGCCAACGTCACGACCCTGACGCCGTTCATGCACACGCCTGGCAACGCCCAGGACGCCTACAACCTTCCCAAGTCCTACGTCGAGCAGATTCGCTGGTCGAGGTTGATGTATAACCTCAACCCCTACATCCATGCGATTACCGACCTCAAGGCCTACTACCCCTACTCCAAGTTCAAGCTCACGACCCCCGAACCCTGGGTCACGCAGTTCTACGAGAGTGTGGCGTTCAACAAGACGTTCAACCTCTACCGGTTCATCCTCCGGATGTCGCTGTCGCTCAAGAAGTTCGGCGAGGCCATTGTGTGGGGGGCCCGCAAGCAGGACGGCATCTGGCCACAGACGGGCCAGCCCCGTTATGTGTGGGACTACTTCATCCTGCTTGAACCCGAGCTGGTCGAGATCAAGAAGTCGATTGTCGGGTCTTCTGAGCCTCAGTATTTCCTGAGGCCAAACCGCGACTTCGAAGAGCTGGTCAAGCGCATCCGGGCCAACGACAAAGAGGTGGCCCACCTCAAGGACAAGATTGCCGAGCCGATCATGAAGAAGATCGAGCGTCGGGAGCTTGTGCCGATGGACGCCTCGACCGTCAGCTCCATCCAGTATCTGACGGACGGAAGCGCCACCCGCGGGACCCCGCCCTACCAGTGCCTGTTCGTCAACTTCATCTTTGAAGACTTCGTGCGCCTGGCGCTGATGGCGCAGGCCAACCGCTACCACTTCCCGATCGAACTCTGGTTGCTCGGCAACCTGGAGAAGGGCATCATGCCCACGGTCGCCGACCTCCAGAACCTGCGGGACCTGGTCAACGCCGCGATCGAGAACCCACCGTTCTCCATCTTCTTCCCGCCGATCCTGGACTACAAGGCGGTCGGTGTGCAGGGCACCTTGATGAACATCAAGGACGACATGGAATACGCCCACAAGCAATACCTGATCGGCATGGGCGTCAACGAGAACATGATCTTGGGCGACAGCGGCATCTTCTCCAGCAACGAAACCGCCGGCAACCAGTCGTTCATCAGGTTGATGCAGAAGGACCGCGACGAGATGGAGGAGTGGATGCGCTGGCACTTCTTCGAGCCGCTGGCGCAGTGGAACAACCTCAAGATGAGCAAGAACGGCATCTTGTGCCCGATCATCCCTGACATCGAATGGGAAAAGACCCTGGACTTCAAGGCCGAAGAGGACGAGGCGGGCAAGCTGGAGAAGGCGTTCGACCTGGGCCTCCTGGACCCGGAGACCATGATTACCGCCTGGCTCAAGCGCAACCCGGAGGAGATTGCGATCAAGATGCAGAAGGCGGCCGGCGGTCCGTTCGACCGCGATGGCCGGTTCTCAAAAGTGACGACCGGTGGTGGCAAAGCGCCGTCGACCGGGCCCGCCGACAAGGGTGGTGGTGGCGGCGGCGGCGCACCAGCGGCACCGGCGGCCGGCGGCGGCGTTGAAGCGCCCGGTGGCACCGAGGGCGCACCAGGGACGGCCCCGGCTGGTGGCGCAGGCAAGGCCCCTGAGGCCGGCGGCGGAGCTGGTGGCGAAACTCCACCGGCAGGCGCACCGGCGGCGGCAGGCATTTGATGAACTTTCGACCTCCGGGACACGAAGTTCCTCCCGGAGTCTATAAGAAGGAGAAAATCATGTTGAACATCACAGGCACACCCACACCCGTCAAGGTCGTTGGCCAGCTCGACGACGTGGTCGAGAACCAGCAGCAGGCGCAGGCCGTGGCCGCCGCCATGGAGGCTCCGGCTCCGGCGCCCGTCGTCAAAGACCCGAAGGCCGATGAACAGGCTTGATCGAAACGACAGCCTGGCGCTGATGCGCATCCTCGTCCACGTGGAGCGCCAGGTCACGTCAGAGGCCCTGCGGCTGGCCCGTGTGTCGATCCGCAACGACCGCCAATACGAAGGGGTCCAGCGGTCGCTCCGGGCCAAGTCGACGGAGAGCCGCGACCTCTGCCTCAAGGCCGCCCAGGACCTGGGGTTCGTCGACCAGTCTCTGACGCCCGACGACCTAAGGCACATGCGATGACCCAAACTTTTTCTGTCTTGTTTCATCGCGTCGACAAGGACGACCAACCCGTGATGGCCGAATATATGGTTGAGGCCGAGACCGAGACCACGGCGGTCATGATGGCGCTGTTCAACATCCGGCTTCGCAAAGAAGTCGATTGGGCCATCAAGTCGGTCAAGCCTATGGCGAAGTTCCCATGAAACTCAGCGCCGGCATCTCAGCCGCCCCCCAAGACGTGTCGTTGCCGATCTTCCGGTCGCTCAAGGCCAAGGGCTACAGGGCCACCCGCTGGCACACCAACGCCGGGGCCACCGACGTCCCCTGCCTGTCCAAGGACGGGGACGAGCAGGACCTCAACGGCTTCCTGTTCGGGCTCCAGCATGCGGCTCCCATCTATGAGAAGACCCACGTCGGATGCCGGTGCGTCGTCGAGGTGACGGGCCAGGGCCTGCCCCCGATCATGGTCGGGGCCTTTGGAATCGTCCAGGGTGAGCCTGAGGCGGCACCCCCCGCCGAGGCCGTGGAAGAGACGTTGCCGCCCCAAGAGCAGGCCGAGGTCCTGGACGACGTGGAACTGGCCGAGACCAATAAGAAGCAGGCCCCGCGTAAAAGCGCCTCCGAGTGGGCGAAGAAGGCGGCGCCGCCCAAGAAGCCGGAGCCCAAGAAGAAAGAGGCGTCGAAGCCGCCAAAGGCCAAAGAAGAGAAGAAGGGCGGCTCACAGTTGACAAAACTGGTCAAAAAGGTGCTCGAATAAGCAAACTGGCTATTGACGTTTAAATGAACGTTTTGTTATGATTGGGGCGGTCGAACGTATATCCAAGGAGACCGTAGATGCCCCGTCCTAGTTTTTTCGGGAAAAAAAAGCCGGAGGTGCTGAGGTTCGTCAGAGTTCTTTCTGAGGACTACCGTGTCAATCGGGGAGATTCGCTGTCGCTCCAGAAGATAGCGACCAAGCTCCGCACCGGACTCAAATTTGTCAAAAGGTTTGAGGCCGCCGCCATTGCCGCCAAGAAAGAAAAGGCTCGGCTGGCGGGCGAGAAGTATGTCGAGCCTCAGAACCCCGACGATGCTCTAAAGCTGGTGGTCTACCGGCTGTGCAACAGCAACGGCATCTGGTTCGGCGATCCCCGGAAGATGCCGTCTCGGATGAAGACCCCAAAGTCAAAGGAAAAAAAGGCGTCAAAATAGTTCCATTTTAAGCGCTTATCAAGGGGGTCGGCCAGTGGCCGGCCCTCCTTTGTTTTCAGCCGAAAAAGTTGATTAGTTTTAGGTCCGTGGCAAAATCCTCTAAAGAGTTCACATCGGAGGACCTGTCGTGAGCAAGTCAATCATCGCCGGAATCTTAAAGAACATCGAACTGTCACCCGCCGCCGAGCAAGAGATATTGGCCGGCGTCCCGACCTCATCTCAGGTCAAGGCCGAACTCTGCGACCGCGTGTGGTCCATAGTGCCTGCGGCGCTCAAGACCCTGACCGGCGGTGATCGCCGCGTCCTCTTCGAACACGACGGCAAGCGGGAGCTCATCAGCCTCCGGGCCCAGGCCGACGACGTGCTGTTCCACCTCATCAACCTCTACCACGGGCCGACGATCCAGGCCAACCTGTTGGCCGCCCGCAACGACTTCTACACGCTCTGCACCTCGGTCACCGAGGGCGTCGCGCTCTCGAACATGAAGGCCGTCAGCGACCCTGAGATGTGCGACGGCATCGTCTTCGCCGCCGATGGCCGCGCCGTCTACTGGAAGCAGGCCGCTCCTGGCTTCGTCGTCGACGCCGTTCAAGGCCGCGGCACCCCGCAGGTCAAGACCACGGTCGCTGAGTTCGTGCTCAAGCCCGGCATCCTGGCCGGCGTCGATCAGGTCAGCCTCCAGCTCTTGGCCGATCAGACCGGGACCACGGTGCCTCAGCTCAAGCGCATGGACCGTTCCAAGGACCACAAGGTCCTGGCCGAACTGACGCTAAGGGTTATTGCCGTGCTCGACGTCTTCAAGCTGGAGAACGAGCGCGAGGCAACGTTCGAAGAACTCAAAGCCTCGGTAGAGGCCATCGGTGTTCCACGTGGAACAGTCGAAGGCGCAGCCGAATCCTACACGGTCGGCGAATATGACGGCGAAGGCTCTGGAGACTGGGCGGTCTTGTGCCAGCCGTCCAATACCTGGGTCTTTCCCAAGGGAGAAGAGGTCAAGGCCTCAAAAGAAGACGCCGAGGCCAAGGCCGCTGAACTTCGCAAGGGCATCAAGGCCGCAGCGGTGGCCAAAGAGTTCGATCCTAAGGGCGAACAGGCGACGCCACCCACGGACAAGGACCACCGCTCAGAGCTTCTGGACGACAAGAAGAGGCCGGCCGTCATCATCGACAAGGAGCCGTCCAAGGACCCGCTCAAGCCCAAGGAGACCCTCTACTCGGCCAAGGAGGTGTCGCTCAAGGACCTCCAGAAGCCGGACGCCGGGTTTGCGCTGGCCGTCTGGTGCGTGACCATGGAAGAGGCCAAGGCCAAGGCCAAGGACCTGGAACGCCGGCGGGCCGACTACATGCCGTTGCCCGATCATTGGGTGCCGCCCGCCCCTGAGGCCGACGGCGAAGGGATCAAGAAGGTTAAGGACGAGGTCAACGGCGACGACCGCTTGGTCGTCAAAGAGATCAAGGACCCGTCGTCGCCGCAGGCCCTGGAGCCAGCCGACGTCAAGAACCTCGACACCACCCGCGAACAACTGGACAAGGTCCGGCGCGGCGAGGTCATGGCCGGGACCTACGCCGACGACGACGAATCATGGGACACCGGCGAGGTCAGCCTCTGGCTGGCCAACGACGAGGACCTCTACCGGGCGGTGCGCCGGGCCTATGACGGCGCGTCGTTGGAGAAGATCGTCAAGCCCATGATGGCCGACAACCCGGACATCCAGGTCGACTGGGCGGCCGTCAACTGGGACTCGATCTACAAGGAGTTCGCGGACGAGGACGTGGTGGCCTGGCTCAAGGCGGCGGCGCGTCGGCATCTGGCCGGGCGAAAGATCAAGGCCTCGACCGACGAGTCCCCCGACTCCGAGGACGTCGACGGCACGGACGTCCGGGTCTACGACAACGGGGGCGAGACCTTTGACCGCTACACCATCGTCATCGAGAACCCGGTGACCCTGGAGCAGTCGTGGCTGGGCTCCAGCCAAGACCCGTTCTTCCCCTCTGGCTTCGGCCAGCACCTCGGCGACGAGGCCAGCGGCATGCAAGAGGGTGAGCACCTGGGCCGCCGCATCAAGTTCGCCGAGCTCCCGGAGAAGGTCCAGCAGTTCGTCCGCCAGGACACCAAGGTCATGGCACCGACCCCTGACCAGCTCAAGCAGCTTGAGGGCCGGCTCCGGGCCGGGATCGAGAACGACGAGGCGTCCCCGGCCTACCACTTCGAAGAGTTTGGGACCGAGGTCTGGGAGACGCTCAAGCGCGACGTCAGCTTAAACATGGCGGTTTCCAGCGCCGAGAAGAAGGGCCTGGACGAATACTACGTGGGCTTCGGCAACAGCGGCCAGGAAGCGGCGCTGAACGCCGTCGAAGAGGCGGAGAACGATGGCCAGACGGTGCCGGCCGAGGCCAAGGCCGAGGCCAAGGGCATGCCCAAGGCCAAACTGTCCAAGGCCGAGATCGACGACGACCTTTCGGTCATCACCGTCCTGTTCATGAAGGCCAAGCCCGGAGTCACGGCGGCACCCAAGAAGAAAGGGGCACCCAAGGGCAAGCCCAAGCCGAAGGCCAAGGCCAAGGACGAGCCTAAGCCGGGGTCCGAGAGCATGAGCGGCGTCCCGTCCAAAGACCCCAAGGCGACGCCGGGTCCCGGCCAAGGCGAGATGGACGAGTCCAGGACCGGACCCTCAGACACGCTCCAGGAGAGCGGCGACACCATGGGGTTCATGAAGCTGGCCCGGACCAACCTGGCCAAGGCCCTGGGCGTCGGCGAGGACGAGCTGGAGGAGAAGGAGCCGCGGTTCCCCTACGACGATCCGAAGATGGAGGGCGAGGTCGCCTACTTCGAGCACGGTGACGAAGAATACACGGTGTTCGCCGACGACGATGCCGAGGACTTCGCCAAAGAGATGGTGCGCAACGACTTTGGGGAGCACGGAGAGGGCTTTGACATCTACAACCCTGAGTTCCTGATGAGCCACGTCGACGAGGCGGCGCTCAAGGACTACATGGAAGAGGTGTTCAGGGAGTTCGCGGACCAAGATTGGACGGAATACGGCTCGAAAGAGGCGACCGGCACCGAAGAAGAGTGGAAGACCGAATACGTCCAGGAACGGCTGGGCCAAGACAGCGGCCAGACCTGGTGGACCGACAACGTTGGGGCCGACGACTTCAAGAAGATCGTCAAGGACCAGGGGTTCTTCGACGTCGAGGCCATCGTCCAGGACGCAGTGGACGTCGACGGCCCGGGCCGCTTCCTCTCGGCCTACGACAACGAACTTCACGACATTGGTGACGGGCTGGTCTACGCCCGTTGGAACTAAGGAGCAACCATGAGCAAGGACATCATCAAGGCCAGGGCAAAAGACAAGAAGGCGGCGACTGACCTGCTTGAACTGAGGCAACGGCTGGCCGCCCGGCCCGAGCTGACGGCCAAAGAGGCCAGGTCCCTGGCCGACGCCGAGGGTGGCCAGACCATCGACGACAAGGCCAATGCGGCCTGGACCACGCTGATGAGGCAGGTCAAGGAAGCGGCCGGCGCGGGCCTGTCGATGTTGACGGTCAACGGCATCATCAACCACCACCCGGACGTCCGCGACGCCGTGGTCAAGCGCCTAGACAAGGCGGGGTTCAAGCACGAGCTGGCCGGTGCCACCGGCTATATCTACTGGTAATTCCTCCCCAAGGACCAGCCTCAGGGCCTCCGACAGGGTAATGAAAATGGCCGCCCCCGGTCAGGGAGCGGCCCTTTTGTTTGCCACGGGACCCGTGCG
>Ga0299915_10001667_pt1 | contig 16402 bp, 19 predicted proteins | sample RVTome_13_FD_200263 | JGI IMG/M metagenome (GOLD analysis project Ga0299915, IMG submission 200263) | Soil microbial communities from uranium-contaminated site in the Upper Colorado River Basin, Wyoming, United States - RVT92D227 (version 2) ... | reverse complement strand
CTAAATAAGTGCAAACGCAGCAAATCTCAAGCTCGACAAAGGTTTTAGGAAAATATGAGAAAGATATAATTCAAAATTTATCTGAACACTTTTCGGGGAATGGGTATGTAGCCTTTCCACATTCTCGCTTAAATATTGCATGGGGAACTATCCTTTCTGATATTGATCTACTTCTTTTGAAGGATGACTTAGTTACCTACATTGAAGTCAAATCGCATAAAGATAAATTCGCCAGAGCTTTTCAACAGATAGAACGCGTTAAAGACTATATTGATTATGCATATATCGCTACAGATAGGATGATTGATGACTGGAAAACTTCCGACATAGGTTTGATACATGTTCGCAATAACGCTGTAAGCGTAAAGAACCTCCCAACAAGGTTCACAGACAGTCCAAGATTTTTATCGATACTTAACTTAAAGATGAAGTGCTTGATTAGATTCCTTGGAAATGGCAAGCCCTGCCGAACCTATGCTAGCAAGTATAATTTAGCAAAATATGTCTATATAGTAAGGAGTAGCGAATGTACCAGAGAATGCTTAAAGGAAATCACAACTTGCGGAGAACTTTGTGATGGCTTTTGCCCTATCGAAAATTTTGTAAAAAAGGATTAGTCTAAATCCCGAATGCTCTTTGAAGGCTTTCCGGTAATTCTACGGCTGATTTTTTCTTTCCATTCTTCGTGAATTATGATTCCTTTCCTCTAGTAATTCGACAAGCGAGACAATCATATCGTCCATCGCATCGATTTCTTCTTCGAGTTCCCTGATTCTGTCATTCATATGTTGTCCTCCTTCTCAGAGCTTGCGACTCCCGTTATCACGCCGAATTTGCTGAAGTAACCTTGCTCTGAAAGGTAAGCTATAACAATATTTCGAACTACCTCACTATCGCTTTCGCCAAGCTTGCCTTTCATCTCTCGAATTAAATTATGTACTCCTTCAGGTAAGCTAACCAGAACCTTTTTCATGTAAACACCACTTTTTCTATGACTGGCTTTACAAGTGAACTGATTTCGGCTCGGAGAGCTTTCCTAACAATAGATTCATCGTTCGTTTCCCGCTCTACCGCATCTTTTATCAATTGGTGCCGTTCATTCTGAACGGTTATCCCGCTTGCTTGAGCGGGCGTTTTTCCTATTGTTTGGTGCTTTCTTACGAAGTTGTAGTGAACTGTCCAGCCTTTGAGCAAGGTGTCAACGGTTTCCATTTCTTTCAAGCCTCTAGTTACTCTTGTCCTGTACTTGAGAGTCCCGTGCATTCTTTCAACTATGTTATTGTTCTTCCTAGCTCTCATTCCCGCTTTTCTAACCAATTCTACTCTTTCTTCCTTATACTTGCTGTAAAACACTTTGTTGAACCCTTTCTGATATGAAGGTAGTCCATCTACGTAGATGGTTGTCGGATTCTCTTTTGACATTCTCAACCCTTTCTCGAAAAGTTGAACGACATCACCGATAGTTCTGTCTCCCGAAAGGTGGGAAGCAACTAAGAATCGGGTTTCCTCGTCAATTATTTCCCAGAACCATTTCTGAACAGCTTTACGTTCGATGGCTGTTTCATCAACCTTCCATTCACCAGAGAGTTGAGGTGAGAATTTGATTACAAAAGCTGATACTAGCTCTGAGTACTTCATTATCCATTCCCAAACGGTTACTTGGCTTACTCTAACATCGAATAGTTTCTCAATCTGAAATTGAACCTTTCTCACTGATAGCCCTTCATAGAACAGGTCGATTGCGGTAGAGATTACTTTTGACTTGGTTTTCATCCTTGGAAAATCAGAACCTTCGAAGAATCGATGCCCACAATCTTTACTTAGGTAGGTTTGTTTGCCTTTGACAGCTCCGTTTTTCACAACCTTCTCCCAGGCACAATACTTGCAACCCAAACTATATATCCCACGTATATCTTTTAGGATATACTATATGAGGATTTTGGATTACTCGGTTGATTCGGCCCATCACAAAAGAGTTAACAGAATCGTAGGCTGAGGTCCGATGCACGGTCCATCGGAGGGGGGCTATTTTTCGAGCCCTGACATCATCCGGACCTGCTTGCCGACTTTCTCGATCTCGAGGGCGTCGCACTCGTCCATGAGGCGCCTGAACTCCTTTGAGCCAGTGGCGTACTCGGCAATCCACTGTTGAGCGAACTTGCCGCTCCGGACCTCCTTGAGTGCCTTCCTCATGTTCTCCTCGACGTGGTCGTCGACGATCTTCGGCCCTACCATCATGCCGCCGTACTTCGCAGTATCGGAGACGGCGCGGTACATCCCGCCGAGACCCGACTTGTAGATGAGGTCGACGATGAGCTTAAGCTCGTTGCAGACCTCGAAGTAGGCGAGCTCTGGCGGATACCCGGCCTCTGTGAGGACCTTGAAGCCCCTGCGGATGAGCTGATCGACCCCTCCGCATAAGACGGTCTGCTCTCCGAAGAGGTCGCTCTCCGTCTCGTTCTTGAAAGTGGTCTCGATGACGCCGGCTCGCCCCGATCCTAGGGCCTTAGCTATGGCTAGCGCCGTCTTAAGCGCCTTCCCCGAGGCGTCCTGCTGGACGGCGACGAGGGCTGGGACCCCGAAGCCCGCCTCGTACTGGCGGCGCATCTCCGGGCCAGGGCTCTTCGGCGCCACCATGATGACGTCGACGTCCTCGGGCGGCTTGATGGCTCCGAAGTGGATGTTGAAGCCGTGGGCGAACTGGAGGGTCTTTCCCTTCCTGAGGGCTAGGGCCACCTCCTCCCCGTAGACGACTGGCTGAGCCATGTCCGGGACGAGCATCAGCACGATGTCCGCCGCCTGGGCGGCCTCTATGACGGTCGTCACATTGAGACCGTCCGCCTCCGCCTTCTCCCATGACTTGCCCGGCCTCAGGCCGACTACGACGTCGACCCCCGAGTCGTGCATGTTGAGGGCCTGCGCCCTTCCCTGGCTGCCGTAGCCTATTATGGCTACCTTCTTTCCCTTCAGGACCTTCTCGTCTATGTCCTTGTCGTGGTATACCTTCACCATCACATTTCACCTCTCTCTAGTCTGAGCCGCCCCTTCTCGAGGGCGGTGATGCCTGTCCTTGAGAACTCGATTATGCCTATGGGCTTCACCAGCTCCAGGAAGGCGTCTATCTCGTCGGATTCGCCGGTCACTTCCGCTATCAGGGTGTCCGGGTCTATGTTCAGGATGAGACCGTGGTAGTCGTTGATGCACGTGAGGGCCTCCTCCCTCGCCATCGGGTCCGTCGTGGTGAGCTTCACGAGGGCGAGCTCCCTCCTCACGATCCTCATCGGGTCGAGGCGCTTCACCTCGACGACATCCACCATCTTGTCGAGCTGCTCCACCACCTGGTAGACGCCGCGGGCGTCAGCCTGAACCACTATTGTGATCCTGACGACCTCGGCGTTCGGGATGGCGCCCACGCTGATGCTGTGGATGTTGAAGTTCTTCTTCCTGAACATGTTGGAGATGTTGAAGAGGACGCCGGGCTTGTTCTCGACTATGAACGCTATCGTGTGTAGCTCGCTCACTCCTCACACCTCCAGGAGCGCGTCCTTCAGCCCCATCCCCGGTGGCACTATCGGGTAGACGTTCTCCTCAGGGTCGATGGGGACGTCTATGACAGTGGAGACGTCGCTGTCGATGGCCCTCCTGACCGCAGCCTCGAACTCCTGCATCGTCTCCACCTTCACGCCCTCGGCGCCGTACGCCTCGGCAAGCTTTATGAAGTCGGGGTTTCCCCTCAGCTTCACCGCCGAGTACCTGTGGTCGTAGAAGAGGCGCTGCCACTGCGCCACCATTCCGAGCATCTGATTGTTCAGCACCACGACGACGACGGGTATCCCCTCCTCGACGCTGGTCGCCATGCTGTTCTCCGTCATACCGAAGCTTCCGTCCCCGGCGATGTCGACTACCGGGACATCCGGGCGCGCCGTCTTGGCGCCTATCGCCGCCGGGAATCCCCAGCCCATCGTGCCGAGGCCGCCGCTCGTGAAGAAGGTGCGTGGCTCGTAGGCGTCGTAGTGGAGGGCCGCCCACATCTGGTTCTGCCCCACCTCCGTGGTGACTATGGCGTTCCTCGGCAGGGCCTTCCTGAGTGCCTTGATGACGTCCGGCGCCCTGAGGTAGCCCTCCTTGGCGCCGTTCCCGTTCTTGCCGTTTGTGGCGCAGCGGAGCTCCTCCACCTTCTTGTGCCATATGGAGGCCTTGCCTGCCTTGGGCCTCAGCGCTCCGACCCGCTCCAAAAGTCCGCTGAGGGCGAGGCCGGCGTCGCCGACCACCCTCATCCTCGTCTCGACGTTCTTGTCGACCTCGGTCTTGTCGATGTCGACGTGGATCACCTTGGCGTTCGGCGCGAAGCTCTTCACGGCCCCGGTCGTCCTGTCGCTTAGCCTCGCACCGACTATCAGGAGGACGTCTGCCTCCGGGACTACGTTGTTGGCGGCCACCGTGCCGTGCATGCCGCACATGCCGAGGCTGAGCGGATGGTCGGCGGGGAAGGCGCCCTTCCCCATGAGGGTGGTCGCCGTGGGCGCCATGAGGTACTCGGAGAGGGCGACGAGCTGCCTTGAGGCGCCCGCGTTGATGACCCCTCCCCCGGCCACGATCACTGGTCTCTGCGCCTTCGCGAGCAGCGTCGCCGCCACTTCGAGCTCCCTCGTGTCGGGTTTTGCCTCCACCTTGTAGCCGCGGAAATGCACCGTCTCCGGGAACTCCATCTCCTCGACGTCTATGGTGATGTCCTTGGGGAGGTCGACGAGCACAGCGCCTCTGCGGCCCGTGGAGGCGATGTGGAAGGCGGCCTTGACCGCCACGGGGATCTCGGACGCCCTCCTAACCTGCATGTTGTACTTCGTGACCGAGGCGGAGCAGCCGATTATGTCCACCTCTTGGAAGGCGTCTGAGCCGATCACAGCTCTATTCACCTGTCCCGTGAAGGCGACGACCGCGGACGAGTCCATGTTCGCCGTCGCGATCCCCGTCACCAAGTTCGTCGCCCCGGGCCCCGAGGTGGCGAGGCAGACGCCGACTCGGCCACTTGCCCTCGCGTAGCCGTCGGCCATGTGTGCTGCGCCCTGCTCGTGGCGGGCGAGGATGAACCGAAGATCGAAGCTGAGGAGCTCGTCGCAAAGGGGGATCACTGAGCCCCCGGGGAGCCCGAAGACGTGGCTGACCCCCTCCTTCTCCAGGGCCTTCCAGAAGGCCTTCGACCCCGACATCTCAACCATACGGGGCCACCTCCCGGCGCGAGACATGGAGCCAACCCTCGGCCCCTCGCTTTTCATGGAATGGTACTCCCCGCCGTGTCTGGCTGCTGGAGCGGCTCGGTGCCTGGGGTGGTTTACCTAATAAAACAATTCCCCATTTACGCTTCCCCCTCAGTCGGGGGCACGATAAAACGATACCCCATTTGTCTATCTCCGAACAGGTATGTAGGGGTTAGAGCGGAGTCAGGGTTTAAAAGGTTTACTGGGCGGTGAAGATGTACACGACGTCCCCTTCCCTGACGTAGCCGCCGACCTTCAGGCCGATGGACTCCCCGGCCTTGGCCGAGGCGACATGTTTGTGGTCGACCTCCATCGACTCGACCGTCTGGTCAAGGCTCGTCTTCATCCCCCTCACCGTGATCCTGTCGCCGACCTTGAGGGGCGCCGAGAGCTCGACCACGGCGACCCCTATCTTCCCGAAGTAATGAGCGACACTTCCGACCTTCACTAGGGCTTCTGCCATGGTTCAATCTACTCGCAGCACCGTAAAAGGATTCCCTGGGCGCATCGGAGATAACGGTAGTTTTAACCTGAACCCACCACATGGTATTCTGGTTGATGGGTTTGAGCCACGTCACGCACCTCGAATGCTCCAAGTGTGGCGAACGCCACGAAGCCGACCAGATCCAGACCGTATGCAGGAAGTGCGACAAGCCCCTGTTCGTCCGCTACGACCTCGAGAAGGTGAAGGAGGCGATGACGAAGCGGGAGCTCATCGGCCGCGTCTCATCGATGTGGAGGTACTTCGAGCTGATGCCCGTGAGGGAGAGGAGGAACATAGTCTCCCTCGGCGAGGGGTGGACCCCGCTGACGAAGGCGTCTAGGCTCGGCGGAGTCGTCGGCGTCAAGGACCTGTGGGTCAAGGACGAGGGGATAATTCCGACGGGCTCGTTCAAGGCGCGTGGACTCTCCGCGGCCATAAGCAAGGCGAAGGAGCTCGGCATCAGGCGCGTCGCCATGCCCTCAGCCGGGAACGCCGCGGGCGCCATGGCCGCCTACGGGGCACGCGCCGGGATGGAGGTCTACGTCTTCATGCCTGAAGACGCGCCGAAGGTGAACGCGGTCGAGTCCGAAGTAGTCGGCGCCAAGGTTGTGCTGGTGAAGGGCCTCATCTCCGACGCCGGCAAGCTTGTCAGGGATGGGAACAAGGAGATGGGCTGGTTCAACGTCGCCACCCTCGGCGAGCCCTACAGGGTCGAGGGGAAGAAGACCATGGCGCTCGAGGTCGCCGAGCAGCTCGACTGGAACCTCCCAGACGTGATCATCTACCCGACGGGCGGCGGCACAGGCATCATAGGGATGTGGAAGGTCTTCGACGAGCTCGAGGAGATGGGCTGGATCGGCAGCGAGCGCCCCAGAATGGTCTCCGTCCAGGCGGAAGGCTGCTCGCCGATCCCGAAGGCGTACGAGGAGGGGAAGGAGGAGTCAGAGTTCTTCGAGAACGCGAGCACCCTCGCCGCCGGCCTCAGGGTGCCCAAGGCGTTGGGCGACTTTCTAGTACTGAGGGCGGTGAGGGAGAGCGGGGGAACGGCGCTGGCCGTCACAGACGAGGAGATCATGGCCGACATCGGCCTGATGGCGAGGAACGAGGGCCTCTTCCCGTGCCCGGAGGGCGCAGCAACCCTCTCAGCCCTGAGGCACATGATCGCGGACGGCGAGGTAGACCGCGATGAAAGGGTTGTCCTCTTCAACACGGGCTCTGGGCTCAAGTACACGGACCTCTTCGATGTGAGGGCGCCTGTCGCCGACCCCTTGAAGCCATTTGACTACAAGAGTCTCTAACCCCGACTTTTAAAAAATCTGTAATTCATCCGACGGGTCCCCACTTAGATAGCTAAGTCCTCATAATGAACGACATGCTGGGGATGAAGGAGAACCCCAAGTCCAAGCACATGAAGCTCTACGCGAACCTCATTCAGCCCATCTCAGACGCCGTGATCAGATACATAGAAGACATCGAAGCCAAAAGGCTCCCCTCCGAGAAGCACGCCCTGGGTTAGTGGTTCCAGCATAACCCTTATCCCATCAGCTCATCGGGAGTTAGGCGAAGGACGATGAAGGAAGCCACCGCCTTCGCCCCCGGCCACCTCACAGGCCTCTTCCAGATACGCGACGAGAGCCCCGATCCCCTTCAGAAGGGCGCGAGGGGCTCGGGCGTAAGCCTAGACCTGGGGGTCTACACCAGGGTGAACGTTGAGTCCTCGGATGTTCACAGCCATGTTATCAGTATTAACGGAAGGAGGACGGACGCCGCCTTCGTCTCCGAGAGCGTCCTCGGCAAGCTCAGACCGCTCCTCCCGGGGCCGCTCAGGGTCGCGGTCGAAGTCACCCTCGAGACGCCCCTCGGCGCAGGCTTCGGGAGCAGCGGGGGCGGCGCCCTCAGCCTAGCCCTAGCCCTGAACGAGGCCGCAGGCGTGGGGCTGAGCAGGGTAGAAGCCGCCCAGGTCGCCCACGTCGCAGAGATTGAATGCGGGACCGGCCTCGGCAGTGTCTTCGCCGCATTGAACGGCGGCTTCGGCGTCCTCGTCAAACCCGGAGCGCCCGGTATAGGCGAGGCGGTCAGGTATCCCGATACGAATGGTCTCGGGGTCGTCTACCTGTACTTCGCCCCGATATCGACGAAGGAGGCGCTATCGAACCCCGACCTGAGGAGAAGGATAAACGAGCTCGGAGGGAGGTTCGTCGACGAGCTGGGAAGAGAGCTCACCCCCGTCCGGTTCATGGAGTTCTCTAGACGGTTCTCGAAGCATATCAGCCTGATAACGCCGAGGATGAGGAGGGCGATGGACGCGGCCGATGGGGCGGGGCTCGCCTCGACGATGGCGATGTTCGGCGAGGTGATCTTCTCCCTCGTCGATACGGATGATGCATCCGAACTCGCGTCGGTCCTCGAGGAGGCTGCGCCTGGCTACGAGGCCGTGGTCACCGGCGTCGACGAGGGCGGAGCCAGGCTAGTCTAGCCTGCTCCTACTCGGGGAGCTTCACGGGTATGAGGAGCTCCGTAATGTAGTGGGTCATCTGGGGCGGACGCGGGACCTTCCGCGTCATCTCCATGAAGTGGTCGTAGCTCTTGGCGTCGAACAGCCAGACGAAGTTCCACTTCTGGTTCATCGAGCCGAAGAATCCGTTGTACTCGACGCCTGTCTCCTTGCATGACTGCTGCAGCTTAGTGTCATGCTCCTTCAGCTCCTTTCTAGTCCCCGACCAGTCGAAGTAAAGGAGAATCTTCATTCCTTTTCTCCCTTGAGGTCTGCCGATACCCATATATTGTTATCGATCGGAGACGTCGCAAAAGGACTTTTTGCCATTTCTTCAGTCCCGCAGAAACGTTATTAGCCCTGCGTGCTCCCCTTTCTGCAGTATAAGTGATAGAAGATGTACAACGAGGATATCTTCAACTCTGCGAGCATCGAGGGGATGCTGGCGGCGCCCGGGGAGAAATGGCACCGTGACCCGCCTGACATCATACCGATGTGGCTCGCTGACCCAGACTTTCCAACGGCCCCCTTCATCAAGAAGGCGCTCATCAACGCCGTCCAGGACGAGGACCTCTACTACGGCTTCGACACGCCCGTGCGGGAGAAGATGGCCGAGAAGATCAAGAGGGTGAACAAGCTCGACGTGACCAAGGAAAATGTGATGGTCACGCTGGGGGTGAACCCCGCGATGTGGCTCGCCATAAAGTACGCGTGTAGGGAGGGCGACGAGGTCGTCGTCACCGACCCGATGTACTTCCCGTTCTTCGAGGCCGTGGAGGCGACGACGACGAAGACGAAGCCGGTCCACTGGAAGCTCCACGAGGAGGAGGGTTACAGGTTCGACGTGGAGCGGCTCAAGAAACTGATCACGAAGAAGACGAAGCTCATCTTCGTCTGCAACCCCCACAACCCGAGCGGCCGCGTCATGACCAAGGAGGAGCTCAAAGGGATAGCGGACGTCGCAGTCGACAACAAGATAACGGTGATGGCGGACGAGCTCTGGGAGGACATCGTCTTCGACGACCGCAAGCACCTCACGCTCGCCAGCCTCGGCCCGGAGATCGCTGACCTGACGATGACCAGCTGGGGCTTCAGCAAGACCTGGGGCATCGCGGGCCTCCGGATCGGCTACCTCGCAGCCACCAACCTGAAGATGATGGAGAACCTGAGCAAATTGGCCAAGGGGATCATGAGAGGCTCAACGACCCTGTCCTACGCGGCGGCTATGCCGACCCTCGACCCCCACAGCGACTACTGGAAGCGGGACATGATGAAGCACCTCCACCACATCAGGGGGATCTGCTACAAGCGGCTGGGGGAGATGGGCTGCGCCGTCTCTGAGCTCCAGGGCACCTACCTGGTCTTCCCCAGGTTCGACGTCGACATGACGACCGATGAGCTCCACAGGCTCCTCTTCGAGAAGGCGAAGGTCAGCCTCATAGAGGGCACAAAGTTCGGGCCGGAGGGCGAGAAGCACCTCAGGATGACCATCGCCACGAGCGAGCAGATACTCAACGAGGCGCTTGACCGGATCGAGAAGACGCTGAAGACCCTCAAGTAGGGCCCTCAAGCCTTTTCCACATTTTCATGCTCGTAAAATCCGATCAAGGCCTTTCTGTCTATCTCGAAGTCGAGCTTCCCATCTTCGTCTCTGCCGATGAAGAATACCTCGGCCGCCTCGACGGCCTCTGGGCTCCCCGTCCAGTTCTCGCAGACGTAGTATCGGGTCACTTGGTCCTCGAAGGGCGTCTCGTGGAGGTACGTAGCCAGGTATCTGAAACGGGTGCACTCGAGGCCGAGTTCCTCCCTGAGCTCCCTCCTGCAGGCCTCCTCGAACGTTTCGCCCTCCTCGACGTGTCCGCCGGGGATGGTGACGGCGCTTGGGTCGATCTTCCTGTCGAGCCTCCGTCTCTCGACCAGAACCTCGTCCTCCTTGGGGATGATGAGGGCTACGACGTCGACTCGCTTATTCATCGAGAAGGGATGAGGCCATATGCGGAAAGCCATTTCGGGCAGGTATGCGTGATCGAAGGGGGTTAGTCCCGCTTCTTGCCCCTGACGAGGCCTCTGGCCTTTCGGCCGGCGCTGGTGAGGCCCCTGCTTGCCCTCCCCCTCCGCCCCTTCGAGAACTGGAACGGCTTGGGGACCCTGAACTTGTTCGCCTTCGCGTCCTCGTACCACTCCTTGAGGATCTCGACGTTCTCCTCGTGGGTCGACTTCCTGCGGGCGTCGACAGGTGCGCCGCGGACTTTAGCCTCGCCCGCGGTTACGCCGGCCTCCTTGAGTTCCCCGAGGGAGAATCCGCGCCCCTCTCGGACCCTGTCCTCTCTGCTGACCATAGGCGAGATTATGCGTGCCATAGGGTGCGCCTACCTGTAGCTCTTCTGCTTCCGACTGCGGGCGCTCGGGCCGCCGAACTTCTTCGGCTCCTTCCGCCTGTCGTCGCCGCTGAGCATGTTCCTGTCGTACTCTGTGAAGGTGGACCTGAGCCTCTTGCTCTTGGTGTGCTTCACGAGGCCCTGGGCGAGGCCCATCCTGGCTGCCTCGGCCTGGCTGAGGGTTCCTCCGCCCTCCACCCGGATGGAGATGTCGACCTTGTCTGTGTACTCTCCGGAGAGCATGATGGGCTCCATGATCTTCTCGCGAGCCATCTGCGGCTGGTGGAGGTGAATGGGGACGTTGTTTATCCTGACCCTGCCCTTGCCGTCAGTGATCGCGACCCTCGCCTTCGCCGTCTTCCGCTTCCCTGTCGCCATTGTTACCTTCTTCTTGGTGGACAACCCGCTACACCCCTCGCTTCTTCCAGCCGATCTGCTCCGCTACCTCGCCAACTGTGACGTACCTGTGGTTGAGCCTGCTAACGTGGGCTTCGGTGAGGCTCTGCTTCTCCACGCCGGCGAGCTCCTCGGGGACGCCTATGTGGACGGTGAGCCTCTTATAGGCGTCGCGCCCCGTCGGCTTCCTGTACGGGAGCATGCCCCTGATGGTCCTCCGTACGATGGCGTTGGGCATCCTGAAGTGGATTGGGCCCTTCCTGTGGCCGCCGACGGAGATGAACTCCTTGTGCTCGTCGACGATGTTCACCTTCCTACCCGAGACGACGACGCCCTGGGCGTTCACCAGCTCTATGCTCTCCCCGGCGAGGAGCCGTTTAGCCACTATGCTCGCCATCCTCCCGAGGATGAGTCCCTCGGCGTCGATTACGGTCTTAGCGCTCATCTATGGTTCAACCTTTGACCGGCTTAGGCTGCTTGATTGCACCCCCGATCACAGCGTCTATGCGTATAAAGGTTTTCCAAACGCCGACGCTCTGATGTAAAGCCGGAAGAGGGCTATTCTGGGCGTAAAATGGGTTGTGTCAGGTCTGCCACTGGTAGTTGGTGAGTTCTATGGAGTCTATGACCCTCTGGCCGAAGTCGTTGTCCCTGCACTGCTGGCAGTACATGAGGAAGCCGTCGAAGGCGAAGAAGTGGTTCTTCCCCCTCCTGTAGATGAACCTGGGCTTCGCGGCGTCCACCAGCTCGAGGAACTCCGCGCGCCTGAACTTGACCCTGTAGGAGCTCGCCTCGCTCGCCGCCATAACCGGAACGAACTCCGCCACACCTCATCACCTGCATCTAATTAGATTCCTGCTTTGATAAGGATTTATTACAGAAAATATATAGGGCAATATAGCACCGTTCGGCTTTCAACCTAATAATATTTTAGGCACAGGGCTCCACTTTCATTCCGGATCGGTGATCTCTATGGGTGTCGCGGTCGTCGTCATTGACATGATCAACGACTTCGTTTCTGGCGTCTACGGTGGGCCGAGGGCTGAGGCGTCGGTCCCCAGGGTTCGGGGGCTTCTCGGAGCAGCCCGGAGCGCCGGTGTGCCCGTGATACACGTCACGGACGCCCACGCCGCGGACGACGGCGAGTTCAGGGTTTGGAGGCCCCACGCCGTCGCAGGCACGCGAGGCGCAGAGGTCGTAGAGGCGCTGAAGCCGGTTAAGGGCGACCACCACCTCAGGAAGACGAGGTACAGCTGCTTCTACTCGACGAGGCTGGACGGCCTCCTGAGGAGGCTCGGCGTCGACACGGTGATACTGACCGGCCTCGTCACCAACATCTGCGTCCAGCACACGGCCGCCGACGCCTTCTTCCGCGGCTACAGAGTTATAGTACCTCATGACTGCGTCGAGGCGGTCAGTGACCAGTTCCAGGAGCAGGCCCTCGCCTACATGAGGGAGATGTACGGCGCCGAGATCACCACGTCCTCGGAGCTCATCAAGAGGGGGTTCAAGGCATGAAGAAGAGGAACTTCTACGTAGCCACGAGCGAAGAGATCAAGCACGGTAGGACGACGGACGTCTACTTCGAAAGGACGAAGAGGGTCCTGGAGGCGAAGGGGAAGGACAGGGTGAGGGTCTTCGCTGAGGTGACGACCAGCTCCCTGCCGGACGGCAAGCCTTGGGGCGTGCTCTGCGGGGTGGAGGAGGTGGCCAGGCTTCTGGAGGGGCTGCCCGTCGACGTCTACTCGATGCCTGAGGGTAGCCTATTCAGCCCATACGATCCGGCGGGCGTGAGGACACCTGTTATGACGGTGGAGGGCGCCTACCACGGCTTCTGCGAGTACGAGACTCCCCTCCTCGGCTTCATCTGCCACGAGACGGGGGTCGCGAGCAGGGCGGCCTACGTTAAGCTTGCAGCCGGCGACCGGCAGGTCGTCGCCTTCGGCATAAGGCGTATCCACCCCGCCGTAACGCCCGCCTTCGACAGGGCGGCTTACATAGGCGGCATGGACGGCGTATCGAGCATCCTCGGCGCTGAGATCGTGGGCGCACCGGCGATGGGCACAATGCCCCACGCGCTGATCGTCACGTTCGGCGACCAGGTCGCCGCTTGGAGGGCCTACGACGAGGCGATGCCGGAGGGGGCTTCGAGGACCGCCCTAGTCGACACCTACTACGACGAGAAGACCGAGGCGATCATGGCGGCTGAGACCCTCGGGGAACGGCTCCAGGCTGTGAGGCTCGACACCCCGGCCTCCCGGCGAGGCGACTTCGCCAGTATCATCCAGGAGGTCCGATGGGAGCTCGACATCCGCGGCTTCAACAAGGTGAAGATATTCGTCTCGGGCGGACTCGACGAGGAATCCGTCAGGGCCCTTGGCGAGGCCGGGGCGGACGCCTTCGGCGTGGGCACCTGGGTCAGCGGTGGGCCGACCGTCGACTTCGCCCTCGACATCGTCGAGGTGGAGGGGAGGCCTTCCGCGAAGAGGGGGAAGCTCGGGGGCAGGAAGCAGGTCTGGAGGTGCGTGAGCTGCCTCACAGACTCCGTCAGGCCCGCCGACGAGCCCCGGCCGAGGTGCCCCGCCTGCGGCGGAGAGACGGAGGCGATGTTGAAGCTCCTGATAAAGGATGGCAGGATAGTCGCGGAGCTCCCAGAGCCCCGGGTGATCAGGGAGTACGTCTTGGAGCAGTTTAGAAAGAAGACCTCCCGGGCTTGGTGACCTCCCTTTTTCTCTTTCACCCTCGTTCTGCTTGTGCTTCAGAGGCGTTGATGATGGTGTAGTCCCGGGGCGGCGTCTCCGGGTCGTCGTTTTTCCGAGGGTCGTCCTCATCCGGTCTTGGTTTTCTTTGGTCTCCCGTGCAAACCAGGTAGCAGGCGCGTATAGCTTCTCTCACGCAGCGGACGTCTCTTCTACTCATCGAATCCACCCGGTTTATATAGTATGGCGGTGGCGATAAAGGAGTTTTCCCAATAATATATATCGGCTATATAGATGTGTCGTCCCGTCTTTCCCCACGGCTCGATTATGCTTAAGAGGCGCTGTGGCCCGTTCAAGCACATGGAGTTCGGACTCTACATCAGGCCCGTAAGGGAGTACGGGGCGATGGTGGAGCTGGCGAGGCGCGCGGAGGGGCTGGGCCTCTTCGGCGTCTTCCTCAACGACCACATCGAGGGGCTATCCGGAGACAGGAAGGAACCTTACCTCGAGTCGTGGACTGCGCTGACCGGGATAGGCGCCGAGACGAGGCGGATAAGGCTCGGCCACGTCACCCTCTTCAACAGCCTCAGGAACCCGGCGCTGCTGGCGAAGATGATAAGCACACTCGACGTAATGACGGGCGGCCGCTACGAGACGATCGTAGGCGCGGGCTGGAGCGAGCCGGAGTACAGGGGCTACGACCTGATGGGGAGGGGGCGCGGGATGCCGCCTGCCGGCGAGCGCGTCACCAGACTGAAGGAGGCAGTCCAGATACTCAGGGGCATGTTCGACAACGAGGTCTTCAGCTTCAAGGGCCGGTACTGGAGGCTCGAGGAGGCGGTGAACGTGCCCGGGCCGGTGCAGAGGCCGATGAGGGTCAGCGTCGGCGCCAGGCAGGGGAGGATGATAAGGATCGCCGCGAGGTACGCCGACGGAATGAACGGGAGCGGTAACCTCAGAGCCATCCGCGGCTACGTGAAGACGCTTGCCCCGGAGCTCGAGGCCGCCGGGAAGAGGATGGGCGACTTCTTCCTCTCAGGCTTCACCACGTTCACGTTGACGAGGAGCGAGGCGGAGACCGAGGCTGTCCTGGCGAGGGCGGCGAAGGGGAGGCCCCTCGACGAGGTGAGGGACGACTTCTTCGTAGGCACCCCGGAGGTCCTCGTTGGCAAGCTGAGGGAGTGCGCCGACTTCGGGATGAAGATGATGATCGTCATCCCCATGTCGAGCAGGGTCGAGGAGATCGAGTCGACGGCGGAACGGCTGAGGGACGATGTCTTCAGCCAGCTCTAGCACCATGCACGGTGGCTGTAGATAAGAGGAATTTTTTTTTTCGCAGAAACCTGGACAGGGCGCGCGTCGAGAAGGTTGGGCTCGCCCTCAATAACGCCGAGGTGCAGGGCTAGAGCCCGTTACTCCCGCCTATCGTGTACTCGTACTGTAGGATGTGGCTTGCCCCCAGGTTCTTGAAGGATGCCTGGGCGCCGTCGAAGACGGGATCAGAGGACATCATGAAGCTCTTCTGGTAGTCCGCTTCGATCCAGGTCCTGAGGAGGATGTCCCCCGCGGACGCGTCAGGTGTTATTGTCACGTTGTAGGTCGCCATGTGGGCGCCGTACTCGGCGGTTGGGCTCTTGTATATCCATATTGCCTCGTAGTCCGGCGGGAGGGCGTCCGCGGCGGGGCTGGAGCTCACGATGGTCTTGCCGGTCACGAGGACCGTGAACCAGCTATAGACGCCGACCTCCTTCAGCTCGTCTGCGTCCTTCAGCTTGAAGGGGGCAATGTCTACCTCGAGCTTCCCGCTATAGCCGTAGCCGGGCGCGGGCGTGCAGGTGGTCGCCGGCGCCGCGCCCTCGAACATGCCCTGGGGCGGCACCTGGAAGGCGACCTGGATCGTGTAATTCTCGCCCTCGACGAGCTTGGTCAACTCGATCTTGATCTCCCCGTTCGAGGGGTCGTAGCTCGTCTGTAGGTTACTGTACTCCGAGGTGATGACGATCTGGGTCATGTTCGCCCTAGTCTTGTCGGTTATGGTCAGCCTGTCTGAGGAGCCGGATACCTTTACGGCGTAGTTGACGAGGTAGCGGGAGTCCGGCGTCGAGGAGTTGCCCTTGAGGTTCTGCCAGTAGGCCTCATCGCGTCCGACGGAGACCGAGCCGACCAGCGGCCTCGCGGACTGGCTGAGAAGAGTGAAGGCCATGCTGGTCACGAATAGGGTTATCACCGCCAGGGAGAAGATCGTTTTCTTGTTTATGCGGCGTATTCTCTTCGAGTCTTTTTCGCCCCGTTCTATTCGTTATCCTTCGGACGGAGGCGGATAAGTCTAGCGATTGAGGGATGATCGAGCGTGATCCTTGAGACGTTCTTAAAAAAACGGATTCGCAACACGTGAGTGGTTGAAATATTTGCTTATCAGCCCCCGTGTGGATGAGTGTGAGGGGCTTAGAGGCGTCGTCTTCAGCTGACTCTAGTCCCGTGTACGGTGGCTGTTCATAACGGGGAAAAATTTTTTGTTGTCGGTGTTTCCTTCGACGGGGTTTAAAAGACGAATTAGAGGAGGACCCCTCCTATGTTTTTTCTGAGCCTGTTTCGGTCTCCTTTCCGCGGCGGGAGCCCTGGAACGGCTTAACAGGCGTATTTTCCTGTACTATTTTATACTATTTTGTATTTTTATATCCAAAAATGTACTG
>Ga0299915_10001665_pt1 | contig 16421 bp, 13 predicted proteins | sample RVTome_13_FD_200263 | JGI IMG/M metagenome (GOLD analysis project Ga0299915, IMG submission 200263) | Soil microbial communities from uranium-contaminated site in the Upper Colorado River Basin, Wyoming, United States - RVT92D227 (version 2) ... | reverse complement strand
GCTGGTGCAGGGTTCTATCGCAGAGACTCGAAGCCAATCGCAACTGCTCCGGTCTTTCTTTCGCACTGCCAAACTGAAACTCTAGGTGTGCCATTGTTTATGCAAAGATCAATAAGAGTAGCATTAGCCGATAGCCTGGGGATGTCATATGTAGGAGGTGGGCGAGACCTCGTGGGCACATGGTGATGAAGAGGCAGACAGCGCTGAGACATCCGGTTTGCGAACCAAGCAGAGAAATGACCACGGAGAACCGGACGGAACCGGTTACAGGAGGGCTTCTCGTCGCCTGTCAGCGTATCGCAGGAGTCCGGATCTCACTTGCCACGGAACCCGATTGCTCAGGAGCCTCGGCGGGAGCACGGTGCCGAGGCGGCTAATCACCAAGCTTCGTGAGCGGATCGACAGCCACCAGAACCCGCCTTGTGAACCGGCACTGCACCACCGGGATGGATCATGAAGCACAACGCGCCAGACTACGTCTCAACCAGCAGGCGTCGCGCGGCAATATTGGGGCGTTACGGCAGTCTTCCGAGACGCAGAGAGACACCGTTCGCCAAGCTCAGCTGGAGCACAACGGAACTACGACAATCGTTGAATGAGGACGAAGAACGGAGCCGTGGACGAGGCCCGCCACTCATCGCACTGGCCTTTGCCGGGAGAACCACGAAACAAACTCAGTGGTAGCGTTGCATGCTTTCTCAAGTTCAGCTATACAACCCTCGAGCTCCGAGCGCTCTTGCCCGTCGGCTCGTGTCGTTATGCGCTCAGGAAAGGGACGGCTGTGCTCGAGGTCATTGCCGAGCTTGATGACTTCTTCCATGGCCCCGATGAAGGGCAGGACCCTCGTGTGTCGCCCTGGCTTCAGCATGTCTGACAGGACCTTCCCAGCTCTACCGTGAGGATTGTCAATGCTCGGTACCACCTGCTGAGCAGCCAGAGCCAAGGGTTCAATCGCACATCTCATGTCCACCGCAGCCGCACGCAGGAACACCCTTTTCGTCTGACCGGTAACTTGACCGAAGAGTTGCTCTAGCCAGACATCGGCACGTTGAGTACGTGTCGCGTTGAGGTACAGGTGACACCAGGCCGAAAGAAGCGCGGAACTCACAGCCGATCCCACTGCATCCAGGCTATCAACCACCGACCCCGGATACTCCCGCATCCTTAGGTGTCTGTTGAAGAAGCGTTGAGGGGCGAATGCTACCTGGGACTCCCAACATTTGAGGTTGATATCCTGATGCCAAATATGACGTATCTGCGGCTCACACGCTTGTAGCCTCTTGAGATGAGGGGCGATGGCGGTCAACCTGGAGAGCTCGTGCAAGACATACTCAAAGCATTCCTTCGGCTTACGTCCCCCCAGGCGCTTTGCGATGTAGCCGACTGCGCCCGCGGAAAAGGCAGAGCGGAGCCCTATGCTGTCCACCTTGGCGGTGAGCACACATACCGGCAACCACCAGCACTTGGTCTCACTCCGGAACTTTCGCAACCACTCCAAGCCAGAGGCTGAGTGAGTGTCTTGCGGAGTGCCCCAGTCGAGATCAAGAAGGACGAGGCCGTACTCCTCGCAGTTCGCCGGCATTGCAGTTGGAGTGGCTGCCTCCACTGTGACCCCTGGAGCAACGTATCCGAGGATCAGCCTGAGAACGGTCACGAACCGTGAGGCGGGCTGATCATCCAGAATCAACAGCCTCGGGCAGCGCCTGAGATACTTGACCGCAGTCTTATCCGCTGCGGCGGCTACTGCCTGCTCTGCTCTTACCGTGGGATTCAGGAGAGCGAGCCATTGCCCTATCGTGCTTGCGTTGGGGACTTTCCCAGCAGTTTCAGCGGCACTGATGGCGGATAGGACGGACTCACGGTCCCCGTCGCAGCCTGCCGCTTCGCACATGCCGCTGAACAGATCGTCCGCCCCAAGCTCTGCCGTAAGCCCGTGGTCCGCCGTCTTCGTCTCCGGCTGAGGTGGGGGCGCCTCCCGCAGGGCGACAATCTCTGGCGGCGACGATTCCACCGTGTTTGGCGGAAGGTTCTCGCAGCAACGGACTACTACCTTCTCTAGAAGGTCGAGTGTTCTGCTCACGTCTGGCCGACTCACTCCGGGCAGGAAGACCTGCCAGTGCGATATGCCCTCCAGATCGCCCCAGGGGTCACCGGAGCGGTCCCCCCACTTGGTGCTTTCGCAATTCTTGCACCGAGGATAGTACCCGCTCTGTGCAAGCGCTCGGCACCTTCCTCTCCAGCCTCCCTCCGCAGCGAAGAACGAGTCCACGAAGCTATTCTGGGAATCAACGTCACTTTGCCAACCCGCATTTGTGCGGGCCTCGTGCTCAATAGCGCGGGATACAGCTAGGAGTTCCAGCGCAGCCTGGGCATGGTGACAGAGACGTGCTCGGGCTACCTCAGCCTCGCGAGGTAGAGCGGTTCCCCCATGCGAACCCAGACTAAGACTGGCACCCCTGGACAGGTAGAGGTCCTCCAAGTTACCGAGGAGCAGGCGGCAAACCTGACCGAGGTGCCACTGAATTGAGCCACGCCCTAAGGGAGCTATGCGCCTGTCAGCGGCTGCGATCTTACCTCTAAGCTCGAAATGTATGCGTCTTATGATGGAACGAACCCTCGTCCCCTCCCCGGATCTTGCTCGCCATAGCCCGAGAGCGCGGCCAAAGTCGAGGGAATCGAATCTTGCCAGGATGTCGCAGGCAAACCGAGCAAAGTGCTCCCTGGACGAACGCATTAGCGGCTCATATGGTTCCTTCACATAGTACGCGGTTGCTCCGTGCTGCAGACACCAGAGAGCAACCTCGGCCCGGTCTGACATCGTGAACATCACCACAGGCACCTCTGGATACTGAGCCTTGATCTGTCGCAGCCAATCAGCGGATGTACGATCCGGGAAGGCGTAGTCGAGCAGTACCGCATCATATTGTGTCAAGTCTAGCTCATCCACCGGACTACGCAAGGTCTCAAGGCCTGTTACGTCGCAGCCCAGAGCGGTCTTGAGTGCCTCCTCCCAGCCAGACCCGCAGAGTTCGTCGTCAATCAAGAGGAACCTCAAGCCGTTGGGAATCCTTGTAGCGTCTACGCGGCTCAGGTCTAGAAGCCTCTTGTGTCGCGGGGTGGAGAGAAGCTCGCGGACGTCGCTACGCCTTTCAGGATTCGCGAGTGAGACAATGCAATCGAGCACTTGGTCTCGACGATTCGCTACATGAAGAGCGCCAAGGAGGAACCGGGTCGCTGGTCGCAGACGAGATGAGAAGAAGGTGCGGCCGTGACGCATCTGTTTGTGCGTGCGCTCGGCATATGCCTCAGCGGTCTCCCGCTGCAACGTGCAGCGGTCGCTAGCGCTGAGCTGTCTCCACTGCCGGCGGGCGTTTTCTACCTTCTCGGCAATGCCTTCCAGTGTCTGGGGCACGTGAAGGACAAACTCCCGCCACGGGAGCCCACACTCTCGGAATCGCACCGGCATGTCTGCCCAGGGCTTCGAGAGGTCCCTCTGCTGCCTGCCGAGCCAGGCTTCAAGCGTGTCACCGTCGTAAAAGGAGTAGATTACGGGGCAGGGAGCCTCGAGTCCAAGGGCGATGATCAGTTCATCAACGATTCGAAGACCCAAGCAGTCTGCGCGATAACTCGACAGCCTCACGTGGGCATTCACGAGTAACGTGCTCTCCGCCAGCGTGCTCCCTATCCGCCGAAGCTCAGTGACCCACTGCTCTATCGCGGCATCGTCGGAGCTGGCTGGCAATCCAAGGAACTTGCCGCCGAGGATGTCGGCAAGCGCTTCTCCGGTCACAGAGTCGTCGTCGGCAACAAGGACGCTGGCGCGATCAGTCATGCCATTATGCTCCCCGTACTTTGTCATTCGGATAGCTGCATTCGCAGCCTGATCCCGCAGACACCTCTCCATCCTCAACGCCGCGAGCGCAGTATGTGGACCGAAGGGAATGCGCCCGTTGCCTGTCACGTTGGCTCAAGCCGACGAGCGAACGGCTATTCCTGGGCCAGGGTCTCGCTGCCTTGCCGCTTGATGATGCCATGCAGCCAGTATACGCCGTCTTTGCTTCGGATGAGCTCGCGGCCGGTAACCTTGCCTCCGGTTGCCTTCGATATCTCGCGACCTACGCGAGCGACGAGGGTATTCAGAGCTCCCTCGAAGTCATCCGGCAACTCGTCTGGTGTCCACATCGCGTCTATCAGAATCTCGCGATTTACAGGGGCATTTGGGCTAATCGCGAGAACGCGGAAGACTTTGGCAGGGCCTCGCGATAGTCGGACTTCCTTGCGGTCCAGCCGGAAAACGTCCGGTTGCTCAGGGTCAATCTCGATCTGGTGAAGTCGGGGAGTGTCCTCTTCGTCCGGGATTCGAGAGCCGCGCTCTGCCTCCAAGGACAGTCGCCACAGCGATCTGACTAGGCGCTGCAGAGGGGATTGCCACTGCTTCGAGATGTAGTCGGCGAGAGCGACGCCTTCCCGTAAGATATCTAACATGACTGCGTCCTTCCAGGCTATTGCAGTCAGCACCGCGATCCTAACCTCTGGGAACCTCGCCTTGAGAAAACGAAGGACAGCAACGCCGTTCGCCTCGTGGGCATGGCCTGCGGCCAGCTCAGACTCGTCCTTTGGCAGCTGCAAGTCGAGACTCACGACATCAGGCGGGGTCTCCTCGGCTATTCGTTGAGCCTCCTCTGCCGTCTGCGCTGACTGGACAGCGAAACCGTATGAGGAAAGCTCCTCGACGATGGCGGAGTTCCATTTGGAATCATCCTCAACCACAAGCACCGCATATCGCAGCCTCCGGCGAGGCAAATCCTCGAAGTGATCGTACACCTCGACGGTCGCTTCGAGTCGGTACGCGTGATAGGATTCGTCAAAGACGATCAAGTGCGGAAGATCCCGGCCGCGCCCCACTCTTCGAAACGCGTCCTCCACCGTACGACGAATGTCGTAAATGTAATCGTGTATGTGAGCGTCGCTGAGTTCTCGATGGCCGGAAGGCGTAAGTTCTGCGAGGTTAACGCGCATCCAGTCAAGGGTATGCCATTGTCGATCGGCTAGGTACTCGAAAACTGCGTAAGGCTTCCGCTCAAGCGCGACCTCAACCCCATCCACAGTAACTAGGCGGCCAGTGCATTTGAACACTTGCACCCGAGGCGGTCGGCGGGGTCTTGGAGCGAGTGCAACCTGAACCCGCGAACGGAGTTGCTCCTCCCAGCGATCGGGGTCCTTCTGGATGTAGTCCCACGGGTCGACTCCAGCCTGCAAAGCCGTTCTGACCGCATCGGAGTAGTTCTCAAAGCCGGTCAGAACGATGAACTTGCATCCACTATCGCTCTCTGAGAACTCGCGGATCAGCTTCAGTCCGGCGTCTGGGTCGATTATACCTTTCGCCGCCTGTCCTGCAGTCGGGGGAAGTGCAATGTCCATCAGGGCCAGTGTCCCGGTGTCCGAGCTCGATAGCGCCTTCCTGGCCGCAGCGGCGTCTGCAACTGGCTCCACTGGCACCGGGAGGTTCATACTCTCTAACACACCAGTAATGGCATCCCGCCAGAATATCTCATCCTCGACGACCAGAATGCGCTTCACCTCACCGGAGTACGTAGATGGCTCCCCGCCTCTCATGTCTGCGAACAGAGCGGTAAGCTCCTTGATCTCATTGACGGATGCCTCAACCGCGTCAAAGAGTTGCTCAGGAGATCGTGGCATTTGCCCCTGTGGCACTACGTGCAGTGCCGCGGAGAGCTGATTGCCTAGGCGACTAAGAACATTGCCAATTCCGGGCGTTAACTCCTCAGCTGCTTCTATCGGCAGATTGCTGAGCACGGCCTGTAGCCGACCGACTCTGTCACCTAGAGATCGATTCCAAATGGCGAAACGTACAGCGTTGCTGAGGCGATGTAGCTGTGCTCGGACTCGGTCCGACAGCCCAGTTTCTGGCTGTCTGGCAGCGGTGTCTGCCTCCACAATCGCGGCACCGAAGGCCCGGAGCGTATCCAGTTCGAGGGCGGGAGCGTTTTCGAGTGAGTCCATCTTCTCTAGCAGGATACAGACTGATAGCAGCGTCTTAGCCTTCGCATCGACGCTGACCAGTTTCCGCGTTTCTCGGATGATAGAGCGAAGGGTAGTGTCATCGAGACGAGTTTGTCCCTTGGCTGCCCTGCGAATGTGCAGCAGATCCTCCCACAGGCCGATGAGGGCTGCCCGGACGACTTCGCGTTGCCTGTCCTCGGCCAATGGCGTGACGGCCTCGATCAGCTCACCGAGGGCAGCAATGTCGGGAGGCAGTCTGTGAACCCATACAGCCCACTGGTGAGGTCCGCGACTCTCATGAGTGACCTGAGGAAGCAGGAGAATCACCGGGTTCCAAATGAACCGCTCTGTCCTCAGACGCTGTGTCGCATCGTGGATCGCTCCCGGCACTCCTTGGTCGCCTGCCACGATGACAGCGTCCCGAAGAGCAGGGTCCTCAACATCGAGCAACGAGCCGGAGAACGCCTCGACCTCGAACCGCCCCAGGAGAGACTTTCTCAAGAGGCCCGAGTGGACCTCGGCCAGCCCCACGAGAGCAACTCTGCGCCTTTCTGTCCTCTGCGGCGGGCTCATTTTGGAAGGACCTCCGACCAGTCAAGCCCGGCTTCACTGTCTTGGGGTCCCCATCGGTCGGTCAGTTCGCGATCAACCTTGCCCGCCTTGCGGAGAAGGCCCGACCATCGCATCCAGTCGTCGTCAACGAACAGCAGTCGCCGCATGTTCTACCCTCTGATGTACTCGCTGGCGCAGCTTCTCTCGTTCTCGCGCAATGGCCTGGATGGTGTTCATCAGCACTTCCAGGCATCTCTGCGCCTCCTCGAGCCGGGGTCTCAGACGCCCGGTAACTTTGCGGCCCCTTGGTGCTCTCAGCAGCCGTTCAGCGCACTCGGCGAATCCTGCCAGACTCTGCCGCGCTGTGTCCACCCGCTTCCCCAACACCATGTCGGGGTCAAAACCTGAAAGCCCAATCCCCTGGAGACCTTGTTCTATCTTGGCGAACTCCTCGGCGAAGGCTGACCACCATCGGTCTCCCTCTAAGGTCTCGAGGACATCTTGATATTCAAGCCCCCCGCTCAGATAGTAACTCAATGCAGCATTGACAGGGCCAGGCCCGGCGTTGACGATGTCTTTCCCTGCCCCATGCAGAAACGCTCGGAATGCTTCGTATGTGGCCACCTGCCCGCTGAACTCCAGCAGCACCTTGACAAGTTCACCAGCATTAGTGGGGTCACGCTGCTGGAGGCTGTTCCTGACGATGTCCAGTGCCGACTCGAACCAACCAGGCCAGTGCGAAGCACAGAATCGCCTGAGCTCCGCCACCCTCGCCAGCACCTCGCCGGGCGTCTCAGTCGGAAGCAGACCAAGCAGCCGGTGCAGACTGCAGGTGAACTGGCCCAAGGGCACACACAGGTCAGCCCGCACCGGTGCGCTGGCACGCGGGTTCCTAGCAGTTCGCGAGCCGGTTAAGGCGGCGAGAGAGATTGGCAACCGCAGGAAAGTCACCCCGGGAACGGAGGCCAGCGAGTTCTCGGGACGCCTGACCAGTGTCTGCAACGGAGACCACGCTACGAAGGCCACGTCCTTCGTCTCCCATTGACCGACCTCGTCCAGCGGCAGTCGGCTGATCACGTAGACCTCTCCGACTCCGACGAGTCCCAGCGCGCGACAGATAGCCTCATGGTCACAGACAAACCTCACCCCTGCATGCCCTCCTCTGCGTCGGAAAGCCACTCGTTGCGCAACCTGGTCAACTCGGCATTCCATGCCTTGAGGTCGCCTGTCGCGGCCTTCCTCAGCGTTTCAAGGGCATCCACGATGTTCGGCCCTCGGTGTTTGCCGTTGAGCGCTCGACCATGAGGATGCGCCTGAATGGCAACCAGCACGTCTTTGCCGCACAGATAGGCGCGTACCAGCCCTTCGAAATCCGCTCCGTCCCGCTCCCCGGGCAGGCTTTCAGAGAGTGCCTCAACTGCTGCCGGCCAGGAGCACCTCGCCTCCCGCAGCAGTCCAAGGGGTAGGGCTGCAGACAGAGTGCACAGTGCGGCCTCTGTTGGGTTTTCGAGAAACACCTTAGGGTCGGCAACACGGAAGGGGTCCAACCCTAGTTCCCTAGCCCCCTTGAGATCAACTTGCACCTTCTTGTTCAAGGGGTACACAGGCTCTGGCGGCTTCTGCACGACCCCGGCCCCATGCTGCTGCAATAGCGTCGGGTTGCTGTCGAAGATCGCTTCGAGTACGGACTTGGCCGATCCACTATGGATGTAGGTATAGCCCGAGTATCCCCGCCCGCGCAGTTGCTCGATGAACGCTATCCCGTCCTCCGGCTCCGGCAGGTTGTGATCCACTAAGGCAATGCCATAGGCGCGAGAGGTAACGGTTTCGAGCGCCCCGTCCCACGAAAACGGCGTGCCGCGGTTCGTCTGGTGCCAACACACACGGACCTGCCACTCTACGAGGAGGCTGCACGCTCTTAGCGCTTCCTCCACCTGTCCCTTGACGAAAGCCTCAACTTCCTTTGTGCATGGATCGTCGTCGACTATGTCACACCATACAGTCTTCATCGCGCACTCGACCTCATAGGTGCTCCCTCAGGGGCTCAAGCGGGCATCTGATCACCGCTTGGTACCTTCCGGCTTGGGGGCGACCGATCTCGAAACAGGCACCCTCAGGCCACACCTCTCGGGGGGTTCCGCATCCGCCTTCCCACAACCTCACAGCCCAACACCCATCCGTTCGAAACAGAGGCCGTGCACCATTGTTCAGATCAGTGATAGCATCCTTGATCAGCCTGTTGCCGCCACCACCACCGGGCTGTTTCGTCTCATCTACTACGTCGTTCTCAAAAGTGAGAAGAATCGCTTCACATGTATCGTAATTGCCCAATGCCGCATTGACCGTTAGAGTATCCGATTTCCCGTGCCGCTTGGCGTTGTTGAGCAGGTTCTCGACAAGCAAGACGAACTCGTGCCTACCGAAGGGCCTGATGAACCGGTCAGCAGGAAGTCCATTAACCCCCTCGACTGACACGTCTGAGTGCATCTCTGAGAGTCTTGCGGCAATGTTGATCCACCTAGCAAGCTCCATAACGGGCAACTTGAAGAGGGCGGCGACGAGCTGCTCGTAGCAGTTCTGGCAAGGCTTTACTAGACTCACGGGTACCTGTTCTCTTGTAAACGTATCGGGTTGCGCGTCCGAAAACTTGCGCCTGAGAGAGTCTAGAGGTGTAGCGGCACCCGTAGCGCACATGGCGCTTACCATGTCCAGCGTTAGAGCGTCCGACTCCCCCTCCGGTTCCTCACCACCGGAGAGGATCGCGCCTGATATTCGCGGGATTCGGACCCGGTACTGCCTGAGCGTTTCCAGACGAGCAATACAACGATCCTTTCTGGCTTGTTGGACTTGTGCCGTGATTCCTCCATTCGCGGCCGCAATGAGAGTGTCCAGGGCGTGCCCGAAATCCTGAGCCAGTTGCCCGTCAACTTTGATTAGCAGCTGGTCCCTCGCCTCCAGCAGCACCCCCAGTGGAATCTTCACAAGGTAGCGAATCTCGAAGTCGACCACCCTTAGCACGCGATCAACCGCTTGGTCGATCTCAGCCGTCTCCTTCTTGGTGGCGCGCGAACGTCCGTCCGTCAATCTCGAATTCAAATCTTGAATGAGGCCCCACTCACGTGGGAACAGCGACTGCAGGAGGTCGGTCTCCCTGAAGAGCGCATGCAGCGCCAGCGCACGGACCTTGCCACTATTAATGCTCCCCGCTGCCCTTACGGTCTCGAGGGCGCGTGCCAGAGTTCTCCTATGCTCGACGTCCATGCTGTTCAACCGAGCCGCTGCACGCTCGAGGAAAGCGGCGTCGAGTGTTTCTGCCACCTGTGCGGCGGCCCGCTCCTTCGCGCGGTCGAGCCTCCCAATAAGATCCGAGAGTTCCTCAGCCCTGCTTCTTGCAGCGGCACGCTCCTCGGCCACGCGAAGCCCGTAGTAGTCGCTCAGCGGCCCGAGGATGTGGGTCAGCGTCAGCTCGGCCTTTGCGACGAGGTCAGGCGGAGGCACTGTTTTCGAGGCTATGACGAAACCAGATGGCTGGAGCACCGGACCTCCGTCTCCGCCTCCGCCCAAGTAGGTGACCCGGAAGTTGGGCACGTGCCGGACCGTGTACGCGCCAAGGGCCGGGTGCGTTGCTTTGAGCCAGACGAAGTAGTTCGCGAGCCGCCAGAGTTGATCATCGCCCAGGTCGATTGCGGCTTCGCTCCTGAATGTCTTTAGGCGCGCCTGCATATCAGAGTCACACGAGACGTCGTTAGGCTTGAGCAGGAAACGCAGAGCCTTAGTCACGTACACCCGGCCTTTCCTCCAGGAAGCCGAATCCCCATTCCAGGCAAACTTGCTGACGGCCCGTCTAACCTCGTTGATTTTCATCATGTTGCGGAGGTGGGTCCGAACGTTGTTCGCGGCGACGCTGATCATCCGCGACTCCATGATCGGAGCGACGTTGAAGGTATGTGTCCGCTTGCCCTTGACCAGCAAGCAATAGTCCGGGTCTTTCCTGTCGGCAAGGTACTTGGCGCGGATTCGGTCGCTCAGGTCGTAGATGGGGCCTTTCGACTCGCCAAAAACCTCGGGGTAGAAGACCTCGGCTGAGCCATAAAGGAGCTGAAGGAGGAGTTCATCGTCGGCGTCAAGGAAGTTGAGGGTTCTGAATGCCCACTTGCGCTCCTTGGGGCACGCCTCGCTCTCGTCGTAGAGCATCAGGGCGATCCAGAGAAGTTCGCATCTCTTTTCCTGTTCCTCGAACAGCTTCTTGAGGGGAGCCATCAGAAGCCGCGGTAGGAGTTCGTCTGCCCGGCAATCCGAATGTGGTAGCTGCGAGCCTTCACCGTACTTGCAGGGGAACCGGAAGCCGCTCCACGAGCGTGGGAGCTCACGGACATGGATGTGGAGGCCGCAGAATTTAGGCGAACCCGTCCCGGGAGCCCACAGGTCGCGGAGACGCCCTTCTTTGACGCGCTTGAGGACTTCGCAGTCTCCGCTGTCTCCGCTCCTCTTGAGGCGCTCTCGGAAGCAGGCTGCCCCCTGTAACAGGAGTTCCGCAAAGGTAGGGCCTGAGCTCACCCGTGTATCCCCTCTTCGTATTTACGTCAATGGTTCGCCCTGTTGTTCCAGCATCCTTTCATGCTGACAGGCGTCTCACCGTCTTCCGGGTCAAGTCGGACCTCCAGATTCCGGCATCTGCCCAGACAAGAGTAGCACTTCTCCTCGGCTGCGTTCAAGCAGGTGGCACAAGGGCCAGCATACACGTGCTGCCGGAGGATCTTCTTCATCAGCGGCTTGTTCCAGGCTCCGTAGAGGGCAGCCGGCCCGTCCTTGACGTTGCCCAGTATGACCGGTGGGACGCCGCTTCGCTCATCTCCAAGGCACCCCACGCAGGGGTAGATGAACCCGCGCTTGTCAACATATAGGTGATGCCGGAAACGGTCGCATGTCGTGCCGATGTAGCTGCGACTGATGTCCCAGTACTTCCCGAACTCCTCCCGGTCTATCATCTGCAGTTCGTGGAAGGCGGCCCTCGTATCCTCGTCACTGGGAATCTCCGGGCAGTCAGTCCCCCTTCCGCGCTCAAGGATCGTGTCGCAATCAAAGATGACGTTGTTCCTGCGGGCCAACCGCAGAAGGTCCGGCAACTCGCCCAGGTTGTCCCTCATCACCGAGGTCACGATGCCGAGTCTGGTCTCCTGGTACCGATCGGTCCTGGGCTCCCCGACGGGCGTGTTGAACCCGAAGCGCATCAGCTTCTCGAGCGCTCCGTCCCGTTCCCGCGCGTAGTCCAGGTGGTCAGGATTGCCGACGAACGCATTCTGCACATGGCCGACTCGGCTGTTGCACTTGACGAGCAGCAGGATATCCTGTGGGGCGAGTTCGGCGGCGAGCTCGTCGTCGATCAGGTGCCCCGAGGTGAATATAGTCATGTGCAGGTCAAGCCGAGCAGCATGCCGCAGCAGGTCCCGAGTAAGTCCGAGGTTGTGCGGATGGAACGGCTCTCCCGCGCCGGGGATCGCCACCTTACCTCGGATGTCAGGCTCGTTCGCGTTTTCCGGCGGGCAGTCAAAGATGGCAACGCGTTCCTCTGGTGTGGCTTTGTTCCATGCGGCGATCCTCTCGGCGAACGGCTCCAGGATGTTAGTGACGTACAGATCAACGGGATACGAATTAGGACGCTCAGTATCCCATGCCAGGTTCTCGGGGTCCTCGTCGCGCACGCCCGGCCTCGTCGCACAGAAGCAGTAGCCGCACCGCAGGTCACAATTAGCTGGTTCCTCGATCCAGAGGCTCTGGATGATACCGCGGTCTGGCGTAGTGCCCAGCCCAGCCTGAACGATCTGTCGCATCGGCTCTTCTGCCGTCTTACTCATCTCGAATCCTTATTGCTGAACTCCGACCGGGCGGATCAGCCCTTCGTATTGCTGGATCAACCAGCCTGTCGAAGGAATCTCCGACAGGGTGACATCCTTCACCACTTCGCCTTGACGGAGGAGAACGACCCGCGCATCGTTTCCGCCATTTATCATCACCTGCTCGAGGTTGTGCGTAACTGATAATACGGTAAGACCTTCTGTCTCCGCAAGCTGACGCGTGGTTCTGAGAAGAATGGGACCAACCCTTGGGTCCATGGCGCCCAGGAATTCGTCGAGCAGAAGCACTGGTGAGGCCGTAACGAGCGCCTTGGCGATGACGACTGCCTGGCGTTCTCCTCCAGAAAGCAGACGCACCTGCGTGCCGAGGCGAGATTCGAGCCCTATGCCCAGTCGCGCAAGTGCCTCCTCAATCCTGGCCCGTCTCGCCTTGCGCTTAGCCATCCCGAGGCCGGGAAACCTGGATGCGCTTATGGCCAACAGGAGGTTCTCTTCGATGGTCATGGAGGGCACCAGATTGGCTTTGGTATCCTGCTCGACGAAGAAGAACACCCGTGCGCGCCGCGCCGGGCCTTCCCTCAAGATGGAACGGCCACCTACGAGGATGTCTCCCGAAGTGGGCTGAAGGTCCCCTGCGAGCAGCCTGAGGAGAGTGGATTTTCCTGACCCGTTCGGTCCGAGGATGTTGCACCACTGTCCTCTCGGAACGGTGAGGTTTACACTGCTAAGAGCGTGTACCTCCCCGTCCATGCCTGGGTTGAACGTCTTCGATATCTCACGGAGTTCTATCATAGGGGATCAGATCCGATGTTTTCCGCGCTCCGCCGAGAGCGGAAACGCCGCTTGAAAATCAGCGCTCCGATTAGAAGCAAGCCGGTGGCGAGTTTGAGATCCCAAGGATTGATGCCCATGCGCAGCCCGACCGCGACCAAAATCTGATAGGCGAGCGCCCCAATCAGCGCGGCCGTAATCATCCTCGGGATCGAACGTGGTGGCAGGAGTGCTTCGCCAAGCAGCAACCCGGTCAGCGAGGCAATGACCAGACCGGTACCCATCCCAATATCCGTGAACCCCTGGTTCTGAGCCGCGAGGCCGCCTGCCAGCGCCGCGAGGCCGTTTGAGAGGAACAGGGCCATGAGCAGGAAAGTCTCCTCAGCGAAACCGCGGCGAATCACCACCCTCGGGCTCTCACCCGCCGCGCGCATGAAATGGCCGAGGTCTGTTGACAAGAACGCCCAGAACACGCTCGCAATGAGAAGAGCAAGCGCCACCGCACCCACCACCTGCAGATTCCCGGCAGGCAGCAAGTTGAAGACGGAGGCCTGATCCAGCAGGGAGACGTTTGGCCGCCCCATCACGCGCAGGTTGACGGAATAGAGGACGGTCATCGTGATTATGCCAGCGAGCAGGCGGTTAACGCCGATTCTCGTGTGGAGGAGCGCAGTGCACACCCCCGCTACAGAGCCAGCCGCTGCCCCCATGGCCAGTGCCAGCGCTGGCGGAGTGCCGTGTAGGAGGGCTATGGCCCCCACGGCTCCGCCCAGCGTGAAGCTCCCATCCATCGTCAAGTCGGCGAAGTTGGCGATCCGAAAGGATAGCACCACTGCCAGCACAACCAAACCATAGATGGCAGCCAGCTGTGCGCTTGTTGTCAGGACGCTCGATACCACATCCAACTTACTTTCGCTCCCCTCGGCCAGAAACCGGCCTCCGCAGGCAGCCGTGCACCTTCAGGTTAGCTGCCTGCGTTGCCCGACTCGCGCCGATTGTCGGCGCTGGTTATACCTTTCTCGCCTTGGTCAGGAGAGACGACGGAATCCTGACGCCCTGCTGCACCGCTGCTTTCTCGTTCACCACCAGCGGAGACTGCGCAGGCACCGCCACCGGGATGCTTCCAGGCTGCTTGCCCTCCTTCAGTATCTGACGCACGATTCTGCCTGTAGTCTGGCCGATCTGGTAGTAATCGCTCGCATACGTGGCGATGGAGCCTTTCTTAACCAGATCGTCGCTGCCGCCGATCAGCGGTATCCTATTCTCCCTGGCGACCTTCACCAAGGTGTCAATCGCCGCGATGACCGTGTTGTCGCCGGGTATCAGCAGAACGTCGCACCGCCCTACCAGACTCTTGGCCGCACCATACACCTCCGACGTGTTGGCGACGGGGACTTCCACGGCTTGCAGTCCTTCTTTCCTCAGTGCTGGCCGAATGTAACTCATGCTCGCCTGCGTGTTGCTCTCGGCCGGGTTCAGGACGATGCCAACGCGCTTCGCGCTCGGCACGATCTGCTTGATCAGCGCAACCTGCTGCTCAAATGGCCATCGGTCGGACGTTCCGGTCTTGTTGCCGCCTGGCCGTTCTATAGACTCGGCGATGCCAGCCTGCACCGGATCGGTGATCGCGCCGAAGACGATCGGGATCGTCTTCGTAACCTTGCAGGCAGACTGAGCCGCGGGGGTGCCGAGGGCAACGATGAGATCAACCTTCTGATCCACGAACTGCTTGTTGATCTGAACCGCGACACTCCCCTCACCATTGGCATTCTTCAGCGTGACCCTATCGCCATGCTGGGAGGAGATGCCAGCGCTGGCGAGCTCATCTGTCAGGCCCTTTGCCACCTGATCGAGCAGCGGATGCTGCATGAACTGGTTCACCCCGATCGTGAAAGTCTTTCCCTGAGGCTTCGGGCCGGCGCAGCCCGCCAACAAGCACAGCACCACTGCCATTGCCGCAATCGCCGCTAGCGGAAGGAATGGTCGTCGCCATGCGGCTTCGCTGAAGCGCCTGCGCTGCTCATTCATCTTCGGAGCCTCCTTTTCTGCTCTGTCTCGAGGGCCTCATTGGCAGGGCTCGCACCCGTATGAAAGGTCAGCCTCGCCTCTCTGGCTCCTCTGTACTTACCATAGCACATGTCTCTCGGCTGAATCTGTCAAAGCCGTGAGGGGCCGAAAAACGGCTTGCGCAGGCGGCTGTGAAACGCCCGTTCGCTATATGCGTGTGCTCCGCGGCCAAGATGGCGATGGCCTGGCTCGCGTAGTCCAAGTTTCGATCTGCGTTCGGGACAGCACTCATCCTTGACCTCCCGGAGTCCAAGAAGCGCGACGGTCGAAGGTACAACGTAGTCTGCCGCGCTCAGCATAGTAACATGCGCGTCTCGGCCCAAGCTGTCAAATCGGAGCTGGGCTGGACACGATATCTGTCAGCTGCGCTGAGGGGCCGTCTCCTCGCGGACCGACGTCTGACCATCAAGGCGGCGCGGATGCTCGGCGTCGACCAGAGTCAGCAGGCTATCCGATCGCGGCATGGGCATTCTGGGCAGGCGGCAGGCCGGTCACGTATTCTCGGCCTATCTCGATCAACTGCATCTCGAACGGTCGCCTCTGCTGGCGCACCTCCGCCTCGACGACTACCGTTCGCACCTTGGCGTCGTATCCTGACCCCACTACCATCGAAAAGAAGACGCGCCGTCCTGTGCGGCGCGTCTTTTCCTATCGTAGCGGGTGCCTCGGGATACCATCAGGAAAGGAGGATCGGAGCTGGCGGCGCTGCCTCCTTTGCCACTGTCCAAGCACCGTGCTGTTTCGATGTGAGTAGACTTCGCTAAAGGAAAACGCTCTGGCATCGAAATCGGCGACCTCGTCCAGATTTCCGCAGTTTCGATGGCAGGTCGTTTTCCTCCAGTGTGTTAATCAACTGGCAGATTGCTCCGGCCGGGCATGTGCCGGTCATGCAGACTACGGTCGGTAGAGTCCGACCTGCCCCGCAAGGGGTTGGTGGAGCCTGCGGTGACAGAAAACGCGACGGTTTTCGCCGTCGCGTGATTGTTACATGGTGCCGAGGCCCAGAATCGAACTGGGGATGCCGGGATTTTCAGTCCCGCGCTCTGCCGACTGAGCTGTCCCGGAACAGGGTCTCTGTCCTCCCTTGTAGCCAGACCCGGCGAAGGGAGACGGATGCCCAGGAAGCGATGATCTGGATGCGCTGGCCGAGTG
>Ga0299915_10001663_pt1 | contig 16441 bp, 13 predicted proteins | sample RVTome_13_FD_200263 | JGI IMG/M metagenome (GOLD analysis project Ga0299915, IMG submission 200263) | Soil microbial communities from uranium-contaminated site in the Upper Colorado River Basin, Wyoming, United States - RVT92D227 (version 2) ... | reverse complement strand
CTTCAAATTCCCGGGCAAGGCCCGCAGCATCTCGCCGACGATTTCGGCGGCCTCGAGGGCCTGGTCGAGGCGAATCCTGCCGGTCGATTTTTCGAGGAAGTCGATGCCCCTTGCGATTACGGCGGCCTTTTTGTCGCCGAAGCCCGCCAGTTGAGCGAGCGAGCCGGTCTCGATAGCCTTCTTCAAATCTGCGATGCTGGTGACATTAAGCTTTTCGTAAACCGCCTTGACGCCTTTTGGGCCTACGCCCGGTATTTTCAGCAGGCCGAGCAGGTCGGGCGGTATCTTCGCCAGGAGGTTCTGGTGCGCGGTCATCCCGCCGGTCTTAACGAATTCTTCGATTTTGGCGAGGCTCGATTTGCCAATGCCGGGCGTCTCTGCAAGCCGGCCGCTCTCCAACAGGGCCTCGACGTCGGCGGGGGCGTCCGCGATAACCCGGGAGACTTTCCGGTAGCTGCTGATACGGAACGGGTCCTCGCCGAGGATTTCCATAACGTCAGCCATCTGGCTGAACAGGTCGCTCAGAATCGCATTTTTCATAGCGGCGATTATATCCCTGCACTACCGGAATAAAAGCGATATTTCCCGGGCCTTCAGGAAGCTCACTTCGACAAGCTCAGTGTAAACAGGGCAGGGCTTGCGCTGGAATGACAAAAAGCGCGTAGTAGTCCGGCAAAGTCGAATCTGTAGGTCGTCATTCCGCACCCGTTCGGCTGCGCTCAGGGCGGAGCTTGATGCGGAATCCAGATCATGGGGACCACTGGATACCTGCTTTCGCAGGTATGACAAGGCGAACCGGTCAGTTTGAGTAGTAACACTCTGGAGAGGGCGCTAACGGGTTGTTTGAACGGGCGCAGGAGGCGGCAAGGGGTTCTGATGGGCCGGGGGAGTGCCGGGATGGAATCGCGGAGGGATGAGGTCGTCGAAGACATCGACGGGCCAGAATCGCAGCCGCTCCATACTCTGGGGAACGGGCTGGCGATACTGCACATAGGCGCAGACCTTGCCTTTTGTTGTATAGGATACGCTGCCATACTCTGCGAGCAGCATAATACCGCAATCCGCTATGGGCCGCAATAATTTGGGCATGGTTCAAATAAGTCTGATTCCGGGTAACATTATTTGTGGGTGCATAGGGTGTGGCAGCCTCAAATCCGAAGGATTTGGGGATGGTTGCACCGCTTTGCGAGTTTTGTCATCCCCAAGCTGCGCTTGAGGCTGCCACCCAGAATTAAACCATGCCATAATTTGAACGGCCCGGGACAGGTAGCGAAGAGAGAATTAGCAGGCTTGACGGTAATTTGGTATAATCGCAGCTGAGAACCAAGGCTATGCTTCGCCGCAGGTGTTTTACAAGACATGGACAGACTATGAAACAGGCCGGTTCACAAGAGAGCAGCGCACCGAGAACGTCTGAAGAGACCTGATTCTAAAGCAAGGAGCCACTTGGTTGAGTTGTTTTAAGAGATTTCTCGACTTCGCTCGAAATGACAAAGGCTGCGCTCGAAATGACAAAGGCTGCGCTCGAAATGACAAAGGCTGCGCTCGAAATGACAAGGAGTGCGCTCGAAATGACGGATTGGGTTTTGTCATAGGTTGTAGGGTGGGCTTCAGCCCACCACTTCTTCGGTGGGGCAAGCCCCACCCTATGCACTTGTGACTGTGACTTTGTAAGAAGTGAGGCACGGAATGAAGGTTCAGTGCGAATTATGTCCTAAGAATTGCGTGATTTCGCCCGGCCAGAGCGGGGAGTGCCGGGTGAGAGTCAATATCGACGGGGTGCTGCGAACCGTCGTGTATGGATACCCGTGCTCAATCAACGTTGACCCGATTGAGAAGAAGCCGATGGCTCATTTCCTGCCGGGGACCGGGATTCTGTCGATTGCGACTGTCGGCTGTAACCTGCATTGCAGGTTCTGCCAGAACTGGGAGATTTCGCAGGCCAATCCGGAAGAGACGCCTGCGATATTCTATTCGCGCGAGAAGCTTTTCTGGTCGCCGCAGGACTTAGTTGATATTACGAAGAAGGCGGGCTGTCCTTCTTTGGCATATACCTACACCGACCCGATTGTCTATTACGAATACACTTACGACACGGCGAAACTGGCGCGTGAGGCGGGGATACGCAATGTCCTTGTGACTGCGGGGTACATAAACGAGGAGCCGTGGAAACGCCTGCTGAAATTCATCGACGGGGCGAACATCGACCTGAAGGGCTTCACCGACGAATTCTACATAAACGTCTGCTCGGCGACGCTCAAGCCCGTTCTCAACGCCCTTATTCTGGCCAAGGCGAACGGGGTGATAGTGGAGGTGACGAACCTGATTATCCCGACGCTCAACGATAAGCCCGAGGAGATACGCCAGCTTTGCCGCTGGATGAAGGCGAACTTAGGCGGGGAGACGCCGCTTCATTTCTCGCGGTTCTTCCCCCGCCATAAGATGCTCAACCTGCCCCCGACTTCGACGGAGACGCTGGATTTGGCCCGGACGATTGCAGTTGAAGAGGGACTGGAGCACGTCTATATCGGCAACATCGCCAGCAAAGAGGGGCAGAACACATATTGCCCGGGGTGCAAGAGCCTGCTCGTCGAGCGGAGCGGCTATACTATCCTGCAGAACAAGCTCAAAGACGGGACCTGCCCGAAATGCGGCAGAGCGATTTACGGAGTTTGGAAATGACACGCAGAAAATTCATTTACAGAGTAGTCAAAGCCGGCTCGGTGATTCTTGTCGGTGCGGCCTGGCTTGCAAAAAAGGCTGCGCCGCGGAGATTTGTGCGGGCAGTGAGACACGACAAATACCCGGGGCCTCTGAGGCCTCCTTATGGTATTTTTGAGCAGGGCAAATGGAGTGGCTGAAATGGAATGGACATCAAAAAAGCTGATCCTGGCCGAGGTCGTGATTGGGGCGGTGATTATCGGCGCGGTCGCTCTTGGCCTGCATACATACGGACTTTCGCGTTCGAGAAGCGGGCCTATTGAGCCGGCATCGGGCGCTGCGGCGGAGGCCCAATCCAAAGGCAAACGTTCCGGCGGAGCAAGCAGTCCAGCCGAGCCGGCAAAGACCGTTCTGCGGTCGTCGCTTGCAGGGGCATGGTACACCAATGACGCCGAGGCCCTAAAGAAGCAGCTTGCCGGTTTCTTTGACAAGGCCGAGGTGCAGCCGAGAAACGATCTAATTGCCCTAATCCTGCCTCACGCCGGCTACAGCTACTCGGGGCAGACCGCGGCGATGGGGGTCAAGACTATCGGCAAGGAATACAAGAGAATTGTCGTAATCGGTCCAAGCCATAAGGTTCCGATGGAAGACGTGCTGAGCGTGCCGCGAGTGACCCACTATGAAACGCCTTTGGGACAAATACCGCTGGACGTTGAGTTCATAGAGAAGCTGCTGAAATACCCGGTATTTCAAAACGTGCCGCAGACGCACGAGTACGAGCACAGCGTGCAGATAGAGGTTCCACTTCTGCAATTCAAACAGCGGGGCTTCAAGCTTGTTCCGATTGTTGCGGGGAGCTGCTCGCCGGCGACGGTGAACAAGGCCGGCGCCATCCTGAAGGGCCTTATCGACGAGCAGACGCTCGTTGTGGCAAGCTCGGACTTTGTGCACTACGGGGCGATTTACGGCTACACCCCCTTCACGAGAGACATACCGGAGCAGATCAAAGACTTGGATATGGGGGCGTACAAGTTCATTGAGGCCTTGGATGCGAAGGGCTTTTTGGACTACCGCAGCAAGACGGGGGCGACAATATGCGGATACGTCCCGATTGCGATACTGCTTTCAATGCTGGATAGACCCGTCAAGGTGGAGCTGCTCAAATATGCGACTTCGGGCGAATTGGAGGGCGATTATTCGAGGTACGTGAGCTACCTGTCAATAGCGTTTTGCGGGGCGTGGCAAAAAGGCCCTTTGGCCGAGGCCCAGGCAGAGGATATAGAGCTTACGGACAAAGATAAGGAGGCGCTCCTGACGCTGGCGCGGAAGACAATAAGCTACGCCCTCGAACACGAAAAAGTGCCGCAGGCAGCGGACTTAGGCGTCGAAATCAGCGATGCGATGCAGCCTGCGAGGGCGGCTTTTGTGACGCTCAAGAAAGGTGGACAGCTTCGCGGCTGCATAGGCGACATTTTCCCGCGTCAGCCGTTGTATAAGTCGGTGCTTGAGAATGCGGTCAATGCGGCCTTTAGGGACAGGCGATTTTCGCCGCTGCAGAAAGAGGAGCTTGCTGAAATCACGGTCGAGATATCCGCGCTGACAACGCCGACGCCCGTTTCTTCTTACGACAAGATTCGGATCGGGACGGACGGGGTGGTGTTGAACAAGGCGGGGCGCTCGGCGGTCTTTCTGCCGCAGGTTGCGCCCGAGCAGGGTTGGGACCTGAATCAAACGCTTACGCAACTGTCGTCGAAGGCGGGGCTGCAGGCCGACGACTGGAAGGAGGGGGCGAGCTTTTTGGTCTTCCAGGCGGACGTTTTTGGCGAGAGTGAAAAATGAGGTTCGCGCGCCCCATTAGAAGCAGTTCGGCAAGCGAAGCCATCGCCCCATTAGCTCGGTGCTCTAACTGGGCACAGGGCCTCGTGATATTCAGTTTCGGCCTGTTCACCATCGCAGGGCAGAGTCTGCTATTCCGCGAGTTCATCACCACGTTCGAAGGGAACGATATCAGCGTGGGGGTGTTTTTCGGCTCGTGGTTCCTGTGGGTCGGGCTGGGGGCAACGCTCGTCTATAAGGTCAAGGCTATAGGCGAGATGATGCTCAAGCACATCGAGCTTGTGTTTTTGAGCTACGTGCCGGTCTTTGCGCTCCAATTGATATTGATTGTGCAGGCGCGTCGGCTTGCGGGGATCGAGGCATACGCGCTATGGTCGGTGCGTGGCATTGTGCTCTGGTCGATAGTGATCAATTCGCCGGTGAGCGTGATTACCGGCCTGCTGTTTCCCAGCGCGTGCCGATGGATTCAGGGCAGCGGCGGAGGAGCGGTATCGCGGGTTTATATCATTGAAGCGGCGGGGAGTTTTGTCGGCGGGATAGGCGCAACGATACTCCTCGGACTGGGCGCAAGTGCGGCGAAAATATTCCTGGTCCTTGCCCTGATTATCTGCGTATCGGTGTTCGCAGTGTGGGCTGCGGCGGTATTTGCGCATCGCAGCAGGGCACGGATAACGGCCTGCGCATTATCGTTCGCGGCGGCGCTGGGCGTTTGCGTCTGCCTTGCCGGCGGGGTCGATAGGGGCCTGATGCGCCGCGTGCAGGCTGCAAAATGGAGAGATCTGTTGGGCCAGGATACGCTAGTCGGCTCGTTCCAGACGCCGCAGGCCGAGTACCTGTACGGGACATACCAGGACCAGTGGGTGGCGGTCCGTGAAGGCAGCGTGTGCGAGGCGCTGCCCGATGAGAGCACAGCCGGGCAGACGGCGGCCATTAGTCTGTGCCAGAATCCCGGCGCCGAGTCGGTTCTCGTGGTCGGGTCGGGGCTGGGACTTTGCAGACAGATGCTGCGGCTGCCGCAAATCAAGGATGTCACCTGGGCGCACCCCGACACCGAATACGCCCGGCTCATCAACGATTTCATCCCGCCTGAGCTGAGAATCGAGGACGGCCGCTTTAACGTTGCGGCCAGTGACGTGCGCACAATGCTGGCCGGGAACAAGCAGTGTTACGACATAGTAATCCTCGATCTGCCGGACGCGACCAGCTCGGTTCTCAACCGGTACTACACGCTCGAATTCTACAGCCAGATAAAAGAATCGCTGAGGCCCGGCGGCATCTTGGCGGTGCGGGCGAGCGGCGGCGAAAACATTATGGGCACCGAGCTGATAAACCTCGGCGCATCCATCAGGCTGACACTAACTAAGGTGTTTGCGCATCTGGTGCTGACGCCGGGCGAAGAGACATGGTTCATCGCCTCGGACGGAGAGAACCTCACAGGCAATCCAGCGACTTTACGCGACCGGTTCGCTGGGATAGAGGGAGCGGGTGCGGTTTTTTCGGCGGATGCCCTGCTGTCGGTATATCTGCCGGACCGCGCGGCCGCGGCGCTCGAGAGCTATTCGAATGCGGACTTGCCGGAGCGGCTGCTGATAAACCGCGACGCCAGACCGCTGACCTACCTTTATGGTCTCCTGCTGACCGCCAAGCAATCCGGAGCGCCGCTGAGCCGCTTCGTAAAACACTTGAGCCTGACAGGGCCATTAGTCTTTCTCATCCCCATTTTGGTGTTTGTGGCGCTGCGGGGCTTCTACATTTTGACGACGCCGACGGGAGCGGCCAAATCGGGATTCGACAGCTCGTTCCTGGTTTTCTCAGCCGGCTGGGTGGGCATCGGGACAGTGATTGTCCTGATGTACCTGTACCAGACGTATTTCGGGTCACTGTATCTGCACATCGGCATTATTTCGTCGCTGTTTATGGCGGGCCTGACGATAGGGGCGGCTTTGGTCAACCGCCTGTTGCGGGCGGCGGCTTTTGGGAGGGACGGCAAGGGGCCTGTGCTTGAAGGCCTGCTTTTGGCAATCGTCGCCGTCCACATATCAGTCATTGGCGCAATTGCGTTTATGCCCGCGGAAAAATGGGGCCCGTCCGGGAGCGCAGCCAACGCATCGTGGCAATCGGCGCACGCGCTCTTCGCAGGGGCGTTTGTGCTGTGCGGGCTGTGCGCGGGGTGCTACTTCCCGGTTGCAGCCCGCCGGTTGGCTGATTGCGGCTTTGAAGCAGGGCAAGCGGGCGGCAAGCTCGGAACCGCCGACCATTTGGGCGCATCAGCGGGCGGCGTTTTGACGAGCCTGGCGCTTGTCCCCGTGCTCGGCACGAAGGCGACTCTGCTTATATTCGCCGTGCTAATGCTGGCCAATATACCGTCGGCAGCACTGACGATGCTCAAGCCGGAAAAGCTCTGCCGCGCTGAGGCAGACGGACTTGCGTGGCGCAGGCTCGGCTATATCTTGTTCGCTGTCGGGGCAGTCGTGGTCTTGTGCTCGAACCTGCTGGCCGAGGCCGGCGCACGCCTTCGACCGTCGCTGCCCCGTGATGCGGCCCAGGCGCTTGCCGGCGAACTGAGTATTGAGGGCGCCGAGGCCGCGATTGGGCAGAGCGCCGGCAAAATCAATCACTTCAAGGTGTATCGGGCCAGGCAGAGCGATCCTAACGCCGCCGAGAAGGCCCTCGAAGCCCCGAAACTCGCCGGCTACATCTTCAGCTCCGAGGATTTGGCGCCCGAGGTGCGCGGGTTCGGGGGCAAGATGAACCTCGCCGTCTATGTCGATACGACGGGCAAGCTGGTTGACTTTCACATAGTGCGCTCAAACGAGACCCCATCCTACCTCGACCTTCTTGCGAATTGGCGTCAATCGCTGATCGGGCGTGTGCTGTTTGAACGCGAGCCGTTCGGCGCGGTCGATGCGGTGAGCGGCGCGACCGTGAGCTGCAAGGCGATCCTGTCGGCACTGCAAATTTCAGGGCACAGATTCGCCGCTGACATTTTGGGCGTGGCCATCGAAGAGGGCCTGAAAGGAAAAACCGCACCAAGCAGGTGCCTGCCGGATACGCGCGCGGCATACCTTATCGGCGCGTATGCACTTGCGCTGATCGTGATATATCTGGGCGAGTTCTGGACAAGGCTTGGGACGCTTGTGCTTACTTTAGTGGTGGGCGGCGTAATTCTCAACGCCCAGTACTCCAGCGAACAGATAGCGACGTTATTGAGCCTGCAAACGCCCACCGTGACATTGAGCGGGGCCTTTCTGCTGGCCGTAGGGGTTCCGCTCGCAGCGGCCGTGTTGGGGAATATCTACTGCGGCTACGTATGCCCGTTCGGGGCGGCTCAGGAGCTGCTTGGGTACATCATCCCTGCGAAATTTAAGCAGCCGCTGCCGCTCGACAAGATGCGACAGGCGAGATTCATCAAATACGCGGTGCTTTTCGTTTTGGTGATCGTATTCTTTCTCTCGAGAGACAGGACAACGCTCGTAGCGGATCCGCTCATTTCCGTTTTCAGCGGCCGGCTCTCATTGTCCGACATTCAATGGTCCATATCCGAGCGGCAGTCCTCGGTATTGGTGATGCTGGCGATAGTTCTTTTAGGCTCACTTTTCTATACTCGCTTTTGGTGTCGGTATCTGTGTCCGGCGGGGGCCTTTCTGTCGCTCTTCAACAAGATAGCAATACTCAAGCGGATCCTGCCCGCCAAGAAGTTCGGCAGATGCGAGTTCGGCCTTACGCCGAAAGACCAGTTGGACTGCTTATGCTGTGACAGGTGCCGTCACGCTCCGACCCCGGAGAGGAAACGAGGAACGCAGGACGACAGACGACGGACGGCAGAAGACACCAGAGCAAAAGGCACGCGAGAAACAATCAACAATCAATTATCAATAATCAATAGGTCTTCCCGATACCTTGTGATAGGCGTACTTGCGGGGGCGATTTTCGTATCGGCGATTTCGGTCGATAGGTTTCTGCAGGTTATGCCCGCCTCGGCGGATTATCCAGGGGTGTCGCTTGCATCGGGCGGCCAGCCGAGAGACGTCGATTTGCAGCGCATCCACAAACTGATTCAGGAGAAGAAGCTCTCGGATCACGAGGCTGAATTCTACAAGAAGCTCGAAGAGGGCTCCAAAAAGGCTATTCAATGAATCTCGCCCGTGTGCAAGCCCTGCCTGCCTCGACCGAGCAAGATACGCGCCAGGCCGTTGACATCGACCTCGGCGTTGTTGAACACGGGGATATCGGTGAACGTCGAAAGCTCGCGCACGTGGAGGGGAGAGCTCGAACATACGCCGGACAGCGCATCAGGGACGAGGTTGAATTTTTCCTGCAGGCTTCTCAATCCGCCGATAGCGCCGAAGGCGTCATTGGCGCAAAAGATCAGCTTATGGATCCTTGAGACCACCTCCGGCGCCCTCAGCAGCATCGCGGTTTCGCGCTGAATGACGCCGTCGGCAAACTCCACGACCCAGAAATTTTTTGGGTTATTGGCGTACTTGAGGTCGAGCTGATTGAAGATGCTCAACAGCTCGGCTTCGGAGAGCATATAGGTCGAAGGATAGCCAAGATAGGTGAAATCGGCGTAGGGATTGGCCCCAAGGTCGTTCATTTGGAGGATATCCTTGAGGCTGGCGGTTCCGGTTACCTTGGAGGCCCTGACGTTATGCCCCATCGAGCGCAGCGCCCAGCAGCAGGCGGCGGCGGCCATACTCTTGCCTGAGTTCATCGAAGTGCCGCAGACAAGGATCATACGTGACCTCGGGAGTTTCTTGAAGGTGTGTTTTGGCACTATGAGGGGAAAATCGCGGGTATTGAGGACCTTGCCGGTTTCGTCACATACATAACCGAGGATTTTGATCTTTGTCGGGTCTTTCATCAGCGAGTTCTTGGTTCTGACCAGGCCGATCATTGCCGACCGGGCCAGAAGGTCAACTTCATCCATCATCTCGCCCGGGATTACCCCTTCGTAGTAGTCGGGGGCATATCTGTTGCCGAATACAAAAATGGCTTTTGTGCCGTCGTGTATTCTGTGTATGCGTCCGGATGCGTTTTCCAGAGACGAATGTTGGCCGAGCCGGCTGACGACCCCATAGACAACATCGCCTACCTGCGGGGGCTTGTCGGTGAAGGCATAGAGCTTCACCTGGCCGGGCTTAATGGTAAATGCAGCACTCGGGAAGATAACCCCCCTGTTGATCTTTTTCATCGCGGTTCCGCCCGTCGCCAGTGTCGCCGAGACCGTCATCTTAGTTACCCACCCATATCATCTTCTGCGCCGCTATCATCGCCGCTGTCGGTATCGCCCGACTCGCCGGAGGACTCTTCCTCGACAATCAGACCCTTCTCGGACAGGCCGGCGCAGGCAACACAATAGCGAGCCCATGGAATCGCTTCGAGCCTTGCCCTGGGGATCGGTCCGTTGTGGCCCTGGCATACGCCATAGGCGCCGTCCTCCATACGGCTGAGGGCATCTTCTATTTCGATAAGCATCTTCCTTTCGCCGTCCACCAGGCCGACCGTGTTCTCCAGCTCGTAGTTGTCGGTTCCCATATCAGCCATGTGAAACGGCATACTCGACAGGTCGGTCCTGTCTTTTCGGAGGGTCTCGCCTTCCATAAAATTCACGTTGCCCAGTATTTCCCTCCGTTTTTCCAGCAGCAGGGCCTTGAATTTGTTTATCTGGTCGGGCGTCAGCCCGCGAACTCTCGTTCTTTTCTTTGCCATAGAAGGCCCACATTTCATACAACGCCCGTATTGGGGGCGTGTGGTTTATCATAGTTTGCGAATTCGTGACGGGATTATTTCGACAATTTTGGCGAAATGTTCAAATAAAATCCCGGTTGCAGGGAAGATTTTTTTCGCGCGGCGCTTCTCGCGGGCAGGCGAAGTCGGCTGCTTCACCGGCGCAGGTAGTTGATAGGCTATATGTTGCAGACCAAATTCCATCGCAGCTCACATTCTGCTTTTAACCGCGAATTCCCACGAATTTGCACGAATGTCGCCATAATTACAGTAGTCTTCACAATTATTCAATGAAAGTGTTAGAATCTGCGTTATGAGCAAGGCGGGCTGCGATATTCGAATAGGGACGTCCGGGTGGTATTACGACCACTGGCGTGAGCGGTTCTATCCGGCGGGGCTGGCGAAAAACGACTGGTTTGAGCACTATGCCCGGCATTTCAACACCGTCGAGGTCAACAATACCTTTTACCACCTTCCCAAGCCGCAAACGCTGACCAGATGGCGCGGCTTGGCCCCGGAGGGCTTCCTTTATGCGGTCAAGGCGAATAGATACATCACGCACATCAAGAGGCTGAAGGATACGGCGGAAGAGGTGAAACGATTCTTCGATGTGGTGGGCTTGCTGAAGGAGAATTTAGGCCCGATTTTGTATCAACTGCCGCCGAGCCTCCACAAGGACCTCGACCTGCTGGAAACCTTCCTGCAACTTCTGGATAATGTCATTCTGAACGGAGCGCAGCGAAGTGAAGAATCTCTTCTTCGTCGGCCGGATTCTGTCTTTGAATTCAGACACGAGAGCTGGTATTGCGCCGACACCTATGAGTTGCTCCGCAGGTTCAACGCCGCCTTTTGCATACACGATATGCCTGGCAAGGAGTCGCCCCGCGAGGTGACAGGCGATGTCGTCTATATCCGCTTTCACGGCACAGCGGGCAGATACAGCGGAAACTACACCGACAAAATGCTCGCCGACTGGGCAAATTGGCTGAAAAAGCAAACCAAAAACGCCCGCGCAATCTGTGCTTATTTCAACAACGACGCCGACGCCCACGCAATAAACAACGCAAAACAACTGCGAGAGAAAGTGCTTAGATAAGAACGTTGAGGCCCTTTTGCAGGGCGTATTTCCGGGCGGAGGCGATTTCTTTTTGGGTCGGTCGGCGGTTTATTCTGGGATGGAGGGGCGCCTTGTAGCAGGGGCGGTACTGGTCCATTACGTTAATGGTCGTCGAGGGGGAGATTTCGTCGGCGAGGAAGTCTATGACCTCGATGCTGCCGGCGAGGTTCTCCGGCAGGACGAGATGTCGCACTAACAGGCCTCGCACAGCCAAGCCGTCTCGAACATCAAGGTCGCCGACCTGGCGGTGCATCTCTTTGACGGCGGCGCGGTTGACCTGTGGGTAGTCCGGCGCAGCGCTTAGTTCGTCGGCGATATCCGGATCGGAATACTTCATATCGGGCATATAGATATCGACGAAGCCATCGAGCAATTTCAGCGTCTCGACGGAGTCGTAGCCGCCTGTGTTATAGACAATGGGAATTTGCAGGCCGTCTTTGCGGGCCAGCTCGATTGCGGCGGCGATGGGGGCGGCCAAGTGCGTCGGCGTAACCAGGTTTATGTTGCTGCAGGCGCATTGCTGCAATTCGAGCATAGCGCCGGCCAATTGCTCAATCGTGACCGGTCGGCCGTGGCGAAAATGGCTGATATCGAAGTTCTGGCAGAAGACGCAGCCCAAGTTGCATCCTGCGAAGAAGATGGTGCCGGAGCCGCCGGGGCCTACGAGGACGCTTTCCTCGCCGAAGTGCGGGCCGACGGAGCTGACGACGGGCATATCGCCGATGCCGCAGAAACCGAGCTCCCCCCTGCCGCGATCGACGTTGCACTGCCGCGGACAGAGCGTGCAGGGGTTCATACGGTCCCACAGCCGGCGGACCGGCTCGCTGAAAGAATCCAGATCGATAGGCAACGGCCCCATAATGCCGAATCATTATACGGCGAGGCCCGGAGTTGGCAATTCCGGGCGTGCTGCGCGCCGGACAAGGGCTTTATGGGGGCAGAAGCGGCGGGTACTCTGACAATCAAGTATTCTAATTGGAAGCGCCACAAGGCTTTAGTGTTGCAGGCGAGGCGTATTTGCGGTACACTATGGGTTGGTGCAAGATGGGCAAAATAGCCGCAGAAAAGGCAAAATTGACAGAACACAAGGGCAATAGCGCGCATCTTACGGACAAGCAAGAAGATATAGATACGAAGGGTGAGCATTTGGAAGCTGCGCAGGATTCGCTTGCCGAGCGGCTTCGCGGCGGCGACCGCACCGCGGCCGCTGAGCTTGTCGAGCAGTACTACCGGCAGATTTACCTCTATATGAGGAGGCTGGGCCACGACAGACAGGTCAGCGAAGACCTGACGCAAGAGAGCTTCTTGAACGCCTGGTATCATATCGGGCAGTTGCGAGAAGGCAAGGCCCTGAGTAGCTGGTTATATCGGATTGCAGGGAATGTTTCGAGGCTTTATTGGCGCAAACACAAGGGCAAAAAGACAGTAAGCATCGAATGGATTGACTCGGCGGACGGCGCCATGCCCGACGCAGGAAAAACAGGCCAGTACGAGGAGCTTGAGCAATTGCACAGTGCGGTTGCACAACTGCCGGTGAAATTAAAGGACGTAATTATTTTGCACTATATGCAGCACCTGACTATTGCCGAGGCGGCGGAGGCGGCTGGGATCAGAGAGGGGACGTTCAAGAGCAGGCTTGGGCGGGCGCTGAAAATCCTGCGAAAGCAACTGCCATAAAGGCCTCTGCAAAATTGCAGGTTAGGCCTACTTAGAAAAGAAAAAATCGTTTGTTGATTACCTGCAATTTTGTGCAGAACTCATTTAAAGGAGCACGATGATGAGAGAGGACAAATTAAGAGAATTGTTGAATAAGTTGGGCGATTTCACGGTGGAGCCGGTCCGCCCGGGCCTCGACGAGGACATCAGGCATCAGATTCCTCATAGGCTCGTGCGGCACAGGGTGAACTGGAATACATTCAGCATAATAATAGACCTGAGACTGAGCAGGTCGGTGGCGGCGGCGGTAATCATTATCACGATGTTCCTCTGGGCGAGCTTTTTAGGGGGGTGGGACGGCTCGGCGGACCAGATGTACCAGGACAGCCTGCTGCTGCTGAAATACGGCCTTGCGGGTGAGAACGTCGGCAGGGCCGAGGCGATGCAAAGCCTCGAGAACTTCCATAAGATGCTCGCTGACCAGGGCAAGGCGGTCACTTTCTACGGCAAGGGCGCGGACGCGGACGACAACCATATAATCCTGATGCACTGGAGATTGCCCGACGGAAAATACAGGGTGATCTTCAACGATTTGAGCTCGCGCACCGTCGAGGCGACAACGCTGATAAGGCTCCAGGACTATATGTTAGAAAAGCATAAGCAATAACGGGCGTTTATACTGAAGGAGTAAGAGATATGACTTGGCGACGGGGATCGGGTCGGCGGGAGGAAGCGCGCAGCAGGTGTCCAGGCGGATTTACGTTAGTGGAGCTTCTGGTGGTTATAGCCATCATTGCGCTTTTGATGTCGATTTTGATGCCGGCGCTGAATCGGGTGAGAAACCAGGCGCAGACGGTTCGGTGCGCGGCAAACCTGAAACAATGGGGTCTGATATTCAATTTGTACGCCGATGATTACGACGGCAGATTCAGCCCGGGTTGGGACGTAGGCGAGACAACCCTGTGGATGAATGCCTTGCGCCCATACTACAAGGACAACTGGGACCTGCTGCTGTGCCCGACGGCCAAGGTTGAGGTCCTGGGTTCGGGCGATATGGGCACGTTTAAGGCCTGGTGGCGGAATGTCGCTCTGCCGGGCGGAGGGACATACCGCTATGTGGGCAGCTACAGCGAAAACTCCTGGACAAACTGTATGACCAAAGACCGCGGCGCCCGCCTGCAGATATGGTTCTGGAAGAACATAAAGGACACAAGGGCTGTAATTGACGCGGCTGGGACAAAGGGTAGCTCGGTTCCGATGAGTAACATACCGGTCTTTGCGGATAACACGTGGCACGATGCCTGGCCGTTAGCCAATGATACACCTGCTCCAACTGCCGATGCGGCCGGGTGGTCAGACTTCGGCACAACCAATGAGATGTGGCAATTCTGCATAAATCGGCACGACGGCTTTACGGACTTTTTGTTTATGGATTGGTCCGTCCGGAAGGTCGGGCTCAAAGAGCTATGGACATTGAAGTGGCACCGAGCGTTCAACACGGCAGGCCCCTGGACTAAGGCCGGCGGCGTCCGCGCCGGCGACTGGCCTGTTTGGATGCGGCGATTCAAGGATTACTAAAAGCGATGAGCAGGACGCGGACCGCCGTCAGCTCAAACTGACCACTTTTCAAGAAAATGGCACGATAAGTCCTTATGCAACAGCAATATGGGACAGTGTGCATTCCCATGTAACCCCGCAAGGGGCCCTGGGGGCTTGTCCTCGACTCCGATCTGGGAGCGGGAATCCACTCACCCGCCACACTACTGGATACCTGCTTTCGCAGGTATGACAAGGCGAAGCGGTCGGTTTGAGCTACCTACAAACTACAGATGCGCCCCAACTCCGCAAAAAGAAGAAAGAACTACAGAAGTTCCTGGACGAATTTGGTAACATAGGCCCCTGTTAAAATACAGACAGCCAAGAATTGAACAAAGGAGAACCAGATGAATCGAAGGACATTCTTAAAGACTCTGCCGGCCGTCACCGTGCTGGCCGGTGCATCGTCCAGCTTCGCTCAGGAGGCTGGTGCGGCGTCCGCATCCACCGGGGACCTGCAGCCGATCACGCTTGTCAAACCTCAGACGGACGGCGGCAAGAGCGTGCTGGCCGCCCTCCAGGAAAGAAGGACTATCCGGAACATCATTTCGGAGAGGTGCTCTCTAATCTGCTCTGGGCGGCATTCGGGGTCAACCGCGAGAAGGGGCCGTCTGCCGGAGGGACGGGAAGAACAGCCGCGTCGGCCAGCAACTCCCAGGAAATCGACCTTTACGTTGCACTGCCCGAAGGAGTCTATCTCTACGAAGCGGTTCCACACCGTCTGACTCCGGTTGTCCCCGGCGACTTCCGCGCGAGGTCCGGCAGGCGCGCCGCCGCCACTGCCCCGGTGAATATCTTCTACATCGTGGATATCGCCAAATACGGTAAGGCGCCGTTCCAGGAACCCGGCTTGAAAGACCCGGACATCCAGAAGTCGTACTATTACGTCGCCACAGGCCTCATTGCAGCAAACGTCTATCTGTTCGCCGCCTCGCAAGGCCTGGCCGCCCACTTCCACAATTGCGACAAGCAGAACACCCCCAGTGAGTTCAAGCTGCGGCCCGAACAGCGCGTGCTCTTCGCCCAGACGGTCGGCTACCCTGCGTAGAGGTAGCCGACACTCTGAGCACCCTGAGTGTTCCGTCAAAGGACGCACAACAGTCACATACTTGTAGGGAAGACCTCGGCAAGAGTCTGTATGAGCTGTTGAAGCGCGTGTTCAACAGGCGAAGACAAAGCCCGGCCCAGTTCAGTCTGCCCCGGCTGGATGCCGACAAAATATACATCCACCTTAATATCCCGCCTGATCATATCAACAAACAGTCGAGGAGAAAGCGCATGCGTTGATATGGCAGCCGAACCGAGCTGGTCGGGCCTGAACACATTTATCGTCCCCGCGGCGGCCCCAAAGTCAATCGCATCGATGATCAGTAAAGTCTGTGGATTTTTCCTTATGATGGCCTGGATGTAGTTCTCAGGCACGGCGCCCGCATCAATCACCTCCGTACACACTTTGCCCGCAAGCCTTTCGCAGACAAGCGGCCCAACCGCATCGTCGCCTTTGAGAGTATTCCCTATTCCGAGAATGACCGTCCTTGAACCGCCAAGACCCTCCAACTGCTCGAACAGTCGCCGATTCTCGTCCATACATCTGCTGGTACTGAACCAATTATCAATTATCAACTCAAACTGCCCGGTTCGCCTTGTCATACCTGCGCAAGCAGGTATCCAGTAGTGTGGCGGGTGAGTGGATTCCCGCTCCCCGATCAGGTCGAGGACAAGTCTCGCGGGAATGACACACTGTGCTATATTGCTGTCGCATAGGGACTTATCGTCCCGTTTTCTTGAAAACCGGTCAGTTTGAGTAATCAATTTCACAGCCGAATGTTCAGCTCGCACTTGCAC
>Ga0299915_10001662_pt1 | contig 16450 bp, 13 predicted proteins | sample RVTome_13_FD_200263 | JGI IMG/M metagenome (GOLD analysis project Ga0299915, IMG submission 200263) | Soil microbial communities from uranium-contaminated site in the Upper Colorado River Basin, Wyoming, United States - RVT92D227 (version 2) ... | reverse complement strand
TCTTACTCTGAAAACTATGCTTCTACGTAGTGTACTTCTGGCAGATGGGTCAGGGCTTCCTTCACCTTTTCCTCAGGATAGTCGTAGTCCTGAAGCTTGCCGCTAAGATATTCATCATAAGCTGCCAGGTCAAAGTGACCATGCCCGCTCAAAGCTATGAGTATGGTCTTGGACTCACCCGACTTCTTGCAAGCCAGGGCTTCGTCTATGGCTACCCTGATGCCATGGTTCGGCTCTGGCGCCGGTATGATGCCCTCAGTTCTGGCGAACTGCACGCCAGCCTGGAAGGTCGCTACCTGCGGCACAGCCTTAGCTTCCACGTACCCGAGTTTATGAAGGTGGCTGATTATCGGTGCCATGCCGTGGTAGCGCAGCCCACCGGCATGAATCCCCGGTGGTATGAAGGTATGGCCCAGGGTGTACATTTTAGCTATCGGCGCCATTCCAGCTATATCTCCGTAGTCCCAGGCATAGGGTCCTTTGGTCATACTGGGACAAGCTGCAGGCTCTACATTTATGATGCGCAGTTTTGGCTGTTTGCCTTCGATTTTATCTTTTACGAAAGGCAAGAACATCCCGGCGAAGTTACTGCCGCCGCCGATACAGCCCACGATTATATCCGGATATAAGCCTGCTTTTTCCATCTGCTTCTTGGCTTCCTGTCCGATTATGGTTTGGTGTAGCAGTACGGAGTTGATGACGCTGCCAATTGAATAGTAGGTATCTTCGCGACCGAAGGCGTCCTCTATAGCCTCACTGATGGCGATGCCCAGGCTGCCGGGCGAGTTGGGGTCTTCAGCCAGTATTTTACGCCCTATCTCAGTATCCTTGCTTGGACTGGCTACGCATTTGGCTCCCCAGGTCTCCATCATAATACGGCGGTATGGCTTCTGGTTATAACTCACCTTGACCATATAAACCTTGAGCTCCAGGCCGAAGAAAGCACAGCCCAGCGATAGAGCACTGCCCCACTGACCGGCTCCGGTCTCAGTAGCGAAGCGCTTTATGCCGTCTTTCTTGCCGTAGTAGGCTTGGGCTACAGCGGTGTTAAGCTTATGGCTGCCAGCCGGGCTTACTCCTTCGTATTTATAGAAGATTTTAGCTGGTGTGTCTAGTGCTTTTTCCAGGCGGTAGGCTCGGATTACGGGGGTTGGCCGCCACATCTTGTAAATATCCAGCACCTCATCGGGGATTTCGATGTGCCGCTCCTTGCTGAATTCCTGGTCTCTCATCCCTGCTGAGAACAGCGGGGGAGGTAGGATTGTAGGCTCCTTTGTGCCTGGATGCAGCAATGGTGGCAGTGGTTTAGGCAGGTCCGGCAAGATGTTGTACCATGATGTTGGCATTTCCTTTTCAGTCAAGATGATTTTGGTTTCTTTTCCTTTCATTGTTTTCCTCCTTTATTTTAATAACTAACAAGTTGACATAAAGCTAAGCTTATCATTGGCCCTCCAGGGGCCACATCTGTGACATTATTACCATCTCATTACCTCCTTCAAGAGCGCCTAAAAACATAAAGCCTCTCGCCTAAGGGGCGAGAGGCTTAGCTTCGCGGTGCCACCCTTGTTGGTCTCAGCGACCATCTCATTCAGGTACGGCCCTATCTGCTAGAGCGATACCCTGGGTTCTGATAACGCTACCCTCTGCGTCAAAGCCTACTCGAGTTATTAAACCAGTCTTTGGGTTTGCGGCTCCCAGGCCCATTCAGTCATTGCGCCAGCGTCAGTTTTCACCTACCTGACTCTCTGTAGCCTCGCTTAAAGACTTACTAGTCCTGTTCCCAGCCTTTGCCGTATTCGATTAGCTATACATTTTAGCAGCTTTTTCAAACTTGTCAAGTTTTGCTGAGGGGGTTACTCTCATCTATCGAGAATTCGATTTTGGCGCTTTGAACTTGTTCAGGATTTAGTATCTCGTGAGTATCGGGCTGAAGGTTTATTATTTTCTTTTAAGGTAATCGTCTATTGAGGCGGCGGCACGCTTGCCGGCGCCCATGGCGCTGATGACGGTGGCGGCGCCGGTGACGACATCGCCTCCAGCCCAGACTCTGTCCTTTACCGTTTTCCCCGTTTCTTCATCAGCCACTACCGTGCCGGTTTTTCTTGTCTCCAGTCCTCTGGTGGTCGATGGAATCAGCGGATTGGGAGTGGTGCCCAAGGCAACAACAGCCACATCAATCTCGATAGTGAACTCGCTGCCTTCCTTGATGATGGGGCGGCGTCTACCGCTGGCATCAGGCTCGCCGAGTTCCATCTCATGGCATTCCACGGCGGTCACCCAGCCCTGGTCGTTGCCTATGAACCGTTTAGGATTGGTTAGTAACTTGAAGATAATCCCTTCCTCTTCGGCGTTCTCCACCTCCTCATGCCGTGCCGGCATTTCAACTCGGGACCGACGATAGACGATGTAAACTTTATCGGCACCAAGCCTTAAAGCACAGCGAGCAGCATCCATAGCTACGTTGCCTCCGCCGACAACGGCTACTTTTTTCCCTATCTTAATTGGTGTATCGTACTCAGGGAAGAGATAGGCTTTCATCAGGTTTACACGGGTGAGAAATTCGTTGGCTGAATAGACGCCGTTGAGGTTTTCACCGGATATATTGAGGAACATAGGCAGCCCGGCTCCAGTGCCCAAGAATACAGCTTCATAACCGTCTTTCAAAAGCTCATCCACGGTGGCCAGTTTACCCATCACTGAGTCGAGCCTGATTTCTACCCCTAACGACTTGACATAATTTACTTCACCCTGGACAATAGCTTTGGGCAGTCTGAACTCCGGAATGCCGTACATTAACACTCCGCCGGCGACGTGGAGAGCCTCGAAGATAGTCACCTTGTGTCCGAATTTAGCTAGATCAGCGGCACAGGTTAGTCCGGCAGGTCCTGAGCCGATTACAGCCACCTTTTTGCCTGTTGATGGCGGCAAATTGGGAGATGAGGGCAGCTCCGAGCTATGCTCCCGTTCCCAGTCGGCTATATATCGTTCCAGGCGGCCGATGGCTATCGGCGCTCCCTTCTTGTCCAGTGTACAGACCTCCTCACACTGTGTCTCCTGAGGGCAGACCCGTCCGCAGATGCCCGGCAGGGCGTTTTTCCTCTTCAGTATCCGCACTGCCTCGGGCATGTCGTTATCACGTATTGCTTTGATGAATTCAGGGATGTCTATATTCACCGGGCAGCCGCTGATACAGGGTTGCTTGGGGCATTGAATGCAGCGGTTAGCTTCTTTAAGTGCCATCTCATGTGTGTAGCCCAGGGCTACTTCATTGAAGTTCCTTGCCCTGACCTTGGGGTCTTGGCGGGGCATGGCTAACCTATTCAGGTCGAGCTTCGGCTTTGGTTTCTCTTCCACCTTTACTCTCCGATTCTAGGAATGCTGGCAGTGGTGGGCTTCTCGCAGTTCCAGCGAGCGTCTCTCTTCGTCTAAATAAATCCGCTGGCGGGCGAATAGAAGTTCCCAGTCGACCTGGTGCCCGTTGAATTCCGGACCGTCGACGCAGGCGAACTTAGTGACTCCGTTTACTGAAACACGGCATGAGCCGCACATCCCAGTGCCATCGACCATAATTGAATTGAGGCTAACAATAGTAGTGATGCCGAAAGGCTTCGTGGTTAAAGAGCAGAACTTCATCATTATAGCTGGGCCGATGGCAACAACGCGGCTGATTTCCTTATTCTTTTCCAGCAGCTCTTTCAAAGGCTCAGTTACCACGCCTTTTCGAGCGTATGAACCGTCATCGGTGGTGACTATCAGTTCATGACTGACGCTTCGCAGGCGCTCTTCCCAGAAGAGCAGATCTTTGCTTCGGGCGCCCATTATAGTAATAACCTTGTTCCCAGCTTGTCTCAAAGCTCTGGCTATTGGATATACCGGCGCTACACCCACTCCGCCGCCAATACAGACTACGGTGCCGAAATTCTCTATTTCTGAGGGTAGGCCCAGAGGGCCAATTAAATCCAGAATATTATCGCCAGCATTAAGACAGGATAGTTTATTAGTGGTAGTACCCACTTGCATGACTACAAGACTGACGGTGCCTTCCTTGCCATCCCAGTCGGCCAGTGTTAGCGGTATGCGTTCGCCGACCTTATCGACGCGGACAACGACAAATTGTCCTGGCTTAGCTTTTTCGGCTATTGCTGGCGCCTCGATCTTGAAGAAATCGACTACGGGGCACAGCTTTTCCTTCGTTACAATTTTGAACATGAATACCTTCAATAGCTAAGCAATTTTTACTTTGACAGGCGGCAATACAGGTGGAGAGATTTGAAGCCTGAGGTCGCATCTCAGGCATCGTTTAGCCTCTTCTATGGCTGTTGGTTCACTATATCCAAGCTCCACTTCTGTGAAGCCAGCCAAACGTTGTTTTGTATGCAGACATGGCATAGTCGGCTTACGACGGTCGGCAAAGTCACCATCTCTTCCTATCTTAGGGTCAACTTCCTCAGCAGTGATTAAGGACTCTTCGATTATACCGCTACCTCCTAAATACTTATCGATGGAGCTGGCTGCCTGTCTGCCTTGTGCGATGGACTCGATGACAGAAGCTGGACCGGTGACGACATCACCGCCGGCGAAAACACCTTCTCGGCTAGTGACCAACGTTTGTGTATCTACCCTGATAACATCACCCCGGCCCAGTTTCACCCCTAGCTGAGATGGAATTTCAGGTACCTGACCAATGCTGGCTATGATGTTATCGAAGTCTGAGGTAAATTCACTGCCTGCGATTGGGACAGGACGACGTCTGCCGCTGGTATCCGGCTCACCCAGCCTCATACGCAGGCATTCCAGCTCAAGGTGTCCGTTTTTGATTCTTACCCGATTAGGTGCTGCTAAGAATGTGATTTTCACCCCTTCGTGCAGTGCCTCTTCGACCTCTTCGGGGGCGGCTGGCATCTCGTCGCGGGTACGACGGTACATTATGATCACCTCTTTGGCGCCGAGGCGAAGTGCGGTTCGGGAGCAGTCTATAGCAGCATTGCCACCGCCGATTATGGCTATCTTTTTACCTATTTTTACCTTCTCACCTAAGCTTACCTGACGAAGGAATGTCACGCCGTCTATCACACCAGGGCTGTCTTCACCCTCAGCGCCCAGCTTGGTTCCTTTATGGGCGCCAAGCCCCAGAAACACGGCATCATAGCCTTGCTCAAAGAGGCTATCTACAGACTCAATTTTTGCATTCGTTCTTATCTCAACGCCGACGTTTTCTATCTCTTTAATCTCGGCGTCTAAGATTTTTCGTGGTAGGCGATAGGCAGGAATGCCAACCCGCAGCATACCTCCTGCCTGTGGTAAAGCTTCGAAAACCGTTATCGTATGCCCTTGTTTAGCCAGGTAGTAAGCTGCGGTCAATCCAGCCGGTCCGGCTCCAACTACAGCTACCTTTTTACCTGTTGGCGGTGCTACCTTGGAGTTTTGTTTCCACAGCTTGGTATCGTTATCGCTAGCGAAACGTTTGGAAAACTTTATACAAATCGGGTCATTAAGCTGACCACGACGGCACGCCTGTTCGCATGGATGTATGCAGACGCGTCCCAGCGTCCCGGGAAATGGAACTTTTTCCCTGTTAACGGCTAGAGCTTCGGAGTATTTTCCCTGGGCGATGAAATATAAATAGCGCGGTATGTCTATATGCGCCGGGCAGGCTTGGCGGCAGGGGACGACATAGCCCTCCCAATCCGGTATGGTATGATATCGTGCCTCTCTATCGCACAGCGCACCTGTGGGGCAAACTTCGACGCAACTGAAGCAGAACTTGCACCCCGAGTCCTTGTGGTTGTTATTTTGAAATGGTCCAGCTACTCTATAACCATTCAATTCAATAAAATCCAGAGCTTTTATATCCCTAAAATCTCGGCAAGCTCTGACGCATCGTCCGCAGGCGATGCACAGGTTATAGTCCAAGTCGAAAAATGGGTTGTCTCTATTTACTGGGAGGCCTCTGTACTGATAAGAGAAGGTTGCCATTTTGAAATCCAGGAAGTCAACCACCTTTTGGAGTTCACACCGCCCATTTTCGGGGCAGGTAACGCAGCGCTCGGTAACTTCTACATTCCTTAAGCATATGTCGAATGGTTTGCATCGCTCTTTGCGCCAGCAAGTAAGACAGGCGTTAGGGTGTTCAGATAGAATCTTTTCTACAACCTGGCGCTGTTTTTGTCGAAGCTCTGGCGTATCGGTATGAACGTCCATGTTTTCGGTAACCTTCGTAATGCATGAAATGGCAAATTCAGGCTGACCTTCGATTTCCACTAAACACAGTCCACAATCTCCTGAGGGTGGCAAGTCTGGGTGAGCGCAAAGGTTGGGTATATAAATACCTTTTCTCGCAGCAGCCTCAAATATAGTCATTCCGCTATCCGCTACTACTTGCTGCCCATCTATAGTTAAAGTAAGCTTGGTCATTTTTTTCTCCTGAGCTTTTCAACCCTAACAGCGCACACCTTGAATTCTGGAGTTTTGGCTACCGGGTCGAGTGCCGGGTTGGTCAGCATATTTGCCGCGCTCTCAGCAAAATGAAAATCCATATATACTGCTTTTGGCGGTGATTTCTCGGTCAATTTTGCTTTAGTTGTTACCTCACCACGGCGGGAAATTACCTTAACTTTATCACCATCTTTAATTTTTAGATGGGAGGCATCCAACGGATTTATTTCAACTACTCCTTCCGGTTCAATGGAATTGAGTCCAGTAACCTTACGTGTCATCGTACCCGTATGATAATGATACAGGCTGCGTCCTGTGGTGAGCATTAGCGGATATTCCTCGTCAGGCAATTCTGCAGGTGGCTTGTATTGGAGCGGTGTGAATCTTCCCAAGCCGCAGACGAATCTACCCACGTGCAAAATAGGTGTTCCGGGATGGTCTTTGGTTGGACAGGGCCATTGCAGGCCACATTCTTCCAGACGCTCGTAGGTAACACCCCCATAACTGGGTGTCAACATAGCGATTTCACTCATCACCTCAGATGGATGTGAAAAGTCGAAATTTTGGGCGCCCATTCTTGTAGCTAGCTGGCATATAATCCACCAGTCAGGCTTTGAGTTGCTTATAGGTTCGATTGCTTTCCTCACTCTCTGTATGCGCCGTTCGGTATTGGTGAAGGTGCCATCCTTCTCGGCAAAACTGGCTGCTGGTAGTACCACGTCAGCTAGTTTAGCAGTTTCAGTGAGGAATATGTCTTGAACTACCAGGAAATCAAGGTTTCTTAGTGCTTTCTCAGTGTGGTTAGCATCGGCGTCGCTCAATATCGGATTCTCGCCCATTACATAAATTGCTTTAATCTTACCATCGCAAGCGGCATCCAGCATTTCTGTCAAGGTTAATCCCGGAGTCAGACTCAAGTCGCTTCTCCAGGCAATTTCAAACTTCTTCTGAATATCAGGGTTGTCAACCCTTTGATATCCCGTGTAAACATTAGGCAAGGCACCCATATCACAGGCACCCTGAACATTGTTCTGCCCCCGTAACGGATCTATACCGGTTGATGGCTTACCGATATTGCCGGTCAGCATAGTAAGGTTCGCGGTGGCAAGTACATTATCTGTGCCGTGACTATGCTGAGTAATGCCCATAGCGTAGACAATGGTGGCTGGTTTGCAGGTGGCGTATAGCCGGGCTGCTTCAGCTATTTCATCGCGGGGCACACCGGTAGCCTTTTCTACAAAGTCGAGGTCAAAATTCTTTAATGATTCCTTAAAAGCGTCGAAATTGTCGCAGCATTCTCCGACGAAGGTTAAATCAGCTAGATTCTCATCAAGAATAACCCTCATCATGCCCATAAGCAGGGCAACATCGCTGCCCGGGAGATGCCTCAGCCATATATCAGCGTAGCGGCAAAGCTCAATCTCCCTGGGATTGGCAACAATTAGCTTGCCACCATTGCGTACCGCCTTCTTTATCTCCAAAGCGATGACTGGATGGCCTGAGCTGGTATTGCTGCCGATTACCAAGATGCAGGCAGCATCTTTGATCTCGTTGATAGAATTAGTCATAGCACCGCTGCCGAAACTGGCGGCCAGACCGGCCACCGTGGGGGCATGTCAGAGACGGGCACAGTGGTCCACATTATTGGTCTGCATCATCATGCGTGTGAACTTCTGCGCCAGATAATTTTCTTCATTGGTGCACTTAGCCGAGGCGATGAAGGCGAATTGGTCTCCTTTATATCTTGCCAGCTTGCCTGCTATCAGGTCTAAGGCCTCATCCCAGCTTGATTCAACGAGTTCACCATTCTTTCGTACCAATGGTGTGGTCAGGCGTTCAGGATGATGGACGAATTCAGCAATACCAAAACGACCTTTGACGCAGGCCTGTCCCTGATTTACTGAATTTTCCAGAACGGGCACAGAGCGGACAATCTTGCCCCGATTTAATTCGAGGCTTAGCTGGCAGCCAACTCCGCAGTAGGTGCATGTCGTGACTACTGAGCGTTCAGGTACCCCCAGCCATTTGCTGGAGCGGTCCATCAGAGCACCGGTGGGGCAGATATCAACACAGGCCCCGCAGAATTGACATCCTGAATCTTCCAGTGTCTTATCAAAGGCAGTACCAACTAAAGCCTGGCTGCCTCGATAGGTGAAGGCAATTGCTCCAACTCCTCTTACCTCCTGGCATACCCGAACGCATCTGCCGCAGAGTATGCACAGATTGTAATCGCGTTCAAAGAAAGGGCTGTCCTGATAAACGGGTAGTTCTTTTCGGATAGGGGTGAGGGTGACTTGTTCCACCCCGATGTGGGAGGCAATTTCTTGAAGTTCACAGCGCAGGTTTTTGGGACAGGTAAGGCATTGCATGGGGTGTTCTGCCAGAATGAGCTCAAAAATGTTGCGTCTTAATTCCTGAAGCTGTGGTGTATGTGTTCTTACCACCATACCTTCGGTTACCGGCGTAGTACAGGCAGTGGGAAACCCGCGAAGGTTCTCAATCTCTACGATGCACAAACGGCAAGCACCGTACGGGGTTAAGCTGGGGTGATAACACAAGGTTGGAATGTAGATGCCTGCCTGTCGAGCTGCTTCGAGTACCGTGGCACCTTCTCTCACCTTGACCTGTTGTTCGTCTATAGTCAGGTTCATTACTCTGGTCTCTTCACTGACAACCATACTTAGCTCCTGTTAAACAGCCGCCTCAATGGGTACTGGTTGTTTGGGGACTTCTATTTGCTCAGCCGACACCTTAGCTATAGCAGCAAAGCGTGGTGGGCAGACGTCGGTACATGTCCCGCATTTAATACATTTATCCTGGTCGATGACGTGAACCAATCGTTTACCGCCGGCAATGGCTTCAGTGGGGCAGTTGCGCGCGCATATCATGCATCCCTGGCATTTGTCCGGCAAAATATAGAAAGAAATCAAGCTCTTACATACCAGGGCCGGACAGCGCTTCTCGTTAATGTGAGCCTCGTATTCATTGCGGAAATAGCGGATGGTGGTCAGCACCGGGTTGGGGGCAGTTTGCCCCAAGCCGCAGAGCGAGCCTTGCTTCACCGTGGTGGCTATTCTCTCAAGCTGCTCTATGTCACCGGGCTTGCCTTCACCTCGAGTGATGCGTTCCAGAATGCCCAGCATTTGCCGTGTGCCAACTCGACAGGGCGGACATTTGCCACAGGACTCAGCCTGTGTGAAAGTAAGAAAATACCTTGTCAGATCAACCATGCAGGTGTCTTCGTCGGCAACAATCATGCCGCCGGAGCCCATAATTGAGCCGGCAGCAGCAAGTGACTCATAATCAACGGGTGAATCGAGCATTGATGGTGGCAGGCAGCCTCCTGAAGGGCCGCCGGTCTGCACGGCTTTGAATTCCTTGCCTTTGAGTATGCCACCGCCAATCTCGTAGATTATTTGACGCAAGGTAATGCCCAGGGGCACTTCGATAAGACCGGTTCTTTCCACCTTTCCTACAAGGGCAAAAGTCTTCGTTCCTTTGCTTTTTTCTGAGCCGTACTGGGCATACCATTCACTGCCGTTTTGTAGGATGCGTGCTGTGTCTGCCCAGGTTTCCACATTATTAATGTTCGTCGGCTTGCCCCACAATCCCGATATCGCTGGGAAGGGAGGGCGTGCCCGAGGCATTCCCCTCTTACCTTCTATTGAGGCCATTAGAGCTGTTTCTTCGCCGCAAACAAAGGCCCCGGCTCCCTCTTTAATCTTTACATGAAAATCGAAACCGGAGTCGAGTATGTTATCTCCAATAAAGCCATACTCTTCCATTTGCCGTAGAGCCAATCTTAGCCTTTCCAATGCCAGTGGGTATTCAGCCCGGCAGTAAATATAGCCTTGGTTCGCTCCTATAGTGTAAGCTCCGATAGCCATGCCCTCCAGGACTGAATGAGGGTCACCTTCCAGTAGTGAACGGTTCATAAAGGCGCCGGGGTCGCCCTCGTCGGCATTACAAATGATATATTTTTCTTTACCCGGCGCTTTGCGACAGAAATCCCATTTCTGTCCTGTCGGGAAACCAGCGCCGCCTCTGCCACGTAAGCCTGATTTCTTAATCTCCTCGATAATTGCCTCAGGTGCCATCTTTAATGCCTTGACCAGGCCGCTGTAGCCATTGTTAGCAATATAGTGGTTTATATTTTCGGGGTCGATGAAACCGCAGTTGCGCAGGACTACGCGAACCTGAGGTTTAAGCACTGGCAATTCTAACAAATTGGGGATGCCATCAACTTTGCCGTCACCTGTGTACCCTAGAGCTAAATCAGCCCTGGGGTTATCATTTGCCAGGTAGTCCTTAACAATCTGCGTAGCAGTCTCGGGGGTTAAATCGCCGTAGATGATTTGTGGACGTCCCGGCTTAATTATGCCGACCATCGGCTCGGCAAAGCATAGCCCCATGCAGCCGACCTGGATGACAATAGCCTCGATGCCTTGTCGTTTCAGTTCTTCGTTAATGGCTTTTAGAACATCGAGGGCGCCGGCAGCACTGCCACAGGTTCCGGCACCTACCAGAATTCGCGGCTTATTGCTTGATTGCAGCGCTTGCCACTCTGAAACCGCTCGTTTCTGAATCTTATCGAAATCCATAAGCTACGCCTTTATCGGTATTCGTTCAGAGTCTCCTTTGCCTTGGCAACTGTCATCCGGCCGTAAACATCTTTGTTTATGACCAGTACCGGAGCTAGGGCACAGGAACCGAAGCAGGCTACTCTTTCCAGGCTGAATTTGTAATCTTTGGTTGTGCCGCCGGACTCAACATCCAACTCTCTCTTGACTTCATCCAGAATTCGCTCGCCACCACGCACGTGACATGCCGTGCCCAAGCAGACTTTTACGGTGTGCTGACCACGACGAGTGAAATAAAATTGGGCATAAAAAGAAGCAACTCCAAAGACTTCGCTCTCCGACATTCGGGAGAATTTAGCTATCTCTGAAATTGCTTCTTTAGTGAGATAACCGAATTTTTCCTGAACCTTCTGTAGGATGGGGATTAATGCGCCCTTTTCCCCCTTGTATTCAGCCACTATCTTAGCTAGTTCATCAGACACATGGCGCTCCACAGATTTGAATAACCAAAGCTGAAGTTTAGCAAAAAAAGCCTTGATGGTCAAACCTTATCCCAATTTAAATTACCATTTTTCTCAATATGATAGGCTAGATGAGGATGAATTTTTTAAAGGTTTGACCCTACGGAACATTTGGTAAAGATGCTATACTAAACGGCTGTAGTTTTGCAGGAAGGCGGCTACAAATGGCGGAACGAAAGCGCATCTTCAGACTCAATCCCAACGTATTCTTCTTGGGCTTGGTAAGCTTCCTCACTGATGTCAGCAGCGAGATGATTTTCACCCTCCTTCCTCTGTTTCTCGCCAATATTCTGGGGGTAGCTGCTGTCACCATCGGTTTCATTGAGGGGGTCGCCGAAAGCACAGCCTCTTTGCTCAAGGTTTTCAGCGGCTGGCTAAGCGACAGGATGGGTAAGCGTAAATCCTTAGCTGTTATCGGCTATGGGTTATCTACGTTGGCGAAACCATTTATGTATATAGCCACGACTTGGGGGCTGGTGTTGGGGGTGAGATTTGCCGACAGGTTAGGCAAGGGTGTACGCACCGCACCACGGGATGCTCTGGTAGCCGATTCTGTATCGGCTGGACAGCGAGGCAAAGCTTTTGGATTACACCGGGCTATGGATACTTCTGGGGCTGCTCTGGGGCTTGTTGCTGCTGCCGTCGTCGTCTTTTTGCTTCAGAGGGGTGCTCTAGAGTTAACTCGAAATACTTACCAATGGCTGGTGTTGATTGGTATTATCCCGGCGGTGCTGGCGTTGCTTATGTTCTTCTTCATCCGTGAGGCTAAGAAAGGTTCAAGCCCACAAAGTCAATCTGAGTGCTTGCCAAAAAGCTCTCAGGATACAAAAGCCGGTTTTGATAATCGCTTCAAGCTTTTCCTAGGCATAATGTTTCTATTTACTTTAGGTAATTCCAGCGATGCTTTCCTCATTTTACGGGCGCAGAACCTGGGCAACAGTGTCATCTACATACTCTTGATGCTCATCCTGTTTAATGTCGTCTATGCGGCTGTTTCAATTCCTGCGGGGGTATTGTCAGATAAACTGGGCAGGCGGAGAATCATAGTGTTGGGGTGGCTGGCCTATGCTCTTACTTATCTTGGCTTTGCCGTGGCATCTACCTCATGGCATATATGGCTGCTTTTTGCCCTTTATGGGGTCTATTATGGTCTAGCTGAGGGCGTAGCTCGAGCTTTTGTTGCTGATTTAGTGCCTGAAGACAGGTGTGGCACAGCCTACGGTCTTTTCCATGGTGTAGTCGGCATTACTCTTTTGCCAGCCAGTGTCATCGCTGGCTGGCTGTGGCAAACAATAAGTCCTGCTGCCCCATTCTATTTCGGAGCTGGTCTGGCATTGCTGGCCATGGTTGGACTGCTGGCTCTGGTTCGCGAGTGATTTTATCCCAGCAGCATGTTGTCTATAAGCCTCGTCTTGCCGATTCTAACTGCTAGGGAGGCTAGCGCTGGCTTATTGATTTCAGTTAATTCTTCCAGAGTTTTGGCATCGGCAATGCTGACATACTCGATTTTTGCCAGTGGCTCTTTACTGATGAGGGAAGTCATTTCCCGACGTATAGTCTCAGCGTTCCTTTCGCCTTTCCCCCACAAGTTTCGAGCCAGGGTAAGAGCCTTGACCAAGACAGTCGCTGCCTGGCGCTCCTGAGGGTTGAGATAAACGTTGCGGCTGCTCATCGCCAACCCATCGCTCTCCCGGACGGTAGGCGCCACTATGACCTCTAAATTAATATTGAGGTCAGCGACCATCTTTTTGATGACCAGTGCCTGCTGAGCGTCCTTCTGTCCGAAATAGGCTCTGGTGGGCTCGACGATGTTAAATAGCTTGGCGACTACAGTGGTTACCCCCTTAAAATGCCCGGGGCGGCAGCTGCCTTCAAGCCGGTCGGTAATTTTCTCCACCTCTACCCAACTACTGTATCCTTCAGAGTACATTTCCTCAGCCGCAGGCATGAAGACGATGTCTGTCCTCTCTTTTCTCAGCATAGCTAAGTCACGCTCTGTATTACGGGGATAAGTTTTGAAGTCCTCAGTGGGACCGAATTGAGTGGGATTAACAAATATGCTGGCTACGACTATCGAGTTTTCATCTCGAGCTTGCTTGACCAGAGCTAAATGTCCGTCGTGAAGATAGCCCATAGTGGGGACAAAGCCTACTGAGCCGAGGCTCTTCATTCTCAAGGCTTTCATTTCAGCGATGGTTCTGGCTATTTGCATGGCTGTTCAGGCACGGGCTAATTCTTCGAGCAGGCTCTCATCTATGGTGGAGCCATATTCAGCGGTAGGGAATTTACCTGTTTTGACTTCCTTGACATAATCAGCCAGGGCGGTCTTTATTTCGGCTGCCAGTTTGGCATACTGCTTGGCATGCTTGGGCACGAAGTCGGAAAACAGTCCGAGAAGGTCACTGATTACCTGTACCTGACCATCGCAGTCGGGCCCGGCGCCGATACCGATGGTGGGTATGCCTATCTTCCGCGTAATTAGCTTAGAGAGCGGTGCTGGCACAAGCTCAAGTACAACTGCGAAGGCACCGGCTTGTTCTAAGGCTTGGGCATCTTTGAGCAATCGCTCAGCAGATTCGGGAGTTTTACCCTGCACTTTGTGGCCTCCGAGTTGATGTATCGATTGCGGCGTTAGTCCGATGTGCCCCATGACCGGTATTCCGCAATCAACAATCCGCTTTACTGTTTCAGCAACAGTTACTCCACCTTCCAGCTTAACTGTCTGTGCTCCTCCCTCTTGAATGAACCGCGCTGCATTACGCAGGGCATCGGAGATATTCGTGTGATACGTCATGAAGGGCATGTCGCCTATTACCAGAGCTTGCTTGGCGCCCCTGGACACGGCTTTGGTATGGTGTATCATCTCGTCCATGGTTACCGGAATGGTTGATTCGTAGCCCAGCATGACCATGCCCAGGCTATCACCGACTAAAATCAATGGTATGCCAGCTTCATCCACAAGTTTGGCTGTGGAATAGTCATAGGCAGTGAGCATGACTATTTTTTCTTTCTTCGATTTCATTCCCTTTATGTCGTTAATACTAACTCGCATTCTCACGTCTCCTCGAGATTAATAAACAACGCTTCTCTTTACAGTGTGGATAACAAGTCTTTCGTCCAGTCCCTTGTGCCTTTGGTGTCAACGATTCGGTTTTCTGAATCTACATATACCAGCCTCGGAGTAGCTGTGGCAGCCTCGTCATCAGCAATCACATGGTAAGACAGGATAATCACAATATCACCCTTGGCCACGAGCCTGGCGGCAGCACCGTTAAGACAAATCTCTCCGGAGCCTCTCTCTCCTTCAATCACGTAAGTGTGGAACCTAGCGCCATTATTAATGTTCAACACGTCCACCTTTTCGTAGGTGAGTAAATCGGCTGCTTCGGTCAAGTCCTTGTCGATAGTTATGCTGCCCTCGTAGTCGACGTTACATCGCGTAACTCGGGCTCGGTGGATTTTGCTTTTGAGCATCGTTCTCATTTTTGGCTCCTCGTTTTATTTTATCTCAATAGGGTTTTTAGCTCTTCTGCTCTTTGCAAATCTATTTTCCCTTTACCCAGCGCGATCGGTATAGTCTGCCGCCCCAACTCCTTGTAAATGCTAAGCAGCGGCGGGGCTTGTTTTTCCAGAGATTCTAGATGTCTGCTTATGGTGCCCATGTCGCCTCGGTCGATTGGACCGGTCAGGCAGTTGGGCAAGCCGACGTTTTCAATGTTGCTCAGCGTGCCCCGTAGCAGAGGCATCAAAGCTTTGATGGCTTGTGCCGGTGGAATCTGAAATGTTTGCCATAAATCCGTAGCTACCTTGACCAGAGTTACCAGATAGTTGCAGGCGAAGACGGCGGCCGCATGATAGAGCACTTTATCACCGGCTTTAAGTATTACCCAGTCGCCTTCCAATGTAGTAGCCATCTCCTTAAGTATGCCAAGTAGCGGTTCTTCAGCTTCGATAGCGAAAGTGGAGCCAGGTATATTTTCTATTGCCTGGTCAATGCCGGCGAAGGTCTGCAGGGGATGAAAACAGCCTGTGTTAGCTCCGCGCTGTTTCGCTGGTTCTAAAATGTCAATAGAGTGGGCGCCACTGCAGTGGACCACGCTTTGCTCTTTGTGCCACTTAACCTTAGCAGCTACCTCGGGAATAGCGTCGTCGGGCGTGGTGATAAAGACGAGCTGGGCAGTGTCAGCTACCTCTTGAGGTTCATTGTAAGCCTGACAACTGCTTATTCTACCAGCTAGTTTTTTTGCTGAAGACAAGCTCCGGCTGGATACAGCAATTACCTGATATCCATGCTGAGCCAGCCTTACAGCCAAAGCTGTACCCGTTATCCCGGCACCTATAAAGCCTATCATCGGCATATTGCTTTTCTTCATCCTATGTCCTTTATGACCGCCTTTTATCGGTACAGTGCCCTACCTTTATTCCAGGAACATCGGTTATAGTGTTGTACATTGTCCTAATAAAAAAACCTTCCCAGCATTGCCGAGAAGGCTCGATATAAATTACCCTTATTTCCCGTCTCGGTCATCGCTGATCCAAGCGGCCCTTTTTATTTCTCTTAATAAAGGCTCACTGCCTTACGGTCAGTGGCGATTGTAATGATAAGGAATTTTGCCACCTTTGTCAATAGACAAAAGGTCACACTTTGTTATGAACTGGCAGTTTGGAGCGGGAGACGGGACTCGAACCCGCGACAGCCTGCTTGGAAGGCAGGAACTCTACCACTGAGTTACTCCCGCTAGAATCACACTAGAATACATCCATTTTATCGGTGAATAAAGCCTTTGTCAAAAGCATATCTTTCGATTTTTATAACTGGGGTATTGTAATAGGGAGATGAAGGGATTAGAATGAGCGACAAAAGCAGGCTTTCGTGCTGCGTAAAAGCTGTTACGACTATTGCTAAGGAGGTGG
>Ga0299915_10001661_pt1 | contig 16455 bp, 14 predicted proteins | sample RVTome_13_FD_200263 | JGI IMG/M metagenome (GOLD analysis project Ga0299915, IMG submission 200263) | Soil microbial communities from uranium-contaminated site in the Upper Colorado River Basin, Wyoming, United States - RVT92D227 (version 2) ... | reverse complement strand
GACGGCCTCTCGAGGCTTTGGTCATGGTCCGGAGTCTCGCTCGCTCGGCCGGACGGCCTCTCGAGGCTTTGGTCATGGTCCGGAGTCTCGCTCGCTCGGCCGGACGGCCTCTCGAGGCTTTGGTCATGGTCCGGAGTCTCGCTCGCTCGGCCGGACGGCCTCTCGAGGCTTTGGTCATGGTCCGGAGTCTCGCTCGCTCGGCCGGACGGCCTCTCGAGGCTTTGGTCATCACCTGCGGAGCTCCATGCCTTCGGTGCCTTCGTCGTCGAGCGGGCGGAGGCACTTCGCCTCGATCTCGGCGATCGTGGTGGCCGCGTCGACGCACGCGATCACCTTCCCGGGGGCCTTCGCGCAGTCGTTCAGGACCATCGTGGTGTTGTCGGACACTGCCTCGTCAACGTGCTTCGGCTCGACTACTTGCGCCTCGGCGCGATACAGCCGCTCGAGCTTGGGCCGCAGCCCGTCGCAGGCACTGGTCCCGGGGATCGGCAGCTCGACGTCGCTGCCACTTCCCGTACTCGGGGTCTGCGTCGACTTGCTCGGGCATGCGCACGCGACGAGCGCCACGAAGACTGGCCACCTAACCATGAAGGCTCGACCCTACCATCACGCGGAAACCTTCGAGTACCCACGGCGGCTGCGCGACGCGACCCCGATCGGTCAGATCGAGGTGCATCGGCGTGATGCTGTTCCATCCGCGCGCGATCGCGACCACGTCGGTCCCCTCGACCTCGTCGTGACCGGCGGGTCCGCCACCGACCCAGTAGTACGGCCGCCCGCGCGGATCCTTGCGCTCGCAGACATCGTCCACGTAGAGCCGGCGGCCGAGCGTGGTCCATTGATAGGCGTCGCTGCCGGTCCCCGGCATGTTGACGTTGAGCACCGTACCGGCGGGCATCGGCTCGGAGATCGCCGCGTGCACGACCGCGGCCGCGAACCGGATCGCGCCGTCGACATCCTTGGCGCGTGGAGCCAGCGAGCACGCGATGCCGGCCGCGCCACGTAGCGCACCCTCGACGGCCGCCGCGACGGTGCCCGAGTAGAAGACGTCGCTGCCGAGGTTGAAGCCGTCGTTGACGCCCGAGACCACCACCGCCGGCGGGCGATCGCACAGCTTCAAGACTCCGAGATACACGCAATCGACCGGCGTCCCCGACAACGAGAACCTGCGAGGCCGCACCTCGTTGAGGCGCAATGGCTTGTGGAGCGTGATCGCGTGCGAGGCCGCCGAGCGCTGCCGCTCGGGCGCGACGACCAGGACGTCCGCGTAGGCCTCGATCCTCGATGCGAGCGCCTCGAGGTGCGGTGAGTGAATCCCGTCGTCGTTGGAGCAGAGGACGAGTGGGCGCTGCATGGTCAAAAAAAGTGGCCGGTCACTGGGGGTGACCGGCCGTTTTGGTCGGGGCGACTGGATTCGAACCAGCGACCCCCAGACCCCCAGTCTGGTGCGCTGCCAGGCTGCGCTACGCCCCGATCAAGGAGGTAGGTGGATACCTCGATCGGCCCGAGCCCGCAAGGGACTAGACCGGTGGTAACCCGTTGAGAATGTTCTTGAGCACCTGACTGGGCTTGAACGTGAGGACACGTCGGGCCGGAATCAGGATCGGGACGGCACGCTGCGGATCGCGCCCCATGCGGTCCTTCTTGTCGCGGACGACGAAGTTCCCGAAACCCGAGATCTTGATCTTCTCGCCGCGCTCGAGCGTCTCCTTCACCACGTTGAAGACGGTCTCCACGATCTCGGCGGCTTCCTTCTTCGAAAACCCGCCCACCTTCTCGTAAACGGCCTCGATGATGTCGGCCTTCGTCATTCGCGCCATGGATCGAACGTTATCACGCCCCTGCGAGCGGCGGCCACAAGTCACTGATTCTGTGGACGATCTCGGCGAGTCTTCGCTCGGAGCCCAATCGTCGGTTGAGGTTCCGGCCGGTGGCGGCCCCGGGCGACTCACTCGCCGACGGAGACCCAGCGCATCTCGGGGTCGCCCTCGTCGTCCTTTTGGTCGTCGGCAACGACCTTCTTCGCGATGCCCTTCACCGTCTTGAGGGCGGCCTTCGAGAGGTAGTTGTCCGAGACGTCGAGCCGCTCGAGATGCGCGAAGGCCGCCCGGTTCGCCGCGAGGGTACGGGCGCCGTGGTCGGTCATCAGGCCGCCCGACAGGTCCAGCTCGCGGAGCTGCTTCAAGATCGTCGCGCCGGGAAGCGCGGCGCAGAGGTCGTCGGCGAACATCGCGTTCGTCAGGCCGAGGTGGCGGAGGGACTTCAGATCCGTCCGATCGAGGAGCGGCTGGACGTGCTCGACCGAGCACTCGCCACCGTAGTCCTCGTCGCCGAAATACAGGTCGAGGTACTCGAGCTCCGGCCAGCGCGCGGTCGCGATCGCCGTGCCGCTCTCGGCGGAGAGCCCGCCCGTCTTGAAGACCGCGCGCCGCAACCTCGGCAGATCGATCTTGCCGAGCGTGAATGACCCGGCCTCGACCTCGAGCACCGAGAGCGCCGGGACGGCCTTCCACAGCTTCGACAGGTTGCCGACCCGGTACCAGGAGATCTGATCGACGTCGTCGCCGAGCACGAGCTTGCGGAGCGACCGCGGTGCGTGCTTCGCGAGCACGTCGATCAGCGACTGCAGATCGCCGTCGGCCGGATCGTCGTTGTACATCAGCGTGAGCTCGGTCAAGAACCGGCCCGACGGGTGGCGGAGGAGCAGCTCGAGCACCTGGGCGAGGTCGCCCTTGAACTCGTTGTTCCAGTACTGGTTGTAGGACATCCGCGCGGCGTGGATGAAGCCGAGCTTCCACGTGAACGCGTCGAGCGCGGGCTTGTGGTACAGGCCGTCGTAGCACTTCACGTGCTCGGCGAGCGGCCCGAGCAACGCCGCGGCGTGCTGCGCGACGAGCTCGAGCGCCGGCACGTACTGCTTCGCGAGCTGGAGCGCGATCAGCTCGCCGCGCGGATCGCCCTGATCCTGGAGCCAGTCACCGAGCACGCTGTACGCCGTCGGCTCGTACGGATCGCTCGCGATCGCTTGCTCGAGCGCCGGGTTGCGCGCGTCGACGATGGACGCACCGCTGCCGCGCTCGAGGTAGCCCTTGCCGATCTTCTCGCCGATCGCCTTGTTGTACTTCGCGAGTGCGTCGGGCGGCGACGCGAGCTCGGAGCGCTTCGTCTGTCCCGTCGCTCCGAGCTTGCCGGATCGCGTCACGATCGTCGCGCCGTCGAGCGTGATCTCCCAGAACTTGTCCGCCTGCGTGAAGTACCGCGTGACCACGACCGGCGCTGCGGCGACGAGCGTGAAGCTGTTCTTCGTCCTGGCGAGGACGAGCTCGTCGTACACCTGCTTCGCGGCGGCTTCGCTCCGGTACTTCGTCACGGTGGGCTTGCCGCTCGAGCCCAGCTTGCCCGTGATCGTGATGATCGAGGTGCCGGCCAGCGTGCCGTCCCAGAACGTCGTCTTCGATTCGTAGCGGGTCATCCGCCCTGCCCTACGCGTCGATCCGCGAGAGTTGCTGGCCCCCGCCGCAGTGCGGACAGAACGACGTGAACTTCTGGATCTCCGCATCCAGCGGCGCATCGGGGAACCGCACGCGCGCCATCACGCGAGGGCATCGTCGCGAGCGCAGGCTCGCTCGCGAGCCCGCCCTTCGCGGAGGGGCCGGCGCGCGGATCGAGGTAGACGAACGCGATCACGGGCTCCTCGGGAAACCGATCGATCATCACCCAGCGGCCGAACGGAAATGCCACGCGGCGATGGTACGCCGGCCCTGGAGTCGGGTCAGCGGCGCTGCGCCGGCAGATTGTCGACGAGCCGCCCGACGATCGACTCGTGCGCCTTGTCGACCTCGGCGTCGGTGAGCGTGCGATCCGGCGCGCGATACGCGATCGACCACAGCATGCTCTTCATGCCGGTGCCGAGGCGCTCGTCACGATAGTCCTCGAGCAGCGAGACCTTCGAGACCAGCTGCTCGCGCGTCTCCGCGATCATGTCCTCGACGCGCGCGGCGGGGATGTCCTCGGACAGCAGCAACGAGACATCGCGCGTCGAGCCCGGGAACTTCGGGATCGGCTTCATCTGGGCCGGTCCGACGACCTGCAGCTTGGTGAGATCGAGATCGAACGCGAACGCGGGCCCGTCGACGCCGAGCCGCTTGCGGACCTCGGGGTGCACCTCACCGAACCAGCCGACGACGTTGCTGCCGGCCTCGGCAACCACGACGAGCTCGCCGGCGACCCCGGGATGCAGATAGCTCACGGACTTCGTCGCACGGACGCGCACCACCGAATCTCCGGCGACCGCGCGGATCGCCGCGAGCGCGAGGGCCTTCGCATCGAAGGCATCCCACGGCGTGCCGTGGCCGATCTGCGCGGGGCGCCGGCCGGCGATCACCCCGGCGGCCCACGCCGGTTCGTCGGCGAGCTCCGTGGGGGGCCGCTCGGTCAGACCTTCGCCGCGACGCAGGAACACGCTGCCGACCTCGAACAGCGCGACGTCGGGACGGCCATGGCTCTGGTTGCGCGCGACCGCGGCCACGAGGTTCGGCAACAGCGACGTCCGCATCACGGCCTGGTCCACCGACATCGGGTTGCGGATCGCGATCGGCTGCGCGCGGCGATCGGTCGCCGGCAAGCACAGCGCCGCGTTGCGCTCGACCGACTGGAACGCGAACGTGATCGCTTCGCTCGCGCCGGCCGCCGCGAGCGCCGCGCGGGCGAGCTCGGAGCGGTCGGCGGAGCGCAACCCCGGCGCCTGCCGGAGCACGGGCAGCGTCGACGTGACCTGCTCGTAGCCGACGATGCGCAGGATCTCCTCGATCACGTCGACCTCGCGCGTGATATCGGCGCGCGCCGACGGCGGCGTCACCTCGAACAGCTCGTCGGTTCCGGCGACGCTGCAGCCGAGCCGCTCGAGCGCGTCGCGACACGTCGACGCTTCGAGCGCCACGCCGGTCAGCATGCGCACGCGCGGTAGGCGCACCGGGATCGTCGTCGGCCGCCGCACGTTCGGATACGCATCGACCGCGTCCCCGAGCACCTTGCCGCCGCCCACCATGCACATCAGGCGCGACGCGCGTGCGGACGCGAGCTCGGCGAGCTCGGGATCGACGCCGCGCTCGAACCGATGCGAGGCCTCGGAGTGGAGCCCCAGCCTGCGAGCGGTGCGGCGGATCGTGAGCGGCTTGAAGCTCGCGCTCTCGAGCAGGACGCGCGTCGTCTGACCGGTGACTTCGGAGTGCAGCCCGCCCATCACGCCGGCGAGCGCGATCCCGCGCCCGCCATCGCGGATCATCAGGTCGCCCGGCAGCAGGGTGCGCTCGACGTTGTCGAGGGTCGTGAACTTCTCCGCATTCGTGGCGTGCGAGATCGCGACGACACCCTCGGTCAACGTGTTCGCATCGAACGCGTGGAGCGGCTGCCCGAGCTCGAACATCACGTAGTTCGTCACGTCGACGAGGTTCGAGATCGGCCGCACGCCGACCGCGCGCAGCCGCTGCGCGATCCGCCGCGCCAGCGCGGACGACGTTCGATCGCCGACGCGCACGCCGTCGATCACGCGCGCGATGTACCGTGGGCACGCCTCGCCGCTGGCGATCTCGATCCGCGTCCCGGCGGCGTCCGGCGATCGATACGCCGACAGATCCACGTCGGGCAGCACGAGCTTGCCGCGCAGGATCGCCACGAGCTCGCGCGCGACGCCGAGGTGACCGAGCACGTCACCGCGATTTGCCGGTGCGTTGACCTCGAGCATCCAGTCGTCGAGACCGAGCGCGCGCTGGGCGGGTGCCCCGAGCGCCGTGCGGTCGTCCTCGTCGAGGATGATGATCCCCGCGTGATCGTCGCCGAGGCCGAGCTCGTCCTCGGCGCACAGCATGCCGGGCGAGATCACGCCCTTGACCGGTTTCGGCGCGAGCGTCATCCCGTTCGGCAACGTCGCGCCGACCTGCGCCCACAGCACCTTGCGGCCCGGTGCCGGCACGTTCGGCGCGCCGCACACGACCTGGGTCGCCGGACCGCCGCGCTCGACGATCACGTCGACGAGCGTCAGCTTGTCGGCCTGCGGATGCGGCCGCTTGCCGACGACCTCGGCGACGACGACCCCGGTGAACCCCGTACCGAGGTTCGTCATGCCCTCGATCTCGAGGCCACCGCGGGTGAGCGCGCGCGCCCCCTCCTCGACCGTCGGTTGCTGATCGAGATCGCACAGCTCGAGTAGCCAGCTCCACAGGACCTTCATTGTTTAGCCTCTCGCGCTCGCTCCGCCGGCTGGGTCTCACCACCGGCCATCAGAATTGCTCCAGGAACCGAACGTCACCCTCGTAGTAGAACTTGATGTCGTTGACGTTGTGGCGAAGCATCGCCATCCGCTCGAGCCCCATGCCGAACGCGAAGCCGGTGTACTTCTCGGCGTCGATGTTCACCTGAGCGAACACCTCGGGGTCGACCATCCCCGAGCCACCGATCTCCACCCAGCCCGTGCCCTTACACACCCGGCATCCCGAGCCCATGCAGAAGCTGCACTGCATGTCGACCTCGGCGCCGGGTTCGACGAACGGGAAGTACGACGGCCGCAGCCGCACCGTCAGATCGCGCTGAAAGAACCGCGACACGAAGTGGATCAGCACGCCCTTGAGGTCGGCGAACGAGAGGCCCTCGTCGACGGCGAGCCCCTCGATCTGCGTGAACATCGGCGAGTGCGTCGCGTCGTCGTCGCGGCGGTAGGCGTGCCCCGGCGCGACGATGCGAATCGGCGGCGGCTGGGTCAGCATCGTGCGGACCTGCACCGGGCTCGTGTGGGTGCGCAGCAGGATCTCCTCGCCGGAGATGTAGAACGTGTCCTGCATGTCACGCGCGGGGTGCTCCTTCGGGATCGCGAGGGCCTCGAACGTGTGCCAGTCGGTCTCGATCTGCGGCCCGTCGGCGACGACGAAGCCGAGCTCCGAGAAGATCTGCACGGCCTCGAGCCGGACCTGCGTGATCAGATGCAGGTGCCCGCCGCCGACCGGCCGCGCCGGCAGCGTCACGTCGACGGTGCGCGAGAGATCCGCACGAGCTGCCGCGTTGACGAGGTCCTCGAGCTTCTGCGCGGTGCGATCCTCGATCCGCTGCTTGACCTTGTTGACCGCGGCGCCGACCAGCGGCCGATCACCCGGCGGCAGCCGCCCGAGCTCCTTCATCAGCTCGGACACCTTGCCCTTCTTGCCGAGGAACTGCGCGTGCGCCGCACGGATCGCCTGTTCGTCGGCGAGCGGCTGGATCGCGGCGAGGAACTCCTCGCCGAGTCGTTCGAGGTTCGAGATCAGATCGTTTGCGCTCATGGTACGGACGGATTCCCGCTCGCTCGGCCGGGTGGCCTCGCGAGACTTTGGTCATGGATACCCGAAAGCAAAAACGGCGGCTCTGTCGGAGCCGCCGTCATGATGACCGACCGCAGCTCGCTACGCGGTTGCGATCGCCTTGAACGCCACCGGATCGCTGATCGCGATCTCTGCGAGCATCTTGCGGTTGAGCTGGACGCCCGATGCGCCGAGCTTGCCGATCAGCTTGGAGTACGTCGTCTCGACGCCACGCGCCGCGGCGTTGATGCGCTGGATCCACAGCGAGCGGAAGTCCCGCTTGCGAACCTTGCGCGACCGGTACATGTGCATCCACGCGTGCTGGACCGCCTCGTTGGCGACCGCATGGCAGCTCGAACGCTTGCCACGATAACCCGATGCCGCCTTGAGAATGCGGTTACGGCGGCGGCGAGCCTTGAATCCTCGTTTTGCGCGGGGCATGGCGTCAGTCCTTGTACGGCAGGAGCTTTTCGATCTGGTGGTGATGCGCCGGCGGCACGATGCCGGCCATGCGGAGCTGGCGCTTGCGCTTCTGGCTCCGGCCGGTCAGCAAGTGCCGCTTGAACACTCGGCCGAACTTGAACTTGCCGGACGCGGTCCGAAAGAACCGCTTCTTGGCACCTGAATGAGTCTTGACCTTGGGCATAGCTACGTCCGCGGAACGGAAGGGTGGTTCTTATGCCGCAGACCGGACGGGAAAACAAGAGGCTTCGCAGTGAATGCTACGGCCAGCCCGAAGCGGCCTTCACCGAGTTTCGCCAATCATCGAGCCGACTTACGTGTCGCAACGCCCGAGGTGGTCGCCGGAGCGATCCACCTCGGCCCGAATTCGCCGCTGCGCACGAGGTCGAGGACTGAACGTACGGGTCCTCAAAGCCCCGTACGTACGTCCCTGCTTACTCGACCGGCGCGGCCGGCTCGGCCTCGTCCTCGTCGTCCTCGTCGTCCTCGACATCCGCGTTGATCGCGTCCTCGTCGAGATCGTCCTCATCCTCGACGACGGGCATCGGTGGCCCCGTCTTGCCGGGATGATCCTTCTTGTGGGCGAGCGCCGCCATCTGGGCAGCGACGGCGGCCTTCTTGGCCTCCTGTGCCTTGCGCACCACGCCGGGCTTCGGCGCGATGACCATGATCATGCGGCGGCCTTCCATGTTCGGCGTCGCCTCGACGGTCGCGATGTCGCTGCAAAACTCGACGACGCGATCCAGGACGTTCATGCCCGTCTTCGGGTGGGTGATCTCGCGACCACGGAACACCACGGCGAGCCGCACCTTGTTCCCGCCCTCGAGGAAGCGCCGGATATGCTTCACCTTGAAGGCCATATCGTGCTCTTCGGTCTTCGGCCGGAACTTGATTTCCTTCGTCTCGACGGTCGAAGCACGCTTGCGCGCCTGCTGCTTCTTCTTCGCTTCCTCGTACTTGTACTTGCCGTAATCCATGATCCGGCAGACCGGCGGAAACGCGCGCGGCGAGATCTCGACGAGATCGAGCCCCTTTTCCTCGGCGAGCCGCAGCGCTTCGTGCGTCGGCAAGATGCCGAGCTGCTCTTCGTCGAGGATGACCCGAATCTCCGGAACGCGGATTCGGTGGTTGATACGCAGGCCCTGCTCGGGGCGGCGGCGGTCGAAACGTCCAGGTGGTCGACCGTTCATTGGGGCACGTTGCTCAGATGCATGTGTACTCGGGGTCTCCTTCTGCGTTGGGCAGGCGCAGGTTTTACCCCGACCCCAGAGCCCGCACGAGCCTCTTTTCACGCGAATTGCGCCGGGCTCGCATCAAGACCACGTGGGGACCGCTAGATCGGCTCGAGAAACCGCTCGAGGAGTTTCCGGCGTTCGCCGCTGTCGAACTGGACTCGAGGATCGTGTCCTTCCCGTTCGAGACCCGCGCGACCACCTCGCCGGGATCCACGAGCACGTCGGTCAGCTTCGCGTCGAGGTGCATGCGCGGCGAGAGCCCCAGCTCGAGTCGCCCAGGATCATGCTCGGATCGAAGCCCGCGATCGTGGTGGCACCGCGCGCGACCACCCGCTGCGTCGGGATCCGTCTTCGTCTTGTTGCCATCTCCAAACGGGGCGGGCTCCGCGTGCGCGAGCAGCCGGTCGACGAAGCCACTGTCACCGGCCGCGCCAAGATCACCGTCGGGCAATAACGATCGCCAGCTGTTCGGCGAACTGGTGCCCTCGCAGTACGAGCGCTCGTCGAGCGTGTCGTGGCGCCGGCTACTCGATCCGCCACACCAGGCACCTCGGCCCCAAGACCGCGTGCCAGAGGCCGGCCCGCGTCGGCGCGAAACTCGCAAGACCTCGCGGGATGGCCGAGCGCGATGACCTGCTCGCCGCACTTCATGCGGACGGACACGCCCCACACCACCATGGTGCCAACAGGTGGTTGCACACCGCCCTGGTGCTGATCGCCGGCTGCAGCGGAGAGATCGATACGGGAGGCGGAGGCCCGGATGCGCCTCGGGTCGATCGACCGGTCGAGATCGAGGGTCCCCCGGTCCTCCCACACGTGCAGGCGTTCGCGGATGCCGCGTGCGGTGCCGTCGACGCCTGCCAGCCGTCGACGTACGACGGGCACCAGCCGACCGCCGCCCGCGCCGTCGACATCCTGACCAGCGACGTCTACGGCAGCGTCCCCTCGGACGGCAACGCGCTCGGCGACGCGCTGGCCGAATTCGCGCTGACCCGTCAGGGCGAGTTCGGGATCTCGTACGTGATCTGGCGGCAGCGCATCAACTTCGGGAGCGGCTGGGAACAGATGGAGGATCGGGGATCGATCACGCAGAACCACTACGATCACGTGCACACCAGCTTCGAGATCGCGCCGTAGCCTTGGTCCCACACCGCCGGTGACGGCTACTGCAGGTACCACGCGGTCGCGACCGCGCTCCGGCACTGCCAGTTGAAGCTGCGGAGATGTGGAGAGGTCGCGTTGTTGGTCGTGCCCTCGACGAGCGCGTCGGCGACGCTGCGCAGCGTGGCGTCGGTGCGACCGCCCCAGTGCCACGCCATCGCGACGACGTACGCGGGCTCGCCCCAGTGCTCGTCGAAGTCATCGACTTCGTCCGCGGCGGCGCCGACGCCCATCCAGTAATACGGCTTGCCCGTCGAGTCGCGGCCATCCCGCGCGAGCACCGTCCCGAGCTTGACGATCGCACCACGCGCGGCCGCAGCCGCGGGGCCCCCTCGCTCGGTGGCGTACGCGTCGAGCCCGTCGGCGAGGATCGCGCTCATCCACGGACTGCAGCCGACCGTACCGAAGTCCTCACCGTGCGCGGTGGCGGTATGGGCGAAGCAGCGCGCCGCCGGATCGGGCCAGTTCGTCGGGAACGTCGCCTGCACGGCGAGGTACGCGGTGACGGCTTCGTCTGCGAGGCCGTCGAACCTGGCCTGCTCGTCGTCGGTGACCATGCCGGCCCAGACGTACGCCAGGAGCGCGAAGCCCGCATGGCGCTCGGTCCAGAAGCGATCCCCTCCGTCGTAGCTCGGGTTCCACAGCGCGTCGACTCGCGTGGCGACGTCCTCTGCGCTCTCGCGAAATCGATCATCGCCGGTCAGCAGGTAGTGGATCGCGAGGTTCTGCGCGTAGTGATACTTGAGATCGTCCGCCGCGCCCGGAACGCTGATCCGCGTGCTCGTGCCGGTACCGGTGAGGCCGTTGCGATAGATCGCGGTCTCGCGATACGCCGACTCGAGGGTCACGAGATCGCCCCGCCGCGCGTAGCCGCGATACATGGTGGTGCCGCGGTCGTAGAGCCACACGTCCTTGGCCGTGATGAGCGGGAGGAACGCACTGACGGAGTTCTTCGAGTAGTCGCAGACGCCGCTCCACGCGTCGAGCTCGGTGCCCGCAACCTCGGCCTCCGGGACCTGTGGCCCGGTGATGCCACTCGCCGACAGCCAGCTCGCCGGCAGTCGCGCCCAGACGCGCGGACCCTGCGAGCCATCGCTCGGATCGAGCGTCGTCGCGACCTCGACGAGCGGCAGCGAGTCGGTCGCCGGCGTCTCGCCGATGCGGATCTCGAGCTTCGAGGTGGTCGTGACCGTGGTCTCGACCTGCAGCTGGACGCTGCGGACGCTGCCGTCCGGGTACTGCGCGAGCGCGCGGCGTGCCGCGGACAGCTCGACGCCGTCCGAGAGGATCCGCACCTGGGCGGCGTTCTCGAGCTGGCCGCGCTGGAGCGGCACCGCGAAGTTGATGCGCTGGATGCCGGTGACGCCGGACCGCGGGACGAGCGTGACCTCGACCGACGCGGGCAACGGATCGGGATTCGGGTCTGGATCGGGATCCGGGTTCGGATCTGGATCGGGTTGGGGATCCGGATCGGGGTCGGGCGCCGTGGTCTCGGCTCCACAGCCGAGCGCAAGCGCGAACATGCCGACAAGCAACGATGACCACCGAAGGGACTTGGTTCGTGTCATGGCCGCTCTATGTAGCCAGCGCGCGCGCTCCAGTCGCTGTGAGCAATGTGGCGTTACTGTAGGAGATCAATGCCTAGTACGATTTCGCAGCGCCGATCCTCGTCGGTGACCGGCGACTCATCCGACTCTGCATGCGAGTCAGATTACGAAGCTCAGTACAAAGGACACTCACTTATTTTTTCGTGAATGCTATTCCAGACGCAAGAGCACCCTCATGGGTGAGCTCACGCCTGGCCGGGCGTCACGCCGCCACGCGGGATCGCCGCGGCGATCGCCAGGTGATCGCCGAACGCCTCGATCGACATCGGCGGCAGCTGCGTGCCATCGCGGCCGCGCGCGGCGACCTGCCGTCCCTCGACCTCCTTGTCCCCGCACACGAGCATGAACGGGATCTTCTCGAGCTGCGCCTGACGGATCTTCGCACCGAGCTTGTCACCACCGACGTGGGTGTCGATCCGGAAGCCGCGCAGCTTGAGCGCCGCGGCCACCTCGTCGACGTAGTCGTTCTGGCGATCCCCGATCGAGATCACGCGCGCCTGGATCGGCGCGAGCCACACCGGGAACGCACCGACGTAGTGCTCGGTCAGCACGCCGAAGAAGCGCTCGATCGAGCCGAGCAGTGCACGGTGCACCATCACGACCCGGTGCTTGGCCCCGTCGGTGCCGACGTACTCGAGATCGAACTTCTCCGGCAGGCTGAAGTCGACCTGCACCGTCGAGCATTGCCACTCGCGGCCGATCGCGTCCTTGAGCTTGAGATCGATCTTGGGGCCGTAGAACGCACCCCCGCCCGGATCGAGCTCGAACGGCAGGCCCGATTTCTCCAGCACGTCGAGCAGCGCCTTCTCGGCGACCTTCCACATCTCGGGGTCACCGATCGACTCCTTCGGCTTCGTGGCGAGGTAGAGCTTGAACTCGGTGAAGCCGAACGTCTTGAGGATGTAGAGACAGAAGTTCACGACCCGCTCGAGCTCGCCGGGGAGCTGCTCGCGCGTCATGAACAAGTGCGCGTCGTCCTGCGTGAAGCCACGCACGCGCAGCAGGCCGTGCATCACGCCGCTCCGCTCGTAGCGATACACGGTGCCGAGCTCGGCCCAGCGGTGCGGCAGCTCGCGATAGCTACGCAGCCCCTTCTTGAACATCGTGCAGTGGAACGGGCAGTTCATCGGCTTGCAGATGTACTGCTGCCCCTCGATGTCCATCCCGGAGAACATGTTCTCCTTGTAGAAGCTGAGGTGGCCCGACGTCTTCCACAGCTCGTCGCGCGCGATGTGCGGCGAGGCGACGAGCTCGTAGCCGTTCGCGAAGTGCTCCTCGCGCCAGAACGTCTCGATCAGGTGGCGGATGCGCGCGCCCTTGGGATGCCACAACACGAGCCCCGCGCCGATCGTCTCGTCGATCGAGAACAGATCGAGGTCCTTGCCGATCTTGCGGTGATCGCGACGCTTGGCCTCCTCGAGCATCTTCAGATGAGCGTCGAGGTCCGCCTTCGACTGGAACGCGGTGCCGTAGATGCGCTGGAGCTGCGGGTTCTTCTCGTTGCCGCGCCAGTACGCCGACGCGACCGACATCAGCTTGAACGCCTTGATCTCGCCGGTCCGCCTCACGTGCGGGCCGCGACACAGATCGAACCAGTCGCCGGTCGTGTAGTACGTGACCACCGCGTCCGGAGGGAAGCTGTCGATCAGCTCGACCTTGTAGGTCTCGCCGAGCTGCTCGAACATCGCGCGCGCGTCGTTGCGCGGGATCTCGTGGCGTTCGAACGGCTCGTTCGCGTCGACGATCTTCTTCATCTCGGCTTCGATCTTCGCGAGATCGTCCTCGGTGAACGGCTGCGGCGGATCGAAGTCGTAATAGAAGCCGGCCTCGATCGACGGTCCGATCGTCACCTTCGTTCCGGGGAACAGCCGCTGCACGGCCTTCGCCATCACGTGCGCGGTCGAGTGACGAAGCGTCTCCAGCGGGGACAAGGTGGGCATGGCGCCGACCAGACCGCTCAGGACATCTTCGGAGGCGGGTTCCGCGTGTGAATGCTCGGACATGGCGGCGGCATCTTGCGCTGCTTCGCCGTCACCGGCAAACCTCCGCGCACCCTGTTCCCGCCTCGTGTGGGACCTCCATGGACGAGCAGCGCTCGGGCCGAAACTCGGTCCGTGCGCGCTCGCGGCAAGTTCCGCTAACCTGTCAGAACGCTTGGTCTTGTAGGCACATGCGGGATTGAACCGCAGACCCCCACCGTGTCAAGGTGATGCTCTCCCACTGAGCTATGTGCCTGGAGAGGTCGTAGGGGTACGCGATCGAATGAGGCGAGTCAAGACTGGCTCCCCGTTGTCGCCGCGGCTCGAGCACGCTGCTCGATCCCGGGCGAGTCGCGGTCGGATGGTTCCAACCCACCTGCACGGGCTGTCAGCCCTCGGCCTTGCTCCCGTCTTGCTGCGCCTCCCAGAAGCGGCGTAGACTTGGACCCTTAGACAACCTTATCGGGCCTGGTAGGGGTCCGATGAACGACGCGATCTTTTCCCGGCGCCACGACATCACTGTCATGGCGGGGAGCGTATGTGATCCAGGTCGGAGAGGTTCTCGACAAGTACGAGCTGCTGGAGCGCGTCGGCCAGGGCGGCATGGCGGTCGTGTATCGCGGCCTCGACCGGCAGCTCAAGCGCGTCGTCGCGATCAAGATCCTGCACAAGCACCTCTCCGACTACCAGGAGGCGCGCGACCGGTTCGAGCGCGAAGCCCAGGCGGTCGCCAAGCTGCGCCACGAGAACATCCTCGAGATCTTCGACTACTCCGGTGCCGACGAGGCCAAGGCGGCGGGCTCGAGCTACATCGTCACCGAGTTCATCGACGGCCACACGCTCAAGCAGGTCGTCACCGATCGACCGATCCAGTTCCCCGAGATCGGCGCGATGGTCGTGCTGCAGGTCTGTCGCGCGCTCGCCCACGCGCACGCCGCCGGCATCCTCCACCGCGACATCAAGCCCGAGAACATCATGATCCGGTCCGACGGCGTGGTGAAGCTGATGGACTTCGGCATCTCGCACATGCTCGACCTCGAGCGGCTCACCGTCACCGGCCAGCTCCTCGGGTCGCCGGCGTACATGGCGCCCGAGCACGTCGAGGGTCGCCAGCTCGACTTCCGCACCGACGTGTTCGCCGCCGGGATCGTGCTCTACCAGCTGTGCGTCGGGCGGCTTCCGTTCGAGGGCAAGAACCCGCACGAGGTGCTCAAGCGCATCGCCGACTGCAAGTTCATCGATCCGCGCCAGGCCAACCCGCAGATCGGCAACCGGCTCGGCCGCATCATCCTGCGCGCGATGGCCGCCCTGCCCGACGATCGCTACCCCGCGATCGGCGAGATGGTGCTCGCGCTCGAGAGCTACCTCGAGGAGAGCGGCATCGCCGCCGACAAGATCCCGGGCGAGCTCGCGCGCTACTTCATCGGGCCCGTCGCGTACGAGCAGGCCCTCGAGACCCGGCTCGTCGACCACCTGACGACGCGCGGCCAGAAGCTGCTCTCCACCGATGATCGGTCCGCCGCGCTCGACGTGTTCGACCGCGTGCTGACGATCGACCCCGACAACGAGCGGGTCCTCGCGATCCTCGACAACATCAACCGCCGGCGGCGCATGCGCTCGGCCGCGCTCGCCGCGCTCGCGGTCTGCGTGATCGGGTTCTGCGCGTACATGGTCCATCGGCGGAATCGCCCGATCGAGGTGGACGCATCGCCGATCCTTTCGGGCGGCACGAACCCGTGGATCGCGCTGCGCTCGGGCACCGGCACGCCGGATGATCTCGCGATCCCGCATCCGATCGATGCGGCCGATACGGTCGAGCCGGATGCCCGGGCGGGCTCGGCGGTGATCCCTCCGCCGATCGATGGCGGATCGAACGTCGTCGTGACAGTTCCGACCCACGTTCGCGTATTTCCCGCGAAGGATGCGGAGTACACGCTCGGTTCCGATGGCTGGAAACCGGTCCCTGACGGCGGCAAGATCGAGCTCGCGCTGACGCAGGATGCGGAGATCCAGGTGCGGAACGCGAGTGGCTGCTGTGAGCCCAAGGCGATGACGCTTCGTCCGGGCATCGACGTCACGATCACGACGAGCTTCCTGCCGGCGACGATCGTTGCCACATGCGCGATCGAGACCGCGAAGGTCAGCATCGATGGACAGCCGGCCCGGCTCGAGCAAGGCCATCCCATCCCGTTCGAGAATTCGCTCGACGGAACGCGCATCATCAAGGTGCAGTTCTTCGGCGAGGGCGTCGATCCGACGCCGATCTCGGAGAAGGTGAAGTACAAGGACAAGAAAGTGGTCAAATGCGAGGTGCGCTGATCGCACTCGTGATCTCGATGGCCACGGCGGTCGCCCACGCGTCGCCCGGTCAAGACCTCGACCGGGCACGCGAGAACTTCAAGGCGAAGGACTGGCAGTCGGCGCGGCCACTCCTCAACTTCTTGCTCTATCCACCACCGGGGCAGCTCGCACGAACGTCGGATCTCGTCGACGCTCACCTGCTGCTCGGGATCTGCCACTTCGAGATGGGGGAGCGTGACAACGCGAAGCGCGAGTTCGAGGCAGTGCTCGCCCTCCAGCCCGACAAGACGCTCGATGACCTGCTGTTCAACAGCGGAGCGATCCGGCTGTTCGACGAGACCCGCGCCGATGTCGATGCACGCCGTCTGCGCGATGCCAAGTT
>Ga0299915_10001660_pt1 | contig 16457 bp, 13 predicted proteins | sample RVTome_13_FD_200263 | JGI IMG/M metagenome (GOLD analysis project Ga0299915, IMG submission 200263) | Soil microbial communities from uranium-contaminated site in the Upper Colorado River Basin, Wyoming, United States - RVT92D227 (version 2) ... | reverse complement strand
ATTTACTTTTATCCTCCAAATTTTTATTTTTTAAATAAAACGCTTTTTTTACGATAATATGTTGATTTTGAATTCCAATCTCAGAAAAATCGAAATTTAGAAGCTCTAAAGCTTCGTTTGATAAATCTTTTCTCCATCTAAATTTCAATTTAAACCATTTTAAAGAAATTAAAACAATAATTAATAACGCAATTATGACTAAGTCAATAAGAATCCAATTTAACCGAAAAATATTTAAAATCATAATTCTTTACAATCAAAATTTATTCTACGTTTTCCCTAATCCAATTTAAATAATTGTCAGAACCTTTTTCGATTTTGAACCCGATACATTCCGGTATTTCGTAATTATGTAATTCGTTAATTTTTTTAATTAAAAGATCGCTTTTTTCTTCTTTTGTTTTTATAATTAACAAAGATTCGGCGTCTTCTTCTACGTTTCCTTTCCACTTATAAATAGAAATTACATTTTGGACAATATTCACGCAAGCAGCTAGTTTATTTTTAACTAATGCTAACGCAATTTCTTTTCCTTTATCTAAATTTGGAACTGTAACAAAAAAAATCATAAAAGCCATACATTTTTAACTCTTTTTAATTATTTCAATATTAAGTTTGAAATTTTTGCGTAAAAAAGAAAATTTAGATTTAAATATAAATTATATCATTATTTATAAAATTACAAAAGAATTAAAATAATAAGAATATAGTAAATTTGAAAAAAAAATTTTTAAAAAACAAAATATGGTATTTGCTTATGCTACATAATATATATTTAATACACCAATTAACGGGTATTTGTTTAATTCACAGAAAGTACGGAAGTATAGAATTTAATCAAGATTTAGTTTCAGGATTTTTAACCGCTCTCAAAGACTTTAGCGTTGAGTTCTCAAAAGGTTCCGGAGAACTCAAAGTTATAGATTATAGATAGCCTCTATCTATAAATAAACACATGCAGATTTTTTATCTGATGTTGGTTTTTAAAGAGGGCGTGTTAATTACGGCAGCTGCAGACAAGAACGACGACGCTAAAATTACCCACAAAGGTTTAAGCGATATTATAGATAAGTTCATCGAAAAATATGGGGATCAAATCGAAACTTGGTCGGGAGACGTTAGAGTTTTTCGGGATTTTAGTAAAATAATAGACGATACTTTGAAATGTGGTAAAATCGCTGAAGTTCAATTAAAAATACCTATACTAAAAATTTATAAAAAAGATTTTCTAAAATCTCAAGAGAAATTATCAAAAAAGGGCTTAATATTATCTGAAGAAGATTTAAGAGCAGTTAAAGACGAAAAGCCTGAATGGACCGTAAAAAGGCTTCCAAAACAGGTTTTGACTCAAGGATTTATAGACCAGAAGCAATACGATATTGCCCATTTAGCGGACGGTTTTCATACGATAGAAGAGATTGCGGAAGAAGCAGGTATACCCGAATCAGAAGTTCAAACAATAATTGATAAAATGGACAATTTAGGATTATTACAATTTATTGAAATAAGATAAAAATAATCTTTTTTAAATAAAAATATCGTTTTTAATCTATTTTTAATTTTTTTTAATAATTAATAAATAAACATAACATATTTTGCATTTTTCACGATTATATTTTAATTCATAATATTTTAATCAAATTAATTATATTATTATTAAAAGAATTAAGACATAACAAAAAATTAATATACTAATTATGGAAATTAAGAAGATTGAGGAAAACATTTACGAAATTCCTCTCCAAACGATAACAGTAAAAACTAGTGGAACATTAGAGAAATTTAAAATGAATGTACCTGCTCGTTTATATGCTAACGAATACATCTTAGAACGGATAAAGCTTGATAAAACCTTAGAACAAATAGTTAATGTGGCTTGTTTACCCGGAATAAGAAAACATTCTATAGGACTTTCAGACGCCCATCAAGGGTATGGATTCTGCATTGGTGGCGTTGCTGGAACCGACGCAGAAAATGGCGTGATTTCGCCAGGTGGAGTAGGATACGATATAAACTGTGGTGTAAATATGTTGAACACAGCCTTATACGAAAAGGACGTAAGAACCATTCTACCAAATCTATTAGACGCTATTTTTCGAAACATTCCTTCCGGTTTAGGATCAAAGGGTAAATTAAACATGAGTTTTTCAGACTTAGATAAAGTACTTAACGACGGATTAAATTGGACATTAGACAGAGGATATGCAATTGAAGAAGATTTAAAACATTGCGAAGAAAATGGATGTTTAAAAAATGCAGACGCGAAATTAATTTCTGATAAGGCAAAACAGCGCGCTTTTCAGCAACTAGGTTCGTTAGGAAGTGGAAACCATTTTATTGAAATACAAAAAATTGACGCGATTTATAATAAAGATATCGCAAAGAAATTTGGAATAATAGATAAAGACCAAATTGCCGTCATGGTACATACAGGCAGTAGGGCGTTAGGTCATCAAGTTTGCACCGATTCTCTCAGAGATATTGAAAAAGCAATGAAAAAATATAATATTAAGGTTCCCGATAGGGAGCTTGCGTGCGTTCCAGCAAATACACCAGAAGCAAAAAAATATTTTAGTCAAATGGCATGTGCTGCGAATTTTGGATTTTGTAATAGGCAATTAATATCACATTGGTTAAGGGAATCTTTTCAAGAAGTATTTAAAAAAAGTTTTGATGATTTAGATTTAAAGTTAATTTATGGAGTATGTCACAATATTTTAAAAGTGGAAGAACACGAAGTTGACGGAAAAAAAATGGCTTTAAACGTCCACCGTAAAGGAGCGACAAGAGCCTTTCCTCCAGGTCATCGCGACATACCTCAAGATTATAAAGAGATAGGACAACCAGCTTTAATACCGGGAACGATGGGTTCTGCGTCGTATTTATGCGTTGGTAAAAAAAGAGCTATGGACTTGTCGTTTGGATCTACCGCACACGGAGCTGGGAGAGTATTATCGAGAACGGCAGCGATAAAAAAATATTGGGGTCAAACGATAAAAGAAGAATTAAAAAACAAAGGAATTCTCGTGAAAGCCGCTTCAATGCAAGTTATTGCGGAAGAGGCACCGGGTGCTTATAAAGACATTGATGAGGTTGTTCGCGTAAGTCACGATCTTGGAATTGTTGAAAAAGTAGTGAGATTAGTCCCTATTGGAGTTGTTAAAGGGTAATTTCTTATATATCAAATACTATTTTAATTTCTACCCTATCTTTTGCTTCGTTAATTTCCATAAAAGAATATGTAATTGCTTTTACTTCTATCCCTATTTCGTGCTTTTCTTTGTTAAATTTTTCTCCTTTTAATATGGCTTCTAATGTAAAGTTGTTTTCGGTTTGACTAATCTCTTTTACATTTATTTGACTAAATACTAGATTGTCGACGTCAAATATGTAAAGCAGTTCGGATAGAAAATCAAATAAAAGAGCTTCTTTATCTTCGGCTTCAATTTTAATTTTTTTTTCTTCGGTTGCCTCGATTTTTTTTAAATTCGGAGTCATAATAGCCATTAAGCTATAAGCGGTTTGAGCAAACGCTTCTTCTAGCGTTGCTCCCCAGCTTTTTACTTGGACATCAGCAGTATGATCCAAAAATTCATATCCCGATTTTTTCACGATTCAAATTCAGAACGCTTTTTATACGCAATTAACAACAATAATTGACACTAAAAAAATTTTTTTAGGAGTTTAAAATGTTTATATCTAATTTCTAACTATATGTTCAATTTAGGGGTAATAGATGACGATTTGTTTCTTTCTAAAAAGTTAAGATTTAAAAAAAAGTTTTCTAATAATGAATTAAATCTTTATCACTATTTTTTTTCTAAAACAAAAATTTATGCCGAAAATGTAATTGTAATTAAAAATTTTATTTTTTTTTTTGTGCATAACGAGGATTATTTTGAAGCGAAATTTGCATTAAATTTAATCAGAAAAGAATTAAGTAAAAAAATAATAATCGTAGGAGCAGAAAAAAGTTTAATAAAATTACTATTCAATCTGTTTCCAGATCTTTATATTCACGATATAAAAGTAGAATGTGACCTTTATTCAAATGAGAGAATTGTGTACGTTTATTTCTTATCCTTCGAGGATAGAGGAATTGCTGTAGGGCGTCGTGGAGATTATATAAAAGCTATTAACGAAATTTTTAAAAAATACGTTATATTCGAAAATGCTGAGGTTCCAATAAAAATTAAATGTGAATTGATTCAAATGTAATTTTTTTACCAGGGTACGTCTTTTAAACCGATAAAATAAGCAACTGTATTGGCGATTATAGATACCGATGGCGTTAAAATGCAAATAAAGATTATAATATTGACATCGGGAATTAGAAATAAAGGCGAGATAAGAGCAGCTATTGCAATAAAAAGTATCGCAACCAAGGCAAAGTCAATTTGGTCGACTATCCAAAACGGAGCCCCACTTTTTATATCAAATCTTCTTTTAAAAAAGGATCCAATTAAATCTCCGATTACGGCACCAAAAGAACATAAAATAATTCTAATAATTATTGACACAAATCCTAACGGAAACTTTCCTCCGATAAAATAATATTCGTAATATTTAATATCGTTGTAAATTTTGTATTCGTTGTTACTTAGACCAGTCTTTGGAATTCCAATTATACTTGGCCAAATTAAAGTTAAAACGATAAAAACGCCAATTGAGACGGGTATTCCAATATATAACGGTCCTTTTATTGCGCCAGACCAAGTTTTATGATCGCCTAAAATCCTATAACCATCCTTCAAAAATCTTCCGCCATCTATTGGTTTTCCGCCACCTACTACGACCATTCCTGCATTTGAGATATAAGCTGGTAATATAAATAATAAACTAAATAGCAGAATGGCAACCCAGTCTTGCCAAGAAAAAAAGATCGATATTAATAAGAAATCAATTAAAAGCAAACAAGTAAAAAAAACAGCTAGACGTACTGCAATTTTCGTCTGTCTTTTTTCATTTTCTGTAAGTTGCTTCCTTGGCAAATTTAAAATCCTTTAAAGTTTTCGAATTAGGTAGATAAATAATTAGGATTATTAGAAGTTTTTTTTTTCAATCGTTTTTAAAAATAGTCTTTAATAAAAAGTTAATAATATTTCTTGACAAATAATTATCTTTTAAATATCCGACAATAATAATTAACTTATTAAAAAAATCAACTGAATGCGTATTAATGCTTTAATATATTGCATTTGATTTTTTTATTAATAATCAAATTTAAATATCGAGTCGAAATTAATCAATGTAACCTTGATTTCGAGTGGATCATGAAATATTAAATGGTGTAAATAAGTGTTGAAAAATTTTGAAGAACATTATAATTTTAATATAGATCAGTTTTATAAGGATTACTCTAAGGGTCCTAAAATGTTTAAAAATAGAGAAGCGTTAGAACCTTCGTATATTCCGAACGAGTTACCACATAGAGATCTTCAAATAAAAGATATTGCTGAAAAAACCGCGTGTGCTTTGTTAGGAAACACGCCTCCAAGTTTTTTATGTTATGGAAAAACAGGAACCGGAAAAACTGCAACAATTAGGTACGTAAGCCAAAAACTTGCACAACAATGCTCTGAAAATAAACCGTGGTGGATTTATATAAATTGCAATATAGTATCAACTCCTTATCGAATTCTAGCTCACATTTACAACACAATTTCAAGAAATGAAAAAATACCTCCAACAGGCTTGCCGAAGGACGTCATTTTCAAGAAGTTATTAGGTTTGCTCGATCAAAAAATACAGAATTCGATTTGTTTTCTTGTTTTAGACGAAATAGATATTCTAGTAGACAAAAATGGAGGTAACGAAATATTGTACGACTTAACTCGTTTAAACGAAAACTTGGATAATTGTAAGACTTGTTTGATAGGCATTTCAAATAAATTGAAGTTTAAAGAAAAACTTGATTCAAGAGTTTTATCAAGTTTAGGAGAGGAGCCGCCCATTTTATTTCACCCTTACAACGCAATACAGTTGAAAGATATTCTGAAGGATCGCGCTAGTGTTGCTTTTTACGACGACGCTGTAAAAGACGGAGTTATTGATTTATGCGCCGCAATTGCAGCTAAAGAACATGGAGATGCTAGAAAAGCTTTACAGCTACTGAGAAAAGCGGGAGATTTAGCTGAACGAGCTAAAAATAAAACTGTTTCGGAAGAGTTCGTGCATAGAGCTCAAAAAGAACTCGAAAAGGATCAAGTTATGGAATATATAAAAGGTATGCCGATCCACGCTCAATTAACATTAACAGCTATCTATTTGCTCTCAAAATTTAATACTAGTTCTTTCGTAATTATATCGGGATACGTGTACGACGTATACGCAGAACTAACTGAAAAAATACCTGGTACTAAAAGTTTAACAGAAAGAAGGTTGAGCGATTATATAAACGACTTGACTTTAGCAGGAATTATTAATTACGAAATAAAACCAATGGGTTGTTATGGAAGAACTAAAGTTATTAAATTGGGTATTAATTTAAGTTTTCTTGAAAATATTTTAAGGAAAATCGACAAAATTCAAGATCTTTTAGACTACAAACCTGTTTTATTACAATCAGATAAAATCAAATTGAATAACAATGTTTTTAAAAAATTAATTTAACTTTTAAAATCCCAATCGTTAATATTTAGAGCTATATCGTTTAGAATAGAAACAATTATTTTTTCATCTTTTTCTTTTAAAAATAAAAAAAACTTTGCTAAATGCTTGCAAAACTTCTTATTTTCGGCTTTTCTTTCTTGAAAATCGTTACAATTATGCAATATTAATTTATTTTGGCGATCAATTTTAATATAATAATGCTCTTTTTGGGTTCCATGAACCTCCGCATCGATTAATCCAAGATCTAATTTTATTTCTTTAATATTAAAGGCTTCGTCAGATATAACTGCCGCTCTATTAATCGTACCTTTATCCGAAAACGACATTAATAGCGCGTTAAATGACGAACTGGTGTCGCTTTTCAGAACTTCAATTTTTTTTCTTGAACTAAATTTTTGTAAAATCGAATTTTTACTATTTAATTGCCAATTTTTTAACTTTTTTTCGAGTCCTTTTGATAACGAAATAATTTTTTCTTCAGAAAGGATTAAGACGTTATTTTTTATCATTTTGTCTAAAAATAGAATCGTTTTGTCAGGAGGTAAAATAAACATTTCGAAAGAAATTTTATAAAGTAAGTTGTTATATGATATAGATGGAAGATCAATGATTTTCCAAATATATAAAATTAAATCCACATCATCATTACGGGGAATTGCAAAATTCATTAATAATTATAAATGACATATTTAATTTAACTTTTTCAAATCTAATTCTAAACTCTGCAACGTGTTTAATTCAATAATCGGTATTATTCCAGGAGTGGGATGGATTCCTAAACTATTCATATAATCTGTTTGAGATTGAAAAGTACCAGAATTAACTAAAGTTACATTTCTGTATTTTCCAATATCGTTAATATGTACGTGGCCCGTGTGAAAAATTTCTGGAATATTATCAATTACTAACCAATCTTTATTCGTTGGAGCGATTTGGGTCTTTTTCCCAAAAACAGGTGCTAAATGTCTGCATGTTAATAGTTCCTTCATCGTTTCTACAGGCTTAGTGTTGTCTAATCCTGGAACTAATACGTTCAAATCTAAAATACTATCGCCATGAAATGCAAGCGTAGTTACGTTATGAGTTTGAATTTCGCAAGGATTGCCTATGCATTTCACTCCAATATTAGTTAATTCTTCAGCATACTTTTTTGGAACCGCTGGTCGAGGTATAGCATTTCTCACGGGATCGTGATTACCAGAGCTATAGAAAACTTTAATATAATCTGGAATTTGAGATATTAATTCCGCCGCTTTTTTAAATTGATTAAAAATGTCTGTTATTACAAGATCGGATTTTTGGGTCGGATAAATCCCAATACCATCAACTAAATCTCCATTAATTATGATATATTTAATCTTACCTGCTTTTTCTCTTAAATTTTTATTACCAATTTTACCATTTAAAAAATCTATAAATTTATTCCACAATTTTTCTTCAAATTCTTTACTACCAATGTGAATATCTGAAATCAAAGCAATTGATAAAGGATCTGGAGATAAATTTGGTACAAAATCGTTACGTACATCTATTTTTGTAAAAAAATTTCCGTAAACTATACCACTTTTCCCTTTTTCGCCGGGATCATAAACGCCATTTATTAAAATCATTTGATCGTTTATAATTTTTTCTATATCCTTAGAATTTACGCTTTCTTGATCTCTTCTCAAAATAACATTAATTATACCAGTAAGATCTTCTAGGACTAAAAAATAGTTTCCTTTTTTTGTTTGGCGTATTTCTTTAACTAAACCCACAACTGAGATTTCGTTTTTATGAGATAATCTTAATATATTGTTTATGTTTGTTGCAGCATTCGATTCGCCTCTATTTTTCATTAGTTTACGAAGAGAATTGAATTTATCTAAAGTAAGTTCGTAAAAATCGTTATAATCTCCATTTGTATATATTTTACCAGTTGGATCTTTTAAAATTTTATATTGAAAAGCGTATTCTTTTGCAATGGGTCTAAAAGAAAAATCTGATTTGATTGATTCCAATGTTTTAGTTGGAGCGCTTTCACAGTTTAATTCTTTAACTTCCGTTACTTTTTCTGTTATTGGTTTAGGATTTATTGCGTTCTTATCAATATAACCATTGTGTTGAATAACTTCTTGATTTGAACATACTAGTATCGAGGATTTTTCGCTAATTACTTCCTTTTGCGTTAATTCTATTGTAGAATTATTTTGATGTTCATCTACTTCGGAATTTTTCTCAAACTCTTTAATACCAGAATTTTTTATGTTTCGATCAAGTATTTTTTGAATTTGTTTGTCAGAGGTTTTGTTTAATATTTCAGGAGTTAAATACCCATTAAACGAGGTCTGGAAGCTTGCTTCCTTTATTATAAGATTTATTTTTTCTAAAGGTTCTTTTAATTGAAGTAATAGTTCCAAAGTATAAGGAGTAACATTTATACCCGATTTTACAAATCTTTCAACTATTATTTTCTTTTGCTCTGAATTCAAACTTGCCAAAATAGAAACTCTCTGTTTTATGCACTTTATTAAAAATAGTGGAATAAGGTTAAATTATTTACTATTAAAGGCACAATAAGCTCGTTTTTTATATATATATATAGACTGTAATAAATCGTACTTAGTTCTAAAAAATTAACATACTCAATCGTTTAATAAACTTTAATTACCCTATTAATAAATGAATTTAATTTTAAAGAGAAGTGTAAGAATAATATATTTCAATTTAATATGTTTATTCCATATCTATTCTAAGAAAGCAGATTTTTATGGTCGAAATGAGTAAAAAAATGGAGGAATATTTTGCTCTAATTCAACAAAAAGTGAATCAATGTTACGAGCTCGCTGAAGAAGCTAGAAAGAGAGGATTAGATCCAGAATTAGAAGTTGAGTCGCCTCAAGCGAAAGATTTAGCTGGAAGAGTCGAAAAGTTGGTTGGTCCAATAGGAGTGGCTACTTTTATTCGAGATTTAAAAAGCCAAGGATTATCCGACGACGAGATTGTATTCAAAGTAGTTTCGGACATATTAGATAAAAAAATCGGCAATATCGAATCGTTAGATTTAAGAGTAGAAAGAGCTATTCGAGTCGGCTTAGCAATAAAAACCATGGGTGTTGTGAGCGCTCCTCTCGAAGGTATTTCAAAAATAAAAATACGCGAAGATCAGAAGGGAAAAAAATATTTATCGCTCTATTTTGCTGGTCCGATAAGAGCCGCGGGTGGTACTACCGCGGGATTGTGCGTTTTAATTGCAGATTTCGTTAGAAAAAAGTCGGAAATTCAAAAATATAGCGCGACGGAAGGTGAAATTGGTCGATTTGTAGAAGAAATAAAGCTTTACGATAGACGGGTCCATCTTCAATATCCTTCTTCCAAAGACGAAATACGATACGCTGTAGAACACCTTCCTGTAGAAATAAATGGCGATTCGACCGAAGAAGAAGAAGTTTCAGCGTTTAGGGATCTTCCGAGAATAGAAACTAATCTTATCAGAGGTGGAGCGTGTTTAGTGTTAAACGATGGGATCTTATCTAAAGCACAAAAATTACTAAAAATCGCAAAAACGATGCATTTAGAAGATTGGGAATGGCTGGCCGATTTAAAAAAAATTGCTCAGAAAGAAGAGAAAAAAGAAATTTTAGTTGAAAAAAAAGAGAAAATAATCCCTAATTCTAAATACATTTCAGACATTATTGCTGGTAGACCCGTTTTTAGTCATCCTTCTAGAATTGGAGGTCATAGAATAAGATATGGGAGATCTCGAAATACAGGTCTAGCTGCGGGTGGTTTAAATCCGGCTACAATGGTGTTATTGGACAGCTTTATTGCTATTGGTACACAATTAAGAATTGAACGCCCCGGGAAGAGTACGAGCGTGTGTCCAGTAAATAAGATTGAATCTCCAATTGTAAAACTAAAAAATGGAGATGTAATAAGAATAACATCTATTCAACAAGCAAAAGAATTGTTCCCTAACGTAAAAAAAGTAATATTTTTAGGCGATATTTTATTTAGTTTTGGTGAATTTACCGAAAACAACCATAAATTAATACCATCAGGATACGTAGAAGAATGGTGGGCATTAGACCTTGAAAAAAGCGTTAAAGGATTGAAAATAACGGACGATAATATTTTAGGTTTTATAGACGGTCCATTCACTCACATACCTTCTGCGGAAGAAGCGATAAACATTTCAATTAAATACAATGTACCTTTACACCCTTCATATTTGGATTTTTGGGGTAATATTACTGTAGATGAATTGTATACATTAAGAAATTTGTTTTTGAGTAATTATTTTGAATCTGAAGGTAAGATAATATTACCTTACGATAAAAGCACAAAAAAGATTTTAGAAAGAGCGTTTATGCTCCACAGCGTAAAGGACGAAAAAATCCATTTCAATAACGATATGAATTTTATTTATAAAAAAATATTTAATTTACAAAATAAGGAAATGGTTAAAATTGAAAAAGAAGACGATGTTTTTTTATACTTTTATCGGTTATCTTCTATAAAAATTAAAAATAAAGCCCCCTATTTCATGGGTACACGAATGGGCCGCCCAGAAAAGTCTGAGCGAAAGAGCATGAAAGGAGTTCATACTTTATTTCCTTTGAGCGATAAAGTAGGAAATTCTCGCCTTGTTGAAAAAGCAATGGAATTAGGAAAAATTAAAGTGGATGTATGTAGAAAAAAATGCACAAGTTGCGGAGCAATATCTATATTTAATAAATGCAATAAATGTGGGGGATATACTGAAATTCAAAAAATTTGCGAAAAATGTCAAAAAGTTTTCCCATCTAATGAACACCAATGTCCTCAATGTGGAAATATTTTGAAAGATTCTATAGAAGCTAAAATTAACATCAAAAATTACGTGAATTCGGTGTTAAAATCGCTAAATGTAGCTTTACCTGAAAAATTTAAAGGTATTTTTGGTTTAACGAATAAATTTAAAGTACCTGAACCGATTGAAAAAGGCATTTTAAGGGCAAAAAACGACGTCTTAGTTTACAAAACTGCTGAAATTCGATACGATGCAACCGATATTCCTTTAACTCATTTTAAACCAAAAGAAATTGGGACTTCCATTAAAAAATTAAACGATCTAGGGTATAATGTGGATTATAAAGGAAAACCGTTAGTTAAACCAGAACAAATTTTAGAACTAAGAGTTCAAGATATTGTTATATCAGAAGATTGTGCCAGTTATTTTATTAAAGTTGCAAATTTTTTGGACGATGAATTAGAATATTTCTATAAACTAAATCGATTTTATAATGTTTCTAAAACTGAAGAACTTATTGGGCATCTCGTAGTAGGGCTCGCACCTCATACTAGCGCAGGAATAATTGGAAGGATAATTGGGATTACCAAAGCCAGATCGATTTACGCACACCCCTATTGGCACGCTGCAAAACGACGCAATTGCGACGGAGACGAGGATGGATTAATGATTTTGTTAGATCCATTGATGAATTTTTCAAGATATTATTTACCGAATAAAATAGGAGGTCGAATGGATGCCACATTAGTAATAAGTTCTATTTTAGATCCAAACGAAATTGACGTCGAAGCTCATAATATTGATACGTTATTTAAATATCCTTTAGAATTTTACGAAGCAACTGAACGGTACGCTTCGCCTTCTGAAATTGAAAGTACTATGAATTTAATAAAGAAACGTTTAGGTACAAAAGAACAGTACGAAAATATTGGATTTAATGTACCAACAGATGATATTAACGAAGGTCCTACTACAACGAGCTATAAAACTTACGAGTCGATGGACGACAAAATTAATGCGCAATTGCATCTCGCAAAAATCATTAAAGCTGTCGACGCTAAAAATGTGGCAGAAAAAATTTTATCAACTCATTTCAGTCCAGATATTTTAGGAAATTTAAGAAAATTCAGCGTACAAGAGTTCAGATGCGTAAAATGTAACCAAAAATTTAGAAGACCCCCTATTTCTAACGGAGGAAAGTGTCCTTCGTGTGGCAATAACATTATATTAACCGTAAATCGCGGTGGAATTGAAAAATACATACCACGAGCTCTTAAACTTTGTAAAGAATTTAAATTAGACGATTATACGAATCAACGAATGGATTTAATCGAAGAATACGTAGAAAGCTTGACAAATAATCCCAAAATTAAACAACAAAAGCTTTCGGATTTTTTTTAAATAAGAAATTTTCTACTCTTACGTTAAAAAAAGAAATGCAGGAGACGGGATTCGAACCCGCGTACTCCTATGAGACTAGACCCTCAATCTAGCGCCGTTGGTCGTTTTTTACAGTACTGTAAGAAAATTTGACCAGGCTTGGCGACTCCTGCGACTTTAAATTAAAAAGAATTTTTTAACATAGAAATTAATAATATTAAATAAGTATTGAATTTTAAAAATTCTTTTGGAAAATCTCTTTTTAAAAACCAAAGGTCGTGAAATAAAATTTTAATTGTTAAATACTATTTTTGTTTTTTTAGAAGATAAATTAATTTATAACAAATGATTTTGATATAATCATTATTGTTATTATTATTATCAGCAAATATTATTAATATTTTAGGTACATATTTGTGTCCGTTGATAGGAAAAAGTTAGAAGCACTACTTAAGTGGTATAAGCAAGAAATTGGAACAAATTTAATTGCTGTTATGGTTGTAAACAGAGAAGGTTTAGTAATGGATTCCTTAACAGCTTCAGAAGAAAAATCAGTGGATGAATCTATCATTGGAGGCGTTAGTTCTTTAGTTGAACCGGTTCTAAAAAGAATTACGAAAGAATTTTCGTCCGGGTCGTTTGGAACGGGAACTTTTGATACAGAAGATTACAGGCTTATTTTTTGCGAAGCTGGGCCGGAATCTATTTTCGTAACAGTATTAAATTCTGATGCAATGATAGATCCTGTTTTTCCATACGCATATATGGCGGCAGAGAAAATAGCGCGTATTCTAGACGGTCGTTTTGTAAGTCCTGTAATTCCGTCTCTTTCCCAAAGTAAAGGTTCTGAAAGAGTTGAACGAAAAGTTGATAAAATGCAAAAAGTTACCATTCAATCGGGAGAATACGCGTATAAATTGATATTAGGCGGAGATGGCGCTGTTGGAAAAACTAGCATGGTACAGCGCTACGTAGAAGATATATTTGAGACAGACTATAAAGCAACTATTGGAACTTCTATTATGAAAAAGGAATGCGAATTTGACGGTTTAAATTCAAAAGTTAGATTTGTCATTTGGGATTTAGCTGGTCAATCTCAATTCAAACGAGTTAGACATTCGTATGCTACAAATGCAGAAGCAGGAATTTTAGTTTTTGATGTTACGCGCAGAGACACTTTCGAAAACATTAAATTGTGGCATAAAGAAATTTTAGAAGTTTCTCCGGGAATTAATTTTATTTTAGTAGGGAATAAAATAGATTTAGAAAACAGAAAGGTTACAAAAGCAGAAGGGGAACAAATAGCAAAACAATTAAATATAGCTTATATCGAAACTTCGGCTAAAACGGGTGAAAATATCGAAGATGCTTTTAGAATGTTAGCTTTACAGATAGTTAAGAAGTTCATCGTCGCCCAAGAAGTATAACAATTAAAAGTTTTCTAGAATCAATTCTCCAAGTGGCTATGTATATTAAGCCATTATTATAACTTTTTTTTTTCGAAAATAATTAGATGAAATAATTATAAAATTTTTATTCTTTTATGCGTTTATACCTTTAATGAATTAGTATATAAATTTTGAATTTAAAAAATAAAAAAAGTTAATTAAAATAATTGAATGTCGAGAGCTCTCAACTCCTTTTCCACTTTTAGGCCCCTGTTGCTTAGAGGTAGAGCGTTTGATTCGTAATTTTTATCCATTCGGTTAAAGCGAGATATCAAAAGGTCGGGGGTTCAATTCCCCCCAGGGGCTTATTTTTTAACAATAATTTGATTTTGGCTTATGAATAAAGAGTATACAATTGGAAATTTAGGCGAAGTTAAAATTATTAAAATCATCGAAGAGTTAATTTTCGAGAAAACGGGGAAAAGGTTAATTCGAGACGATTCCTTTTTCTTTCCATTGAATATTAACGCTTTAGGTTTAGATTTCAATAAATCCGTTATTGTATTTAATACAGATATGTTAGTTTCTTCTACAGATGTTCCAGATCAAATGAGTTATTATAATGTTGGAAGAAAGGCAATTTTAATGAATATAAGCGACTTAATAGTGAAGGCTGTTAAGCCAAAAGGAATTTTTGTGTCTTTGGGGTTGTTCAAGAATTTAAAAGTCGGCGATTTTAAAGAATTGATGAATGGTATAATAGATTATTGCGTTAAGTGGAACATAGATTATATAGGAGGGGATACTAACGAAACCAAAGAATTGATTATCAATCCGGGAGTATTCGGTATCCAAGAAAAATCAAAGATTATTTACAGAAACGGCACAAAACCGGGAGACCTTCTGGTAATTAATAAAAAATTCGGATTAACTGGAGTTGGATTTGATATTTTATTAAATAAGAAATCAGACGTTAAAAATTACCCTAAATTTAAAAGATCTATTGCAAGCGTATTAGAACCCTTCGATTTAGGTAACGAAGCGTTTTATTTATCCGAAAAAAATTTAGCTACAGCAAGTATAGATTCTTCGGACGGATTAGCAAAATCTTTGTACGATTTAATTGAATCAAATCAAGACTTAAAAATTGGATTTGAAATTGATTTTAACGACGATTTAATTGACGAAGAAGCCAAAAAATATTCGCAAGAGTTCAACATATCGCTTGAAAAATTAGTCTTTAACGGAGGAGAAGAATTTGTTCATTTATTTACTATTAATCCTAAAAATTACGAACAAGTTACAACAGACGTTCAAAAGAACGGAGGGAACCTTTTTAAGGTTGGAAAAGTAATATCGGAAAAAAAAGTCTATTTTATAAAAGAGAACAAAAAAAATAAAATGGAATTTTATGGATTTGAACATTTTAAATAAAACTTTAAAAAAAATTATTAAACCTTTTAAAGATTGCTAAAGCTTTGACTATTTTTCAAAAAATTTTTATTTTTAATTTTATTAAATATTTTAACACATAATTAAACAAAAAAAGTTCTTAATTCTTATTTTAGAACAAGAACCTTGAGTTCTCCAAACCCTATTGGAAAACTTTTGAAGGGCTATTGGCGCAGACAGGTAGCGCAGCAGGCTTTTAACCTGACGGTCGAGGGTTCAAATCCCTCATAGCCCGCTATATAGTTGAGCGGGATCGTAGAGTAATGGATTTTTAGTTTTTATAATAAACCTTATTTGAAAAACAAAATTTGATACGCCTTTAATTTATTAAAAAAATGATAGATTGTCTGGATCGGTTTTTTTACCTTTCTGTCCACCTTTAACCTAATACATCCAATAGAACGACACCCTTTGGTCTTTTCGTTTAATATTGTCCCAATAGAACCTTTTTTTGTCGTTTTTATCCACTTGAATTTTAACGAGTTAAATCGCGATCATCGACATATGGCGGGGCACGGGTATTACTTTAAAAGTGAGTTTAAGAAGCTGGATACATAGTACGGAAATTATAAAGAACTTTGGAACGAAATCTTCGCAATTTTTTAAGAAGATAATACGAATAACGATTTAAATCCCATCACGGGATTTTAAATCTACCCGAAAATTCTTGATTTGAGTTTATATAGGTTAATTTTGATGAATATATGTGAAAAAGAAAATTATTTTATTGCTGCTGGCATTATTTCCGATTCTTTTTTTGTACTTCACAGAAAACGCAAAAGCTGAAGGTCATTACGTTTATTTGCTTTTTTTTAAGACGGACAGGCAAGAATATTATACAGATCAAGTAATTA
>Ga0299915_10001659_pt1 | contig 16459 bp, 17 predicted proteins | sample RVTome_13_FD_200263 | JGI IMG/M metagenome (GOLD analysis project Ga0299915, IMG submission 200263) | Soil microbial communities from uranium-contaminated site in the Upper Colorado River Basin, Wyoming, United States - RVT92D227 (version 2) ... | reverse complement strand
TGTCGCTGGTTCGAGTCCAGCACGGCTCATTTTTCTTGCCCCTGTCGTCTAGAGGCCCAGGACATCGCCCTTTCACGGCGGCAACACGGGTTCGAATCCCGTCGGGGGCGCTCTCCCGTCGGAGCGTCAAACAAGCCGTTCGCGCGTTGCCGCGTTCATCCGTGTTTAGCCAAACGGTTCTCTTCCATTTCGCGTGGGATGAGGGCTTGGACGGGATGGACTGAGCGGGCTCTGTTCTTCTTCCTTTTATGGAGCCAGAACATCAAAACGGCCGGGAACTGGTAGATGGAGAAGATGACGGGCGAAAGGATGAGCCAGTAGATGTTGAAGTCGCGGGCGAAGAGGAAGACGAACGCCGCCGCCCCGAGCAGGGAAAGGATGATGGCGGAAATCAACATTCTTCTATTCAAACGAAAAATTCGTTTCCCTGAAAAGCCGGACGCAATGGTCGACAACCGTGGCGTCGTAGAGGACGCCCTTGTTTTGAGTGATCTCCGTGATGGCCTTATCGATCCCGTGGGAGGGCCGGTAAGGCCTGTGGGAGGACATGGCCTCGACGACGTCGGCGACGATGATGATATTGGCGTCCAGGAGGATGGCGTCACCTTTGAGCTGGGCCGGATAGCCGCTGCCGTCAAGGCGTTCGTGGTGCTGGACGACGATGTCGGCGATCGGCCAAGGGAATTCGATGTTCTTCAAGATGTCGTAGCCGACCTGGGAGTGGGTCTTGATGATCGTGAACTCGATGTCCGTGAGCTTGCCGGGCTTGCTCAGGATCTCCGCCGGGACATAGATCTTCCCGATGTCGTGGATTTCGCCCGCCATGCGGATCCCTTCGATCTGCGTCTCAGGGAGCCCGATCTGCCGGGCGATGGCGCAGGCGAGTTTGCTCACCCGCCGTTGGTGGCCGGCCGTGTAGGGATCGCGCATTTCGATGGTGACGGACATGGCCCGGATGATGCCCTCGAGGGCGCGGCTTAGCCGGTCATAGCTTTCATTGAGCTCCCGCTCGGCCATTTTCCGCCGGGCGATGTCCCGGAAGACGAGGACGTTCCCCCAGGGCGCCTTCTTTCTGTCGATGATGGGGATCAAGGTCTGCTCGACGGGGACCTGGCCGCCCTTCCTGGACAAAAGCATGTTCTCCCCGGCGCCGCGGCCTTTCTCCGGCCGGAAAACTTTCCCGGACGAGAGATCTTCCATACAGAAAACATCAGGAAGCAATTTGTTATGGGCTTCGTCCTGGGTCCAGCCCGTCATCTCTTCCGCCAGCGGGTTCATGAAGGTGATCAGGCCGTCCTGGTCCGTGGCGATGATCCCGTCGCCGATGCTCTTCAGGACCGTGGAGAGCCACTCTTCCCTCTCCCGGAGCTTCAGCTCCATATTGGATTTGTAGAGGGCCATCTCGATCGTCGTCTGGAGCTCCCGTTCCTCGAAAGGCTTGAGGATGTAGCCGAAGGGCTTGGTCAGTTTGGCCCGCTGAAAGGTCGTCTCGTCGGCATAAGCGGTCAGGTAGATGACGGGAATGCTGAACTCCTCCCAGAGCTTTTCGGCAGCCGTGATGCCGTCGATGTCTCCCTTGAGGACGATGTCCATCAGGACGAGATCGGGGGCCGACTTCGAGGCCTTTTGGAGGGCCATTTCGCCGCTGGCGACGACGCCGAGGACCTCGTAGCTGAGGCTCCGAAGCATATTCTGGATGTCCCGCGCCACAAGGCTCTCGTCTTCCACAACCAGAACCCTGACCTTGGGCATCTTGGTATTTCCTCTCTATTTTATATCTTTGAAGAGGATTTGCATAGAAACTTTAGATCCGCGGTTTGTACTTGAGCTCCCGGAAGACGACCTCGAACCGGGTCCCCGGCTTCCTCTCCAGGGAGATCGTCCCATCGAGCTGGTCCACCAGCATGGTCACGAGCTGCATGCCCAGCGTTTCGGTCTTCCGGAAGTCCAGGCCGGCCGGGAACCCGACGCCGTCGTCGCTCACGGAAAGGATGAACCTGTCATCTCCGGACGGCTGGAGGGAGAGGATGATCTCTCCTTTGCGCCCCCCCGGAAAGGCGTGCTTGAGGGCGTTCATCACAAGCTCGTTGATGATGAGCCCGCAGGGGATGGCGCTGTTGATGTCGAGCAGGACGTCCCGGACCTCCGTTTTCATCCGGACTAGGTCGGAGTTGACCCGGTAGGAGTGGAAGAGGAACATGATCAGGCTCTCGATATACTTGGAAAAATCGATTCGGGACAGGTCCTTGGACTGGTAGAGCTTCTCGTGGACCAGGGCCATGGACCGGATCCGCTGCTGGCTTTCCCGGAACATTTCGATGGCGGCCTTGTCCGTCAGGTGGCGGGATTGGAGGCTGAGGAGGGAGGAGATGACCTGCATGTTGTTCTTGACCCGGTGGTGGATCTCCTTGAGAAGGATCTCTTTTTCATGGAGGGAGGCTCTGAGGTCCTCTTCGGCCTGCTTCCTGGGGGTGATGTCCCGGACGTATTCGATGACGCCCCTCATCTTGCCCGTGGCTGTGTCGATCAACGGGAACGTGAAGAGGTCGAGCCACCCGGTCACGGCGCCCTCCCGGCCGGTTTTCGGGACGACCGCGTTGGCGGACTGTCCTGATCGCAGGGTATCATGCGTCGGGCAGACGACACAGCGTTCCTTTCGCCCATGATAGACCTCGTAACACTTCCGGCCCTTGAAAGAGGCCGTGTGGGCGTACCACCTCTCCATCGTCGAATTCACCTGGAGGATGTTCAGCTCCGTGTCCAGAATGCTGATGCCGTCCTGGATGCTGGAGAAGATGTCGGACAGGAAATGCTGGGCTTCTCTGAGGGTCTCCTCAGCCCTTTTCCTCTCGATGGCCACGGCGGCCTGGGTGGAGACGAACATCAGCATATCCCTGTCCTCTTCCTTGTATCGGACGCCCTCGGTGTAGGTCTGGACGACCATGACTCCGATCGTTTTGTCCCTGACCTTCAGGGGCACGCCGAGCCAGTCGATGGAAGGCGCTCCGATAGTCTCCACTTCGCCCGACTTTTCGAGTTCTAGAAACTTGACCGGGTCGGCCAGGAGCGGCTTCCCCTGCCGGAGAACGTAATCCGTTAGACCCCGCCCGAGCGTTTTGGGAGCGGGGGGTTCGTCATATTCGTCCTTGAAGTAAGGGAAGCTGAGCAAACCGGTCTCCGGGTCATAAAGGGCGATGTAGAAGTTCCGGGCCGGCATCAATTCGCTGATGATGGAATGGATGGATTGGAAGAGCTCTTCCAGGTTCTCCGCGTTGTTCGTGATCTCCGAGATCTTGTAGACCGCGGCTTTGACCTTTTCGGTCCGCTTCTGCTCCGTGACGTCGCGGAAGTTCCAGACGCGTCCGACGATCCGATTCTTGATCTTTTGGGGCAGGGAGTACCGTTCGAAGGTCCGTCCGTCCTTGAAATCCAGGACGTCGAAGCTTTCGGCGGACGGCTGTGAATACAGTTTATTGACCTTGTCCAGAAATTTCCGGGGTTCTTTGAGCTGGCTCAAGACGAAATCCAGAAGGAGGGAATCCTCGCCGGACTTGGCCAGGGACGGAGGGATTCGCCACATCTCCATGAACTTCTGGTTGCTCGTTTCGACCCGGCCGTTCTTGTCCACGACCAGGATGCCGTCCGCGGTCGACTCGACAGTCGCCTTCAGCAGGGAAAGGGATTTCTCGAGGGCGTCCTCGGCGGGCTTGCGCCCTGCGTTCCTAGGGCGCTTCGCGGGCTTCGGGGCTTTGGGGCTTTTGCCCGGCCTGACCGGTTTCCCATCCTTATTTGTCATAGACCTGTCCTTCCCATCCTTTTAGTCGCGCGAGCCGGCGGAATTATGGATGACTCCGGCCCGGGCCATTCGTCCGGCGGCCCGTTTTCGACGATCAGGACTTCGATCCGGCTCATTCGGTCCGGCCTCTGGGAGCTGGGTCGAAGGTCAACTGGGAAAAGAGCTTGAATGTGTCCCGGCTTTCTTCCTTGGCCGCGTACATGGCCGTGTCGGCATTCCTGGTCAGCGTCTCGGCGTCCTCCCCGTCCCCGGGGTGGATGGCGATCCCGATGCTGGCGGTGATGTGGATCTTTCTGTCCTTGAGGTCGAAAGCCTTTTTGAAAGCCTTGAGGGTCCGCTCGGCGGCCCGGACCGCGGCCTCGACATTGGAGACATCCGGCAGAAGGACCATGAATTCGTCCCCGCCGAGCCGGGCGACAGTGTCTCCCTTCCGGAAGACGTGGAGGAGCCTTTCCGCGACGCTCTTCAGCAGCCGGTCGCCGACGGAATGGCCCAGCGTATCGTTGACCTTCTTGAACCGGTCCAGATCCAGCATCATGACGGCGATTTTCTGCTCCCGACGGGAGGCGTTGGCCAGGGCCAGGGTCAACCGGTCGTTGAAGAGGGTCCGGTTGGGGAGCTCGGTCAGGGAGTCGTGGATGGCCAGGAAGTTGAGCCTCTGCTCCTGTTGCTTCCGCTGGGTGACGTCCCTGAAGACGAGCACCGTGCCGTCGATGTCGTCCTTTTCGTCCCGGATCAGGGCGGCCCCGATCTCCACGGGGAGCTTGCCGTCCGGGCGGAGGAGGAGCAGGCCTTGGTCCGCGGGGAGCCAGGGCTTCTTTCCGGCGATTTTCCGGACGGAGACCAGAACTTTCTTACCGGTCTTCTCCCCGGCGAGGTTGAGGACCTCGATAAGCCCCTTTCCCAGGCAATCGACCTTTTTCCGGCCCGTCAAGGCCTCGGCCACGGAATTCATGAAACTGACCCGTCCCTCCTTGTCGGTGGAAATGACCCCATCGCCGATGCTGGCCAGGATCGTGGCCAGCCAGCGCTCGCGCTCTTTGAGCCGCATGTCCATCTTGTGCTTGTACAGGGCCATCTCGATGGCCGTGTAAAGCTCTCTCTCTTCGAAGGGCTTGAGGAGGTAGCCGAACGGCTCCGTGACTTTGGCCCTCTCCAGGGTGTATTCATCGGCGTAGGCGGTGAGGTAGACAACGGGGATGGCAGCTCGGTCCCATATCTGCTCAGAGGCGGTGATGCCGTCCATTTCGCCACGGAGCATGATGTCCATAAGAACGAGGTCGGGCAGCTTTTCGAAGGTGGTCCGGACCGCGTCTTCCCCCGTGGCCTCGACGGCGACGACATCGTAGCCCAGGCCGCAGACCATGTTCTCGATGTGCTTGGCGACGAGGCGTTCGTCCTCGACCACCAGGATCCTTCTCTTGTTCATTGTTTCCGGTCCTTAAAGGGCCCGGACGGGGCCCCAACCGATAGGCTTTTATATATCAATAATCAGGGGAAAAGTCAAAAATTGGCGTTAAACCCAAAATTGCCGATAGGATGTGTGTCGGAATTCCGGGACATGAACCAATTCTCTGGAATTGGTATCGTGTCCCTGGAATTCCGGGTATCACCGGAAGTCGGCGTCATCGCTTGAGAAGAAAGCATCCTATCGGCAATTTTGGCGTTAAATCGCCGAGTTGTCAGGCCCTCTTGTCAAAGAATAGGATTATCGGCCGGTGATTTCGCCTTCGGCTCCGGATTTGACAAACAGCGCCCTTTTACTTACCCTTAATTGAGCCGGAAAGTGGTGTCAGGCACGGGCGGTTAGCTCAGTGGTAGAGTATCGGTCTTACACACCGGAGGTCACTGGTTCGAACCCAGTACCGCCCACCATCCAAAATTGCCGATAGGACGTGAGTCGGAATTCCGGGACATGAACCAATTCTCTGGAACTTGGTGTCGTGTCCCTGGAATTCCGGGTATCACCGGAAGTCGGCGTCATTGCTTGAGAAGAAAGAATCCTATCGCCAATTTTGGGAATCTGCGCTTTTATTGACATCATCCCGCCCATATGCTACATTTAACCTCCTATTTTTTTTCAAAAAAAGGGCAGGCATATGTACGCAGTGATCAAGACAGGCGGAAAACAGTATCGCGTCAAGGAAGGCGATCTCCTTGAGATTGAGAAGCTCGGAGCCGAAAAGGGCCGGAAGATCAACTTCGACCAGATCCTTTTGATAGAAGACGAAGGCCGGGTCCTCGTCGGGACCCCGGTCGTCGAGAACGCGGTGGTCAGGGCTGAAGTCGTGGAGAACATTAAGGGAGACAAGGTCCTCATCTTCAAGAAGAAGAGGAGGAAACAATACCGGCGGACGAAAGGCCACCGCCAGGAGCTGACGAAGGTCCGGATCGAGAAGATCCATCCGGACGCGAAACTTGTCCCTGAAGATGAGCTGAGGGTCGAAACCCTCCTGGTCCGGACGGCTGCGCCAGAGATTGAACCCCCCGCGAAGAAAGCACCGAAACCGGCTGTCAAGCAAGCGGTCAAGCCCAAAAAAGTGGCCGAACCGAAGGCCGCTCCAAAAAAGAAGACGGAGCCCAAGCCGGCCGCGAAGCCGAAGAAGAAGGTGAAGGAGTAAGCCATGGCCCACAAGAAAGCAGGCGGCGCAGCGCGCAACGGAAGGGACAGCCAGCCCAAGAGGCTCGGGGTCAAACGCTTTGGCGGCCAGCACGTCAGTGCCGGGTCGATCATCGTCCGCCAAAGGGGGACACCCATCAAACCCGGACTCAACGTCGGGATCGGGAGGGATGACACCCTCTTTGCCAGGATTACGGGAATTGTCAAGTTTGAGGACCGGGGAAAAAGGGGCAAGGCCGTCGCCGTCATCCCCGCCTAATGGGATCCCCGCGCGCCGGCGTTCCGATCGAGCCTCCTTCGGGAACCTGGCTTATATGAAATGCCCGGAGATCCATCTATCTTCTGTCCCCGCACTAAAATGAACGGCGTTCCGGAGGGTTAAGACTCCGTTGTTCATCGATCAAGTCCATGTCGTTCTCAGGGCGGGCAGGGGCGGCAACGGCTGCGTCAGCTTCCGCAGGGAAGCCTGCGTGCCCAGGGGCGGCCCGGACGGGGGACACGGAGGTGACGGGGGGAGCATCTATCTGGTCTCCGGCACGAACCTGAATTCCCTGTCCTATTTCCGATTTCATCCGATCACCAAGGCCAAGAATGGACGGCCCGGGGAGGGAGGCAACCGGCAGGGAAAGCGGGGGGACGCCATCACCCTGACCGTCCCGGTCGGGACGGTGGTCAAGGAGAAGGGGCGGGATAAGGTCCTCCACGATTTTCTGAAACCCGGCGAGAGGTTTCTGGCGGCGAAGGGCGGCAAGGGTGGACGGGGCAACGCATCCTACGCGACATCAACCCACCAGACCCCGAGAGAGTTCGAGCCGGGCCGGCCGGGCGAGGAAAAAGAGCTCCTCCTCGAGCTGAAGATCATCGCGGATGTGGGCCTGGTAGGTTTCCCCAATGTGGGCAAGTCGACCCTGATCTCTCGAATTTCCGCGGCCAGGCCGGTCATCGCAGATTACGCCTTCACGACGCTCACCCCGAATCTGGGTGTCGTTGATCTCGGCGAGTCCGCAAGCCTCGTCGTCGCGGACATCCCGGGATTGATCGAGGGGGCCCACATCGGTCACGGTTTGGGAATACGCTTCCTCAAACACGTCGAAAGGACCAAGATCCTCGTCCACCTGCTCGACGTTTCCCCCGTGACCGGCCGCGACCCCGTCCGGGATTATGAGGTGATCATGGCGGAGCTCGGGGCCTTCAGCCCTGTTCTCTCCGCGAAGGCCCAGATTCTGGCGGCCAACAAGACCGACCTCCTCGGCGAGGGGAAGACTCGGCTTGACCGGATCAAGAGATTGGCCAAAGAGAAGGGCGTTCCCTTCTACTCGATTTCCGCCCTGACGGGGAAAGGATTAAAAGAGCTGGTGGCCGGCATGGCCCGGGCTGTGCGCGAGGCGGAAGCGAAGGCGGAGAAAGGCCAGGGATGAAGGAACGCGTAGGCCTTTTCGGCGGGACTTTCGATCCCATCCATTGCGGCCATATCCGGGCGGCCGGGGAGGTCCTTAAGCGATTCTCCCTGGACAAGGTCCTCTTCATCCCGTCCTTCATCCCGCCGCATAAGGGAAGGACGGGAATCGCTCCCGCCCGCGACCGGCTCAGGATGGTGGAGCTGGCCTGCCGGGAGGAACCCCGGTTTGCAGCCTCGTCCATCGAGGTCGACGCCGGCGAGAAGTCGTACTCCATCATCACTCTGGAGAAGGTCAAACGGATCTATCCCGGCGCCTGGACCTTCTTCGTCCTGGGGGTGGACGCCTTTCTCGAGATCGAGACGTGGCGGGATCATGAACGGGTCCTGGAGGAATGCTTGTTCATCGTCATGACCAGGCCCGGCTACCGCCTCGAGCAGGCGGACCGGGTCCTGGGAGGGCCCTGCGGGGAGAAGGTCCATCACGTGTCAGAAAGCGATAAGATCGGCGAGGACCTGTTCGGGGCCCGGCGGATCTTTTTCCTGCCCATCCCGGCGCTGGACATCTCGTCGACAGAGGTCCGAAGAAGGGTCGAGAGGGGCGAAACGACCAAGGGCCTGGTCCCGGAAGCCGTCGGGGACTACATCCGTTCGCATCATCTTTATCGAGGAACATAGAGGACAATGACCAAAGAGAGCATCCGGAAATTCACCAAGAGGAACCTTCCCGCCGAGGTTCGGCTGGCCGTGAAGGCCGCCCAGGCGAGGAAGGGCGAAGAGATTCGGGTCCTGGACCTAAGGGACGTCTCTTCTTTCACGGACTTCTTCGTCATCATGCACGGCAACTCCTCCCGCCAGAACGTGGCCCTCTATGAGGGCATCGAAGAGGAGCTCAAGAGGACAGGGTTCCGGCCATTGAGCGTTGAGGGGAAGGAGAACGCCGAGTGGATCCTCATGGACTACGGTTCCTTCCTCGTCCACATCTTCACCCGGAACTCCAGGGACTACTACTCCCTGGACAAACTGTGGGGGGACGCTCCCCGGGTCCAATATTAATCCTTGACTTTTTGTCCTCGAATCATTATTTTGTATGAACCATTTCGCCCATGGACTTGAAATTCGTGTGGCCCGGACGGACCCGAACGCCTGAGCTGAGGTCCCTCCAGGAGTTTCACCTGGACAGGATCTGGTCCATGGCCGCCTGCCGGGTCATCGAATCGCGGGAGGCCCGGGGGATGGACGAGCGGGCCGCCGAAAAGATCAAGGAGATGGAGGCCCAGGGGCTTGAAAGACACTTGGACAATGATTATATTATCTGCCTTGTCAGTGATGGGAAAGAGATGAGCTCAATGGAATTCGCCCGCTTTCTGGAGAAACGTCAGCTCGGGCCCTGCGGGAGTCTGGCTTTCGTCGTCGGTGGGTTCCTGGGGTTGGCCGGCAGGATCCTGGAGAGGGCGAACCTCCGCCTTTCCCTGTCGAGAATGACGTTCTCGCACGAGCTTGCCAGGGTCGTCCTGTTGGAGCAGGTTTATCGTTCCTTGACCATAGTGAAGGGCAAACATTACGCGAAGTGAGGGGATTGAAGAGTGGCTAAAAAAATGACCAGGAAAGAGAAGCGGGAATTCAGGAAGATGCTGTTGGAAAGGAAAGAAAGGATCATCCGCAAGCTCAGCGAGTTCATCAACGAGAGCAAAGAGATCGAGACCAACGTCGCCCAGGACGTCGTGGACAAGGCCGAGAGCTCCTACACTAAGGAATTCCTTCTGAGCCTCTCAGATACGGAACGAGACCAGCTGATGCTGATCGACGAAGCCCTCCGGAGGCTGGAGAAGAACGATTTCGGCCTCTGCCAGCTGTGCAGCCAAGAAATCAGCCGGAAGAGGCTCAATGCCCTTCCCTGGACCCCCACCTGCATCAACTGCCAGGAAAAGGCCGAGAAAGAGTCCTGATTTCAGTGTCTCTTCCTTTTTTCCGGACGCCCGGTTCCTGGGCCAAGCTCGTCGAACTCGTTTTCTTCCCCTCATTCTGCCGGCTCTGCGGCGGGCTCCTCGATAGTCCGGGGGAGCGCGTCATCTGCGCGGATTGCTGGGGAAAGGTCCGGCCTCACCGGTCCTCCATTTGCCCCAGCTGCGGGAGGTTTTATGAGGGCGCCGGAGAATCCCATATCTGTCGGAAGTGCGTCGATCAAAGGCCGTCGTTCTGCGTTCACCGCTCCTGCGGCAGGTATGACGGGACTTTGAAGGACCTCATCCTGCTCTATAAGTACCGCCGGTTTTCCATCCTTGGAAAAGGACTGGCCCGTTTCGCCCTTCAAGCCGTCGGCGAGGACGAAGAGCTCTGGTGGGGTGTCGATGCCATGGTCCCGGTTCCCCTGCATCCCCGAAGAAAACGCGAGCGCGGCTTCAACCAGGCGCGGATCTTCGCGGGAGAACTGGCCAAGCTTAAGGGATTGGACCTTGTCGATGGAGCATTGATCAAAGTCAGGAACGTCCCGCCGCAGACCTCCTTGGAAGCCGGCGACAGAGCGGAGAACGTCCGCGGCGCCTATCTCGTCAGGCGGGAGAAGAGGGTCCGGGGGAAGGTCCTCCTGCTCGCCGACGACGTCTACACGACCGGCTCCACTCTCAAGGAGTGCAGCCGGACCCTGCTCGCGGCCGGAGCGAAGGAAGTCCGGGCGATCACCATCGCCCAGGCCTAATTTAACCTGCCTGACCTGTTAAACCAACCTACCGAGTTTTCGGCTTTTCCACCGTCTGGGCCTTGAGGATCTTGACCTTCTTGGGCTTGGATTCGGGTTTCTTGGGCATGTGGATCTTGAGGACGCCGCTTTCGTGCTCGGCGTGGATCTTTTCCTGGTCGATGTTATTGGGAAGGGTGAACGAACGGAAGAAGGAGCCGTAAGCGCGCTCGATGCGGTGGTAATTCTCCTCCTTGGTCTCTTTTTCGAAATTCCGCACGCCCCGGATGGACAGGGTGCTGTCCTCGATCTTGATCTCGATGTCTTTTTCCTCGATCCCGGGGACCTCGGCCGATAGGACAAGATCGTTCTCGGTCTCGTAGATGTCCACCGCGGGGGCCCAGGAGCTGGAGATCATGTCTTTCTCCTCCCCCCTGGAGGTGACGGCATCTTCGAACAAACGGTTCATCTTTTCCCGAAGCGTTACCAGATCCCTGAAGGGATCCCATCTGATGATGGCCATGTCTTGCCTCCAATAAGGTTTAGTAAGATAACAATATAATATCTTAGTCGATAATTGTCAAGTAAATTGTCATTTTTTTTCTCCTCTTTCTCCTCGACAACCTCCAATACTCTGGGCGTATGCTTTTTTCGCACAAGGGCTAAGGGCTGCAGAGGGCGACAATGAATTCATGTCTTTCGGAGGGATGTCTCCGAGCCCTTCAGAGGCGATCCCGTCGGCCTTCGATCAATACCGTCGCCTCGCCCTTGAACGTCCTTTTCAAGCCGGCTTCGAGCAGTTCCCGGGCGGTGCCCCGGATGAACTCTTCGTGGATCTTGGTGATCTCCCGGGCGATAACCGTTCGCCTGTCTCCGAAAGTGTCCAAAATGAGACGGAGGAATTCCGGGATTCTTCGGACCGGCAGATAGAAGATCAGGGTTGCTTCTTCGTCCTTGAGCGACACGAGGAGCTTTCTGGTTGCTTCTCTCTTCGGCGGGGGAAAGCCGGTAAAGAGGGTCCGGTGCGTGGGGAGCCCGGACGCGGAGAGGGCGGCCGCGAGGGCCGAAGGGCCCGGAACCGGGACCACTCGGATACCCTCCTTCAAAGCCTCCCGGATGAGGGGAAAGCCGGGATCGGAGATCCCCGGGGTGCCGGAGTCCGAAACCAGGGCTACGTCCTTGCCCGCCTTGAGGAGGGACATGATCTCCGGGACCCGCTGTCTCTCCCTCGGCTGGAAGTAGGAAATGAGCCTCTTCCTGATCTCGTATTTATTCAGCAGCTTGGCGGTTTGGCGGGTATCCTCGCAGGCGATGGCTTCGACCTCTTTTAGGACGCGGACGGCCCTCAACGTGATGTCCTCGAGGTTGCCGATCGGGGTGGCGACGATGTAAAGGATTCCGTTCTCGGCCATCCCTTATTTATCCCAGTCATAGGGGTAGAGGAAGTCGTGGCCCACCGTCCTGGAAGAAATCTTGGCGATCGGCGGCAGCTTCCTCTTGAATTCCGAACCCTTGATGAGGGAGATGATCCTATCGACGACCTCCGCATTGAAGCCGCCGGCGATGACCTCGTTCCGGGACTTCCTCTGGTCCGCCAGCTCGAAAAGGACGGCATCAATCTCGGCATAGGTGACGCCGATCTCTTCCTCGTCGGTCTGCCCGGGCCAGAGACCGGCGGTGGGCTGTTTTTTCATGATCCTGCCGGGAACGCCCAGGTAGGCGCCCAGATCGCGGACCTGGGTCTTGTACAGGTCCCCCACGGGGTTGATGGCGCAGGCCATGTCGCCGTGGATCGTGCCGTAGCCGATAAGGAGCTCGGTCTTGTTGCTGGTCCCCAGGATGAGGGCCTTCTCGCGGGCGGAGAAATCGTAGAGGATGGACATCCTCTCCCTAGCCATTTTGTTCCCCTTGAGCACCCGGCTCTTCGTAGGGAAGCGGAGGAAATAGGCGTCGACCTGGGGAGCGATGTCGATGGTCTTCTTCCGTATCCCCAGGGCGCGGGCGAGACCGGCGGCGTCCTTGATATCGGCGGAAAAGCCCGTCCCATAGGGCATGATAAGGGCCAGGACGTTCTTCGCGCCGAGGGCGCGGGCCGCCAGGACGGCGCATACCGCGGAGTCGAGCCCGCCGGAGAGCCCAAGGATCCCCTTTGTGAAGCCGAACTTGGTCAGTTCGTCGCGGATGAAACGCGTCAGCACTTTCTCGACGAAGGCGGAATTAATCTTCATGGCGGCGGACGATCCTTTCCAGGGAATGGAGGATGATCTCGGGCCGTTCGTCCCGTTTGAAGGTCCATTTCTTCCGGACCTGCCGGACGAGTTCCATGTCGAACTCGCAGGATAGGACCTCTTCGTCCAGGTCGGAGGCCCGGGCCAGGCGTTCTCCTTTCGGGCTGTAGATGAACGACCCGCCCGCGAAGGAAACCCCGTCCTCGAACCCGGTGCGGTTGCAGTACAGGACGAAAGCCGTGGAAAAATAGGACATCGCTTCTCCCATAAGCTCCCACATATGGCTTGTCTCGAATCCTCCCGGACCGGCGACCCCGCGCCCCGGCGCCGCGGAAATGACGATCATAACCTCAGCCCCTCCGGCGAAAAGCAGGTAGCTGGATCCGTACTGGAGAAAATCCCGGCAGATCATGAGGCCCGTCTTTCCGAAAGGCGCCTGGAAGGGGATGAAGTCCCGGCCCCGGGCGAAGAACTTGCCCTCTTCGAACATCCCGAAGGTGGGCAGGAAGACCTTGCGGTGGACGTGGAGGACCTTTCCGTTCGCGAGGAAGGCCGCGGAGTTGTAAAAGAGCCCTCTTTCATCGCTCCGTTCCTCGACGAATCCCACGACCACGGACATCCCCCGGCCGGCGGCCAGGAGCTCTTTGAAGACGGGGCTGCGGCCCGTATCGAGGGCGGTGTCGGGGACGAGGTCCTTGAGGCTGTAGCCGGTGAGGCCGAGCTCTGGGAAGACGACCAGGTCTGCCTTATCCTTACGGGCCCTGTCCAGGAATCCCAAATGGCGGTCCAGGTTGGTCTTGATGTCGCCGAGCCGGGGCGTCATTTGAACAATGACGGCTTTCATAAGGGAAAAAATAGCATAAAAAATAAGATAAAGCTAGACACGTCGAGAGGCTCAAAAGGCTCTTTTTATTTACCGGCCTAACCTGCCTGGCTCTTTTCATTAACTTTTCTAGGTTGTCCAGCTCTTCTTTAAATTTATTGCAAATCCGGCTTGAATTCGTTATATATTAAGAAGTCGTTATTAACAAAAGAAATGAAACATATCGCCCTGTTCCTGCATGACATCTACTTTCATAAGAGGACCGGCCGTCTCGTCTTCAAGCAGGACGAGATCGAGAAGTACTTTTTCTTCCAAAACGGAAACCTCATCCAGATCAAGACGAACCAGCCCGAGGAAAGGTTGGGAGAGGTCCTGTTCAAGCTGGAGAGGATTTCCAGCGACGCTCACGCGCGCATGGACAACTTCATCGAACCGAACCAGAACATCGGCGATGTCCTAAAGAACAAAGGCCTGATCTCGGAGCAGGACCTCGCCGAAGCTCTCGTCTACCAGCTCCGGGAGACGACCCTGAACACCTTTCCATTTTTCGACGCCGAGATCGTTTTCCAGGAAAGCGAGGGGCCTGCGGCCAAGACCGAGGAGGCCCGGATCAGCACACCCTTCCTGATCGAGTACGGGATCAGGCGTATGGCCTTCAATCCGGCGCTCAAGATCCACATGGCCAAGAAAGTCCCCCGGATCAAAGGGCGGTCGATGGCCCATCTCCTGACCGAAGAGGAAAAGAACATCCTGAATAAGATCTCGGGCACGGCCTCGACTGAAAAGGTCCTGGCCGGGGCCTTGGTCCCGGCGGAGTTCTTCTGGAAGAGTCTGTATCTACTCCTTTGCCTGGACCTTGTCTCCCTGGAATACGACCCGGCCGCCCCGGGGGTCAAGCCCGAAACTTCGGCGCCGGAACCGTCGCGCGCCGCGGGACCGCAAGGCGGAAATGACACGCCTCTGATTTCCGATGTCGTCGATATGCGCGAGAGCCTTCCTTCGAAGAACTATTATCAGATCCTGAATGTGCCGAAGACCTCGACCGAAGATGATATCAAGAAGGCCTACTTCAACCTCGCCAGACGCTTCCACCCCGACCGTTTCGACCGGGAGGTCCAGGCCGCCTACCGGGACCAGATCGACGAGGTCTTCGACGCCATCACCAACGCCTACAGGACGCTCATCAACAGGGAAAAGCGCAAGATCTACGACGCGAGTGCCGGCGCAGCCCACGCCGAGGAGCCCCAGGATCTCCTGAAACGTGCGGACACAAAGTTCCGACAAGGGAAGACGCTCTACGGGCAGGAACGTTATGATGACGCCGTCGTCTTCCTCGAGGAGGCCGTGCGCCTCCGGAAGAACAAGGGCGATTTCTATCTGTTGTTGGCCATGGCTGAGTCCAAGATCCCCGCTTTCCGGAATAAGGCCCAAGAGGATTTCTTGAAAGCCATCAGCCTCGAGCCGTGGAACCCCGAGGCGTATGTGGGCCTGGGATTCCTCTACAAAAACGAAGGCCTGCTGACCAAGGCTTCCAAGCAGTTCCAGAAGGCCCTGGAAGCGGACCCGGACCACAATCTCGCCCGGCAGGAGCTCCAGCAGATCAACAAGGACGCGAGACCCAAGGGGCTCAAGCGGCTCCTGTCCCTGGGCATTTTCGAATCCAAGAAAAAATAATCGTCAGCGTTTTTTCAAGAGCTTCAGGAACTCTTCTTCCCCGATGGTCCGTATTCCCAGCTTTTTCGCCTTATCGAGCTTGGAACCTGGTGACCCGCCGGCCACCAGATATGTCGTCTTTCCGGAAAGCGCCGTGGCCGTCGCGCCGCCGAGTTCCTCGATCCGTTCCCTGGCTTCGTCCCGGCTGCAGCACGCGAGCGTCCCGGTGATGACGAAGACCTGGCCTTCGAGCGGCCCGGGCCCGCTCTTTTCCCCCCCGGCCGAGAGGTTCAGGCCGGCCTCCTTCAGCCGGGCCAGGAGCTTCCGGCTCCCGTCCTGGGCGAAGAAGAAGACGATGCTTTCCGCGACCTTCGGCCCGACGTCCTCTACCCCGGTCAGCTCCTTGACCGTGGCGCAGGCCAGGTCATCGAGGCTATTGAACCGCCCGGCCAGCGTCCGGGCGAGCTTCTCGCCGACGTGACGGATGCCCAGGGCGAAGATGAGGCGGGGGAGGTCCCTCGTCCTGGACGCCTCGATCTGGCCGAGGAGGTTCCGCGAGCTCTTGGGGCCCATGCGCTCCAGGCCGGCCAAGTCTTCGAACTTGAGGGAGTACAGGTCGGGGACCTCACGGACCAGGTTTTTCTCCAGGAGCTGGTCGACGAGAGCGTCCCCCAGGCCGTCGATGTTCATGGCCCGGCGCGAGGCGAAATGGAGGACGGACTCCCGGAGTTTGGCCGGGCAGGACGGGTTGACGCAGCGCGAGATCGCTTCGCCTTCCGGCCGGAAGACGGCCGCTCCGCATACGGGACACGACTTGGGCCAGGCGAACGGTTTCTCTTCCCCCGTCCGCCGCTCCTTCATGACGGAAAGGACATGCGGGATGACGTCGCCGCTCCGCTCGAGGAGGATGACGTCCCCGACGCGGATGTCCTTGCGCCGGAGCTCGTCCTCGTTGTGGAGGGTGGACCGACTTATCGTCGTCCCGGAAAGCTTGACGGGTTCGAGCACGGCGACGGGGGTCAAGGCCCCGGTCCGGCCGACCTGGATGATGATGTCGTTAACGCGGGTGGTGGCCTGGCGGGCCGGAAACTTGTAGGAAATCGCCCAACGGGGGGATTTGGCGGTGGCCCCCAGGATCCGCCGCTGGGCCGCCGAGTCGATCTTGACCACGATCCCGTCGGCTTCGTAGTCGAGAGTGTCCCGCTTCCCGGTCCACTCTTCGTAGTAAGCGACGACATCATCCAGCGACCGGCAGGACCGGGAGTG
>Ga0299915_10001658_pt1 | contig 16460 bp, 5 predicted proteins | sample RVTome_13_FD_200263 | JGI IMG/M metagenome (GOLD analysis project Ga0299915, IMG submission 200263) | Soil microbial communities from uranium-contaminated site in the Upper Colorado River Basin, Wyoming, United States - RVT92D227 (version 2) ... | reverse complement strand
GGATTGGACATATCCCGCTCAAGGATTGAACCCATTCGGCCTTTAGCCTTTAGCGGCGAGGATTCATTTCTTCTTGACATTTCCCCGGCCCGTCTGTATTTGTCCAATTCTAAATGTTATTGGCCAAATCGCCGATAACTACGGGTACGTGTCCTCAGAACGAGCAAGTCCCCGGCCAAGACCGGGGTTAATATTGATGGGTAAGCGTTATTTATGGCAAAGTCGCGTTCGTCAAACGGCACATCTTTGGTGATAGTCGAGTCCTACGCAAAGGCCAAGACGATAAACAGATACCTCGGCCCCGCCTTTGAGGTCAAGGCATCGATAGGCCACGTGCGGGATTTGCCGTCGAAAGGTCTCAACGTCGATATAGAGCACGATTTCGAGCCGACATACGCTATCATGCCCAAAAAGGGCCCTACCGTTAAAGCCCTCAAGGCGTCGGCCAAGAAATGCGACAAGCTCTACCTGGCTACCGACCTCGACCGTGAGGGCGAGGCGATTGCCTGGCATCTGACTGAGCTACTCGGTGTTCCCCCCGAACGCACCTTCAGAGTAGTATTCAACGCGATAACCAACTCAGCCATAAAAGAAGCCTTTGCCAAACCGGGCAAACTGGATATGGACAAGGTTATGGCCCAGCAGGCCCGGCGGATTCTCGATAGGATTGTGGGCTACGAGATAAGCCCCCTGCTCTGGAAGAAGGTTGCTCGGGGACTTTCGGCGGGGCGCGTCCAGTCCGTTGCCGTCAAGATTATCGTCCTGAGGGAAAGGGAGATTCGCGCATTTGAGCAGGTCGAGTACTGGCTCATCCCCGCCGTTTTCACCACCAACCTCCAGGCCGATTACAGCGCCGGCTGGCTCGACTTTGTTACGCCGAAAAAAGAAGGTGATGACCCGCCCACGCTTGCGGCGCAGCACAAATGGCTCACCGAGCACAACGCCTTTAAGGCCGAGCTATATACGGTGGACGACCGTAAGTTCGAGGCCGCCAACGCCGAGCAGGCCAATCGCGTATTCGATGCGCTCAAGACCGCCCGGTTCAAGATTGCCGATATCGAAGCGAAAGAGTCGCTTTCCCGTCCTTCAGCGCCTTTCATAACCTCCACTCTGCAGCAGGCGGCGGCGAATCGCCTGGGCTTCGCGGCCAAGAGAACTATGAGAGTCGCCCAGCAGTTGTACGAGGGTATCGACCTGGGGTCGATGGGGTCGCTCGGTCTTATAACGTATATGAGAACCGACAGCACGCACGTCTCCCCCGAGGCGGTCGAACATGCGCGAAATTATGTACGTATGCACCTCGGAGTTAAGTATCTGCCTGAAGAGCCGAACGTCTATGCATCGAGCAAGAGCGCCCAGCGGGCCCACGAGGCGATCCGCCCGACCGACATCGACCTGACTCCGGCGGACATCAAGCTGTTTCTTACCGACGAGCAGTTCAAGCTCTACGACCTTGTATGGCGGCGTTTCGTGGCCTCTGCGATGAAGCCGGCCAGGTGGAAGGTCACGAACCTGCAGATAGCCGCCGAGACGTCGGTTGGTCGATGCGTCTATAAGGCGTCGGGCCGGGTATTGGTCTTCGACGGATATACGAGGATCTGGCCCACAGGCCCAGAAGGCCAGCGGTTGCCGCCGGTGGAGGTCGGCCGGGACCTCAATGCCGTTGACATCAAGGCCGAGCAGCATTTTACCAAGCCGCCGCCCAGGTACACCGAAGGCTCGCTCGTTAAGGCCCTCGAGAAGGAGGGCATCGGCAGGCCCAGCACCTACGCCACTATAATCAGCACGATACAGGAGCGGGGCTACGTCGAGCAGGAAGATAAGAAGTTCTCTGCAACCGACATCGGCGAGGTAGTCACCGACAAGCTCAACGAGTACTTCCCAAAGATTATGGACATCGCCTTTACTCGCTATATGGAGGAGCAGCTCGACAAGATCGAAGAGCAGCATCTCGACTGGCTCGGTGTCCTGAGAGATTTTTACGGCCCGTTCAAGGAGAATCTTGAGACGGCCAAGACGGAAATGAAGCATGCTAAAGCGGAGGTGACTCCGAGCGAATATCAATGTCCGCAGTGCGGCAAGGGCCTGGTCTATAGACTCGGCAGGAACGGAAAGTTCCTGAGCTGCTCTGCATATCCCAAGTGTACGTTTGCGTGCCCTTGTGACAAGGAAGGCAAAATGGTCGAAGAAAAAGTCAGCGAGCACAAGTGCCCGGTTTGCGGCAAGCCGATGATTGAAAGGAACGGGCGATTCGGGCCGTTCCTGGGGTGCAGCGATTATCCGAGCTGCAAGACGACTCTGAGGCTGGATAAGGACGGCAACGTCCTGCCGCCCAAGCCGCCCGCCGAGCCGACAGGCGTCAAGTGCCACAACTGCAAGGAAGGTGAATTGGTGATTCGCCAGGGCAACAAAGGGCCGTTCCTGGGCTGCGGGAGGTTCCCAAAGTGCAAAACCATTGTCGGCATAAAACTGCTCGACCACCTCAAAGAGCTCCAGTCGGCAGGCAAGTGGCCCCCGGAAACGCCCGAACAGGCGGACGAGATCCTCGGGAAAAACAAGGCAAGAACCGGAAAAAAGACCTCGAAGGCCTCGCAATAGTCGCTTGGCTTGCGGCGGGCCGAGGGCGGAAACAGCGGAGAGGAGACAGAGGTGCATAAGGGCACAGTGGCGCGAGGCTCGTATATATAACGGACTCATTTTCGGGCGAAGAAACGACTCGGCGGAGGCGGGGGAATTGGGTTTGATTGGCCCTTCGACCTCGGTCAGAGTCGAGCAGAGCTTGAGTTTTGGGCTGGGATTGGGTTTGTTTTGAGTAAGGTTCGTGGTTCATTGTTCGTTGTTGATGTGCATAAGCACTTGCCATTGCTGTACTTATGTTTATATTGCCCATTTTGACATTGGGTTCGTTTGGGTTTGTTTTTTCGAGTGGGGCGGGCGCGGTTTGTTTGCATAAACCCTTGTTGTAAAGCAGGTTGCATTGTTTCTGCCCTCAAAAGAATTGGGTTTGTTTTGCATAATTGACTCATAGCCACAAAGCCACGAAGGCACAAAGGGACCGAGTAATAGAGGAAATCTCAAGAACCTTCCGGCGGTGTGGGGCTGTCCTTTGATTTCTCTGTCTGCCATATTTTGTTTTCTCTCTTTCTAACGGTACGAATTTGATGTGTTAGTTTAATATATATTATATCACAGGCGAAGTTGGATGTCAAGTGAATTTCTTGCCACAGAGGACACCGAGAACCTGGCGCGGCCTGTGGCCGCAGCCAAATCCGAAGCACTAAATCCGAAATCTTAGACAAATCCGAATCACCGAAACTCAAAATTCAAAACAAACGATAACGTCTTATTTCGACGGTGGTTATGGCAGCCGGATTCCAACATCAAGCAGAAAAAACAAGAAGTTGAAGGATTGTAGTACAGAGATTAGACAAAATGGACTTGGCCACGAAGGCACAAAGGCACGAAGAAATCAGACAGGGATTGACACTGATTAACACTGGTGAATGTATGTTGGATGGTTGATGCTGGATGCTCGATGCTGGATACTCCCCCCAGGGGTTTCCGCTTCGCTCCAAGATGCGGGGTAGTGAGTGGTTTGCCACGAGGGGACGAAGAAGGACCGGGCACAGAGGGCGTTCAGTTTGAAAGAGCGTCGAAAAAAGGCCGCGTTTTTTGTAAGACATGGGATATGTCGTGGACAACTCCATGGGCAGACAGTATGATGCACATGATGATTGAAAACCAACTCCATCGCTATCGGTTGGGCATTGTGGGAAACTGTTCCTACATCGCCTACATTGACGACGAGGCCGCGGTGCGGTGGTTATGCATGCCGCGTTTCGACAGCAGTTTCGTTTTTGGCGCGCTGCTGGACGCGGACAGGGGTGGGGAGTTCTCGATCAAGCCGACGGGATTTTCCTCCACCCATCAGTATTACCTGGAGAACACCAACGTCCTGTGCACCGAGTTTCGGGCGAGCGATGGGGGCGTCAAGGTCACGGATTTTGCACCGCGGTTCTACCAGTATGACCGGTACTTTCGGCCGCTGATGCTGGTCCGTAAAATCGAGCCCGTTCGCGGGCAGCCCCGCATTACCGTCACCTGTGCGCCCGTAGGGGACTACGGACGAATTCGGCCAGAGGTCGTGCTCGGCAGCAATCACATCCGGTATCTGGACCTCGGCGGCCACGTTCGCCTGACAACGGACATCCCGATGAGCTATGTTGTCGATCGAAAGGCTTTCGTGTTGGCCGAACCCCGATACCTGGTGTTCAGCTACGGCCCGCCGTTGGAAGCCCCGCTGGCAGCTACGGTGGAGGATTTCCTGGACAAGACCCACAAGTACTGGCTACAGTGGATCAAGACGACCTCCATCGCCTCAGTCTTTCAGGAGCAGATTATCCGCTCGGCCCTCGTGCTCAAACTGCACCAGTTCGAGGATACCGGCGGCATCATTGCGGCGGCCACCACAAGCCTGCCGGAATTTCCTGAATCCGGCAGGAACTGGGATTACCGGTACTGTTGGCTCCGCGACACCTACTACACCCTGACGGCATTCAACCACGTCGGTCACTTCGAAGAGCTGGAGAAGTACTTCTACTACGTTCAGAACCTGATTCTGGATGAGACAACGGCCGTGCGCCCGGTCTATACCGTGACGGGGGAAGCGGCGCCTCAGGAACGTCATCTGCCGTTGGCCGGGTATCTCGGGAACCAACCGGTGCGGATCGGAAACGATGCGGTCGGTCAGCGACAGCACGACGTTTACGGCCAAGTTTTAGTCAGTCTGCTGCCCCTGTACATTGACAGACGTCTGGGCTATCACGACACGCGCAACACGCTATACCTGATCCGGACGCTACTGGACAGGATTGAAGCGGTATTCGATGAGCCAGACGCAGGTATCTGGGAGTTTCGAAAGCGCCTCCAGCACCATTGCTATACTTACCTTTTTCACTGGGTTGGCAGCTGCGCCGCCTTCAAAATCGGTGAGTGGTTGCGAGACACGGCACTGCGAGACAAAGCCACATCGCTCATTCAACGAAGCGCCGAAAAGATCGAGGCATGCTTCGACCCCGCTCGGCAGGTTTACACGCAGGCCATCGGCGTGGGACACCTCGATGCCAGTGGCCTTCAGCTCATCAGCCTCAAGTACCTCGACCCGGCGTCCGAGCGGGCACGGCGGCATCTGGCTGCCCTTGAGGGCCAACTGAAGGCAGACCACGGTCTGTTCCACCGCTATGTCCATGAGGATGATCTCGGCAAACCCCAGGCATCGTTTCTGGCGACCGCCTTCTGGTACGTGGAAGCTCTGGCCTGTGTCGGGCGCGTGAGTGAGGCCATCGAGACTCTGGATCGTTTGATCACATATTCAAATCACCTCGGTCTGCTCAGCGAGGACGTGACGCCGGACGGCTCACAGTGGGGCAATTTCCCACAGACCTACAGCCATGTCGGCCTGATGAACGCCGTGTACCGGATTGCCCGCAAACTGGACCGGCCAATTTTCCTCTGATCTGGAGGCCCGGGCATGATGCATACCAATCCTCAACCATTCGGTCGTCTCGTCCTGGTCTCCTACCGTCTGCCCTTTCGGCACTACAGGAACAAGGTGGTCCGAAACGCCGGCGGGCTGATATCAGCGGTACTAGCGTTAGCCGAGCAGCCTGAGGTCACTGGGCGGTTTGCCCGGAGGATCGTGTGGATTGGCAAGACAGACGACACGCCGGAGGAAGTCGCCCAGGTGCAGGAGCAGGCGAGCACCTTTGAACTCGTGCCCCTCCACCTGGAGGAAAAGGTCGACGACAAATACTACGGCGGCTTCTGCAATGACACGATCTGGCCGCTGTTCCACTATTTTCCCTTGCTCGCTAATTTCGACGCGGCCTTCTTCGATGCCTACCGACGGGCTCACGAGTTATTTGTCGAGAAGGTGGCGGCGGTTCTCCGGCCGACCGATCTGGTCTGGGTCCACGACTATCACCTGATGTTATTGCCGGGTATGATCCGGGAGCGGTTCCCGAACGCGAACGTTGGATTCTTTCTGCACATCCCGTTTCCGTCGTTCGAGATTTTCCGGCTGATGCCCAGAGCGTGGCGGGAGGCGATCTTGCGGGGCATCCTGGGCGCGGACCTCGCCGGCTTTCATACGTTCGACTACACGCAGTATTTCCTCCGAGCCGCACGCCGGACTTTGGGGATGGAGACCACCATGAACTCGGTGGTTATCGACGACCGGCTGGTCAAGGCGGAAACCTTTCCTCTTGGGATCGACTACGCCAGGTTCAGCCGGGCCACACAGGACAAAGACGTGCAGCGGGAGCGTGACAAGCTCACTCGGATCCTAGGCAAGAACAGGCTCATCTTCTCTGTAGATCGGTTGGACTACTCCAAAGGGCTTTTGCATCGTCTCTTGGGGTTTGAGCATTTTTTGGAGAAGTATCCCAAGTGGTACGGGAAGGTCGTATTCAACATGGTGGTGGTCCCGTCCCGGGAGTCGGTCGGTCGCTACCAGGACATGAAGAAGGAGATCGAAGCGACGGTGGGTCGGATCAACGGAAAGTACGGCTCGCTCACGTGGCGGCCAGTGGTCTACCAGTATCAGTCCGTCGGATTTGCGGAGATGGTGGCTTTGTACGACCTTAGCGATGTGGGGCTGATCACGCCCATCCGGGATGGCATGAACCTGGTGGCCAAAGAGTATCTGGCCTGTCAGAGAACCAATCCCGGGGCGCTGATTTTGAGTGAAATGGCGGGGGCCGCGGCCGAACTCAGCGAGGCGATTTTGATCAACCCCACGGACAAGGCTGAAGTCGCGGATGCCATCGCCAAGGCCATGGACATGCCGGTGTCGGACCGCCGGGCTGTACTCGAACGGATGCAGAAACGGCTGCAGACCTATGATGTATTTGCGTGGGCAGAGGACTTCTTCGACACGATGGCTCGCGTGAAGCAGGAACAGCATGTCCTGGAGGTCAGGCTGATCAATCGATCCATTGAGAACCAGATCGTACAGAAGTACCAAAAGGCCGCCCGCCGAATCATCTTTCTCGACTATGACGGCACGCTGGTCCCGTTCTCCAAGTATCCGGAGATGGCCGTACCCAGCGAGCGAGTCCTGGCACAGTTGAAGCGTCTCGCGGCCGATGTCAAGAACACCCTCGTGATCGTCAGCGGCCGTAAGCAGGATTTCTTGGACAAGTGGTTTGGCGATCTGCCCATCGTCCTGGTTGCCGAACATGGGGCCTTCATCTGCGCGCCTTCTACCGGCTGGACCAGTGAGGTGGATGCAGATCAAGCCTGGAAACAGCAAGTGCTGCCGGTGCTGCAGCGGTATGCGGACCGGTGCACCGGGGCCTTTATTGAAGAAAAGAACCTGTCGATTGTGTGGCATTATCGCAACGCCGACCCGGGGATATCCTTGTTGCGGTCTCAAGAACTTAACGATGAGTTGCGAGAACTGGTCTCGCATGATAGCAGACTACAAGTGGTCGAGGGCCACAAGGTCATTGAGGTCAAGAAGTCCGGATACGACAAAGGCACCGTAGCTCTGAGACTGCTGGCCTTGGCTGCCTATGACTTCCTTCTCGCCATCGGGGACGATAAAACCGATGAAGACCTCTTTCGTGCCCTGCCGGAGCACACCCTGACCGTCAAGATCGGGATCATGGCCTCTTTGGCCAAATACAATCTTAAGGACCAGCAGGGAGTTCTCAAGCTTATGGACCACCTGCAGGAAAGCGACCGATGATCCGCGGCCCTTCGTCAGGCTCAGGGCAGGGTTCCTCGCAATGACAAAGGGCGAGAGAACCCCGGGTGAGAAGCGAAGCTGAATGGCTGCATAGTGTGTGCTTGGCGGTGAAAAATGGGGGCTAAAACCGGGGGGATTTCTTGACTTGTCCTTGTCCTGAGGCTAATCTATTTCCGTGCCGATTTTGACCGGTGTAATCCACAGGCGTCTAATCTTGATGGGGTAGCACCGCCGGAAACCCTTTTGTAGGATAAGGCGTTTCTTTCATACAGAATGTTGATTATTATTTACTTGGTTAGATGCCAAACGGCGGGAGGTGGAGAAGTATGGGCGTCCGTAGCTGCACACGTCGTGAGTTGTTAGGCCGCATCGGCACCGGGACGGCGTCGGCGATGGCTGCCGCATGCTTATCTTCGTGCAGACCCGGCGGCGAAGAAAAAGCACTCCGGCCCAAAGCCGATAAAAAGAAACCCACACACATAGTCACCCTGAGCTTTGACGACGGCTTCAGGAAATCCAGTATTCGCACGGCGGAGATTTATGAGAAGTACAAGCTCTCCGCCTGCATCAACGTCATCGCCACAGGCCACGTCAATACGTTCAAGCCCCCCGACGAGTATATGGTCGCCAGCGACAGAGGAGACTTCGGCCTGTGGAATGAATTGAAGCAGAGAGGCCACGAGATTATGCCTCACGGCTACCGCCACGCCAACAAGGCGCAGATGCCCTTCGCCCAGGCGCGGGACCTCATCCTGCGATGTCTCGAATACTTCTCCAAAGAGCTCAAAGGTTTTGAGCCGAAAGACGCGGTGTTCAATTTCCCGTACAACGCCTCGACGCCTGAATTGGAGAGCTGGCTGCCCACGCAGGTCAAGGCCTTTAGAACCGGCGGCGGGGCGATAAATCCATTGCCGGACGCCGGACAGGTCAAGCTCACGTGCGTCAGCTTCGGGCCCGGCAATTGTGAGCGGGACATCGAAGAGAAAATCGCCCAGTTACTTGCGAGGGAGTCCGGCTGGCTTATCTATAATACGCACGGCCTCGACGCCGAAGGCTGGGGGCCTATAAGGTCGAGATTCCTCGATGAGTTGCTGGCGCGTTTAACGGCTATCGACTCAGTGGCGGTAATGCCGGCGGCGACGTGCCTCATCTGAAACAAATTCGAAATGCAAATGGGCCAAACGCCTTGGAACTGTAGAAAAAGGCCGAGCCATTTGTTGCGTGGTGCAGAGGGCGGGTGTATTATTAGGCTTTAGGCAACGTAAACCGGACGGGTATTATTGCTGCCGGTGCCGATGCCTGCGCCACGACATAGGTTATTTTCGAAGGAGCAGTTGTGAAACGACAGACCAATAATCACACGTTGAAGTCATTGCTGACCGAATCCGACAATCGCTCTCGCCGCCAGTTCCTCGCGCAGGGCACGAAAGTAGTCGCCGGCTCGGTCCTCGCCGGCGTCGCCCTGAACAGGGCCTACGCCGCCGAAGATAATACGATACGGCTGGCGCTGGTCGGGTGCGGCGGGCGCGGCAGCGGCGCAGTCGGCGACGCCCTTTCCTCGACTACCGGGCCGACAAAGCTCATCGCGATGGCTGACGTATTCGAGGATCGGCTGACAGGATCGCATAAGGCCCTGTGCGAGCAGTTCGGCGAGCGGATAGACGTCCCGCCGGAACGCCGCTTCATCGGCTTCGATGCCTATCGCAAGGCCATCGACTGCCTGCGTCCCGGCGACGTGACGGTCCAGGCCACGCACTCGGCCTTTCGACCGACGCACGTTAAGTACGCCGTTGATAAGGGCGTCAACGTCTTTATGGAGAAGTCGTTCGCTCCGGACCCGGGCGGCACCAAGGAAATTCTGCGTATAGGCCAGGCGGCCGAGAAGAAAAACCTCAAAATGGGATGCGGGCTTATGTGCCGTCATTCTTCGGCCCGGCAGGCGCTGATTCAAAAGATCCGCGATGGGGCAATGGGACAGGTCCAGTTGATCCGCGCCTACCGGATGGACCCCGGCGCGCGAATGGGGCCTTTCAAGGGCGGCGAGAGCGAGCTGCTCTGGCAAATCCGCCGCCCGTACTTCTTCCTGTGGGCCTCCTCGGCGTGGTTCATCGAGATGATGATCCACCAGGTTGACGAGTGCTGCTGGATTAAGGATGCCTGGCCGGTCTCGGCCCAGGGCCTCGGCGGACGAGAGCCGAACAGCGCCGATTGCAGCCAGAACCTCCACACCTACTCCATCGAATATACCTTCCCCGACGGCGCAAAGGCGCTCGTCAGCAGCCGGTCCCAGCAGAACTGCCACAACGAATTCGCCACCTTCGTGCACGGGACCGCGTGCGCCGCCCAGTTCTCCGGCAATGTTCACGCCCCCACCGTCCAGATATACAAGGACCAGCGGACCGCCGATGACAACGTTGGCTGGCGCCCGGGAAAAGAGCAGGTAAGCCCCTACCAGGTCGAGTGGGACGTGCTGCTCAACGCAATCCGGGAGGATCGCCCGCACAACGAGGTCGAGCGGGCGGCATACGCGAATCTCGCCTCAATCATGGGGCGAGCCGCAATCCACTCCGGAAATATCATCACCTGGGACCAGATGACGGCGTCCGATTTCCAGTTCTGCTCGAACGTGGCCGGCCTGACCAGCCAGAGCGAGGCGCCCGTCCGCGCAGATGAGCAGGGCTGCTATCCCGTGCCGATTCCCGGCAGATGGACGGAAATCTGACAGGCCCAGCCTCAACAAATCGCGGCGAGCTGCGATTTGGGATTTGCAGAATTGATTCTTAGCGGGTACAATCAATGCGCCTCGGACTGGCAAACGAGAATAGCAGCTTTTGAAAAGAGGTAACCATTCACGGGTATTTCGACAGCATTGGGCAACACACCCAATATCAGATACCCAATCCTCATTTTGTCAATTCATTTTATGAAACATTCCACGTTGTAAGTCGAGTCCAAAATACCTTTTTTTCATGCGGAAATTGCCGGCCACAACTGACGATACTACCGAGAATGAATCATTTCATACAGATTTGCCGAAAGGACGCGAAATACGTTATTCGGCGAGAGGATGTTGCGTGATCGAAGCTTGATTTTGCAGATGTTTATCTTCAAAGGTTCGCAAATCCGAGAACACCGAAGCAATCAGAACGGTCTTTGTTGCTCTTACTCGCCGCCAGGAGCAGGAGAATCCGCCCGCCAGTTTTCCGGCTGATTCCAAGTGACTGGATGCACGCAGGGGTCAACAACGACCAATGAGTCTCCCCGGCCATCGGTCGATGGATACCAGGTATCGTCGTACTCGAACCGCATTATCGAAGCTTCGTACGGCCAGGGCAACTGCAAAACAATCTCTTCGCCGCCGTTGTCCAGATTGTTCGCGTACCGGCCTGCAACGTTTTTCTTGCCGTATTCATCTTGAAATGCGTTTTCATCTTTGACGACTACAACGTATTGGCCGGGATCGAGCGCCATCGCCGGGAAGGTAAACTCAATACCTTCGGTGAATCGTACGCCGTCAAGGTTCAGCACGACGTCGCCGACGTTCTTCAATTCGACAAAATCGAAGGCGCTGCCGTTGACATCGTGATACATCAGTTCGGTGATTCGCAGGCCGTCGAGCAGCGCGAAAGCTTCAGTGACGGGTTCGTCCCACTTTGTCACGGCGGCAACCAGATCGGCTGAGATGAGAAAGTCAAAACTGCTGGGGTGAACGTTCATGGCGTGAATGGCCAGTACATTGTCGCCCTGCCGCAACGCGCCGATGTGGCTGGAGATATCAATGTCCTCGAAGAAAACGGCGTGAGGGTCGTCGTGGCTTCTGACAGCCACGGAGTTCCACTGTGGCGCACCATCGAAATTGCGACCGGCCACTCTGACGCCGTTGACGTAGGCAACGAAACCGTCGTCATACCGCACTCGCAGGACCATTCCAGTAAAGGAGCCTGGAGCCACGTCAACGGCAAACGGAATCCGGATGTAACAGGAGGCATTGCGACCGTACATAGCAGGCTCAACATCGAGGGTGATAAGATTTACGTAGTTCACGGGGTCGCCCGGCCTCCTCTCATAGCCGACGCCGCCGGGGCTGCCGGTGCAAAGAGTCCACCCGAAGTCATCGAAATTGGGGTCCGTCCCCCAGGCAATGCCGATGTCACCGGTCGGAACCAGAACTCGCTTGTCGGCGTTCTCGGCCACGAGCGTAGTGCTGGTAATCGTCGGGACCGGGTTGGCCGCGCGGGGCGTAGGCAGCATACAGAAATCAAAGCCGTTTTTCCCGTCGGGCACGCGCCCCTCAGAGACATCGGGCGTCTGCGGGCCGTAGATGACTTTGTCGATCCCGTTGAGCCGGGCATCAAAGAGCCCAAGCATTCCTCCATCGGCTGAAAGCCTAAAACCCAAATGCCCGGGGGCACTATCGTCATCTGCTACAAAAACAGTAAAACCGCCGGGGGCTATGAAACTGAGCGGGCCTAACTCCTGCTTGGCCGGTTGAGTAACAGGATTGTCGGTAAGATATAATTGGCTTAAATCCACCGGCAAGTCACAAGGATTATACAATTCAACATAGTCTTCGCCGAAGAGCACCTTTTCGCCGGCCAGCCACTCGTTAATCTTCAACTGCTCAGGATCACCAAGCGGCTGAGCAACATTAGCCTGTCCGAACGTAGGCTTGTTGAGTCTCCAGGCGCCATCGTAACCCACGCGCCCGATAGAGAAATCGTTCATTTGGGGTCCAAACACAACCGAGTCAATGAGTCCACCGCCGTTGGTGGGCTTGTCGTAGAGATAGAGTCGCTCACCCTCGGCCGACAATGCAAAGCCGAGGTGATTCTTCAGATGAGTATTGAGGTCGCCATACAACACCACGTAATCGCCCGGATTCATGATAGTCGCGGCGGCGGAAGCGCTGCTGAAGACAAATTTGTTCGGCTCTGTCGAGTCATCGGTCAAACTCATACCGGCCAAATCAATCGATATCGGACCATCGTAATATAACTCAATGATATCGGGGTCGGCTCCGTGCGTGTGGGCCAGGATTTCATTGATTAGTAATCGCGAATAAGAAGTGTCAACCGTCCAGGTTCTCGATGATACATGACAGGGGTCGCTCTGCCAGACGCCGGCGGCGTTCTTACCCTTCACATAAACGGTATAAGACTGTCCGTCAGCCAAACCCGTTAGCTCTATGGGCATATCTACTGAAAGCTCCTCACTCCAGGCGTCTGTATCGTTAATGGAATACCGGTAATGTGTAATTCCCGGGCCGCCAACAGTAAGGGTGGCGGTCGTGCGGTACGTTATCTGATCAGGCTCGCCGGAGATGCAGGCCCCCGCGGGAACATAGGCTCCCATATCAAGTCCGCACGATCCGGCGCCCCGGGCCGGGGAAGAGGATTTGAGACGAAAGTCACCGTTCGGGTCAACGAACTGAGGATTCACATCGAGATTGCCTTCGCCAAAATGCTGCCACGGCAACGGGATAATCGAGTGATTGACGGTAATATCAGTCGTGCCCCACACCGGGTCGTCCACGTAGAACTGTGCCAGAGGCGTCGGAGTGTCCCAGAAAATATTGCCCTCCAAATAACCTCCCGCTCCAGGGTCTATACCGGATTCGAGCGGCTCATCGAAATTGACGCCGGCTCCGGTACAGCCCAGGACGGTGTTGTTCGCAAAAGTAATCCACGATCGATCTTTGACCAGCACGGCATTGTCGCAGTCAACAAATAAATTGCGTACGATGACATGATTAGAGCTGCGGCTGCCGTCGTAGCCTGTAGTTATCGCGTAAGATTCGCCATCTTCAGGACTGAATTTTCTGTGGAAGTTCATAAACACATTGCCTTCGAGATAGGCGTTTGTGCCGTCGAGGTCAAAGCCGTCATCTCCTCCGCCGAGAAAAGTGTTGTTGATAAACCGCGGCATAACGGCTGAGCCGGAGGTGGAAAAGTCAATTACATCCTGCTTGTGTCCCCCGCAAAGGCCAAACAAGTTGTTCTCAAAGAGCATGTACGGATCGGACGGAAGCAGGCTATGCCCGGAGACGGTTTGCACCTTCGTATCGGGAAACACGCTGTTGCGAACCACCAACGAGGAATTGGAGATACTTAGGATCGTCTCGTCCGTGCCGGCCCAGGTTACGCTGTCAATCAGGATCCTGGAACTGTCCAGGCTGATTGACCTGTCACCTGCTGAAGAGTGCTCCATATCGACGTAAGACAGTCGGTTATCCTCGATGCTATTGAAGGACAAACCACCCCAGGTTGAGGATGAGCCCGGCTCACGTGTGAGGCGTATGCGTTGGTATTGCGTCCCCTCCGCCGTCAGTCGGCCCCGGACGATAATTTGCACGCCCTGGCCAACGTAAACAGTCGTTCCCGGCTCGATGGTCAGCGTCGTGCCGCTGGAAACGGTCAGGTCGCCGCTGACGCGCCAGGGACCGGATGCTGCATCAAAGGTCTTGTCGGATGTGAGCGCACCTGATATTTCCGTGACGTCATCATCATACCAGATGTCAATATAAGCGCACCGCAGCTCATTGCCGGTCCCCTCACGACCATCATACGTCCGGACTATGATACGATTGATGCCCGGATTAAGGGCGATATCCGCGATTGACCATGTGCCGTTCCTCTGTGACCAGTTAGAGTCTTGGGCGGATCGGCCGTTGACACGCACCGAACGTGTCTCGATTGCGTTGGCTGTGCCGCCCAGAGCGGCAACATTTGTGTCGGTCCGATGGAACCCGCCGACCATCGGCAAATCACAGTCTATGCTGAAGTCCTGCGGGATTTGTGGATCATTCGCTTCGCTCGGATAACCTCCGTGCAATATGCTATTGGCTCGCTCGATAACGAACTGCTTTATGCCGTTTGGACCTTCGGTCTGCGACCTTGACACCCAGCCGCCAAGCATGTGCTCGACAAGGGGAAAGATGTTGTCGGGTTGAAAAAGCGTCTCGGCAAGGTCACGGCAGTGTTCATAATAAAGCTTTACGCTGTCGGGGTGGTTGAGCAATCGGTTAAGGCCGGGTATCTCCGCGTAGCCGAAGATATCACTCACAGGCTGATACCCCGGCAGGCCCTGCCCGAGCACGGCGTCCAGGTCATGCGGGAGCAGCCAGAAACGCTTGTCTTCAACGCCGCGATACAGCGCATAGTCATCGCCCCTGCCAGTGCCCAATCCACCCTCGCGATTCCCCAGAAGCGCATCTGCGGCCAGATAGCGCATCCACTTATCCAGATTGATCACACGGCTTACCTCTTCGACGAAATCAGCATCCGGGATATCGGGATTATTGAGCTTGTCTATCAAGACAAAAAGGTCCGACCAATCATCCTCGGCGCTGTTGGTCCGCTTGCGGTAGTTCTTGCGGTAGTCATCGGGATCGGGAGTCTCACCCGAGTCTTCCTTGTAGTCAAGGTCAGCAAAGGTCCACGGATTGAAGCCGTCGTAGAAGAAGGAACATCGGTAAAGGTTGCCGGCGTCGTCATCGGGGAAGTGGTTCTCGGGCCAATCGCGGTCATACGCCTCCAGGGCCACGTACGAGCCGTACATCCGCCTGTAGTCATCCACCGCCGGGTTTACTCCGTTGAGCCTGAGCTGCACGGCAGTTGCGTTCATCCCGGCCAGACCCGCCAACTGGAATAAGGCGCTGCCTATCAATTGAAGATGGGTGTACTTGCTGTTGAGGTCGAGCGCTGTCACACCTTTCCACGGCTGGTCGTGGCAGAAGTTGATGCGATAGTTCATCGGAGGATCCGCCCGGCTGCCATGTCCCCTGCTTCGAAGGCCGACACAATATCGAATCTGTGTACCGACGCCGTCCACACTGATAAACGTAGCGTTCGCCTGCGCATCGCTCATAGCTTCGCTGGCAAAAAGATTGCCACCGTAATCGGTATCTCCGATATCCGCAAGCTCTTCGGCCTCGCCGTTCGTCGTAATGAGATAATTGACCGGCTGACTGCCGGGTATCCAGGGGGCATTGGGGTCAAACGAGTCATCAACCTGATAGAGTGCATTTGTGACCTGCTCCGGCGCCCCGTCAACCAGGCTTGGTGCGGGCCAGGTGCGCAAATTGGCGGCGGCATCTGTTGCCTCCACATAGAATTCTATGATTGTGCCGTCGGGATGAGCAGGTATTCGTGCCCCATACGCGCCGTCGCCGGCTTGGCCGTCGCCATGTGCTCCATCGTCAAACATTGTCGTATCGTTATAGTCACCGGCGTCGTAATGCGGGCGGACCGTCTCGCCTTCGTAGGTCGAGCTATCACGGCTATAGTGCAATGTCACATTGACACCCGTTGGTCGCTCGTCGATAATACGAGCGGTCACTGTCACCAGGTCATTAGGTCCCGGAATTATCGGGCAATGCTTAACATCCAGAATCAAAGGCGCAATATCGTTATCAGCAGCAGAGTTGGCGGCGCCAGGTGTGCCCCCATTAACGTCGCTCGCCGCCCAGTTCCGCCCGTAGTCATTGGGTAGTTCTGAATTGATCAGCTCCAGCGACCTGCCGCCGGCATCGTGCTCGTCCGACCAGACCCAGCCGCGGTGATAATGGTCTTCCGGACCCAGCTGCCGGGTCGCCCAGTCCCCCTCGTCGGCGTAGCGGACCCTATCGATTCTCATACCTGCGGCGTCAACCAGCTCAATAGCTTCGCTTTGGTTGCTCAGACGACCGGCCCAGCCGCCCGTAACATTGTCA
>Ga0299915_10001657_pt1 | contig 16460 bp, 12 predicted proteins | sample RVTome_13_FD_200263 | JGI IMG/M metagenome (GOLD analysis project Ga0299915, IMG submission 200263) | Soil microbial communities from uranium-contaminated site in the Upper Colorado River Basin, Wyoming, United States - RVT92D227 (version 2) ... | reverse complement strand
TTGATTTCCGAAACCCGGCGATCAAGAGGATTGGCCTTCTGATGATTCCAGGCCTTATTGGGAGCGCCGTCTATCAAATCAATGTCTTCGTCGATACTATCTTTGCCTCCTTTCTACCTAGTGGAAGCGTTTCCTACCTGTTCTTTGCAGATCGGCTTATGGAATTTCCTTTGGGGATTTTCGCTATTGCCATTGGAATGGCATCCCTTCCAAGTCTGTCAAGACTGGCTTCTCAGGGAAAGACGGAAGAATTGAAAGAGACGCTTTCCTTTACCTTCCGTCTGGTTTCCTTCATCAGCATTCCTGCAATGGTGGGACTGATCGCACTCAAAACCCCTATCATTAACCTCCTCTTTCAAAGGGGACTGTTTGATTATTCTGCAACGGAGAAAACGGCTTTCGCCCTCCTGTTCTATTCAGTGGGCCTCTGGGCCATTGCAGGGTCGAGGACAATTGTCCCGGCCTTCTATTCTCTCCAGGATACCTGGACGCCGCTGAAAATTGCCTTAATTTGTTTAGGAGCTAATGTCATCTTTATCGCGATTTTGATTTTTCCCCTAAAACATGGAGGGTTGGCTTTGGCTACAAGCCTTTCATCCACTCTTAATCTCGTCCTCCTCTATCGAAAGTTGAATCCAAAATTAGGTGGAATGGACCTAAAAAAGAACATCAAATCCCTCCTCTGGATCTTTTCTTGTAGCCTTCCAATGGGTTTGGTGGCCTACCTGATCTGTTCTTTGGGAAATTGGTCCATGACCGGTAACGAAGGTGAGAAGATCCTTCTCCTCTTAATAGGGATCGTGACTGGCATTGGAGTCTATCTGGGGTGCTCTTACTGTATGAAGAATGAGGAAATGCTCTTTTTGTTGAAAATGTTGAGGAAGAAAAAGTAAATAGATTTCAAATTCCAGATTTTAGATTTCAGATTTCTCAATTCGCAATCCGCGATCTGCCATCTGCAATCTTATTTTTTGATTTTTGCCCAGATGAACAGTCCTAGAGCCAGCCCGATTCCAATGAATTCCATACCAATGGTGGGAAAAACCAATAGGGCAGCTGCAGCAACAAATAAAAGGCGGTGAAGCCAATTCAAGGGTGACCAGACATGACCGATGAGAGAGGCTGCTAAGCAGACCACCCCCAGGGAAGTTAAACCGAATGCCTTCAAAATCTGAATGAGCGTGCCCTGGAGGAGAAGGGCAGGCTGAAAGACAAAGGCAAAGGGGACGAGGAAACCTGCGATCCCCAGCTTGAAGGCTTCTACACCTGTTGACATCATCTCAGATCCAGCCAGATTGGCTGCAGCAAAGGCTGTTATTGCATCTGGAGGGGTGAGATCTGAAAGAACGGCATAGTAGAAGACGAAGAGATGGGCAGCCAATAACGCTACGTTAAACTTTCCAAGCGCAGAAGCCCCAACCGTGACGGCAATGATGTAAGAAGGGGTTGTTGGGATTCCAGTTCCAAGAACGCTGACCACCAGAAAGACGAGAATCATTGCCAAGATGAGATTGCCGAAGGAGGCACCCAATAGGACGCTGCCAAAAGCCAGTGCTGCTCCAGTCCGTGTGAGGATTCCAACAACCATTCCTGAGCCTGCAAGGGCAGTGGCAATGATGGCAGCGTTCACAGCAGCCTGAAACAGTGTATCCAGGGTCTTTTTGGGAGTCATCCAGGTCTTACGATCTAAAAAACTGAGACCGAAGATGATCAAAACAACATAAAAAGCAGATTTGCTGGGGGAGTACCCATATCCTAAAAAGGCGATCACCAAGATAAATGGAAGGAAGTAATAGGAATGGCGAAGCATTGGCCAAATGTTTGGTCGCTCCGACTTGGGAATGCTCGACATTCCTTGCCGAACTGAAATAAAATGAACGACGAAGAATAAACCGAGGTAATAAAGTATAGCAGGAATGGCAGCGGCCTGAATGATCTTGAAATAAGGGATTCCAGTCACCTCTGACATGATAAAGGCACCTGCCCCCATGATGGGTGGCATGATCTGACCTCCAGTACCTGCGATGGCCTCAATGGCTGCTGCCTGTTTTGGAACGAAACCGCCTTTCTTCATCAGGGGAATTGTAAAACTTCCAGTGGCATAGACATTGGCAACCGTACTTCCGCTCACCGTACCGTAAAGGGCGCTGGAGATGACAGCGATCTTTGCAGGGCCGCCCTTTGCCCATCCTGCTGCCCATATGGCAAAGTCGATGAGGAAACTGCCAACACCCGCACTCAACATGAAACCAGCAAAAAGGATGTAGATATATAGAATATTGGATGAAATCCCTGTTAAGAAGCCGAAGATCCCTTCATCTCCCGCCAAAAACAACACCTCAACCATCCTGGGATAGGGATATCCTTTGAATTTCATTAACCCTGGCCAATAAGGAGATGTGGCGAGATAAAAGAGGGAAACCACAATGGTAATGGCCATCCATCGAGAAAGGGCACGACGACAGGCCTCGACAATCAAAATGACCAAGACAGTTCCTAAAAAGATCTCTATCGGCAAAACTTCATCCATACCCACGAGTCGAAAATTGAGACGTTCCGTATTCCACAAGATATAAGCCGGTCCCAAAAAACAGAGGATTGAGGCGATGGCATCAAAAAGGCTTGGCCGATCTTTTGGTGACTTCTTTGTAGCAGGGAAGAGAATATAGATCAGGGGAAGGAGGAAAAGAAGATGTACCCCCCTTTGAATACGTGGTTCAAAGGTGCCATACCCGGATGTGTAAAGATGAAGCAAAGAGGCGGCAGTTCCCCAAATTAGAACAGTAATTTTGCCCCAACCCTTCAGAGTTCGCACGGTTTAATCCCTAACTCCGCAATTTGACACAATGCATAAGAACGCCCGCACAGATCCAGAAAGGAAAGGGCGTGCCCTGTTAAATTTGAATCAGACCCAATACTGTTTTTTAGTAACTAAAGTTCATTAACAAAAATGCCCTGCCAAATATAGGTTAGAGTTCCATAGTTATTTAACAGAGCGGGTGTCTGTTTTTTACAGAGTTTGGAGTCTATTTTAAAACCCCTTTTTCTCTATAATATTTTTCAGCACCCGGATGAAGGGGGATGCCCGTCCCGGTCACTGCATGCTTCAGTTCATAAGGGGCGAGGCTACCATGAATCTTTCGAAATTCATCGAGATTCTCATGAATTACCTTGGCGATTCGGTAAGCGATATCATCGGATAAATTTTTATTGGCGAGGATGACACTCCCAGCGGCGGCTGTTGTCATATCCTCATTGGCATTGGCTGCCTTGGAATAGGTGCCTGCCGGAATCTTGCCTGCCCCGATTCCATATTTAGATAGACTCTCGAGTACATTTGGAGGGAAATTCATAATCTTCAAGTTGCGGCCGATGGTCGCCTCTGTCACCGATGCAGCAGGAAGGGCTAAAAAGGTGAAAACACTATCCACATTTCGGTCTTTAAACTGGCTTGCCTGTTCGGCATAAGAACCCCTGAAGAATTTAAACCCTGAAGCCTCAAGGTCTTTGTAGTCTGTTTTGTAGTGGGCAAGGACTTTTCGGAAGACCCACTCTTCTGATGTGCCAGCGGGCGAGATGCCGATACGGACAGCCTTCTTCTGTTTAAAGATCTCATCCATGGTCTTTTGAGGAATCTCTGCACCCACATAGAAATGGAAGTAATTCATACTCATGCCGCCTGCTATAGCCCTGAGATTAGAATGTTTCGCATTATACGGATCCTCACCGTTCCAGGCTGCGGCATTCATAAAGGGAAGCCCCCAACCCAATTCACAGTCGCCCTTGTTGACGAGGCTCGGGTTCACCGTGCCACCCCCTGGGATTACTTTAACGGTGATTCCACCCGATTTTTCATTGATGATATTTGAGATACCACCCGCAATAGTATACCATCCGCCGCCGACTCCTCCAGCCGTCCAAGTCAGAGTTTGGGCATAGGCTAAAGAGACTGCAAAAACCGCTAATGAAATGATCATAAATATTAAAATTCTTTTCATCTGTCTACCTCCTTCTATCCTCTTAGAGTTTGGATTGAATTTATTCGATTAAGTTGTTATTTTATTTAAATTGGATAAAAAGTAAAGCAAAATATTCTTGGTGGAAATCTCCCAGCTTATTTCCCCTCCCCTGGGAGACCGTGTCGTAATGACCAAGAACCCTATAGTTGTCATTCTGAGCGAAGCGAAGAATCTAATAATTACATTATGCTACAAATTCGAGATTCTTCGGCTAACGCCTCAGAATGACATTATGACACAGTCTCTGGAGGGAGGGGATAAAGGGGAGAGGGGGACAGTTGGATATGGAAAAAACAGCAGATGTCGTTATTATCGGAGGCGGTGTTGTCGGCCTAAGCATTGCTTACTGTCTTGCCCTGAAAAGGGCAGGGAGGATTGTCCTCTTCGAGAAGGGACAATTGGGAGAAGGTTCCACCAGCCGTTGTGTGGGAGGCATTCGAGTCCAATTTTCTACAGAGATCAACATTCGTTTCTCACTTGAGTCATTAAAGACGTTTGACCGATTCGAAGAGGAATTCGGAGTCAACCCGGAATTCAAAAGAATTGGATATCTCTTTTTGGCAACTACTGAATGGGAGATTGGAGTCTTCAAGGAAAATATAAAACTCCAGAAAAAATTCAATATTCCTGTTGAATTCTTAAGTCCTGACGAAATCAGGTCGCGCTGGCCCTACTTGAGAATGGATGATGTCCTGGGAGGGACTTTTTGCCCCTGGGATGGGTATGCAGGTCCCAATGAAATTCTCACCGGGTTTGCTAGTGGTGCAAAGAGGGCAGGGGTGAAAATCTACGAAGGAATGGAGATCATGGAAATCTCATCGGCAAAGGGGAAGATTCATAGTGTTAAAACAAAAGACGAAGAGATTTTTACCCCCGTGGTGGTCAATGCAGGAGGGCCCTATGCCGCTTCCATAGGGGAAATGGTAGGTATCAAAGTCCCTGTCAAACCTTTGAGGAGACAAATCTTTATTACAGCACCCTTTCATCTCACCGACCGGCCTATTCCACTGACCATTGACTTTCATCGGGGGTGGTATTTCCGACAAGAAGTGGATGGATTACTCCTCTCCGGTCCGTTAGACCTGAAGCCGAGTTTTAACCTCAATATCGATTATGAAGCCATGGCTGAGACTTCGGAGAATGCAATGTACCGTGTCCCGGCTCTTGAAAAAGCTCGGATTGCCCGGGGATGGGCAGGACTTTATGAGATCTCTCCGGACCACCATGCTATCCTTGGAAGGGTTCTTGAAGTAGAAGGATTTGTACTAGCCAATGGTTTTAGTGGACACGGATTTCAGCATAGCCCTGCAGTGGGGAAAGTGATCTCAGAGTTGATCACAGACAGAGAGGCCAATACGATCGACATCTCCTCTCTTTCCATCGAGCGCTTCGCAAAGGGAGAGTTGGTGGTGGAGCCCATGACTGCTTTTAAAGAGTGAAGCCCCAACTGATGTAGAAAACAGGTTCCGTCTAACGGTAAGAGTAAGGAAGCCCACCCTGTACCATACCGGTAACATTTTCGAAGTAAAAGCAGGGCATCCTTAGCCAAACAAGAAGCTTATCACTAAAGATTAGGCCCGGCATGAAAGGTACAGGGCCCGTATCGTCATTCGGTTATTCCGCTATAGGCGGGATTCGTCTTAAATATCTACTGTAGCCCTTTAACGTTATACCAAACGGGCCTTGTAACCGTAACCTTAACCCAAATAATCGGGGAATTTTTCCCGCGAATTGCGGAATTCGCGGGTGACGAACCCGTCATGAAAGATTACGTAGAAAATAAGAGTCGTTGGTCTAAGAGGATAAGTTAAAGAAGCCAGTTTCGTTGAAGGGTGAGGTTGTTGTCTTTAAATCTTTGTACCTTACTTTTGTTAAGTTATGGTAGCTCATGTAAAATCATGTCAATCAGTGTCAAATCACGTAAGAAAAAGATATAAATTTTGATAACTTATGCCTTCATTGAATATTTTAAATGTTGAGTTTTTAGCAAATTCTATTTATAATGATAGTGAATTTAGGCATCGAAGCTAATTCCATTAAGAAAGGCTTGGTGATCAAGATGGAATGGAATTTTTTTGAACTTGAAAATGAAAGAAGGCCGTTTCCCTCTTCTTTGGTCGAAGAGGGTATAGAATCCATTAAATCTAAATTAGATTTTTTATCAAATGAACAAAACGCCCCTTTCTTGACTTCCTTTTTTGTTGATTTGATCCAACGCATCAAAAATAATCTTGCCTCCATTAAGAATTATACGCAAATTTCTCGAGGGAAATTTAGCGATAGAGAATTCGGTGAACATTATTATCGGACGGTGACCGGGGATATTGAGAAGATGGATATGGTATTGAATAGTCTCCTTGATTACATTAAGGTCCACACGCCGATCCGAAAAATGAACACGATTCACAATATCGTTGAGGAGGTATTGAAGAAACACCAGGCTAAACTGGAGGAGAAGGGAATCAAGGCACTTAAAAAATTCGAAAAGGATCTTCCCGAAACCATTGTCCCTGACGAACAGTTGAAGTATATCATAGGGTCTGTTCTTCAATATGCCATAGCCCTGACACCTCCGAACTGGAACCTTGGCCTTTTAACGAGATCTTTGATTCTTAAGAATGAGGCCAGCGAGGCTGAAAGTTTATTCAAGAAGGATGGAAAATATATTGAGATCTCGGTGGTTTTTCCGGGGTACCAGAGACCGAGCGAACCGGTATCGGAAATGGCCACCCTCCAAAAAGAAGAGGCATCGGAGCTCATCCTTCGTTTTGTTAAGGAAGTGGTGCTGCACAATCAAGGAACGATTAAGATTGGAGCCGATGAAAAGAAAACAAAGACCTTTATCTTCTTGAGATTCCCTGTTGAGAGAAGAAAGGTGGTCTATTATCAATCGGTGAATTAGTTAAAGAATGACGAATTTCTTGCAGACTCTTCTTGCAATTTTTACCAAGTTGGGTTAATCTGATTTAAATTTGATTTTGAGGTTCAGCCATGGCAAAAGTATGTGACATCTGTGGAAAAGGGCCGGTTTTTGGACATAATGTAAGCCATGCCAATAACAAGACCCGAAGAGTCTGGTATCCCAACCTTCATAAAATAAAAACCCTCAAGGGAGGAAGGACCCTTCGAATGAAGGTCTGTTCACGATGCCTTCGCTCAGGGTTGATCACCAAAGCCGCCTAATTTCGCGAATTGGATTCAGGCACAATATCAGAATCTTAAGAATATCTGGCTGATAGGTTTCTCCACCTGCTTAAGCACCAAATTCCAGGCACCTGCCTTCGTCCCGCAAGGCGGGGCTTCGCGCAGGCAGGCCAAACTACAAACAAGCTCCAATAAACCAAATTCGAAATTTCAAAAAAATCTTCTTGGTCATTGGAAATTGAAATTTAGGATTTACTTGGAATTTGGGGTTTGAGATTTAGGTTTTGCAGACAGCAAAGTCTGGGGATTAAGATTCGGCCGGTGCCTCCACCCTCATTCTTTCTACCTGACGGACCCCCTTAATCTTTCCGAGAGCTCTGATCACCTTGTTGAGATGGTTTAAATCTCGAATCTCCACCTCGAAAGTGCTGACAGCTTTTTTATCCTCTGTGGTATCCACCCTGGCATTCTTGATGTCGGCTTTGTTGGAGGATATGGAGTTGCTGATCTCACCCAGCAGTCCTTTTTTATCCTCAGAATAGATTCGGATTCGTACGGGATAACTGTATTCCTTCGTCGAATCCCACTCCACCTCGACCTTGCGGTGAGGATCGTCATCCATCGCATTCTGGCAATCTGCAGTATGAATGGTTACTCCTCTGCCTCGAGTGATGAATCCCACCACTTTATCTCCGGGAACGGGATTGCAACACCCTGCATAGCGCACCATCACATTATCAATCCCCTTGATCAAAAGGGCGTCCTTGGGTCCGTGGGTGATTTTTTGAAGGAGGTGCTTAAGGCGTCCCTCTTGTAGTTCTTCTTTCTGTTGGTCCAATTTTTCCTGGGGAAGGATCTTCCCAATGACCTGATTGGCGGTGACCTTCCCGTAACCCACTGCCGCGATGAGGTCCTCGACTCCCTGGTAACTGAATTCATTGGCCACCTTGGCCAATTCGCCTGACTTCATCAGTTTAGCCTGTTGGAGGTCATATTTTCGAAGCTCTTTCTCGAGGATTTCTTTTCCGAGGGTGATCGATTTTTCCCTCTCTTCTGCTGTAAACCATTGGCGAATTTTTGCTTTCGCCCGTGAGGTCTTAACCAGCTTAAGCCAATCCTTGCTCGGTTTCTGATTGGGGGAGGTGAGGATTTCGATGGTATCCCCGCTTCGCAGTTGATATCTCAGAGGGACGATCTTGCTGTTCACCTTCGCCCCTACGCAATGATTCCCGATGTCGGAGTGGATGCTGTAAGCAAAATCGATAGGAGTTGAACCAACGGGGAACTGCTTGACCTCGCCTTTTGGGGTGAAGATGTAGACTTCATTCGGGAAGAGATCCACCTTGACACTTTCAATAAATTCTCGATTATCCTTCAGATCTCGCTGCCATTCCAGTAGTTGTCTCAGCCAGGTGAAACGTTTGTCATCCGCCTCTTCAACTACTTTTCCCCCTTTGTATTTCCAATGGGCGGCAATGCCTTCCTCGGAAATCTTATGCATTTCATGTGTTCGGATCTGGATCTCGATTCGCTCTCCATAAGGTCCGATCACTGTGGTATGAAGGGATTGGTACATATTCTCTTTGGGGAGGCCGACGTAATCCTTGAATTTCCCGGGGATAGGTTTCCAGATGGAGTGGATGATGCCCAGCACGTCATAGCATTCTTTGATGGAATGGACGATGACCCGGAAAGCGGTAATGTCATAGACCTGATCAAAATCGATGTTCTGTTCTTCCATTTTCAAGTAGATGCTGTAAATCTGTTTTAATCGGCCGGTCACCTCACCTTCAATGTGGTTTTCATAAAGTTTCTTCATTAAGGTACGCTTCACCTCTTCAATATAACGGGTTCTCTCCTTCTCCTTTTTTGCGATCTTCCGTCGAATCTCGTCGTAGTTTTCAGGATAAAGGTATTGAAAAGCCAGATCTTCTAACTCCGACTTGACCCAGTCGATCCCAAGGCGATCGGCCAGAGGAGCATAGATGTCAAGGGTTTCTTGAGAGATATCCGACTGTTTTTCAGAAGATTGATATTGAAGGGTTCGCATGTTATGGAGGCGGTCAGCCAGTTTAATCAGGATGACCCGAATGTCCTTCACCATTGCCAGTATCATCTTGCGGAAATTTTCTGCTTGGCGTTCTTCAGAGGATCGTAGAGAGATTAGGCTGATTTTGGTCAGGCCGTCCACCAACTGAGCAGTCTCTTCCCCGAAGTTTTCCTGGATTTCCTTGAGGGTGGTTAAGGTATCCTCCACCGTATCGTGAAGCAGCCCGGTCGCCACACTCGCCACATCGAGTTTCAGTTGAGTCAAAATTCCAGCGACCTCTAAGGGATGATTCAGGTAAGGTTCTCCGGAGAGGCGGACCTGCCCTAAATGAACTTTGGCAGAGAAGACATAGGCTTTCTTTAGGAGCTCTATATCCGCATTGGGATAATAGGAGGTTAGCCTTTCAAGGATGTCATTAAATCTTAACATGTTATAAGCCCATCTTACTCGCAACTATAAGAAAATTCAAGGGGGTTCTATTGCCCTGAAAAAGTTTGTTAGCTAAAATTTAAAAGTGCACCCCTTTGAGGTCAGTATTTTTAATACGTTGCACATCGATGAGTTTACTCTCGCACCAGAATCTGATTTCGGAGATTTCATTTGTTGAGGGGTAGATGCGTAGGTTGACGGTTTTGCCAGGGGTGGCATGGTTCACTTTAAGTAGAAGGTTGTTGATGGAGATTCTTCTGTAAGGATCAATGGTTCTGTCCATTCGGAGGCAGAAGATATCCTTTACGGACTGATAAGGGGGTTTGATTGTAAATTCTCTGAATAGGGATTGTCTCTGTTTTAGGGCACTTTGGAATCGCAGATAGGGAATTTCCTGGGTGGTGGAGTGGACCTGCTGGTGGTTATATCGGTAGAGTTCATGATTAAGAACCCTCTGGGCCTGTTTGATTTCTTTGACCTCTTCTCGGACACAAGTGCGGATGAGTCGGTCCTGGAGCCAACCATAGGGTCGTTCCATTTTGCCTTTGGCTTGAGGAGAAAGGGCATAGGTGACCTTTACATTGCAATCCTGAAGGACCTGTTTCCACTGAGGGGTGGCTTCATCGGTGAGGAGGTGGTGTTTATACCAGAGGGAGTCTCTTCCGCGGACAAATCGGAAGATGGAGTGAGAATCGACATAATAGGTGTAAGGAAGTCCATACCGAAGGATGACCGTCTGCAAAGCCAAAATATGGGCCCAGCTGGTCTCTGTCTTGATTAAAACGGCATAGAGCATGAATCGGCTATAATCATCCAGAGAGGTGATCAAATACCATTTCTCCTGAGAGGCGGGTGCCCAGAGATGATGAGAGGCGTCATGTTGGATCAGTTCACCGACATAATGGGTTAATACTTCCCGATCATGAGCCGTCTTTTTGGGTTTCTTCAGATAAAATCCATGCTTTTTAGCACGATCAATAACCGTAGGCAGGGAGACCTTCTGATGGTAAGTTACCCTTAAGCGATCTTTAATATAACTGTAGTTATAGGATTTCAGAGGAATCTCTTTATTCTGAATGCTTTGCTTGTCAATCGATAATTCTTTGAGAATATTTTGTTCGGTCATAGGAGAGATGGTTCGAGGAGCCTTGGTTCTCCGGTATTGGACGGTGAAGTGCTGAGGATTCTCTTTATACTGTTTCAAGAGTACGAAGAACCGTCTTCTCTTAATACCCAGGATCTCCTGGATATACTTTCGTTCGATTTCATTCTTTGAATAACGGTCAAGAAGCTCTTTGACCTGGTCTGAAGTAAATCGTTTGTGCAATTGGGACATAGCCTAAAACCTCCTTTAGAGTTTTGGACTATATCCCTTAGGTCAAAGACAATCGAAAGATCCAAAAACCAGGTGTGCACTTTTAAACTTTAAATCCTTAAAAACGGTGCACTTTTAATTCTTAAATGACATGCCCTGAAAAAGTTTTGACAGTGATAAAAATTGAATCTATAATGGTGTGCCTTAATATTATTGGATAGGTTGGAAGATGAAACGGATCTTGCTGATTGTTATCATAGCTGTTGCCATAGGCGGTCTTCTCTATTATCTTTTCACAAGAGAAAAAGAGGAGGAGGGGGCTTTTATCAAGGTCTCCGGAAATATCGAAGCCACTGAAGTCAATGTGGGATTCAAAATCTCCGGAAGGATTGTTAGCCGTTTCTTCGAAGAGGGAGACTGGGTGGATCAAGGAAAGGTTCTGGCCAACCTGGATAATGAGGATCTTCGCAACCGTCTTGATGTGGCACGGGCCACGTTGATGTCGGCGCAAGCTCAATGGAGCAAATTGCTTGCGGGGTCAAGGCCGGAAGAAATAAGACAGGCAGAGGCCAACCTTAACCAGGCTAAGTTCGACCTGGAAAATAAGGAGACCCAATACGAACGGATGAAGTTCCTCTTCGAGAAGAAGGTTGTTCCTAAAGAGACGTCGGACAACGCCGAGGCTGCCTTTAAGATTGCCCAGGCATCCTTTCAAAAAGCTAAAGAGAACTACCTTCTGGTGAAGGAGGGGCCGAGGAAGGAGGATATTGAAGATGCGAGAGCTCAAGTGGAACAAGCCCGGGCCTCTGTGAAACTGAACGAGACACAGCTCAGCTATACCATCCTCAATTCTCCCATATCCGGAGTCGTTCTGGTCAAATCTGGAGAAATCGGAGAGGTCGTTAATCCAGGGACATCCATTCTCACCATGGCCGACATCGAAAATGTTTGGTTGAAGGCATATATCCCGGAGACGGACCTCAGCAAGGTGAAGTGGGGCCAGGAGGTGATTGTCACCACTGACCTTCGGCCGAAAAAGGAATACAAAGGGAAGATTTCTTTCATCTCCTCTCAGGCCGAATTTACACCCAAACAGATTCAGACGGAAAAAGAGAGAGTGACGCTGGTCTACCGGATTAAGGTGGATATTTCCAATAAGGATCGTGAACTCAAGCCCGGGATGCCCGCCGACGGGCGGATTCTGCTGGAATCGTCATCTCAGAAAAAGCCATAATGCCAATGGTTTCATGAAAATATTAATTTTATCCTTGAATCCCAAATCACAGATTACAAATTCCAAACAAATTATAAATCCCAAATTCAAATGACCAAAACGCCCCTCACCCCTCCCTCTCCCCTCGGGGGAGAGGGGAAGGGTGAGGGGGAATTTCAAATATTTTTCGACATTGGAATTTATTTGTAATTTGGAGCTTGCCCTGCACCATATTAGGTACATGGCTTGTAATTTGAAGCTTACCCCTATGCTATCCATTCAAACCAACCATTTGTCCAAATCTTTCGGAATACTGACCGCTGTCAAAGATCTAAATTTGGAAGTGAAAACAGGGGAGATCTTCGGTCTGGTGGGGCCGGATGCGTCTGGAAAAACGACGACTATCCGGATGCTGTGTGGGATCCTCCCTCCTGACGGAGGGGAGGCAAAGGTGGCGGGGTTTGATATCTTTGGAGAGGCAGAGTCGCTAAGGGAGAAGGTAGGTTATCTCCCTCAGCGGTTCGGACTCTATGGGGATCTCACGGTTCTTGAAAACATTCATTTCTATGGAGACCTTTATCAGGTTCCGAAGCAGAAGAGAAAGGAACGGATAGAAAGACTCCTCCGATTTGCCAATCTTGAACCCTTCGGTAAAAGAAAGGCCCAGGACCTCTCCGGTGGGATGAAACAGAAGCTGGGTCTGATCTGTGCGTTGATCCATACGCCTCAAATACTCTTTCTCGATGAGCCGACCACAGGGGTTGATCCCCTTTCGCGAAGAGATTTCTGGATCATCCTTTACGATCTGTTGAAAGAGGGGGTGACCATCCTTTTCTCAACTTCTTATCTGGATGAAGCCGAGCGTTGCAGCCGTGTTGGCTTGATTTATCAGGGAGACCTGATGATTGCTGATACTCCCTCTGCGGTCAAGGCCCGAATCGGAGGGACGATTTTGGAACTACGGGTGGAGAACCGCCAGAAAGGGATGAAGCTGCTTGAAGACATCAAGTTGGTTCGAAGCCTGGTCTTATCCGGGGATAAGATCCACATTCTCGTGGATGATCCTCAGAAGGGCGAAAAAGTGATTCGGGATATTCTAAAAGGACAAGGAATGGAGATTCTTGATCTGTTGGTGGTCCGGCCCTCACTTGAGGATGCCTTTGTGTCTATTGTCCAAAAAAAGCAAAGAAACAATGCTGAGTTGTGAATTATGAACCAGGAATTATGAATTAAGGACGATGGATTAGAATTTATAACTCAAAACTTAAAACTTAAAACTCATCGCTCGTTCCTATGCCAACTTTTGTTGTCGAAGTCGAAGACTTAGTAAAAAAATTTGATAGCTTCACCGCCGTGGACCATATCCGTTTTCAGGTGGAGAAGGGAGAAATCTTCGGATTTTTAGGCCCAAATGGCGCCGGCAAGTCCACCACCATCCGAATTCTCTGCGGACTCTTGCTGCCTACTTCTGGGAAAGGGAAGGTTGCTGGTTTCGATATCATGAAGGAGCCGGAGAAGATCAAACAGGCCATTGGGTATATGTCCCAAAAATTTTCACTTTATGATGACTTAACGGTTGTCGAAAATCTCCATTTTTTTGGAGGAATTTACGGCCTCTCCGGTTCATTGCAAAAAAGGAGGGAAAATGAGGTCTTAGAGATGATTGACCTTCAAGATTTCCGAGATCGAATCACCCACACACTCGCTGTCGGGTCGAAACAGCGTCTCGCACTGGGGTGCGCCATTCTCCATGAGCCTACCATTCTGTTTCTGGATGAACCCACTTCAGGAGTCGATCCGATCTCTCGAAGAAATTTCTGGAGTCTCATTCAGCAGATGGGAGAGAGGGGGGTGACCACCTTTGTGACCACCCACTACATGGATGAAGCGGAGTATTGCGGCCGGCTGGCCCTCATCTATCAGGGGCGGATTATTGCCTTGGGAACTCCTTCTGGATTAAAAACGACGAGTCTCTCACAGGGAGTGTTGGAAGTAGAATGCGATCCTCTCGTCCCGGCCCTGGATCTCTTGAAGAAAGAGTCCTGGGTCTCGGAATCAGCCGTTTTCGGAGATGGCCTTCATGTAATCGGCAAGGAAAGCATCGATCTTGAGCGAGAAGTCAACGCTCTCTTCCAGAAGCACGGGATCCTTCTTAAAAGGATGGGAACGATCAGGCCCTCCTTGGAAGATGTTTTTGTTTCATTGATCGATAGAGAGGAAAAACAGTGAAGCCATCCCGTACCTGGGCCATTGCCAAAAAAGAGTTTTTCCATATCTACCGGGATCCAAGGAGCCTGGCGCTGGTGATCCTTATGCCTGCTCTCTTGATGCTCCTCTTTGGATATGCCGTCACCCTCGATGTGAAGAAGGTCTCGATGGCTGTCCTCGACCGTGACCGGAGCCAAGAGAGTTTGAATTTCATCCAACGGTTCAGTGCCTCTCCCTACTTCCATCTTCGTTTTTGGGTCCGGGATGAAAAAGAGATGAAGCGGCTCATCGACCAGGGCAAGGTGAAAATGGGGCTGGTTCTCCCCTGGGATTTTTCAAAAACGATCAAAGCAGAGAAGGTGGTTCCGATTCAGGTGTTAATCGACGGAGCGGATGCCAATACCGCCAATATTATTCTCAGTTACGCCCAGGCGATTGCCCGGCAATACACTCAGGAGAAGACCGTTCTGAAGGTCACACGGATGGGAAGGCAGAGTGTGAACTTGCCTATCGAAGCACGGCCAAGGGTCTGGTTCAATGAAGATTTGGAGTCAAAAAATTATTTTGTACCAGGACTGGTGGCGGTGATCATGTCGATCATCGGGGTGCTTCTTACAGGGCAGGTGATTGTCCGGGAATGGGAGAAGGGGACCATGGAGCTTCTCATCTCTACTCCTGTTCGAAAAGCAGAGCTGATGATCGGGAAGTTATTTCCCTATTTTTTCTTAGGCCTCTTAGACTTGTCCTTGGCCGTTCTGATGGGCAAATGGGTCTTTCAGGTGCCCTTGAGAGGAAGTGTTGTTTTGCTTTTTGCACTCTCCTGCATCTACATTTTCGTGGCTCTGGGCCTTGGCCTGACCATCTCCGTCTTTGCCAGGACACAGATTCTGGCCAATCAGATGGCAATGGTCATCGGATTTCTGCCCACGTTTCTCCTCTCCGGGTTCACCTTTGTGATCGCCAACATGCCCACCTGGCTCCAGATCATTACTTATGGGATTGCGCCTCGGTATTATGTGACGATCCTGAAGGAGATCTTCTTGAAAGGGGTGGGCTTTTCCTTCCTCTGGCGTGAAACCCTGGTATTGATGGTGATGGCGATAGCAGGGCTCTGGGTGGCCACCCGGAGTTTTAAAAAGGAGTTGAGGTAAGAATATAGAGAAGGATGAAATAGTGGAAGAAATACTTTGGAATACTGGAATGATGGAATGATGGTAAAAAATTTCTTTTCGGTATTAAACCCAATATTCCAAAATTCCATTATTCCAACATTCCAATAGGTGTTTTATGTTCAAACGAGTTCGATATTTATTGATCAAAGAGTTGACCCAGACTTTAAGAGATAAGAGGATGCGGGTTATCCTGATTGTTCCTCCCATCTTTCAACTGATCATTTTTGGATATGCTGCCAATCTGGATGTGAAACATATCCGCACCGCCATCCGGGATCTGGACCGGAGTGTGGAGTCGAGGGAGCTTATCGGAAGATTAGGAAGCTCAAAATATTTTGATATCGTCTCTTTCCCCAATACCCCGAAAGAAATCAAAGACCTTATCAATCAAGGGAATGTTACGATCAGTATTGAGATTCCAACCGATTTTTCAAAGAAGTTGAAGAAGGGGGACACCGCCACGGTTCAAATTGTTCTGGATGGCTCCGAATCCAATACGGCAATGATCGCCCTGGGCTACACAAATCAAATCCTTTCTGAATTTTCGACACAACTTCTCGTAAGAAGGTTGAACCAAGCTGGCATGGTCGGTTTTGAGGAAGCGGGTGTGGACCTGCAACAACGAATCTGGTTCAATCCAAATCTCGAAAGCAGGATCTTTTTTATCCCGGGAGTGATTGCCTCCATTGCCTTTCTTATTCCGATCATTTTGACCGCCCAGGCTATTGTCAGGGAGAGGGAGATCGGGACCCTGGAACAGATCATGGTGACGCCCATCCGTTCGTGGGAATTAATGTTGGGGAAGACGCTTCCCTTTGCTCTGTTCGGTCTTCTGGATGTCATGATGATCGCCCTGATCGGAGTGTTTTGGTTTGAGGTTCCTCTTCGAGGGAATCCCCTCGTCCTTCTA
>Ga0299915_10001655_pt1 | contig 16466 bp, 12 predicted proteins | sample RVTome_13_FD_200263 | JGI IMG/M metagenome (GOLD analysis project Ga0299915, IMG submission 200263) | Soil microbial communities from uranium-contaminated site in the Upper Colorado River Basin, Wyoming, United States - RVT92D227 (version 2) ... | reverse complement strand
AGCATTAGCACAACGCGAGCGCGCAACAGGACGAGATTAGCCGACTTTCCCCTCTAAGGCCGAGTCGATTGTGAGACAGCCTCGGTAAGCCGCCCCTACAGTTTCTCTGGTTCCCTTGTGTCTTGGTGGCTTTGTGGTAGGAGAGATTGAATCTGGCTTCCACAGGCACAGCAGATGGGAAGTGGGTAACCGTGAGGGGAGGTGGTGCTTGAAGCGACAGCAGGGCGGTTGATTGCGGGATTGTGCAACAACCTCCTATCTGCCGCCTCCTGCCAATACGTCCTCGCCGGCACTCCGACCCGGAAGACTCTAGCAAACTGGCGTTTTCTTCTTCTGCAGGACGGTTCACGCCACAAGATCGCCCGGCCGAGACCTTCTCCTTGAGCCTTTCACCCCCAAGAAATCAATTCTCGACAGGAAGATTGCTTTCGGCAAAGGTATTCAACTATCATTGTCTAACTTGGGAATGGAGTTTGACCCCCAAAGGTAAATAGTCTTCAGGAGAAAGAACTTCTCCGAAGGGCGAATCCGAGCCAACCCTCTTCTCCGGGTTCAGGTCAATACGAGGAGCCAAACCAGGTGCCAACAGGCAGATCTTCCGGCTTCCCCAAAGGGGGCGCCGACAAATTCCCGAACTGGCTTGAAATAGACCTGTCCGCCATTCGCCGCAATCTCGCCGCCGTGGGCGGTCTCATAGGAGAAGGCTGCCGGATACTGGCGGTAATAAAATCCGAGGCCTACGGCCACGGCGCCCTGCCGGTGGCGCGGGCGGCCATCGGGGGAGGGGCGTGGGGCCTTTGCGCCGCAAGCCTCTCTGAAGCCCGTCGGTTGCGCCGCGGCGGGATCACCGCCCCCATCCTATTGCTCAACTCGGGCCCGCCGCAGGAGGCCGGCGAAATCGTTCGCCTCAATCTCACCCAGGCCCTCTACAGCCGGCAGATGGCCCAGGCCCTCTCCGCAGCCGCCGCCAAAGTCGGCGCATTGGTGGAGGCGCATATCAAGATTGACACCGGCATGGGCCGGCTCGGAATCTTGCCCGAGGAGGCAGATAAGTTCGCCTCCGAAGCGGCCGCGCTTCCGGGACTCCAAATCGCCGGAGTCTTTTCCCATCTTGCCACCGCGGAGGAAAGCGATCCTTCTTACGCCTTTCACCAATTCGCCCGCTTTCGCGGCTGCCTCGAACGCATGGGCGCACACCTTCCCGGCCTGAAAGCCCACATCGCCAACAGCGCCGCCGCCCTCAGGTTCCCCTGGATGCGCCTCGATTTCGTCCGCATCGGCCTCCTTGTCTATGGAGTCTATCCAACCGCGGAAGGCAGCCAGGAACTGAGGCTTCAGCCCGCCCTCGCCTGGAAGACCAGAATCGCCTTTCTGAAGAGCGTGCCCGCGGGCTTTCCCGTCTCCTATGGCCGCACCTGGAGGGCGCCTTCCTCCACCACCCTTGCCACACTCCCCGTGGGCTATGCCGACGGCTACCCCAGGAGCCTCTCCAACCGGGGCCAGGTGCTTTTCCGGGGTCGTCTTTGCCCGGTGGTCGGCACAATCTGCATGAATCACACCCTGATTGACCTCGGAGACGAAGCCGGCCCCAGCCCGGGAGAAGAAGTGGTCCTGATCGGCCCCCAGGGAGAGAATCGCCTCACCGTAAATCACCTTGCCGAATGGGCGCAGACCGTTCCCCATGAGATCCTGGCAAGGCTCGGCAGCCACCTCCCCAGGCTCTATTTGGGCTGAAAGCCTGGCTTTCAATCCCTTTTTGGCTCTCCCTGCCTGCCCGCCGGCATGGTTCATCTCACAGGAGCCCCCGCTTGTGGAATAGGATTGGCCGAGCAGTATTTGTGCCCCAGGGTGATTAGAAGAAGTCTCGCTCTCAAACTTGGCCTGATCCTGGGAGTGTTGGCAGCGGCGGCTTTCTCCGCTGCCGCGGCCCTGCTCATCTACACCGCCTCCCGCGCCCTCATCCGACAGACCGGAACCGCCGCCCTCGGCAGCACCTACGTGGTGGCGGAAAACATCGGCCACGAGATGCTGGAAAACACGACTTCCCAGGTCGGCCTAGTCTTCCGTCGCGTCACCCGAGATACCGACATGGAGGAACTCTATCTCTTTGGAGCCGATGGCAGATTGGTGACTTCCGCCGTAAAGGGCCAGCCGATCTCATTGCCCTTGAAGGGGGTGGATTGTCGCTCTTGCCACGGCAAGGAGGGGATGAGCGGAGTGCCGGTAAGCAGCAGAGGGACGGACACCGTCTGGGTAATCCAGGGCGCGCGCGAAAGAGAAAAGATGAGGGCCGTTGTCCACATCGAAAACGAAAGGGCCTGCCTCCGCTGCCACGCCCCGGAAAAACGCGTTCTCGGTTTGCTGGTAGGCCACATCTCGCTCCTGCCCGCGCAGCAAACCGCCCGACAGATGATCTTCTGGTCGCTGGCTTCAGGCGGAGGCGTCTTCGTTCTTCTCATCCTCTGCATGACCCTCCTGGTCAGACGACTGGTTCATCGCCCGCTGACCATCCTGGATGAGAACATGGCTCGCCTCGGTGCAGGCCAACTCGACTCCCGGCTTCCTCCCCTCGGCTATGATGAGGTGGGCCACATCGCTCAAGGCTTCAACTACATGGCCGAGGCCCTGCAAGAGAAGGTGCAGCGCCTGGAAGCGCTCGCCACCACCGATTACCTCACCTCCCTGCTCAACCACCGCGCCTTCCAGGAACGGCTGGAGACAGAATCCTCCCGCGCCCTGCGCTACTCCCGCTGCTTCTCTCTGCTCATGTTGGACATTGACCATTTCAAGCGCATCAATGACATCTACGGCCACCAGGCCGGAGATGAGATTCTGAGGCAACTTGCCTTGCAGATCCTCGGCAATTGCCGGGAAACCGACGTCGTCGCCCGCTACGGCGGAGAAGAGTTCGCCGTAATCCTGCCGGAGACGCGCGGAGACCAGGCGCAGGCCATGGCGGAAAGGATGCGCTCCTCGGTGGAAGCCCAGCCTTTCACCCTCAATAACGCAGAGCCTATCCGCCTTACCGTCAGCGTGGGAGTGGCGGATTTTCCCTTCGACAGCAGCCGCCCGGAAGGCCTGGTCATGGCCGCGGACCTCGCCCTCCTGCGGGCAAAGAATATCTCGCGCAACTGTGTTTGCACCTACAGCGCGCTCTCCCGCCTCGGAAAGATTGACGACCCCTACCTGCTCCACCGCTACCTCGAGGAGGGAACCGTCGAGTCGGTGATCGCCCTGGTGGAAGTGATGGAGAATCGCGATCCCTATGTGCGCGGACATTCTCGCCGGGTCACTGACATGGCGCTGGAGGTTGGCAAGAGAATGCGCCTGTCGGAGTCGGAATATGACTCCTTGCGGGAGGCCGGGCTGCTCCACGATGTGGGCAAGATCGGCATCCCCGTCGGAATACTGAATAAGCCCTCGGCGCTGACGGAGACCGAGTGGCGATATGTGGAGACCCATCCCGGGGTCGGCGGGGCCGTCATGAAAGCGATCGGGCGGACCGCAGACCTGGCCCCCGTCATCACCCATCACCACGAGCGCTATGATGGCACCGGCTATCCGGATCGCCTGAAAGGGGAGGAAATTCCCCTGCTTGCCCGAATCATTGCCGCCGCCGACGCCACTGATGCCATGCTTTCCGCGCGCCCTTATCGCCCCCCCTTCACCTTCGAAGAAGCCGTCGCAGAATTGGAGAGACAGGCCGGCTCGCAGTTCGATCCCCAAATAGTGGAAGTCTTGGTTGCCTTTCTCAGAGAAAAAGTCGAAGCGCCTGCGACCCAAAAGTGACGGCAAATCTCCCTTCTGGATATGATACTCGCCCTCTCCGGCCGAGTTTGATAGTATAATCACGCCGGAAGAGAATTCGGCAAGGGGCGAGAAGAATGGCAAGCAAGCGTAAGCGGCCTGCATCACGCACTCTCAGCCGCCAGGCCGGCAAGTTTGGCCGCGCGCTGCTTCCACCGGGAAAGTTCCATTCCACCAAAAAGGGCGCCCGCGGCTACCGCCGAACAAACCAGAAAGAAGAGGCGCGTCACACCCTCGAGCAATCCGAACCGTCGGCCTCTTCTTGAGGCGGCGGCAGGCCCCGCCGGGCAAGCCTCTTTTGGAGGAGATAAATGCGCAGAACCAAAATAATCTGCACCATCGGTCCGGCGACAGAAGCCGAGCCCGCTCTGCGGGCGCTCATCCGCGGCGGAATGAACCTGGCCCGGCTGAACTTCTCTCATGGAACCCAGGCGCAGCACGCCCGCGTCATCCGCCGGATAAGGCGCCTCTCCCGGGAATCGGGCCTGGTCGTCGGGATTGTCCAGGACTTGAGGGGCCCCAAACTGCGAATCGGAAAAATTCCCCGCCCCCCTCTATTTCTCAAACGCGGCGCTACCGTTCTTCTCACAGGAGCCGCGGAGAATGCCCGCGAAGGAACCATCCCCATCGGTTCGCCCGAAGCCGTCCACCTCTTGACCGCACACGACAGAGTCCTCCTGGACGACGGCAAAATCGAATTGCGGGTGGAACGCACTCACCGCGAAGAGGCCGAATGCAAGGTCTTGCGGGGAGGAGAACTTCTTCCCGGCAAGGGGGTCAATCTTCCCGCGGTCCGCATGAGACTTCCGGCCCTAACCCAAAAGGACCTCGCCGACCTCGCCTTCGGCCTCAAGTCCGGAGTGGATTGGGTCGCGCTCTCTTTCGTCCGCGGCGCGGAAGACGTCAGGCTTCTCCGCGCGGAAATGGAGAAAGCGGGCCGCCGCATTCCCATCATCGCAAAAATCGAAAAGCCCCAGGCGATTGACCATCTCGACAAGATTATTTCCGCGGCCGACGGGATCATGGTCGCCAGGGGGGATTTGGGTGTGGAGATGCCCCTCGAGCAAGTTCCCTTGCTGCAAAAAGAGATCATCGAGAAATGCGCCCAGGCCGGGAAACCCGTCATAGTCGCCACCCAGATGCTGGAATCCATGCTCCACTCCGCTCGTCCCACCCGCGCCGAAGTGAGCGATATCGCCAACGCCATCCTCGACGGCGCCGACGCCCTCATGCTCAGCGGCGAGACCGCCATCGGAGAATTTCCTCTCCAGGCGCTGCAAGTAATGGATAGAGTCGCCAGAGAGGTGGAAAAGTCCCTCGACCATTCCCGCCTCCTGGCGGAAAGAAGCGCTCTCCCTTGCAGCACCATCACCGATGCCATCAGTCAGGCCTGCGGTCAGATCGCCGCCGGCCTGAAGGCCGCAGCCATCATAACTTCCACCTCCACAGGCCACACCGCGGCCATGGTCTCGCGCCTGCGCCCCGCCGTGCCTCTTCTCGCGATCACCCCGGACGAAAGGACCCTGCACAGGCTCACCCTTTGGTGGGGCGTCCAGCCTCTGTTGGTGCGGAAGACCAAGAGCAGTGATGAAATGACCAAGATCGCCTTGCAGGCGGCGCGGCAAAGCGGCTTCGTCCGCCCCGGCGACCGCGTCCTCATCACCGCCGGCGTCCCCGCCGGCGTGGCCGGCCATACCAACCTGATAAAAGTCGAAACGGTCAAGTAGTCTCTGGGTCGAGAGTCCAGAGCCTGGAGGTCATTTCAAGAAGGGCAGGGTTCGTAGTGGCGCCATTCATGGCGCGGCTAGGCTCCGACTCAGTTGGAGCCGCTGGCTAAGGAGGCTCGTGAATTATGGTTACACGGTACTGAATTCAGGTTGGGCGGCAGCAATGTCCCTCGGCGTTGCTCGGGACGGTGAGCGAAGTCGAACCGCCGCCCCTACAGGTAATCGCCTCGGTCAGAGGCTGTAGGGGCGGATTTGTCGCCACACTTCACAGGCGACCCGCCAAAGCAGTGTGGCGGGAATCCGCCCGAATGTTCGTAACTCTAATAGACGAGACTCATTAGGTCTTCGATGGATTAGTGTTCTGTCACTATACATATGAGACTGAATGGGGGTTGAGCGGGGCCTGTCAAAGCGGAGCATCCGCCCTACAGACATCCCTCTCATATTCGGAAAAGGAATCTAATCACGATAATGGCCGAGATTCAGTAGAAGAGTCACCTCCCCCTTCGCTGGGGGAGGTGACTTGAATGCAGGCTCCCTGGAAAGTGAGGTAATGGAATCTCACGGCGGATGCGGGGGGGCCAAGAGATAACTCACAGAAGAAGCCGCAACTCGAATTGAGGTTACAACCGCGAAGAGGATAAAATGGAAGCGAAAATCGGCAAGGCCACCATTACATTGATCAAAGGCGACATCTGTGACTGCACCACCGAGGCCATCGTCAACGCGGCCAACAATCATCTCTGGATGGGCGCGGGAGTGGCCGGGGCAATCAAGCGCCGGGGTGGGGGAGAGATTGAGAAAGAGGCCGTGGCAAAGGGTCCCATTCCAATCGGCGAAGCGGTTGTTACAGGTGGGGGAGGCCTTGCGGCGAAGTATGTCATTCACGCCGCGGCCATGGGCCAGGATTTGACGACAGACGCCCAGAAGGTGCGGCTCGCGACAAGGAACAGTCTTCTGCGCGCAGAAGAATTGAAACTGCGAAGCATCGCCTTTCCCGCGCTGGGCACGGGGGTCGGCGGATTTCCCAAAGAGGAGGCCGCGGCCGTGATGCTGGAGGAAGTAACAAGGCACCTGCGCGCCGGCGGCGAACTGAAAGAAGTGGTCTTTGCGCTCTTCGACGAGGCCTCCTTAAGGGCCTTTGAGCAAACCCTTGCTAAGCAAAAGACGGAAAAGACTTAGCAAGGATCTGTTCGGGCTTGAAGGAGGTAGGCTCTTCTTGGTAGAAGCGAGAGTTAAAGAAGTTTGAAATCCAGCAAGAGGAGAAAAGATGGAAGCCTATTGTGTGAAGTGCAAATCAAAGAAACAGATGGTAAATCCCACCCCTGTCACCATGAAGAACGGAAAGCAAGCCACACAGGGCACCTGCCCTGACTGCGGCACCAAGATGTTCAAGATCGGCAAATCCGCCTGAGACCGGCAGCGTCTCTATCAAGACTCGCCGCAGAGGCGCAAGGGATCTATTTCCTTCGCGCTCTTTGCGTCTTCGCGGTGAATGCTGGGATAAGTCTTTCAAAGGAAGCGGAGCCACATATGACCCAGGAAGGACGCTATTCCGAACTGCTGCAAATCCTGGAGGGGGCCATCCAGAGAGAGATAACGGCGGCGAGGCTTTACGAAGAAGGCGCGGCAAAGGCCAACAATGACAAGGCCAAGGCCCTGCTCGAACGGCTCGCGCAGGAAGAACGCCGCCACCGCGACCTCCTGCGGGCGCAGTATGAGGAACTCTCCGGCCACGCCCTCTACGAGGAGGGGGAGTAATTCCGCGGCCCTCACCTCGAAGATTCCCGCGGACAGATGCTTTGCGGGGGCGGACTGCTTTTCAATCCGCCCCCGCAGGCAAGTTCTGTCTTCCTTTGCTTTCCCGCTCGCGACTCTCCCTCCTCTAGGAATGCGGCTCAAAGGCTGCTGTCGCCGGCTGTCCGGAAGAGATCCCGCTTATGTCCACATCCCTCAAATGGGCCGCAGCCTGCTCCGGAGGAGTCACATTGATGTAGATTCCCGTCCCCATCTCAAAGCCCGCCGCCACCGTCAACCGGGGGAAGATCTCCAGATGCCAGTGATAGAGGGCATTCTGATCATCGTCACACGGAGAAGTGTGCAGAGTATAGTTATAGGGAGGATTTCCAAGACAATGGCGAATCCGCAGCAAGGTTTCTCGAAGAATCTGGGCGAACGCGCTCTGCTCCTGAGGAGAGATGTAAGGGAACGCAGGTGAATGGCGGTGCGGGATAATCCAGGTCTCGAAGGGGAACTTTGAGGCATACGGCTCGAAGGCGAGGAACTGCCCGTTATCGGCCACCACTCTCTCCCCGTCCTCCAACTCCTGCCGCAGGATATCGCAATAGACGCAGCGCTCCCGGTATTGGTCGTAGCGGCGCGCCCCTTCCATCTCTTCCGCCAAATCCCGGGGAATCATGGGAGTGGCGATCAGTTGAGAGTGAGGATGGGAGAGGGAGGCTCCCGCAACCCGCCCTTGATTGCGGAAGAAGAGGATGAATTTCATGCGCGGGTCTTTCTTCAAATCCAGATAACGCTGCCGATAGGCCCAAAGCACATCCTCAACCTGTTTCACTGAGACCGTGGCAAGGCAGGCGTCGTGCTGCGGGGTTTCGACAATCACTTCATGCGCCCCCACCCCGTTCATGCGGTCATACATGCCATAGCCCGTCTTCTTTATTTCCCCCTCGATGGCCAGCGCGGGAAACTTGTTCGGCAATACCCGCACCCACCAGCCGGACCCGTCTCTCTGGCTGGAAGGATCCCGAAAAGCCAGTATCTCAGGAGGGGTGAGGGCCTCATTTCCGGGGCAGAATGGGCAGCGTTCGCGGTTTGTTTTTTCATCTTCCACGGAGGCAATGAGGAAATCGCCGGGGCGTCGGGCTCGTTCAACTGCTATGATAACCCATTCTCGCGTAATGGGGTCCTTGCGAAGTTCAGGCATCCTTTACCTCCAACAATTGCGCCTCCACCGGGAAGCGCAACGTTATTATACCATGCCCTGCGCGGGAATATACAAGAGGAGCGCCAAACCGAGAAACGCATGTTTCCTAGGCGGGCGAAGTGTGCGCCGCCCCGGAAAAAAGCGCCCTTGGATAATTCACCGGTCCGAGGATTCACAAGCAATCGAATGGAGGTGGAACTCTAGAACCTATTTCAAGATTCCAAGGGGAACTCCCTGGGGGACGAGCCAGCGATCCCTAAGCCCTGCGGGCCGGGATGGCGGCCTCGAAGAGGCCTAGCCATTCGTCCCCCAGACCCTGCTTCGCGGGCTTCGTAGCCCTGCTTCGCAGGGCGAAGTAGCCCCCTCACCCGCTTTTTGTATTCTCTTTTCGCCCAGCGGGCGAAAAAGAAATAGCAAAAACCGGGAGGGGAGTCTGAGGGGGAAATGCTACTCTGCGTAGTAGCGGAGGCTACTACGCTACGAAGCACGAGCCGGTGGCTTCCCCCTCAGGAAGTTTCTCTGTTGGGTTTTGAAATGAACTCTAGGGCTTTGCCTTGACGCCGGATTTGCTCGCCTTATACTGCCGCGCTTGATAGACGAAGGCCTCGATGCGGGTATCCGCGCTCGCCTGCTCGGTGCCGTCATAGACCAGATTGAGGAAGGGGAAGCCGCCCTCTTCTTCTTTTATCCGCTTCAGCAAGGCGTGGGAGATCGTGCCCGGCATGCAGGTGAAAGGCATTGCCGCCACTACGCCGGCCAGCCCCTTGCGGATGAAATCTATCCCTTTCCCCACAGTGAGTATCGCCTCCCCTTCGAAGCTGTGATGCAGATAGGGGGCCGCCAGATCCAAGACCTCCAGTGTGCGCGGCTCGTGGGCGCTCGCCAGAAGTTCCTCAAAGGGTGAAACCAGGCCGTGCTCCTGGTGTTTCATCACCCGGTCTTTCGCCCAGTTCTTCAGCCACAAGCCCCAGTCTCCCGCCAGCGCGGCGCGCATCCCTCTGCGGAAATTGCGATAAAGGAACCACTCATACACCGGGGCCAGCCATACCTCACAGCCCAAATGCTCGATTTTCTCGATAATGTCCTGGTTCGAGAAGCGGTTGGCGCGCACGTAGATTTCACCTACTACGCCGATGATGGGCCGGCGCGGAGAGCGCCGCGCGGGGATCGCGCCAAAGGCGCGGCTCGCTTCCTCCATCACTCCCACCAGGCTTCGATCCTGGCGGATGGCATCACACGCCCGGCCCAGGTATTTTCTATAAACCTCCTCTGTCTGCCCGGGGTTGAGTTCATAGGGCCTGGTTTCTCGCAAGGCCTTGAAAAGCACGTCTGTCGCCACGATCCCCTGCCAGCCGCGGGTCAGGAACTTGCGCCCCAGAAGCCCCAGATCAGAATAGAATGAAGAGGCTTGATTCGGAGCCCAGATGGGGACATCGGGATAGCCGATTTCGTCCAGCACCATCCGCTGCAGGGTGTTGTATTGACCAAAGCGGCAGGGCCCCCCCGATCCGCCCATGAAGAAGGCGTATTTCTTGCGGTCGAAATCCGGCCTGTGCGTGAATTTGACCATGTCTCCCGTGGTCACGATAGCCGGGAAACACTCCTTGCCCGAAGTGTATTTGCGCCCCCAGAAAAGGGTCTCCTCATCCGGCTCGGGAAGCACTTCGGCCGGCATTCCGCTCGCCTCAAAGGCCGCCGCCAGGGCAAAGGCGTGATCCGACATGTAAGGAATCAGGACGATCCGCTTCTCGCCCTTGCTGAGAGTCACAATGCGATAAGGCTTTGCCGGTTCAATCTCACGGCCCTTGGCCCCTTCCAGGCTGTCCAGGAAGGCCTCCAACCGGGTGATTACTCCGGCATCCGCGCTGTGTTCATCAATCTCGATCTGGAGATAGGGCTTTTTGCCCATTCGCTGTCTGAAGAAGCGCGTCAGGAACGAGTCCGGCCCACAGCCGAAGTTGGTGATATAGAGCGCGTTCAGCCTGGGGTCGCCGGCGATGATTTCCGCCGCGGCGAGTATCTTCTGGCCATAGTGCCAGTACATGTTCGACCAGTCGCCCTCCAGGGGCACCGAATCGAGGGGCAGCAAATCCATGGGAATGGGCAGCACCCCCATCTCTCTCAATTTGCGCGGAATCTCAAGGTTCGCGCCGGCATCACAGCCGTTATAAGAGCGGGCCACAATCACCAGGGCTTTGCGACCCGGCGGCAAGTTGGCCAGCACCTCTTCTCCTCTGCGGCGCAGCGCCTCCTGAAAATCCTGCTGTGCTTTCAAGCCCGCCCTCACCGCTCGGCGAACCTTTTCCCGATCTGTCCCAAGTTGACGCCCAAGCCTTTCCATCACCTTGACCAGGTGCTTTTCCCCCCGCTCCAGGTGAATCGCCGGCTGCAGCAACTTCACTCCGTTTCCGGTCAGATTCACCGAGGACTTCACCGTGTAGGGGAAACTCTGCACATAAGGGCAGACGAAAGAATCGGTCAGGCTGTGGTCCCGCCGCGGCAGGTTTATCACACTGGGCAGGAAGAGATAGTCCAAATCTTTCGCCACCAGACCGAAAACATGGCCTATCCCCAACTTGATGGGAAAACAGGTCTCCACCACCGCGGCCTCGCAGCCGCGGTGGATGATCCGCTTGTTGGTGCGCTCAGAGAGGACTACTTCAAAACCCAGTTCGTCGAAGAACGCGCGCCAGAGCGGGAAGAGTTCGTGGAAGAGCAGCATCCGCGGCAGACCGACCCGGGGCCGCGACTTCCCCTTCTCCGAAGCCGGAGGGAAGGAGCCCAAGAGCAGCTTTTCCCGTTCTGCGAAGAGGTCGGGCAGGTCCGCAAAGGCCGGCTTCTTCTCCTCTTCCCAACGGCCGCAGCGGCTCCCGTAGTGGCGGGGCTGCTCGCCTTCGACCGTCACCTTGTTGATTTCACAGCGGTTGGGGCAATGGGGGCACTCAAAGGACTCGATGGTATAGGAGCGCGTGCTCAAATCAAATCCCTTGAAGCGCGAGCCCTGGCCGCGGTCGTTTTCCATGGCGATCAGGGCGCAGCCGATGGCCCCCGTGACTTCATGATCTTCAGGGACAATGATTTGCTTTCCCGTCACCCGGGCGAAGGCCTCGCCCACGGAGCGGTTGAAGGCCACTCCGCCCTGGAAGAAGATCCTGTCACCGACCCGCTTGCCGGCGACCACCCGGTTCAGATAGTTATAGACAATGGAATAGGCGAGGCCGGCAACCAGGTCTTCCGTGGGCACGCCCTGCTGCTGATGGCGCACCAGTTCCGTCTCCATGAAGACCGTGCATCTCTCTCCCAGGTTCGCCGGCGCCTTGGAAGTGAAGGCGAGATTTGCGAATTCTTCCTTGATGGAAATCCCCAGGCGCTCCGCCTGTTCCTCCAAAAAGGAGCCGGTGCCGGCAGCGCAGACTTTGTTCATCTCGAAGTCCACCACCCGGCCGCCCTCGAGGGAAACATATTTCGAGTCCTGGCCGCCGATTTCAAAAATGGTGTCAACTTCGGGGTCAATCTCCACCGCCGCAGTCGCCTGCGCGGTGATCTCGTTTTTCACAATGTCGGCGCCGATGAAATCTCCGGTCAGATAACGTCCGGAGCCGGTGGTGCAGGCCCCTCTTATCTCCACCAGGTCGGCGACTTCCTCGCCCACCTCGGCGAGGCCCCTCTTCACCGCCTCCAGCGGCCGGCCCGCAGTCATCAGGTAGCGCTTGGAGAGCACCCGCTTGTTCGCATCCAGGACCACGACATTTGTGGAAATAGAGCCCACATCCACGCCCAGATAGGCCGGAATCCGCTCCCCTCCATTGCGCCCTGAAATCGAGGCGACTTCGGCCTGCCGATAGACCACTCCGCTCGGCCCCGAAAGTATCGGCAGGCTCTTGTGCTCTTCTCTCCCTCGAGATTCAGCAAGGAATTGCTCCAGTTTCCCAAGGCCGGCAAAGGGCGGGTGAGAATCGCCTTCCATCGCCAGATAGGCGGCGCCGATGGCTCCCATGCAGGCGAAGTGCTCGGGGAGGATGAGTGTGCCCGTAGGAATCTCCAGCACCTCTTCAAAGGCATGAACAATTCCCTTATTGGCGGCGACGCCTCCCTGGAAGGAGATGGGCGGAGTGAGCGTTCGGGCCGACCCGACCGTGCTCTTGAAGTTCCGCGCCATGGCAAGACAGAGCCCGGCCACAATATCATGCACCTGGGTCGCCTTCTGTTGGAGATGAATCATGTCCGACTTGGCGAATACCGAGCAGCGGCCCGCCAGCCGGGGGGGATTCGCGGATTTCAGAGCGAGTTCCGCGAATTCCTCGATACTCAAGCCGAGCCGATGCGCCTGTTGATCCAGGAAAGAGCCGGTTCCGGCCGCGCAAATAGTATTCATGGAGAAATCGGAAACCACTATCTCATCGCTCTTCTCATCCCGATCCAGGAAGACGAGTTTGGAATCCTCTCCGCCGATTTCAATGATCGTCTTCACTTCCGGATAGAGCAGAGCCGTGGCGCGCGCCTGGGCCACCACTTCATTTACCTGGACCGCATCCAGCAGAGGAGCCGCCAGCGGGCCTCCGCATCCGGTTGTCGCCGCCAGCCCGATGCGCTCTTTGGGAACGCGGTTCAGCAATTCAACCAGGGCCTCTCTCAACACGGCCAGCGGCTGCCCGCGGTGACGCAGATAATGCGCCTCCACCACCCTCTTTTCATCCTCCACAAGGGCGATGTTGACACTCACCGAACCAATATCTATCCCCAGGCCCAAGAGGCCCTCATGCTTGTTCATCTTCCTCCTCAGAATCGCTCGACTTCTTCTCGAAAATTGCCAGGAACCGCTCCGTATATTCCTCCTGCATCGCCGCAAAATGCTGCTCAAAAGCGTATAGCCAGAGCAGCACCGCGGCCTTTTCCGCATCCGTCTCAAGCGTCTCCGCGAAGAACTCCGCCATTATCTCTTCATAAGAACGGGCGGATTCCTTGATCTCTATGGGAGTGCCCGGCGGATGGGCCGCCAGATGCAGCTCGCGATAGAGGCGGTCAAGGAACTCGCGCGCCCCCGCCGGAGAGATGCGCGTAAGATTCGGGCCGAATTCCGCGAAGACCAATTCCCGCAGCTTCGCTCGGGTAATTCTCATCTGTCGTCCAAAAGAGGAAGATTGTGCAGGGAGCGGCCCCGCCCCTCCCCAGGCCGGGCGCACTAGAATCCGGGCTCTATCAGGCCGTAGTTGCCGTCGCGACGCCGATAAAGGACATTCACCGCCTCGGTCTCCGAATTGACGAAGACATAGAAGTCATGCCCCAATAATTCCATCTCCGCGGCGGCCTCGTCCGGGGTCATCGGCTTCATCTCAAAGCGCTTGCTCCGGACGATTCGCCCCGCGGCCTCCTCTGCGCTTTCCGATTCGACCGCGACGGCCTCGATCTCGTGATGGCGGAAGCGATCGTTCATCTTATCCCGATATTTTTTTATCTGGCGCTCCAGTTTGTCAACCACCAGGTCTATCGCACTGCGCATGTCCCCGCCCCGCTCCTGGCTCCTCACCAAGAGACCATCCGCCACCAGGGTTATCTCCACAATATACCAGGCGCGCTCTTTCGCCTCGGTGATCTGCACCGATTCCATCCTGGGCAGCAGCCGCTCCAGTTTCTTCAGTTTCTTTGCCGCATATTCTCTTATCCCTTCGCTGATTTCACCACTTCTCGCGGTAACCGTGATTTGCATCTCTTCTCCTTATCTTGCGACGACCCAATGATAACACCAGAGACCCCTGCTTCAAGATGGGAACGAGCACATGCTTCCCGCCTATCTGCCATTCCTCTTCCGGCAGATAAATTCTCTTCTTGAACTGCGATTTCCTTCCCTCGGCTCTTTTGTCAGGCGCCCTCCCAGCCCAGGGCAGGGAAATCTTGCCGGAATGGCGAAAGAATAGGCTGATGGAGCCCACACGGGGTGTAGAAATCGGCGTGGATATCGTTCTGATAAGCCGCATGGCCCAGGCGCTGGCTCGCCGGCCGGCCTTGCGGGTGCGGCTCTTCACGCCAGAAGAGAGGCGCTATTGCGAAGCCCGGCATAACCCCGCCCAGCACTATGCGGCGCGCTTTGCCGCCAAAGAGGCGGTCGCCAAGGCACTGGGCAAGAGCCTCTCCTGGCAAGAGGTGGAAGTCGCCCGCTTCGACACCGGGGCGCCGCGGGCGATCCTTCGCGGCGAGGCGAAAGAGGCCGCGGCCGGCGGGGGAGTGAGAATCTCTCTCGCTCACAGCGGGGAATACGCGGTCGCCTGCGCCCTCTTTCAGCGCAACAGCCGCTCAAATGTGGAATCCTAGACTCAAATCCGAGATTTTAGATTTCAGATCCTAGACTCTCGACCCTAGACTCAAATGAAAGTTGTCACCGGCGAACAGATGAAAGAAATAGACCGCCGCGCCCAGGAGGCCGGGGTTTCCGTCTCGGAACTGATGGAAAATGCCGGCCGCGCGGTTTTTGAGGAGGCCAAGGCCATTCTGGGTTCCCCCGCGGGCCGCAGGGTCGTTATCATCTGTGGAAAGGGCAACAACGGCGGCGACGGCCTGGTGGCCGCAAGATACCTCAAGAACCGGGGGGCGCAGGTGGAAGTCCTCCTGGCCGCCGAAGCAAAGGAATTGCCGGGCGAGCCCAGGGCGAATTTCGAATCCGCTGTCAAGATTGACGTCTCCGTGCAGGAAAGGGCTGACGGCGAAAGAGTCTTGGCTTCCTGTCAAGAGGCCGATTTGGTGATTGACGCCCTTTTGGGCACAGGGGTGCGCGGCGCGGTTCAGGGAGTTGCCGCCGAAATAATCAAGGCCATCAACCGCGCCGGCCGCCCGACACTCGCGGTTGATATTCCTTCCGGCGTAAATGCAGATACCGGCGAGATTTGCGGAGCCGCGGTGCGCGCCGCCTCCACTGTGACCATGGGCCTGCCGAAATGGGGCTTGCTCAATTTCCCGGGGGCGGAATATGTGGGACGCCTGACCATCGCCGACATTGGTTTTCCTCCCCAGGCAATTGCCGGAATAACTCCTCTGGCGGAATCTCTTGATCATAAGGAGGCGGCTGCCCTACTCCCTCGCCGCTCTCGTGCCGCTCACAAAGGCGACTGCGGGCGAATCCTGGTCATCGCCGGCTCCGTGGGCTATACCGGCGCGGCCGCGCTCTCTTCCCTGGCTGCATTGCGTATCGGCGCAGGCCTGGTGACCTTGGCGATTCCCGCCAGCCTGAATGACGTGATGGAGGTGAAACTTACCGAAATAATCACCCGCCCCATGCCGGAAACCGCCGCGCGCTCGCTTTCTCAGGCCGCATTGGAGCCGATCCTCGAACTCGCCGCCAAGAACGATGTTGTGGCAATGGGCCCCGGCCTTTCTCTTCATCCGGAGACCGTGCGGCTGGTTCGGGAACTTGTCGGAAGACTCCCCCTCCCCATGGTATTGGATGCGGACGCGCTTACCGCGCTTTCCGAAGACCTGAGCCCACTGAAAGGCCCTCATGCTCCGGTTGTGCTGACCCCGCACCCGGGGGAGATGGCGAGGCTCTTGAATTCTTCCCCGGCAGAGGTGCAGAAGCAGCGCGTCTCAGCCTGCAGAGAGGTAGCACGCACCGCCAGGGGTGTGGTAGTCTTGAAAGGAGCGGCCACCCTCATCGCGGATGAGGAAGGACGCCTGCGGATAAATCGCACGGGGAATCCAGGCCTGGCAAGCGGCGGAACCGGAGATGTGTTGACCGGGATGATAGCGGGCCTTCTCGGCCAGGGATTATCACCCTTCGACGCCGCCGGCGTCGGGGTCTATCTTCACGGCCTCGCCGGAGACCTTGCCGCAGCCGAAAAAGGAGAAATGGGCCTCATCGCCTCCGATTTGTTGGAGAAGCTCCCCGCTGCCACCGAGCAGATCCTGGGCCGCGCCGGCCGAAAGATACAATCGTGACGCCTAACCCGCCTCCGCCAAGGCTTCCGCCTTCGTTGAAACTTCGGCGGACAAGATGGCGG
>Ga0299915_10001654_pt1 | contig 16466 bp, 13 predicted proteins | sample RVTome_13_FD_200263 | JGI IMG/M metagenome (GOLD analysis project Ga0299915, IMG submission 200263) | Soil microbial communities from uranium-contaminated site in the Upper Colorado River Basin, Wyoming, United States - RVT92D227 (version 2) ... | reverse complement strand
CCATGATTGTACTGGTGTTGTTCCAGAAATTCTCGGGTACAAGCCTGTTGATGCCGATGTCGCCGATAATGGCAAACTTTTTGTTTTCAATGCCCAGGAAGATCAGCACACCGTTCCGTAGTCTGGTCCTGTGCATGTTTAACCTCGCGAATACCGTAGCAGCGCGGTCGAGTATATCTCCGGAATAGGAAGTCTCGAGATGAACCCTTATTTCAGCCGAGGTATGCAGTTCCGACCCGGCAATGGCCTGCTCAACCAGGTGCCTTTCCTCGGGAGACAGAAAATCAGAAGCCTTCATCGGGTAAAAAGTTAGAACTGAACAACAGGGGCTTCTTCAGCACCGGCTTCAGCCTCGAAATAGGGTCGTTTATCAAAACCGAACATTCTGGCCAGCAGTACAATTGGGAATTTTTGGGTAGCCGTATTATAGATTGTAGCTGTTTCGTTGAATTTTCTCCGTTCAACAGTTATCCGGTTTTCAGTACCCTCAAGCTGTTTTTGAAGATCCATGAAGTTCTGATTAGCCTTCAGATCGGGATAGTTCTCGACAACAGCAAGTAACCGTGATAAGGCTGAACTGACCTCTCCCTGAGCGGCCTGAAATCGCCTCAGATCTTCCTCAGTCATGTTGGCAGCATCAATGGTGACCTGAGTGGCTTTGGATCTGGCTTCAACAACCCGGGTGAAGGTTTCCTGCTCATGTGCTGCATAGCCCTTAACTGTATTCACCAGGTTAGGGATCAGATCAGCACGTCGCTGATACACGTTTTCAACATTCGACCAGTCGCGGTTCACCTGTTCACGCAAGGTCACAAGCTTATTGTATTCGCCACAGCCCCTGAGAACCAAAATTACTGCTAATGCCACAATAACAATGAGTATGATTCTGTTAGTTTTCATAATCGGGTTTTTATTAAATTAATTTTCGAACTTAATCCGGTTCAATTTCGTAACAGAGATATTAATTATGCATCGAAAATAATACTTTGGTGTGAATCTGGCATGATTTTAGGGGAATTATTAGTGATAAAGAATCCGAAATGAATACAACCATGAAATCCATAAAAATCACAGGATTGAAGCTGACTGTTCTGGCCATCATCCTGACGGTAACCACCTGTGATGTTGCCGATGATTTGTTAGGAAATGCAACGGTTGCGAAACTTGAGGGGGAATGGAATTGCGAAGAGGAAAGTGAGTATTTCAAGAATACTGGAACTTCCACCTATAGAGTTTATGTCTCACCGGATCCGGACAATGAAAACGGAGTACTTATCGATGGTTTTTACAATCTGGGCGATGTTGGAGCAAAAGCCAATGTATCCGGATATTCAATTACCCTGGTTTCACAGACTCTTGAAGGGGGCTTTATTGTTGTAACCGGTTCAGGTTCAATCTTATCCAACTATAAAGAGATCACCTGGAACTATAATATCAACATAGGGGGTGATGCGATCGACCATGTTACAGCCGTTTATACCAAAGTGGACTGATCAGGATCCAGGTTAATTTCATTCTCCAAACCGGTTGACGGTTTCATAAACCCTGTCCCTTATTTCTTCAGGTGTTGGATTCAGTTCCATTGCTGTGAAATTTCCTTTCTCAATATCGATCCTTTCAAATACCATGAGGTAAAGATTGAAGATGATCTGCAGGCTCAACCTGTATCTTGGTTCAAGTAAAGGAGATACCTTTTCAATAACCTGAAATGTGGCTTTGCGATATTTGTCAGCCAGGTGACAATATTCCTTAATCATATTACGGAAGCCCGATGAAATTGATCCTCCCTGGGCAATCATCCTCAGGCTTGTTGCGCTTAGTCCGTTTCTGGCCATGACATCATCGGCGAAGTAATTCAGGTTGTTCAACTGATCTTTCTGAAAATCCCTGATAATATGCACCAGGTAGCTGAAAATGGCACAGGGTGTGGCAGTTGCTTTAACATCAAAGCTGGGTGGGTGATATTCATTACCATTTTTAATGAGCCCGTTCAGGTGGACAAAGATGGAGGCGGGTGCAACTGAGGCACCCTGGGAATACTCAAGAAAATCATTTACGGTGCGGTATCCCGTGTGGTCAATATCATATATCATGGCACGGGCAAAGGCCTCTAATGGCCAAAGCGGTATATGAAATTTTCTGATGGTTTCCAGCAATTCGTTTTTTTCAATATGGTTTTTTCCGGTCTCACTAGCGAGGGCAATCCAATTATTCACCTGGTCGAGAAACTGTGTTTTTTCAGCTTCAGCAATATGCGTATGAACCGATTTATGGCAATCGATCAAATCATCAATGGCCCGCATATACCTGTAACAGATTTTTGCCGCCATGTAACGATCCTCGTCCCAAAAGGCTGCAGCAATAAGAATATTGGGATGCTCTATGATCCTGCTGAAATCAATTTTGTTGAAAAGGTTCAAATACAGCTCATTCATGTTGATGGTCTTTGAAAATTCGTTCAGAAGTGAGCTTTGCGGAGAGCAAAACAAGGGGAATTCCATTGCCCGGGTGAGTGCTTCCCCCGGTAAAGTATAAATTTTGGTATTGTCTGTGTTTGTTATGGGGTCTGAAATATCCCATCTGAAAGATATTGTGCCCCAGACTTCCAAAGGTGGCCCCGCGGGACAGGTTGAAAAGACTTTTCCATGTTTGGGGGAGGTAACATATTTCGAATTTAATATGTTCTTCTATATCAGTAAGTCCATGCTTTTTCAACCGGTTAATTACGGCGATACGTGCTTTGTTTTTCAAATCGTTCCAGTCATAGTTATGTTTTCCGTCAAGATGTCCGGCAGGTATGATGACCGACAGGGTATCCTGTCCCTGAGGTGCCGCCGTTGGATCAGACCTGACAGGTGCATGAACATAGAAGCTGGGATTTTCAGAAAGTGACTGATCATGAAAGATCTTTTTCAGGTTAGACCGGTAATCTTCCGAAAGAAAAACACTGTGATGGCCGATTTCCGGGTAGCTTTTATCCAGTCCCCAGTGCAGCACCAAAGCAGAACAGGTGTATTTCAGTTTATCAATCCGTTTTGATATCTTTTTGTCGGGTAATAACTCCCTGTAGACGTAAGGGAGATCGGCGTTGGCAACAACAATTGATGTCCTGATCAAGCTGCCGTTTTGTAAAACTATGCCAACGGCTTTGTACTTTTCGGTTTTTATCGCGGCCACCGGTTCATTGTAAATAAAACGTACTCCCAGGTTCTCGGCCACAGAAACCAGTTTCCGTGTTATGCTGTACATACCGCCAACCGGGAAAAGGGAACCTTCAGCAAGTTCTGCAGCAGGTATCATGGCAAACAAAGCAGGAGCCCTGAAAGGATCCTGGCCCAGGTATATATTCTGAAAAGTAAATGCAGTCTGGAGATGCTTATGTTTAAAAAAGCGTTTGACAAAAGGAATATGCCGGATATAGGTTTTAAGCTTCAATAAAAGCCATGCATTTTTCAATGTCGCAAATTCAAAAAGATGAAAGAAGTTACGTCCGATAAGTTTATGCAAGGCCAGCTGAAAAAGCCGGTAACCTTCTTTCTGCAAATCCTGTGATTTTCTGTAGCTGCCTTTTTCAATATTTTCAAGCTCCTCTCTGAGTATGTCCTGATCTGAAGAGAAGGCAACCTTCGTTCCATCCTCAAAATAAATTTTGTAAAGGGTTGTGAGGGGAACCGACTCGATAATTTCATCGGGTGTGAAACCTATTGATTGAAAAACCTGCCGGTATATTTCGGGCATCAGGTAAATGGTTGCACCAAGATCAAACCTGTGTCCGTCGCGGATAATCTGTCCGCAGCGGCCGCCGGGTGTGGTGTTTTTCTCATAAACAGTGACTTTGTAACCATTTTTCGCCAGGTAAATGGCGGTTGCGATACCGCCAATTCCTGCTCCGATTATGATCACTGAACTGTCATTGTCCATAATGAGCTACAAAAGGTATTGTGGTTTTGGGGTCGAAAGTAGAGAAATTATTGATATATCATACCGATCAAACCGATATTTTAAGGGTCATTTGCAAACCGTCTCTTTTTTTCGTAAATTGTACAAGCTTTTCATCCAATAATACGAAAGTGACATGAATGCGACAGACCCTGTCTCCGATGCCATTTCCAATGATCAAAAGATCAAAAGGATTCTTGTCCCCGTTGATTATTCCGAATGTTCAAGGTTTGCCTGTAGGTTTGCCATTAAGATTGCCTGTAAACTTGGGGCTGAAATCCGGCTTTTTCATACTTACTACTCTCCGGCATTTGACCTTATTGAACTGGCAGGCGCGGTACAAACACAATCACAGCTCAGGGAAGAGGTAACCACCAACCTTGAAGAAAGTGAAAAGGACACCATTGAAAGTTTTATTCAGGGACTGAAGGATTATGTGAAGGACTGCGGTATGCCGGCAGTCAAACTCACCTATGAGATTACTCCGGGTGTGCCGGAAGATGAGATAATCCGGTTCAGCGCAAGTTATTTGCCGGATCTTGTAATCATGGGAACCAGAGGAAAAGGGACCGGTGTTGGTGCCATTATGGGAAGCGTAACAGCTTCGGTTATTAACCATATTTCCTTTCCTATTCTGGCAATACCTGAGAAATATACCTTTATCGGAGAGAAGAATGTAAAAAATATATTGTATGTAACCGACTTTGATGAGTCAGATTTCCTGACCCTGAAGAGCCTGATGAATCTTACCGATCAGCTTGAGCTGGATATCCATTGTGTACATATCGGCAGTAATCCGAAATCGTGGGATAAAGTTAGAATGGAAGGGCTTATGGAATACTTCAGGAAGTCATATGGTAAAACACAGGTGACCTACAGCTTTATTAATCAGAAAAACCTCCTGAATGATCTGGACCAGCTTATCCGGGATAAAAACATCAACATCCTGTCGCTTACCGCACATCGCCAAAGTATTGTCGAAAAGCTTTTCAAACCCAATATCACTAAAAAGCTGTTTTATCACACGAGTATTCCGTTGATGGTATTTCATTAATAGGGTTTGTAAACAACTGCCCTGTTTGATTTACCATCGATTTCAATCTTCAGTGGTTTTTCAAAGGTGATGTGTCTCAGGAACTGAGATTCATATTTAGCCGGCTGCGCATTTAAGAAATCAACATCATATATTCCGTCATGCAAATAGGGATTTACCGTTAGATAACCTACCCCAAATGTGGTAAGGTTATGGAAAAAGTGGGTACCCTGACTTGGATCCACGCGGAAATGCTCGAGACCTGACTCAACAATAATCCTGGCTGCAGAAATGTTTGCCCATTTAATTGGGATCCCCAGCCAGGGATCACTGGAGCCCCATCTACCCGGGCCAACGAGCATGTAAGGATGCTGGTCCCTCACAAACTGGTCGTTTATCTTTTCCAGTTCCTGAGCAATCTTTACGCTGTCGGCAGGTTTGAAATCATCCGGCCTTACATACACCAGATTGGAGATATTGGTATAAACGCCATTACCCAGTGCTTTTTCGGAATAGATAATTACATCATCACCATGTACTTCTTCGATCCGGAAGTTGATGCTTTGTTCATTGACTACAATCGGACGTATTTGCAGCAGGCTGAAATTCCTGAGTGCCTTACCCGTGCTGTCGGTATCAACAGCAAATTCAATTTCCACCGGATTATTCATTGCCTGTTGCCCCAGTTGCAACAGCCTGTCCAGGATCCCGGCCAATGGAAAACTCCCGTGAGTGAGTACGTTTGAAAAGGTGATGATTTTCTTACCCGGATAATCAGCTCCATCACGGATCATGTTATTCTCATGGTCGTACACCGATGCTGCCAGGTCAAGGGTACCGTCGGATGCTGCATCCGTAATATTTAACTTAAGCAGATTGACCTTGTCATCGGGTGACGGGATAAATTTATCAGGATTCATATCCAGGGCATAAAAATACTTCTGGGTAGATTTCACAGCCAGGTCGGGATTGGATAACTGAATGATCTTTTGCGGGTATCTGGGTGAAAACCGGAGCCCTGTACCTCCTTCAGCAATCATCTTTCCCAAACCAAAGGCAATGGTAGCAATGCCGTCGTTTGTTTTTTCGGGACTTATCGGATAAAAGTTGATTGAACGTGCCACGCCCGAAATGACCGGGTAAAACCGGTCGCCATGTTGCTTTCCGCAAACTTCCTGAATAATTATTCCCATTTTTTCCTCGTCGATCAGGTTTGATGTGGCTAAGGCGTAAGCTTTGCTGGTTTTAAAAAAAACAGAGGCATAAACGCATTTGATGGCAGTTTCAAGCATGCGGATAGCCAATGCTTTAACGGGCACAACCGGTATCATGTATGTATTATAAATACCTGCGAAAGGCTGGTAAAACGAATCCTCCAGTTTACTTGACGAACGCACGGCGATTGGATTGCAAGCCTGCAAAATGATGGTCCCAAGGTCCTGATAAATATGCTCAGGCAGACGGGCGCTTACAAAGGCTTTTAAAATTGCCTCATCAGAAAGGCCTGAAATGGCCCGGTGGTAAAGATCATTTTCAAGCATGAATTCTTCAAAAACCTCGGTACTGAGTACAACCGTATGTGGTATGGAAATCACTGCACCTTTGAATTTATCGAAGAACTTGTTTGTATTTAAAAAGCTGTTAAAAAAAGCAAGTCCACGTGCTTTTCCACCAATAGAACCCTCACCGATCCTTGAAAAACCAACATATTCATCATACAGGTGCCTGTCAAATTCAGCAATCACACCTTTGGCCTTACTGGTACGAAAACTTGAGATGGCTTTGTAAATGTATTTTCTGACATCTTCCAGTGATTTGAAGTCCTCGAGTTTCGCAGGCTTGAAGATCTGCGCAATAGGAAAGAGGGCCCGGGCATTGAGCCATTTGGAGATATCATCGCGCCGGGTATGATAAATGAGAATATCATCCGGTATGGTCATGATCAACTGTTGCAAATCACGCAGGTTTGCCGCAACACAGTACTCTTCAAGTGTATCCGGTTGCCGGAATACAAATTCCCCAAAACCAAAATTTCTGATGATATAATCTTTCAGGTCGATGGATAAATTCTTGGAATACTTATACAGGAAGCCTGAGCCATATTCAATGGCATATTGCTCATTGGATAAATCAGACGACTGAAGAAGAAAGGGAATATTCTGGTCCTCTGATTTCACCATCTGGCAGAATTCTATTCCTGCCAGGTACTTTGTATCCTTTCGGTCTGAGGTCCTTTTAAAACTTACATCGGAAATAATACCCATGATGTTATGGTTGAATTTCCGATAGATTTCAAGTGCGTCGGTGTAATTCCGGGCAAGCAGTATTTTGGGCCGGCCTCTGCGTCGGAGCATTTTCTGATGCTCATTCAGGGCTTCCTTCATGAATTCCATCGATTGCTCAAATATCACTTTGTACAGAACAGGTAGAAATGCCGAGATATACCTGACGGAGTCTTCGATGAGCAAGATGGCCTGAACGCCGACTTCCTGGATATCGAAGTCTGCGTTCATTCTGTCTTCGATCAGCTTGATAATGGCCAGCAAAAGATCACTGTTGCCCAGCCAGCAGAAAACATAATCAATCGCACTGAGGTCTTCGTTTTCGAGTTTAAGTGATACTTCCCTGGAGAAGTGTGTTAGAACGACAATGGGGATTTTTGGGTGTTTCTCTTTCAGCTGCCGGGCAAGTGCAAATGTGTCAACGTCCCCGATGCTGAGCATTTCAATAATCAGATCAATACGGTCGTTCTCAAGGATGGTCATGACCTTTCTGGCCGAATCCGCATGAATAAATACCGGAGGATACCTGAGATTCAGTGAAACATATTCATTAAAGATCTGTTCGTCAATGCGGCCATCCTCTTCCAGCATAAAGAAATCATAGCTGCTGCAAATGACCAAAACCTTACGAATTCGGTTTTGCATCAGTAAATTGAAGGATGTGTCTGAGAAATAGTAGGTCTCTATGTGACTTTCTTCTACTTTCTTGGCCATGAATTCCTGAAGTTTTAATTCATGAAATTTAGCCAATTATCTTCAATACTGCAATGCAGAATAGCAGGCTGTTAAATTATCAGCGGCTTCGACTCCGCTCAGCCTGACTATCATGTTATCCTGAGCGGTAGTGAAGTATCTGCATTAATAATGATGCTTCTCTTCGGTCAGCATGACAGGCATGTCAGGCTGAGCGGAGTCGAAGCCGGAATTATTAAATTGAAAACGTGTTACCGCTTGTCAGGAGGTCATCCACCGTTTTGACTTTTGATTTTGATCTGACCGTATCCATTTGTTTAGCCAGCAGGTCTTCATAAACACTGGATTCACAGGCACGGATTACTCCCATTGCAACGGGATAATGGGGCAGGCTCATTCTCACCAGCATATAATCCCTGGTATCATCATGATCGGTAACCTTATGTATCAGTATATGCTCACGGCGGACGCCATTTTCACCAACCTTTACCACTTTAAACCGGGTTCCTTCCTGGATCAGGCCGAACTCCTTGTTATTGCCAAACAACATGGGTTGTCCGTGCTTCAGATATATCTGATTTTCATCTCTCAGCTCCCTGCTGGTGATCTCGGCATGAATATCATCGTTGAAAATAACGCAGTTCTGTAATACTTCTATCAACGCAGTACCTTTATGCTGAGCGGCTTGAATAAATACCTCCTTCATCATTTCAAGATCATTGTCCACCACCCTGGCAAAGAAATTTCCCTGCGCACCCATAGCCAGTTCGCCAGGCAGGAACGGATCTTCAATAGTTCCGTCGGGAGATGACTTGGTAATACTTCCCTTTGGTGTGGTGGGTGAATATTGCCCTTTGGTTAAACCGTATATTTTGTTGTTGAACAGGAGGATTTTGATATCAATATTTCTTCGCAGCAGGTGGATGAAATGGTTACCTCCGATGGCCATTGAATCACCATCGCCGGTAACCAGCCATACACTGAGATCGGGATTGGCCAGTTTTATACCCGATGCTATTGCAGGACCACGTCCGTGAAGTCCGTGGAAACCATACGTATTGATGTAGTAAGGAAATCTTGATGAACATCCAATTCCGGAAACGAAAACGATTTTTTCCTTACTTATACCGGTTTCGGGTAACGCGCGCTGGATAGCTGCAAGCACTGCATGGCCTCCGCAACCGGGACACCAGCGTGCCTGTTGATCCATTTTAAAATCCTGTATGGTGGTAGTACAATTGTTTTCCATGGGCACTATTTTTCCAGATCATGCAATACTTCATTAAACCGCTGCTTTAATTCAGAGATCAGAAAGGGTAATCCCTGAATTTTGTTAAACTGCAGATAGTTAAAACCTGGCAGCTGACTCCTGAGGTAAGATGCAAACTGTCCCAAATTCAGTTCACATACTATAATTTTCCTGAATTTTTTAAAAATATCAGCCACGTTGGTGGGCAAGGGATGAATATAATTAAATTGTGCCAGGCTGATGTTTTTTCCTTCCTCCTGCAGTTCCAGAACGGCTGTATACAATGCTCCGTAAGTTCCGCCCCAGCCAACTACTAGTAAATCACCCTGTTCCTGACCCATAACCTTCTGAAGCGGAATCACATTCGCAACCCGTGAGACTTTTTCGTTCCGTAACAAGGTCATCTTTTCATGGTTAAATGGATCATAGGAAATTTCACCTGTAATATCGGCTTTTTCGAGTCCCCCTATATGATGCCTCAAACCCGGCTGGCCGGGAATAGCCCATGCCCGGGCAAGCGTTGCCGGATTGCGTTTATATGGCTGGTAAGCGGGATCGTTATCATTAACCAGGGGGGGGTTGATTTCAGGCAGGTCCTTAACGGCCGGGATTTTCCAGAGTTCCGAGCCGTTAGCCAGATAACCGTCGGAAAGCAATATAACCGGGGTCATATGTTCAATGGCGATCTTAGAGGCTACGAAGGCATAATCGAAACAATTGGCAGGCGTTGAGGAGGCCAGTACCACAACCTGACATTCGCCATGCCGCCCGTAAAGAGCCTGGAACAGGTCGGACTGTTCGGTTTTTGTTGGCAAACCCGTTGAAGGTCCGCCACGCTGAACATCCACTACTACCAACGGCAATTCGGTAATAACGGCCAGGCCGAGTCCTTCACTTTTAAGTGACAAACCCGGGCCGGAAGTGGATGATACGCCCAAGCAACCGGCAAATGAAGCACCTATGGCCGAACAGACACCTGCGATTTCATCTTCGGCCTGAAAGGCTATTGCACCCAGGTTCTTCATCTTGGTGAGTTCCTGCAGTATTTCTGAAGCAGGGGTGATGGGATAGGAACCCAGAAATAGTTTAACCCCGGCTTTTTCAGCAGCTGCGAGCAGACCCCAGGCAATGGCGATATTCCCCGTAATATTCCGGTAAAGTCCGGGTCCTTTATCGGCTGGATTAACCTGGTAAGTAACCTCAATGGCTTCAACGGTTTCCGCATAATTGTAACCGGCACGCAAGACTTCCAGATTGGCATCGATCAATTCGGGCTTGGATCTGAACCGGTCCCGAAGAAATGATTCGCCGATTTTCAGGTCACGGTTAAATAACCAGAACAGGATGCCGGCTACGAACTGGTTCTTGGTTCTTTCGGCAATGCGGTTATCAAGGCCGAACTGTTTTACCACATCCCGGGTCATTTCAGTTATCGGTGCTTTCACAACATTAAAGCCTTCCAGAGAACCATCTTCAAGAGGATCTTCGATATAGTCGGCTTTTTTGTAGTGCCGTGAATCAAAATTGTCGATGTCGACAATGATGGTGGCGCCCGGTTTAATCCATTTCATATTGGCTTTCAGGGCCGCAGGATTCATAGCAACCAGCACGTCAGCCAAATCCCCGGGAGTTTGCACTTCCTTATGACCGATATGTACCTGAAATCCGGAAACCCCGGCCACGGTTCCCTGCGGAGCCCTTATTTCAGCCGGATAGTCGGGAAAAGTGGCAAGATCATTCCCAATGAAGGCAGAAGTATCGGAGAATTGTGCTCCTGTTAACTGAATACCATCTCCGGAATCTCCGGCGAATTTCACGACAACCTCGTCCCGTTCAATAATTTTTACTCTTTTTTTCATTATCGGTCTGCCTGATTTGAACTAGCAATTTTAGCTATTTCTTGTCAAACATGTTATGACGAATATTTGGAAATTGGTTTATTCTGATATAAATCACGTGACAGAATAACATTTATCGGGGTATTAGGTTCAGTTGCTGACCTTCAACCCTCATAACTTTTTCTAACTTTGTAGCCAATATAAATTTTCGATTATGGGTCTGATAAAGACAGTCCGGGGTATTACCCCGAAACTTGGCATTGACTGTTATGTTGCAGAAACAGCAGTAATCATCGGTGATGTGATAGCCGGTGACCTGTGTAGTTTCTGGTTTAATGTGGTGGTGCGGGGTGAGGTTACTTCCACAGGTTTATTTTTTCCAGACTGATAATTTCCTCAAAAAATAATTTGGCAATGACCTGGAAATTATCTGTATAATCGGATACGAGGAAACGGTGAGTGAGAGGCTGATTTTGATTCGGATTTAAAAGATGGTTGGAAATAAGTAAATTATGGAGGTGAGCGGCCACTATCCTGGATGAATCGATTACATCAATTTCGAAGTTGAAAAACTTGCTGATTTGGTTCTTGATGATCGGGTAGTGGGTGCAACCCAGGATTAGTGCCTCGATTTGGGACAGTTCAGGTTTCGAAAGATAGGAACGGATGATGGCATTGCTGATGTCATCAAAAATAAAGCCTTCCTCAATCATTGGCACCAGCATCGGAGTTGCCATCGAGGCAACTGAAATATGAGGGTTCCGGGAAATGATCTTGCCCACATAAGTGCCGCTGTTGATGGTCCCTTTTGTGCCGATTACACCTATACGCTTGTATCTGGTACCGGAGGTTACATGATCCACCACCGGATTAATAACATCCACCACAAGGGCCTTATCACCGGCCTCAGACAGGATTGTCTCATAGGCATTGGCCGATGCAGTGTTACAGGCAACCACAATAACCTTACAGTGTTGTTCGAGCAAATACCGTGTAATGCGGGCCGAATAACCCATAACGGTCTCTTTCGATTTGTCGCCATAAGGCAGATGAGCCGTATCACCGAAATAAATGAGCCTTTCGTTTGGCAGAACCTGGCGGATAGCATTTGCTACGGTGAGTCCTCCCACGCCTGAATCAAATACACCGATGGGTTGAGTTGCGTTTTCGTTCATCTGGCAGGTTTTATCCGTAGCCAGGTCTTATTGTATGGTTAAAGTTTTTCTTACTTTATTCCCAGTTTGGCTTTCACCAGGGGTAAAATATCTTGCGAATCGGGCGATGTATAGGCAACGGCACCACCTGAGGTATCAAAAATATAGGTAAATCCATTTTCGGCAGCCACATCGTTAACAGCTTTGATAGCCTTGTCTTGTATGGGTTTGAACAATTCTGTCCGTTTTTCAGCTAACGACTGCTCAGCCTGTTGCTGAAATGTCTGACTTCTTTCCTGGATCGTCCGTAATTCCTCTTCTTTGGTTCTGAGGATCAGATCACTGGTAGTATTATCGTTATTCAACTTCATGTAATCTTCATACTTTTTATTGAATTCAACCTGAAGATCTTCCAGGGTTTTCTGCATGGCAGAGGCCTCCCGTTCAAGTTGTTTGGTGGCAGTGTCACTCTCGGGCATGGCTGCAAACACCAGACGGCTATCGATATGCCCTAGTTTAATGGTACTCTGTGCAAATAAACTGACCGGAATCAACAACAAAACCATCAATACCGGTACTCCAAATACTTTTTTCATTTTTTAACGATTTTAAAGAAAACAAATGTAAACAATTAATTTTTATATCCTAATTTTTGAAGTACTTCATCACTTACATCATAACGAGGGTTTGTATATATCATCGACGGTCCGCTTGATGTATCAAATATCACGGCATAGCCGTTCTCAGTTGCAAGGTCCTTAATGGCCTTGTAGATATCATCCTGGATGGGCTGGATCAGCTCCTGGCGTTTCTTATACAAGGCTCCTTCCTGACCAAAATAAGTTTTCTGGAGCTCCTTTACTTCTTTTTCTTTGTTAACAATCACTTCCTCGCGCTGACGCCTCATTTCCTCCGACAATAAAACTCTTTCAGCCTGATAATCCTTATACATTTTTTCAATCTCTGCATATTTTCCTTCTATTTCCTTCTGCCAGTCAGCAGAGATCTTGTCTAACTGTTCCTGTGCGGCCTTATAATTGGGTATATTGTTCAGGATATATTCGGTATCCACAAAAGCGTATTTTTGTGCTGTGGCAAACCCTAGCGGGAGCATAAATGCTATGAGTAACAGAAATATTTTTTTCATAATACTTGTTTTAAGTTTTGAACCATCATATAACCTAAATGGTGATATCAAATTCAATACCAAAGTTATCCGCTTTCGTTAAAATTGCTGACCCATCACAAAATGGAACTCGCCGCCGTTAAATCCTCTTTTAATATCACCTGGCTCCATATTGTTATTTGGCAGGTCAAATCCGAAACCATAGTCAATTCCCAGCATACCAAACATGGGCAGGAAGGCACGTACGCCAATTCCGGCTGCCCGTTTGATACCAAACGGATTAAAATCCTCGAACCGCGACCAGGCATTTCCTCCCTCAAGGAATACAAGTCCGAACAGCGTGGCAGATGGATTCAGTGAAAAAGGATATCTCAATTCCAGTGTATATTTAACATACACATTGCCATCATCGATGAAGACATTTCTTCCATTGCGCCGAACAACCGATTGAGGCGTAAGGGTTCCTTCGGCATATCCACGGAGTGCTACAATATCTGTTCCATACAGGTTATAGCCCATCATTCCGCTTCCTCCCACACTAAATTTTTCAAAAGGAGAGGCTCCGATGTCTGAATTATAAAATCCCAGGTACCCGAACTCCGACTTGGCTGCGAGGACCAGATTACCGATAAGACTGGTATACCAGGCACTGTTGAAGGTCCATTTGTGGTATTCAATAAACCTGAATTTCTTGGAGTTTTCCCGACTTTCAATTTCCGTATCTGTATATTGAATCAGTTCCGTTTCTGTTAAGACCGGATTTTCCTTGGCTATGTCTTCGCGGATGGCCAGCTTTTCAGCAGCGGAGATCTCCCAGAAATTGGATGGTTTAAATGAAGAATAGGGAGGAGTTAGTTTCAATCCCAGGCTGAACACAGAACCTCTTCTAGGATAAATCATCTGGTCCTGTGAACTGCGTGAAAGAGATACATTGAAATTAATTACCTGTGAATAACCATCGTTGATCACGAAACTGGTTCCGTAATTCTTCAGATGATACCGCTGATACTCCAGTTCGTTATAAAGCACAAAATAATCATCGGGCCAGGTAAGCCTTCTCCCGAGGCCAACAGAAGCTCCGAGAACTTTGAAATAGCTGCTGGTAGTCGCTTCGCCAAATCTCCGGTAAGGTTTGGTAATGGTATAATAAAGGGAAGTTGAGAAACTGTTTGGCTTTTTACCTCCAAACCAGGGTTCAATAAATGAAATGTTATAAGCCTGGTAATATCTTCCGTTTGATTGTGCACGCAATGACAGGGTTTGTCCGTCGCCTGTCGGGATAGGCCTCCACGACTTCAGGTCGAAGATCTTTCTGGCCGAAAAATTTGCAAAACGCAAGCCAATGGTCCCAACAAAACCATATCCTCCCCAGCCACCTGAAACTTCAAGCTGATCGTTCGAGCGTTCCTCAACGGAATATTCAATGTCAACGGTGCCGTCGGCTATATTCGGCAAGGGATTGGGTGTGATGTTTTCCGGATTGAAATGTCCCATGGCAGCCAGTTCCCTGACAGACCGGATAATATCAGTTTTACTGAATAATTCACCGGGGATAGTTCTGATTTCACGCCGGATAACATGTTCATTGGTTTTGGTGTTGCCTTTGATTATAATCCGATTGATTGTGGCGGGATCACCTTCAATTATCCTCATTTCCAAATCAATGGAGTCTCCTTCAATATTTGCTTCCAGCGGATCTATGGAAAAAAACAAATAACCTTCATCCATATATAGTGAAGTGATTGCGTCATCCTCGGAGAAAAGTCGCTTTTCAATGAGCGACTGGTTATATATTTCTCCTTTTTTCATCCCCAGGACTCTTGCAAGAGCCAGGGAAGTATGCTTGGTGTTTCCCACCCAGGCAATATTTCTGATATAATACTTAATACCTTCGTCAAGGGTAAGCGCAAGACCAATCCTTTTTCTGTTCAGGTCAACCAGTTTTTCTTCCAGGATTCTTGCATCACGATAACCATTCTTATTATAAAACTCAAGTAGCTTCTTCTTGTCTTCTTTATACTGCTCATCAATGTATTTCGAAGGTTTAAAGAAATTAATACTCTTTTGTTTTGTCTTTTTCAGGGTTCTCCTCAAACGCAAATCAGAAAAATCCTGATTACCAATAAAGTCAATGTCAGAAATCTTTATCCTCTTTCCTTTATCCACATTGACGTCAAGCGAAACCCTGTTTCCGGATGTAGTATCAGCTTTTTGCACAATATCTACCTTACATCTGAAAAAGCCCTTATCGATGAAATGCTTTTTAATGATGGTAACTGTGTTGTTAAGGACATTTTCAGTGACCTGATTTCCCGGTTTGAGTTTGATCTTCTCTTCTATATCCTTGGTTTCGTTCTTATTGAGTCCGTGCAATTTAAGCCGGGTCAATCGGGGTTGTTCGGTAAGGCGGATCTCGAGGAAAACAGTCCTTCCTTCAATCCGGGTGGCAATTATTTTAACATCTGAGAAAAGACCAAGTGACCAGAAATTATCAATGGCTTTTTTGATTATGTCTCCCGGGATGGATATGACCTGTCCGACAGACAAACCGGAAATGTTAACCAGGTAGCTGGTTTGTAAAAACCTGACTCCGGTAACGGTAATATCAGCAATGGTATAATCTCTTGGCCTTTCATAATCCAGATAGCCTGAAATAAGGGAATCCGGGGTTTGTCCGACAGCATGTGTGGTGAGTATGAATAGAACAAGTACGAAAAGGGTGTTTTTCATCCGTGCTAAACTGTTTACATTGTCACTTTCTTTTTAATCTGATCGGTTGTTTTTCCGAATCGTCTCTCTCTGTTTTGAAAACTGAGAATGGCTTCGTATAAATGCTCTCTTCGGAAATCGGGCCATAGTGTTGGCGTAAAATAAAGCTCAGCATAGGCAATCTGCCAAAGCAGGAAATTGCTTATCCTGTATTCACCACTGGTTCTGATAACCAGTTCAGGATCGGGGAAGCCGGCTGTATCAAGGTATTTCTCGAAAACCTGGCTGTCCAGATCCAGGGAAGAAATCCTGCCTGCCTCAATTTCACCAATAACTCTCTTAACTGCGTTAACAATTTCCCAGCGTGCTCCGTAACTTAGTGCAAGAATAAGCCGGAGGCCCGTATTCTTAATGGTGAGATTTATAGCCTGGTTCAGCTGCCG
>Ga0299915_10001653_pt1 | contig 16471 bp, 3 predicted proteins | sample RVTome_13_FD_200263 | JGI IMG/M metagenome (GOLD analysis project Ga0299915, IMG submission 200263) | Soil microbial communities from uranium-contaminated site in the Upper Colorado River Basin, Wyoming, United States - RVT92D227 (version 2) ... | reverse complement strand
GATCGTTCTTGGCCAGAGTGGGTCGATGACGTTGACAGTTGGGCCTGGGATAACGATTCGTGGTGAGGGAAACATCATCAATTCCAATTACAGCAGTACACTGGTCAATCAGGGGGTGATTAGGGCAGATGTTTCGGGCAGGACGCTCACTGTGAGTCCCAGTGTCGTCACGAATCAGGGGACGATACAGGGGGTTGGTGGTGGGAGCCTGGTCATCAACGGTCTTCAGAATGTATCGGGTCAGCCCGTTTCGGTTAGTGGTGGTGGCAGCTTAACCATCAATGGATTACAGAATGCGGTGGGGCAAACGGTTTCGATCAGTGGTGGCTCTCTGACCCTTGGAGGCAGTTGGGACAACGATGGGGTGATCTCTGCGGAGAACTCGACGGTTAACCTGGGTGGGACCTTTACGCTGGCAGGTTTGGGGGTGTTCAACCGTACGGGTGGGACGGTCAATTTGACCGGGACACTGAACAACACGGACACAACGTTGGCGTTGGATGCGACAACTGGTTCGTGGAACCTCAGCGGGACGATCAGGGGTGGAAGTGTGACCACTTCTGGAGGGGCAGAACTGTTAGTTGGTGGTGGGACGTTGGATGGGGTGACGCTGAATACGGACTTAACGATAGGCACTGGTCAGTCGCTTCACGTGAAGAACGGGTTGGTGCTCAACAGTGTTGTGACCTTTGCGGGGACAGCCACTGGTAATTATCGGAATCTATATTTTGATGGTACACAGACGCTGTCGGGTACGGGGCAGATTCTATTGGATGGGGTGAGTGGGTATTACTATAACCAGATCGTTCTTGGCCAGAGTGGGTCGATGACGTTGACGGTTGGGTCTGGGATAACGATTCGTGGTGAGGGAAACATCATCAATTCCAATTACAGTAGTACACTGGTCAATCAGGGGGTGATTAGGGCAGATGTTTCTGGGAGGGCGCTCACGGTTAGTCCTGCCACGGTCATCAACCAAGGGAGTATCCAAGCGCTCAACGGCGCAAACCTTGACGTCAACGGTTCCGTTAGAATTGATGGACTTAACCGGCTCCTAATCCAGCCGTCCAGCACGATAACCATCAGCGGCAATTTATTGGGAGACACACAGAATCCGGACAGGTATACACCGCAAGGAACGACACGTTTCGACGGCTCTGGCACGGAGACCATACCTCAGCTTTTGGAGGTAATGGGTCAAGATCTTGGGCCCGATTCAATCGGCTTCAATCTCAACTTCGTCTATGGCACGCTATCATTGAGCAACAACACCCGTGTCAAGTTGGTGGATCAGTCAGAAAACTCGGTTGGAACAGGCAATGAGGCGCTATATACCAATTCGCTTATTGTTCCAACGGGGACGACTCTGGACCTCAACGGGTTCCAGCTTTATACACGTGCCGCCCAAATCAGCGGGACAATTGTTGGTGGCACAGTTGTGAGAGTACTGGATCCTGACCTCGTTGTATCAGCCGCATCGACCACACCCATAACGGCGTCGGGTGGTGAAACGGTAAACGTTTCTTGGACTGTAACGAACCAGGGTATTGCGCAGGCAACTGCCGACTGGTATGACTATATCTATCTTTCCGGGGACACTACGTTAGATGGGTCGGACACCTTCGTGGCCAGTGAGCTGATCAGCTCTCAGACTCCTCTTCCTGCAAGCGGTAGCTATTCCATCAGCCGCAGCATTACAATCCCCAATGTCCTGCCGGGTAGCCAATACTTGTTATTCGTTGCAGACCGGAACAACAATCAGCCTGAGGCTGATGAGGGCAACAATATCCGGGCTGTTCCCATTACCATTATCGCCCCTGATCTTGTTGTAGAATCAGTATCGGTCCCGGCGTCTGCCCAATTCGGTCAAACCATTGATGTGAGTTGGACGGTGCGAAACGGCGGAGAGTCCGCAGCCAACCCAACCTGGAACGACCGCATATGGCTCTCCGGGGATGACGTCCTCGGCAACGACACTCTGCTCGGTAGCCAATCAGCAGGACCCCTGGGGGTAGGAGAGAGCTATACCCGAACTGCTTCAGTGATGCTTCCACTAAGCACGTCCTTTTTCGATGGCTACTACTTCATTCTTGTCCAAACTGACGCGCTTGGTACGCAGATCGAGTCCAATGAGACAAACAACATCCGCGCAAGCGAGAGCGTGGCGATTACACTGCCGCTTCTGCCAGATCTGGTGGTCAGCGACATCGTGGCTCCAGTAGAAGCGCTCTCGGGCCAGCAGATCCCGATCTCATGGACCCTGACCAATCAGGGAAATGGTAAGGCAAGTGGCACATGGACTGACAAGGTCTTCCTGTCCATTGATCCGGCCATCGGCAGCGACCAGTTATTAGGCTCGTTCAGCTTTACCGGAACGATTAGCGCTGGAGAGTCTGTGACGCGAATCCAGAACGTCGCACTGCCCGCCGCCTTCAGCGGCAATCGCTGGGTCATTGTCCAGACGGATTCCGCCAACCAGGTCTTTGAGCATGCCAACGAGGCCAACAACACGACAGTCGATGATCGGCCTGTTGCCGTTAGCCTTGCGCCTTTCCCCAACCTGCAGGTGGCCACCATTACCCCGCCTCCCGGCGCATTCTCCGGCCAGGAAACGGTCATCGAGTGGCAGGTCATCAATACCGGCACCGGTGCCACGAGTGCTCCCTTCTGGTATGATGCGATCTACTTCTCACCCGACACGACCCTGGATTCAAGCGATGTCTTCATGGGCCAGACGACAAATGCGAGTTACCTTGGTGTGGGAGAGAGCTATCAGAACAGCATGACTGTGCGGCTCCCCAGGGGTATCGAAGGGGACTTCTTCTTCATAGTTAAGGCAGACTCCTCCAACCATGTCTCCGAATTCGAGAACGAGGGGGACAATATAGGCGTCAGTGTTGCGACACGGGTGGAGCTGACTCCACCCCCGGACTTGCACGTAGTATCAGTGAATGCTCCTGGACAGGCATTCTCCGGGCAGCCGATGACGGTTTCGTGGACAGTGGCCAATCAAGGCCCTGGCCGGACCTTCGAGACGGCATGGTACGACCTTCTCTACATGTCTGCCGACGAGGCGGTTGATGGGAGCGACCGTTTGCTCGGCCAGTTTTATCATAGCGGTGCCTTGAATCCCGGTCAAAGCTATGCCGTTTCCCAGACTGTAACGCTGCCTATTGGCGTGGACGGCGACTTCTACTTCCTGGTAAGGACTGACGGGCTCAACCACGTATACGAGCATGCCTTCGAAGGAAACAACGTCGGCCACGATTTGACAACCACTCACGTTAATCTGACTCCCCCTCCCGACCTCCTGGTGGAGGAAGTGACAGCGCCAGCAACCGCTCTTGCCGGTCATTCTTTGGCGATCTCGTATCGGGTGACCAACTTCGGCTCGACTGCGACGCCCAACTCTTCATGGACCGATTCCTTCTACCTCTCAACGGACGCCACATTGGATGGCACGGACCTCTTCCTCGGAGATCGGACACATTACGGTATACTGGACGTGGATCGTTCCTACAATAATGTTGGAACATTCACGCTGCCCAACAGCCTTAGCGGAACATATTATGCATTTGTTCATACGGATCGGCCAAATGCGGTATTCGAATTGGATAATGCCAACAATATTTGGGGGAGCGCCAATACGATTGCCATAGAGTCGCGTCCGGCTGACTTGGTGATCGGGTCCGCGAGCGCACCAAGTAGCGGTGAGGCTGGACGATCGGTGCGTGTGGATTGGACCGTACAAAACATTGGGACGGGCGATACGGCCGTAAGTTCCTGGACAGACCAGGTCGTTGCCTCAATAGATGGGGTGTTAGGTGGGAGCGATGATGTCGTTCTGACATCGATCAGCCGCACCGGCTTGCTGAACGCCGGAGACTCCTATGCACGCAGCGAGCAGGTCTACATCCCCTTTAATTTGGCTGGCCAGTATAATCTGTTTGTCAAGGCCGATGCAGGCAATACAGTATATGAAGGGCCGAACGAGGGCAATAACGCTTCGTCGGCCATGCCGATAACGATCACGCGGCAGACTCCGGATTTGCAGGTCACAACAGTCACCGCGCCTGGGGCAGGAGTTGGCGGTACGACTCTGCCGGTCTCCTGGACGGTGCAAAATCTCGGCAGCAACCGGACGAATTCAAACTACTGGTACGACACGGTCTATCTCTCACAGGACTCGGTCATCGGCCCGGGCGACCGGGAGCTTGGGACAGTCTATCACGCCAATCCACTGGACCCTGCCGGGTCCTACAATGCCTCAGCATCATTCACGGTTCCGGCGGACGTGGCTGGCGGCACCTACTATACGATTGTGCGAACTGACAAGTACAACTATGTGCTCGAAGACCCACTCGAGCAGAATAACGATCGGCCATCCGAACCGATTTCAATCACGCCTGCAGCCGTCGTGAGCCCGAACCTCGTGCTCGTCAGCGTGGAGGCCCCGAATGAGGCAATCAGCGGCCAGGCATTCAATCTCACCTGGACGGTGCAAAACGATGGTGATCCTACGGGCAACCGTAATTGGTACGATGCGATCTACCTTTCCCGTGATCAGATTTTCGACCGCGCTAACGATATCTATATGGGGTATCGTTATCAGAGCGGTGGCCTGGCAACAGGGCAGACCTACACCGCTACTCAGGCCTTCACTGTGCCCATTGGAATGAGCGGCCCCTTCTATGTCTTTGTTGCGGCCGATAGTGGCAACCAGATCCAGGAGAGTCGCGAACTGGACAATGTTGACTATGACGGCACCTCGATGCTCGTGTCATTGGCACCTCCATCCGACCTTGTGGTTGGAACGATTACCATTCCAGCAAATGCTGTGCCTGGGCAAAATGCCACCATTAGCTTCAGCGTCCGAAACCAGGGTGAGAACACTGCATTCGGAACCTGGTACGATTCCATATACATTTCTGCGGATGATAAGTGGGACGTAGATGATGAGCTTTTCGGACGTGTCCAGCACACGGGCGATCTCCCAGCAGGCACGAGTTACAGCGGAAGCCTGACAGCTTCTCTCCCTGGCGTCACTCCGGGCGACTACCATATCATCATCCGGAGCGACATCCTCAACCACATCCCCGAGAGCAACGAGAACAACAACATCGGGGCATCACTGGACCAGGTCAGTGTCGACGTGCAAGCCCTCGCTCTTGGCACTCCTGATGCAGGCACAATGGGCCAGGGCCAGTCGATCTACTATCGTGTCGATGTTGGAGCTGGTGAGACATTAATCGTCTCTCTGGACAGCATTTCAGCCAATGCAAGCAACGAGCTTTACATTCGATATGGCGAGATGCCGAGCCGCGCCGAGTTTGACCTTGGCTTCTCTAACGCCTTTGCCCCTGATCAGGAAGTCGTCGTTCCTTCTACTCGGGGAGGCACCTATTATATTCTGGCTTATGGCGACAGTATTCAGGGTGCAGCCGCGGCCTACACAATTGGGGCTGATTTGCTCCAGTTCTCCATACGCAGCGTGACCCCGGATCACGGGAGCAATGTGGGCCAGGTCACGATGACGCTTGAGGGCGTTAAACTCTCTGCTGACGGCGTGGTGAGCCTGGTGGCTCAGGATGGTAGCGAGCGCGAAGCTAACCGCCTATGGTGGGTGGACAGCAGCACGCTCTGGGCTACCTTTGACCTGAGAGGGCTGGCAATAGGTACTTATAATGTCGAAATTGATGATGATGGTCTGACGGCCGTAGCCCAAGATGCCTTTACAATCAACAGTGGTGCGCCGGGCGATGTCGATGTGAGCGTACATATTCCCTCGGTATTGCGTCCATGGCAGTTGGGCACGGTGACAGTGGAATATGCCAATGTGGGTGAAACAGATATAGTAGCGCCGCTACTGCTCATCGCATCTGAGGGCGCTCTCCTGCGAATGCCGGGTGAGACTGGCTTTACCGAGTCTGCTGTTCAGCTCTTAGGAATTAATCCGGATGGCCCGGCAGGAATTTTGGCTCCGGGTGAAGGTGGGACTGCCACCCTGATTTTTAACCAGTTTGTCGGTAGTGGGGGCACTGTGACCACGAGGGTTGCCGCAGTCTCAGAGTCGGATATTCCAATCGACTGGTCATCACTCAAAGACGACGCTCGGCCGACCTATATTCCTGTTGATGCGTGGAATGCGATTTGGACTAACTTCACTGCGTCGGTTGGTAATACCCTTGGAGGCTTAATTGCCGTCCTGTCAGACAATGCCACTCGTCTCAGCCAGCTTGGCCATTACACGAGTGATATTGGAGAATTGCTGACATTCGAGTTGCACCAATCCGACGATTTCCTGCCATGGGGCACGCTCACAAGTTCCTTTGACGTGATTGCTCCGGCTCCAGGGATACCGCTCACCTTTGTTCGCACGTATGGTGCGTCTCTGGCTGATCGGAACTCGTTAGGGACTCTTGGTCGCGGCTGGGCGCACCAATGGGATATTTTTGCAGCGACGGATACCAACGGTAATGCTCAAATCAGGATGGGTGGAGATTTGAGATATTTCTTACGCCAAGCCGATGGGAGCTATGCGGGTATTCCAGGAGAATCAGCCGCATTATCGTTTGATTCCGGAACATACCGCCTCAGGGAGGCTGACGGTACGTTCTTCGTATTTCAGTCCGACGGCAAGGTGAATTACGTTGAGGATCCCAATGGGAACCGAATCAGCGCCCTATACACGGATGGTAGACTGACCAGCCTCGTACACTCCAACGGTGGCACCATTAGTTTGTCCTACAATGCTTGGGGCCGGATCAGCCAGATCATCGATCCGTCTGAAGACATTACCACCTATACGTATGACCAATCAGGCGAGCATCTAGTTTCAGTGACTGACTCTTGGGGTACCACGCAATACACCTACGATCTTGGTCAGGGCACTGCCAGCGAGCATGCGCTACTGTCGATTGGCTATCCCGGTGGCACACACAGGTACTTTGAGTACGACGATCAAGGCCGCCTCGTTCGCCAATACCGCGACAGTCTCACAGGTTTGGTCTCCTACAGTTACGACACGGCTGGCGGCATCTCCATCACTGATACCTCTGGGGCAACAACAATAATGCTGCTGAACAACCTCGGCCAGGTCGGTCAACTTCAGGATGCCCTTGGCCGAAGCATGCGGTTTCGCTATGATGAAATAGGTAATCCAGTCTTAGTGGCAGTGCCAGGGGACCTCGAATATTCTTTCGAGTTCGACGATCAGGGTAATATCACATCAGGGATTGATCCGCTTGGAAATCGCCTAACCCTCAGTTACGATCCCATGTTCAATCGACTCCTTTCTGTTTCTGATGGACGCGGTAACGTAACCCGGTACAGTTATGACGATAAAGGAAATCCCATTCGTATTACCTACGCAGATGGTAGTTACAGAGAGGGCACCTACGACGTACAGGGCAATATTGAGGAAACAGTCAACGGTCGTGGTCAAGCCATTCACTACACCTATGATGATCGTGGACTGGTGATTCGCAAAGATTACACCGATGGCTCCCACGCGGAATTCACCTACGATGACCGCTGTAACATGCTAATTGCCACAGATGCTTACGGCACCACGACAATGGAGTACGACTCGCGAAACCTGCTGACCCAAATCACCTATGCCTCAGGCCGGTTTATTAACTTCACCTATGATGATGGCGGGCGTCGCACGCAGATGTCCGATCAGGATGGTTTTACAGTGAACTATGTCTATGATGCCGCTGGACGGTTGGAGCAGCTGACCGATGGCCAGGGTGCGACAGTGGTCAGCTATACGTATGGTACGGCAGGCCGTCTCGCTCGCAAGAGCCTTGGCAACGGAACATACACCAACTACGAGTACGATGGGGCCGGGCAACTTTTACATCTTGTAAATTATGCTCCTGATGGCACAGTCAACTCCCGTCTCGATTATGCGTATGATGATCTTGGTCGATGTACGAGCTTGACCACACTGGACGGGGATTGGACCTACACATATGATGCAATCGGCCGATTGACCAGCGCTGAGTGGAATAATCCTCTTGTGCCTGACAGCAGACGTACCTTCACGTATGTCTATGATGCTGCCGGCAATCGAATCCGAACCATTGAAAACGGTATGACAACGGAATACACGACCAACAATATGAACCAGTACACAATGGTAGGCAATGCCCGTTATGAGTACGACGCAGACGGAAACCTAATTGCCAAGATCGATGGAACAGACATATGGACCTACAGCTATGATGATGAAAATAAGCTAACGCAAGTTACAACACCGGATGGCTCCTGGGCATATGCATACGATGCCTTTGGCAATCGAATTGCTACTGTCTCAGGTGGCCAGGGGATTGAGTATCTACTTGACCTTGCTGGGCTGGGGAATGTAGTTGGTGAGTATGATGGGTTGGGTAGCGTTCTTACGAAATACACGTATGGTTTAGGGTTGACGAGCCGCAAGGATGCGAGTGGCCAATCCTTCTATTATGACTTTGATGCCCTCGGCTCCACGATCGGGCTGACTGGGTCAGACGGAAGCTATCTCAACCGTTATAGCTATCTCCCATTTGGTGACTCCTCCCAATCCATCGAAGGAATCGCCAATCCTTTCGGATATGTTGGGCAATGGGGAGTAGCTACGGAAGGGAACGGTCTTCAGTTTATGCGGGCACGATATTACGATAGCGCCGTGGGTAGGTTCAATAGTATGGACCCGATTGGATTGCTCGGTGAAGATACTAACTTGTACTCCTATGTCGCAAATAATCCAGTGAATTTAGTGGATCCGTTGGGTCTGGCAGTGCTTGTGCTGGCAAATATGTGGGATTGGCAGCCTATACCTAGTGGGGAGCCGCCTGATATTTCTGATGACGTAGCGGCCGATTATACTGAAGCCTTTTATGCGGTAGCTAACGAATTAGCCAAAACTCCACCAATTTCCCCGATAACAGGATTGCCCACATTTTTTTATAACTTATTTTTCCTTGTTAGAGGTTTTGGGATCGAATTTCAAAAACGATGGCCAACAGATTTAGAAGAACAGAGTGAGTCTACTTTCGCAAAAGTCTGGGAATGGCCAGATGATCCAGACTTAGAGTTTGCATTGGGACATCCGTACATAACCCGAATTATTCAGCCTAAAGATCCCAACGATATCGTTGGGCTGGAGGGTTTTGGGGAGGAGCATTGGGTGACAGCGACCCAGACACTGCCATACATGATCCGCTTTGAAAACGCATCTGATGCAACAGCCCCGGCTCAGCAGGTGGTGATCACGCAGCAACTGGATCCTGATCTTGACCCGCGGACATTCAGGGTGGACGATTTCGGCTGGGGCGATCTCCATTTCGAGCTTTCCGGTAACCAGTCATTTTACAATCAGCGACTCGATCTCCGCCAGGACTTCGGATTCTTCGTGGATGTGTCAGCCACAGTCGATGTACGGACAGGGCTGGCCACTTGGACTCTCACGACCATTGATCCAGCTACAGGCGAGCAGCCGCTCGATGCAAGTGTTGGCTTCCTGCCACCGGACAATGGGATGGGCAGCGGCCAAGGGTTCGTCTCTTACAGTGTGCGGCCTCGGCGCACCGTGGTCACCGGTGACGTGATCGATGCAGAGGCTCGTATCATCTTCGATACTGAGGAACCGATTGACACCCCGCCGATCTTCAACACTCTCGATTCTGTAGCACCGACCAGCACTATTAACGTCTTGCCGGAGACTGCGAATACGACAGATTTCCTGGTCTCATGGACCGGGAGCGATGATGAGGGCGGCTCGGCAGTTGCTGACTTCACTACTTACGTCTCGATTGACAACGGACCTTTTGAGATGTGGCTCTCGAATACCCAGATGACCGAATCCCTGTACACAGGCCAGTTGGGTCATAGTTATAGGTTCTACAGCATTGCACGGGACAATGCCGGCAACATGGAACCGGCTCCAAGCATCCCGGATACACAAATCACGGTATTGGGAACTGGCAGGATTGAAGGTGTGAATTTTGAGGACATCGATGGCGATAGTGTCCGTGATGAGGATGAGCCGGGCCTCTCTGGTTGGACCATCTACCTTGATGTAAATAATAACGGTGTACTGGATGACGGTGAACGGTCCACGGTCACGGAAACGGATGGAGCTTATGCCTTCCCGGATCTTCTCCCTAACACTTATGTTGTGGCCGAGGTGCTGCAGACTAACTGGGTTCAGACCGCTCCGACAGAGGGCATATTCAATGTTGCCATCACAGGTGGATTGAATGTCACAGGCCTGGAATTCGGCAACCGCGAGATCAACGATGCGCCAGTAAACACAGTGCCTCCACCACAGGAGACTAATGAAGATACGGTCTTGGTATTTTCGAGTGGCACCAGCAATGCAATAACCGTTGCGGATGAAGATGCCGGGAGCAACCCGGTTCAGGTGACCCTGACAACAATGAACGGTCTGCTGACGCTTGGTGGCACGTTAGGGCTGACTTTTGCGGTAGGCGATGGCACATCAGATGGAACAATGACCTTCAGTGGAACACTTACATCAATCAATGCAGCACTGGGAGGACTGATCTTCCAACCCTTGACGAACTTCAATGGGGAGGCCAGCCTTGAGCTAACAACGAATGACCTCGGCAACACAGGCGCAGGCGGTCCCAAGAGCGACACCGACACGGTAGCGATCACCGTTCTGCCGGTCAACGATGCCCCGGTGGTCGATGGTGTGGCAGATGTTCAGACGCTCAATGAGGGTAGTGTGCTCAGCCTCACGGCCAACGTAATTGACCCGGATGACACAGTCGAGACGCTGGCTTTCAACTGGGACTTCGGCGATGGGGCCACTGCTACTACGCCTACTGCCAACCATGTCTATGCTGACAACGGGACCTATATGGTAAGCCTCAGGGTTACTGACGACGACGGTGCAGTGGGGACGGACACTGTCGAAATTGTAGTGGCCAACGTGGCAGCGGATCTGCAGAACCTGGCAGTGACGCCATCGATCAATGAGAATGATATTGCTACGCTGAGCGGAGACATTGTAGATCCTGGCACTCAGGACAGCTTCACCTTGTTGGTGGATTGGGGTGATTGCTCGCCTATTCAGACCTTCAGTTATGGTGCAGGAACCACGGCTTTTAGTGAGACACACCAATATCTGGATGACAACCCTACTGGCACTGGCTCAGATACGTATGCCATTAGCGCAACGCTCACAGACGATGACAGCGGTAGCGACACGGCTACAGCCTCGGTGGTCGTTAATAACGTGGCGCCAGCGATCACGAATCTCGTCAGTAGTGCCTCAGCGATTGGGGATGCAGCAGAACAGCAATTGGTTACCATTACTGGCACTTTCACCGACATTGGAACGCTTGATACTCACATTGCCTCAATTGATTGGGGCGATGGTACGACGTCAGAGGCAGTGATCACTGAAAAGGATGGTTCAGGATTATTCTCTAACAGTCACAAGTATATCAACGGGGGGATCTATGATGTCAAGGTGAGTCTATCAGACGACGACAGTGGCAGCATTACTCAATCAACAAAAGCGATGATCACGGGCGTGGGGATGAAGGACGGTACCCTCTACATCATTGGTACTGACAGCGCTGACCACGTATCCGTCAACCGGGATCGCAAGGGGCTCAAGGTCCACGCCGACTTTCTGCCGGATCGCGGCCACTTCCGTACCTTCAATGCAGCAGAGATCCAGCGGATCGAGATCTATCTTGGAGACGGGAACGACCACGCTACCATCGCAGACAATATCGATTTGCCGGTGCTGATGGATGGCGGGGCGGGGAATGATCACCTGATGGCGGGTGGCGGTGCAGCGACGCTACTCGGTGGTGAGGGCAATGACAAACTCATTGGCAGTCGTGCTAATGATAAAATTTTCGGCGGCAATGGGAATGACGTGATCTTTGGCTTCGGGGGAAACGATCTCTTGGATGGTGGCGCTGGTAACGACATAATATTTGGCTCTTGTGGAGCGGATGAGATACTCGGCGGGGACGGTAAAGATGTGATCTTCGGTGAAGGCGGGAATGACACCATTGATGCCGGTGCCGGAAACGACCTGGTATTTGGAGGTTGGGGTGACGACACCATTACCGGCGGCGCAGGGAATGACGTTATCTTTGGTGGTAGTGGAAGAGATAAACTGTATGGAGGCGATGGAAACGACCGGCTCTATGGCGGACGCGGCAATGACGTATTGGATGGAGGCAATGGTAGCGACTGGTTGTTCGGTGGTTCTGGCAAAGATATCTTGATAGGTGGGAAAAGCCATGATAAACTGAGGGGAAGATGCGACACCGATATCTTAATCAACCCCTCACCCTCATGGGTGCGCCAGTTCGTGTTGGACCTGGGGGCTGACGGGAAACAGAATAGCGACATCTGCGTGATGATCGCCGGCGCGGTGAACGAGCAGCCCGCCGGTCTCGGGGACGGGAGGAAGGGTTCTGTTGGGTAGCGTGATTTGCTAATAACTTTAAGAAAACAGATATTTTAGAAAAAATTGAAAAGGAGGGTTATCATTGATATCCAAAACCCCTTGGAGATTTAAAGATATTTGTTTAGTCACAATAATTTCGCTCCTTATTCCAATACTGTCTGTTCCTTTCTCTTTTTTTGTATTAAAAAACAAAGATCTAGGGGAATATCTTTTCGTATCTTTGGCAAGTGTTTTGTTCCTTTTTATCCCCATATTGTGGGCCAAAAGATATTACAGATTGGGTAAAGAAAGCTTGGGAATAAGAAAAGGAAAGTGGTCTGTTAAATCTGTAATTTTAATTTCGGTTGGAATAGGGTTAGGCTATTTTTTGTTAGAGTCTGTTGTGATCGGGCGCAAATTGATCATAAATCAGGTTTTGATTACTAATACTTTAAAAATTCTTCTTTCAATATTATCTTTTGGCGGATTTTTAAGGTTCATTCTCGCTCCTGTAAGTGAAGAGGTTTACTTTAGGGGTTTCCTATATGGTTATATTAGAGGAAGGTTAGGGGTTAAGATAGGTTTATGCATACAAGCCCTAATCTTTAGTTTCTTCCATTTAGATTTTTTCTCTTTTTCCTCAATTTCTTTACTTTTTCAAAGAATTCTTATTGGGCTGTTGTCTGGCATTCTTTATGAAGTTTCTGATAGTCTTTACCCAGCAATGATATATCATGCTATTTTGATTTATCTGATTGCTATTACGGTCCTAAGCCAAGTCAATTAGATGTATCTATCCCTTGTATCTAGCCCCAAGGGGACTTTAATTCTAAAACAATTTGATGGCTCGCCTATTCAGCCCTTCAGTTATGAAGCGGGATCTACGGCCTTCACTGAGACGCACCGGTATCGGGATGACAACCCCAGCGGCACTGGCTCAGATATATACGCCATAACAGCAATGCTCGCAGACGATGACAGCGGTAGCGAGACAGGGATAGCAACGGTGATAGTGAACAATGTGGCACCGGTGATCAAGAGCCTCGCCAGCATTGCGTCGAACGTCGGGGATGCCAGAGAGGGGCAGCCGGTCACCATCAAGGGCACCTTCACTGACGTCGGCACCCTCGACACGCACACGGCTACCATCGATTGGGGAGACGGCGCAACTTCGAAGGCAGTGATCACTGAAAAGGACGGTTCGGGCTCACTCTCCGGCAGTCACAAATACACCAAGGGAGGCATCTACGATGTTAAGGTGAGCCTCTCAGACGACGACAGTGGTATCACCACGCAGGCGACTACAGCCCTAATCACTGGTGCGGGAATCAATGGCCGGGTACTGCAGATCGTCGGAACTACGGGCAAGGATAATGTGGAGGTTCAGGCCAAGGGCAAGAATAACGAGTGGGTTGAGGTGAAAGCCGGCTTCCTATCGGATAAAGGTCACATCCGGACATTCAAGGCGACCGACTTCGATAGCATCGTCATCATGGTTGGCGACGGCAATGACCACGTGAAGGTTGACAAAAAGATCACCAAGCCAGTGCTGATGGACGGTGGTACGGGCAACGATTACCTGATGGCGGGTGGCGGTCCGGCGACGCTGCTGGGTGGCGATGGCAATGATGTGATTTTTGGCGGCATGGGCAATGATTTGTTGGATGGAGGCAATGGTAACGACCTGTTGTTCGGCGGGTCTGGTAACGACATCTTAATCGGTGGGGCAGGTAACGACCTGCTGATGGGTGGAAGCGGCGATGATACTCTGGACGGTGGTTCAGGTAATAATAGGCTAATCGACTGGAGCAAAGGCTGGGATTGTCATGTTCCGAGGAATGGAGCGGGCCATCATGCGAAAATTACTCCCTGTGCTCCATGGGTAAAGGGTTTTGTCATTGATCTTGCTGGTAACAATGGAACCCACAATCCTAACGGCGAGATCAAGATAGTGCTTCCCGTAGAAAACCATAACCAAACAAGGATCACTCCGATTGGGCGCAGACGAATATAGCAAAGGGGCGAGGTAACTGACTTTATATCTACAACATGAAGCCAGATTTCGAAAGACAGTTAAAAAAGTTCCGCCACCGTCATTGCGAGGGAAGCCCTGCGCCACCAGAGCCAGCGCGGTTTAGGGCACCGCATGTTGTACAGGCCGAAGCGAAGTATTCTAAGAAAGACGGTATTGCCAAGTTGTCTCGTCGATCTAAATTATGGCTAATAATAAAAGGATTTCAGGCTGGAAAGTAACCGTTTTGGGTTGTGGATTTCATTTTCAATTGAGGAGATAAAATGAGAGAGCCATCCTTATACAACAAAATATTTTGGATGTATATTAATATCGGTGGAAAGATACTTGGCTATTGTCTCAGCCTTAGTTCATTAATATTTATCATACGCGCAATAGTATCTATTTTTGGGGAAAAAATCGATGGAGAGGAATATCCAACTTATCTCTTGCCACTGTTTGTCATCCTTCTCGTTTTAGGTATTTTGGTAATTAGGGCAAAGCCATATTATCCGAAAAAGTATCGTGAATGGTTCGAAAGGAAGAAATCTTCAAAACAGGCATAAGAAGAACTTGCTTAAATCGAAGACTCTGTAAAATAGGATGAGAGGACATTGTTTCCCATTTGACTATTTTTAGTCCCCCTGTTTGGCGGGTCTGGCAACGATATCTTGATCGGTGGGGAAGGCCATGACAGGCTTAAGGGAGGATGCGGCAGCGATATCCTGATTGACCAATTGTGTAAAACGACGGTCAGGGTCAACCCTGAGCCAGCCCCAGCATTTATGCTGGGTAGTCGAAGGGTCGACTCCTCCCCCTCCTGGGTACGCCAGTTTGTGGTGGATTTGGAGGCTGATAACCGGAATCCTAACAGCGACATCCGTGTGGTGATCCCAGGCTCGCTGGAAGCGCAACCCCTTGGTCCCGGGGCTCGGAGGAAGATTTTTGTTGGGTAGCGGGATTTGTTCATACCTGCATCCAACCTTCTCTATCGGCCCTATGCGCATCATTGACAGTGGAAAGGCACATTGTGCAAAAGGCCTGTGCTACTGGTTGGGGGTCCGGCCGAAAGATGGAAAGAAATTGAGGGTAAATCTTAAAGTACTAAAATTCTAGTTAGTACATTGGAGGTTAGTTGAATGACGTCGACCCGGAGCGATAATCAGATCAAAGCTGGTCTCTACAGAATCAGAGTCTTGCGCGCTTGGGCATGGGGAATTTGGTTTGGGTTTTTTCCTTCCTTCTTTCTCCTTGAATTTATACAACCACCAGAGTGGCTCCTCATGACCATTGGGTTGTTTTGGTTCTGCTCATGGTTTGTAATGGCTTTAATTAGTGCCTTTTCCCGATGTCCGGCCTGCCATCACTTATTTTTTATCAAGAGGAAGTTACCTGTTGGAAATCCATTTGCACGGAAATGCCTGAATTGTGGCATCCCATTAAATTATAGTGAGAGGAAAGCCAATGGGGACGGCAATAAAAATATAAATTGACATCTTCTAATTTGTATTTGTCAAGGTCTTCCCGAACAGTCACTCCTTCTAAGGGTTAGGGATCAAAGCCTAGATTCATCCATAAAAAGGTTGGCTTGTCAATTAAAAAGTAGAGTGTGGGTTCAAGTCTTGAATCGTGATATTCCCGTAAGGGAGAATTGATCCCAAAATAGGTCCTAATGTGTCTTTGAAAAGGATAAAGTGGGGTCACATCTTCATATGTCATTATTTTTTTTGATAAAGATGCTTCTGTAACATCTTTGTTGTCGCGTCTAGACTTTTGATAGGCTGCCAAAATTATGGAAAAGAGATTGTGGTTGGAATATTGGAAGTAGGGGTGATGACACCATTCCCGGCGGTGCTGGGAATGACGTTATCTTCGGCGGTAGTGGAAGTGATAAGCTGAATGGTGGCTCAGGAGACGATCGGCTCTATGGCGGGTGTGGCAATGATGTCCTGGATGGAGGTGATGGTAACAACCGGTTATTCGGCGGTCTTGGAAACGACATTCTAATCGGTGGGGCAGGCCATAATAGGCTGAAA
>Ga0299915_10001651_pt1 | contig 16472 bp, 13 predicted proteins | sample RVTome_13_FD_200263 | JGI IMG/M metagenome (GOLD analysis project Ga0299915, IMG submission 200263) | Soil microbial communities from uranium-contaminated site in the Upper Colorado River Basin, Wyoming, United States - RVT92D227 (version 2) ... | reverse complement strand
GTGTGAAATGGTACTACGATCCTGTCGGCGACCACTTCTACAACCAGAAGTCCGGTGAGCCTGCACCGAAGTCCGTACAGGATCGGCTCGCGGACCCGGAAATCAGAGACGCGGTCGATGAGGGACTTCGTCAACTTGGAGAAGGCACGTGATTGCCAACACTGCGATGCGTTCGCTGCTGCGTGGCAACACGGGATCCGCCGAGGTGGACGTTCCAATGCAGTTCCGCTTGCTCGTTGCGGGCGGTCTCAAGACCGTCGAGGGATGTCACTTCTTGCGAGTCCTGTTCGATCACGACCACGCGACAGCGCAGGGGTGGTACGGCGATGCGACCGGCTACGAGTGCGCGGTCAATTCGGTTCACATCGAGGACTACCTCGCTCCGGGAGCTGCGCGGGAGCCGGTGGCCCTGGCCTTGACTGGCGTCGTGTGTGCCCGGTTCCTCGCAGACACGCTCCGTGAGTTTGGCTCCACCCTGGCAGAACCTACAAGCTTCCGTGTCATCGTCACCGTGGACGGTCGATCGAGCACGATCCGATTTCACGCGATCCGAGAGAACGAGTCGTGGCTTACCGACAACCTCGATGGCTACGAACAGGCCGTCCTGGTCCACGACACGACGGATGTGGAGAGTGGGTAACGACGTGGCCAACGACGCGACGTGAGCTCTAACAGCGCTCGTGCAGAGGTGGATCTGGAATCCGAGCCCAGGAAAGCGCCCGGGGCAGATTCACTATCAGCCCGATCCAAAGCACAAGTGGTACTACGACCACGTCAACAAGAAGTTCTACAACGAGAATACGAAGCAGGACGCACCGAAGTCCGTGCAGGACAAGTTGAACGATCCAGACATCAAGGCCGCGGTCGACGAGGGATCGAGGCAACTCGGTGAGGATGGGACATGAGAGTCAACAAGCGGATGGCGGCGCTGCTAGCTGCGAGTCAGGGCGCTGCCATCGTGGATGTGCCCGAGAAGTTTCGTTGGCTCCTGGCCGCAGGAGTCAGGGAAGTCGACGGGTGTGTATTCCTGCGAGAGCTATTCACGGCCGATGACGCGTCGGCACTCCCCAGTTTTCACGATGCAGTCGGGTTTGAGTGCTCGATCAACAAGGTTCATCTCGAGGACTTCCTGGATCGCGGATATGCTCGCGAGCCAGCAGCACTCGCCTTGATAGCGCTCTCGAGTGCCCGATTACTCGCCACGACGTTGCATCGGGTCTCGAATGCGACGTTTCGAATCATCGCTTCCGTGCAGGGGCGACACAGCACGCTTCGTTTCCACAAGGTTCGCGAGGGCGAATCATGGCTCGCAGAGGATCTCGACGGTTACGCTGAAGAAGCGATTTTCGTTCTTGATACAGACGACCCTTCGGTCACGAAGCGGAAGGAGACGGAAACGTAGCTATCCACAGCATCGCTTTCGCACCACCAAATCGGCTCTTTCACGTGGTGCTGTTCTCCCGGGTTTGTTGGTGCTCAGATCATCAAGACCCCCGAAGGCCAAGTAGATGTTGCTCGACGGATTCCGAACCTATCTCGAAGCAGGGGCATCGCCGGCGGCGGCACGCTCCTTCGTTCGAATACTTCACAATGCACGCGACCCGCGTGCTGCCTTGCTCGCCCACTACGGTGACGAGCGTGACTGGAGCGACCACGAAGGTAAGCGAGTCTTCATCGGCGCGATGCCACCGAAGGGCGAAGTCGGGATGTGGTGGTTCGACTGTTGCGATCTCTCGCTCAACGTACTGCTTCCCGCGTACATCCACCCCGACGAAGTCGACGCGCTGTCACCCGAAGCGCGCGCACGTGCCGCAGCGCAACTGACATGGTTCCCGATGCATCCAGTGGCGCGATACCAGCTCGGTGCGTTCCTCGATCTTGCTCCGCTCGAGAGGGTCGTGCCGACGGCCTTCGATCGCGCGCGATTGCTCGCCGGGCCCGAGGCCGAGCCAGCCGTCTCGCTGAGGTGCGACGAGGCGGGTATGTACCTCCACTGGTTCGGAAAGACGTTTCCGCACTCGGGCAACTGGCGCACCGCACGCGAGCTGCTGGGCACCGCCCCGTGGGCTGGGGGGCTGCGTGAATGGTGTGGTGGCAGCTCCAAGACGAGCGGATACGTCGAGGTCGTCTCGCCGAGCGACCTCGACCGCGATATCTATGAAGTCGAGCCCGAGCTCATCGAGGAAACGGCAGTGTTTGCGGACGTGACGTTTCGTGGCGTGGTGGAGACCGTGTGGGGCCTGTTTACCGAATCACAGCCGTCGGAGGTCGCCGCGGGCGCACGGCTACTCGCCATCTATCCGCGGCCTCGATAGACACCGATCATCGAGCGCGGAGGACGTGCGGAATGACGCTAGGTGAGCTCTATCGCGCGTATCTCGAGCACGAGCTTGACCCGAGTCAGGGTGGTCGCCTTGCTCGTGCCCTGCTCGAGGTCTATCCGATCGAGGGACGCTTGCTGGAAGCGCACGTCGAACGCGGCCCCGGCCGGCACACGATCGACGATCGCGGCACGCCGGTGGTCGTGCACACCGGCGCAGCTCCCCCCATGAAGGCGGAGATCGGAGCCGTCTGGTTCGACACGTGCGAGCTCGTACGCATGGTGCTCTTGGGCAACTACGTGGATCCCGAGACTCTCGGTCAGTTAGCACCCTCGGCACGCGCGACTCTACAACCGTCACTCGGATGGATGGCGCTGAGGCCTGTCGCGGGATGGCAGTTCGAAGGCTTCTTGGACGTGACGCAAGTCGTCGCCTCTCCCAACTCCCGATTTCAGCCATTGGATCGTTCGCGTATCGTGCGCGTGCCCGAGATCGATCCCGTGCACCACGTCAATTGTACTGAGGCCGATCTGTATGGGGCGTGGTTCGGAAAGACGACGCGGAAATCCGATCGATTCCGCTGCGCGATCGTCCATCAGGCGCTCGGCGATCTCTCGCGCGATCGATCCGAGATCGAGCGCGAGCTCACCGCCGCCGCCCTCGCGATCACGACCGGCACGCCGGATCCCGTGCGGCTCGCGGAGATCCGGCTCGCCCTCGCACGTTCCCATCTCGCGCACGATCGCACCGCCGCGCTCGAGCGCGCCCAGCTCGCGCTCCGCGAGTTCCCACGCGATGGCGATCTGGCACTGCGCGCCGCGCTCTTGGCAGCTACCGCAATGAAGTGAAGCCGAGCGATAGCCCGAGCGATTTTCCGCTTCCGATATCCAGATCGTCCGTGAGCTTTGTCAGCATCATGGTTTGGAACCTCGTGCCAGCGGATCCCGGTCTCCGTGATCCGCGGCGTGCTCGCCGCGAAACGTGCCCGGCTCGACGCACCTGTTCCTCCGGCTCGCCATCCCGGCCGAGGCGAAGGCCGCGCAGCTCGGGTGCGCGTGGCGACATGCCGTGGCCGCGGTGCTCGTGCTCGGCGACACGACGCATCCGTGGGACTCCGACGCGCGGCGCGGCCAGCTCGCGGAGCTCGCGCGCGCACCCGCGCTGCTCCAGGCGATCCAGGGCGTGGTCGCGAACCTGCCCGCGGCCAGCCTCGACATGCTCGCCGCTGACGGTGGCGATGCGTCGGTCGACGCGCTGATGCATGCGGCAACCATCGGGCAGGCCAGCTGCACCCGGTCGGGCAAAGGAGAACTCACGCTCTATCGGTTACTCAAGCGACGCGGCTTGCAGATCGGCAGCACGTTCCGCGCGTCGGTTCAACGCGGTCGCGACTTCCGGATCGAGAACCGGTCATCGGGCTGGACCATGCGCTCGGTCGCATCGTCGCGATTCGAGATCACGCCGGGAATCGGCGGCGTCGGCTCACCAATCACGAACGACGCCGAGGCGTCGTGCGCGAGCGGTTGCGGCGTCGTCCCGCGCGCGATGCGAGCCGGCGGCGGTTGCAAGGGTGGCAGCGAGGGCAACGTCGGCAGTTGCAGATACTCGACGCGGGTGATCGGCGAATGCTTCCGCGGCCGCGACAGCAAGGCACCGCCGGCGTACGCGAGGAACCCGACCAGCCCGATCCCCACGACGAGCACCACGACGAACAGGAAGGTCACGGAGCGTCAGGCTGCAAGGTGTATTCCCGAGGTAACCCGCAGGGATCCCCTGGCGATCCCACGATCGCGCTGTCCGAACGTTGCACACGGTGGAGTCTCCCGTGCCCACCTCCACCCCCGGAAAGAGACGGCAGCGTGCATCCTCACTGTCGTCTTGCTTCCGTCGGACGAATGAATCGTCGCAAGCTGGGTCGAACGTCAAAGGAGGATTCGACTATGCGGATATCGATAGCGGTCGCGGTGATTTGCTCGGCCTGCGGCGGTGGTTCTGGCAGTGGCGGCGATGTGACACCGGACGAGCTTCCCGCCGAGCTCGCCGGGGTGACGTGTGCGCAGCTGACCGCGTGCTGCACGACCGAAGAATTCATGAACGAGGCACTCGGAGCCGATAGCGAGCAGGAGTGCCGCGCGCTGTTCACCGGCTTTGCCGGGCTGCTCGCGGACGTGCTGAACGACTCGATCGCGGCCGGTCGCGTCGTTTACCACGGCGATCGCATGGCGGACTGCATCGACGCGATCTCCACGCTGTCGTGCACCGAGTTCCAGCAGGCGAACGGCGGGCCGTTCCCCAACGGCGCCTGTCAGGATCCATTCGAGGGTCAGGTCGCGATCGGTGGCGAATGCGCGAACGACTTCGACTGCACGTCGGAGTATTGCTCCGGTGACATGCTCGACTTCGACGGCAACATCACGTTTGGCGCGTGTGCAGATGCGCCGCTCGCCGGCGATCCGTGCGACAACAACGATTGTGCAGAAGGCGCGTTCTGCGACTTCACGGCCGGAATGCCGACGTGCGAGGCCTTGCTGGCCGACGGCTCCGGCTGCACGAGCGACAATCAGTGTGCGAGCGACAGCTGCAATGGCGCGGACGGCGGCAGCCCCGGAACCTGCGGCGCGCCGACGACCTGTGACGGCCAGTGATCAGCGGCGACTCGTGCACGACAGAAGCCGCGGGTCTTGCACGAGAACGCGGCCAGCCGCTCCTCGGCGCAGTGGTCACAGCGCACGCGCACGAAGCCGTGGCAGAGCAGGCCGCAGGCGAGGACTTCTCGAACTCGCGCTCGACGATACGCGCTCGCGGCGTACGGCAAGCTCAAGGTCCGCGCTGGCGGCGATCGTACAGAGAACCTCGTGCACTTCTTCGCCGTCGACGGCATTGCGCTCGACCAGCGTCATCCGGTCGTCGTCACGAAGGTCCGCGTCCAGGGCACGCAAAGCACGCTGGCCTGGATCGCGCGAGAGCTATGCGCAAAAGCAGTGATGCGCCCCGCGATCTGGTTCGGCTTGCTCGCAGCGATCGCACTGGTGCTCGCGACGTGCACCGAGCGCCGCACGCAACGTCCGACGCGCTCGTTCGACAAGGCCGACGAGCCGGTCGCGAACCCGGCTCCACGACCCGCGGCCAAGCCAAAACATGGCCCGCACCCTCACGCGCACGGCGGGCATCCGCACAAGCGGGACCCACATCATCACCGGCATCCGCATTGGCACGTCGAAGGTGCAAACGGACACCACCGTCCCATCTGACGTTGTATTCTGGCGAATCATGACGGTTTCGACCGGGATGACGATCGGCAAGTACGAGCTCTCGGCCGATTCGAAGCGCGCCGCGGTCCACGACAAGCAGGCCAAGAAGTACTTCGACGCCGGCCAATACGACGACGCGATCATGGAGTTCCAAGCGTCGTACAGGCTCGACAAGAAGCCGGTCACGCTGTTCAAGATCGCGAGCGCCTACTACAAGAACACCGACTACACCGCAGCGGTCGAGTACTACCAGAAGTACCTCGACGCTACACCCGACGGTCCGCTCGCGCAGGAAGCGATCGACTTCAGCGCCGACGCGAAGCAACAGCTCGCGGATCGCGCCGCGAAGAAAGCGGCTCAAGACGAGGCCGCGCGCCGCGAGGCCGAGCGCAAGGCCGCCGAAGCCGAGCGCGAGCGCAAGAAGCTCGCCGCGACCGGCCACGTGAAGCAGGCCGAGGCGTACGAGAAAGCGGGTGCGTGGTCGAGCGCGGGCGACGAGTACATCGCAGCCGCAAAGGTCGCCGACGATCCTTCCTACCTGCTGCTCGCCGCCGAGCGGTTTCGCAAACAGCCCGACAACACGAAGGCGCGTGCCGCGCTGCTCGCGTACCTCGAGAAGGTCCCGGTGGGTCCCGACAGCGAGAAGATCCGCGGCGATGTCGCGACGCTGACCCGAGAGAGCCGCGCGATCTCGGCGCGCTCGCCGTCGAGGATTTCGAGGTGATCGAGCTCGGCGGGCGGATCGAGCTGACCTTCGACTGCGTCCGTTAAGATCGCCTCACGGGCGCGGCGCTACGTGAGAGTATCGTCAGGTAATCCAGATTTGGAGACGTGCTGTGTGACCATGGGGAGATGCGTAATCGACTCCCATTTGTACTACTGACATTCGTCGCCTGTGGCGACAACATTCGACCCTTCACCGATGCGGCCACGGCGCGCGATAGCCCCCTGAACGGGGACGCGATCGCGATCGATGCCCCGGCTGCCTGCTCGCCGAACGCGGTGCTGTGCGATGGCGACTCGGTCGTCACGTGCAGCGCGGCCGGCGACGAGGAGACTCGCACGATCTGTGTCATGGGCTGCGATGGCACCAAGGTTCCGCCGCGCTGTCTGACGCCGGTGCCGTCGAACCTCGCGACCGATACCTGCACGACGGCCGCGGCAGGGGACCTGACCGTCGCCGCCAACCAGACCATCACGCTCGATACCAGCGCCGCAAACTGCGATGTCGTGCAATCGCAGGGCGCGGGCCTGCCGGTGATCTGCGTCCGGAAGTTCGCGAACGTGACCATCGATGGCACGGTCATCGGCGCGGGTGCCAACGTGCTCGCGATCGTCGCGACGACGTCGATGACGATCAACGGAACGATCGATGTGTCGTCGAGGGCTGCGGCCTCGGGACCCGCGGGCACGAGCACGGACAGCGACGGTGGCCAACCCGCACAGGCCTCGGCCGGTGGTGGCGGCGCGGGCTACTTGACCGCCGGGGGAGCGGGTGCGGTCTCGTCGCTGATCACCGGAGGCAACGGCGGTGCGGCAGGACCGGCCGTCGGTACGGCGCAGATCATCCCCGGTCGTGGAGGCGCGCCCGGTGGTGACGGTGGCCCGCAAGCCGAGCAGGTCTCGGCCGGTGGCTTCGGCGGCGGTGCCGTTCAGCTCGCCTCGTGCAACACGCTGACGATCGGCGCGGACGCCGTGATCGATGCGGGCGGCGGTGGGGGCGGTGGTGGCAACGGCTCGCTGCAGGCGACGATCGATCCGGGTGGTGGCGCTGGTGGCGGCAGCGGTGGCTCGATCCTGATCGAGGCGCCGGTCATCACGCTCGCGGGTGGCATGTTCGCGAACGGTGGCGCGGGTGGCAGCGGCGGCGCACACGGCCTCAATGGCACGCCCGGCGTCGACGGCATGCCCGGCGCGGACGGCGCTCGCTCCGTCACGCCGGCGATGGGCGGTGGGGGAGTCATCGTCGGTACGATCATCACCGGTGCCGGCGGCAATGGTGGCGCGCTGAACACGGATCCCACGGGCGGTGTCACGCCGACGGCGACGGCCGTCGAGTCGAGCGGTGGTGGCGGCGGTGCCGCGGGACGGATCCGGGTCAACGTGCGGAGCGGAACGACCGCGACGCTGACCGGCGCGATCATCAGCCCGCTCCACAGCGCCGGCGACATGGCGACGGACTGAGGTGCTCACCGCCGGCGCCGACGCGATCACGCTCGCGTGGCAGGAGCAGCCGTCCGCGCTCCAGGCCCACTGCACCGTCGAACCCAGCGGAACACCGAGCTGCACGAAGTCGATCGAGCACTGCGTCACGCCGGCTGGCATCGCGTGGCCGCGAAGGTCGGAATGAGTCACACGATGATCGGAAGATCTGGCGCGCGTGTCGCCGGATCCGCAATTCGTCGACAAGGTACGTGACGTCGTCGGGATCTACATGAACCCGCCGAGCAATGCGGTGGTGTTCTCGTTCGACGAAAGGTCACAGCCCCCGAGCTCCTCGAGGAAACGGCAGCGCCCGCGGACGTGACGTTTCGTGGCGTGGTGCGGACCGTGTGGGGCCTGTTTACCGAATCACAGCCGACGGAGGCCGCCGCGGGCGCACGGCTGCTCGCCCGCTATCCGCGGCCTCGATAGACACCGATCATCGAGCGCGGAGGACGTGCGGAATGACGTTAGGTGAGCTTCTTCCGGCAATGGGAAACTCCCGATGATGTGATCTTCTGCACCTTCGTGTCGAGCCAGCGCGGGCTCAACAGGAACTCGATCACTCCAGACCGGATCAGTTCGGCATGAAGTTGTTGGCACGGTATCCCCGACCGCAGCAGTGAGCGGCCAGTCGCGCGTCGCGTGCACCTGATCAGAAATCTGCATTTCGGCGCGTCACACACGCGGGGGGGCGGGTCTACGTCTATGCCGGCAGAGACCGGTGGAGGGACTCATGACCAACGGACACGAGGCGAGGCGCCGCACGGCCGCCCCGACTGATTCACCCGCACGAAACCACCTGATGCGCCTGCTGACCTTGGCGCTCGTCGCGCTGCCGACCTCCGTGCATGCGGCGAACGAGATGCACGCGTACGGCGTCGCGAACTTCGGCACTGGCTACTCGTGCTCCGGCGCCAAGACCCACTCCGTCCACAACGGCACCCCGGACGACTTCGCGGAGGTGTTCTCCGAGATGAAGAGCGACGGGAAGTGGGACGACGTCCGCGTGCACAAGAACACGAGCGTCAGGGGCATCAACTTCACCGACGCCGGCAAGGTCTCCGGTGGCCTCGACGACCAGGATCTGTCGGGCGCCGACGACGCCGACGTGATGTTCATCCATACCCACGGCAAGCACAGCGAGTCGCAGGTGGCGTCGTGGTTGTCGATGGGCAACGCGTACTACGACTGCAAGGTACGGACCGACAGCAACATGCGGTGGAACTCCGATCTCGAGATCGCGGTCGTGAAGGCGTGCCAGTCGGGCGACTACAAGGTGTGGCAGGACGGCGGCTACATGGCGCAATTCTCGACCGCGGCGAGCCAGCTCACGATGTGGAATGCCTTCCACGGCAACTCCGCGTGCGGCTTCTGGACCGGCAGCCACGTCAGCGACTACGCGTGGGATTCGCAGCTCGATGGCGTCGGTGAGAACTGGCTCGACGAGTTCTACACCGAGTGGATCGGCTCGGATAACGACGACTGTCCCGTGTCGATCGTGATGGGCTCGGACTCGTCCGCGCGCGATCACCAGTTCGAGAACGGCGGCTGGCGCGATCGGAAGGCCACCGGCACCAAGACCGGATCGTCCTACTACTACATCGGCGACTGCGATCCCGAGAAGGGCGTCCGGCTTCCGGACTGAGAGGAATGACCATGAACACCCAGATCATTTGCTTCGCGCTCGCCGGCACACTCGCCGCTTGCGCCCCGACCACCGACCCGGAGGCCGAGACCGATTCGGTCACCAGCGCGATCACCGAGCTCACCATCGACTCGAGTGCACTGACCACCATCCCGACCGGCACCATCCCCGCGAACCGGCTCACGCTCGCCGCATTCGACGACACCGCTGTTGCGTCGAAGCTGATCGAGACGCCCGAGCCGTTCGCACGGATCGAAGCCGTCTCGACCCGACGCTTCCTCGACTCCACGAGCTGGAGCCTCGAGACCGATCCTCGTCGCGGTTCGGTGCTCGTGATGCGGAAGACGAAGGGCGGCGTTGCGGCAGCGCTGGACCCGGTCGTCCTCCAGCGCGAGGCGCTCGCGCGGCTGTCGTCGTGGGGACTGCTCTCCACCGAGGTCGGCACGGTTCTCGAGCGCAAGACGATGGCTCACGACGAGGATCGGCTCGTGGGGGCGCTGCCTCGCGTGCTGTCGCACAAGACGTTCGTGTTCCGGCAGGTGCTCGGCGTTCCGGTCGAGGAACACCGCGCGGTCGTCACCCACGCCCTCGACGGCTCGTTCCAGCGTGCGCGCGTGAAGTGGCCGGCGTTGGCCGCGAGCGGGCACCTGCTCCACACGCGCCTCGGTCGCGCGGAGATCGAGGCACGTGCCGCCGCCGCCCTGGGGCGCGAGGGGATCACCTCGGGGGCCATCGCGCTTCGCTGGCGGTATGTCGCCAGCCCGGCGAGCGTGGCCGGCGAGGTCGTGCTGAAGCTGGTTGTCGCGGCGCGTGTGCCTTCCGTGGATGGCGTCGAGGTCGATGAGGAAGCACGTGACCTCGACGTCGACGTGAGCGCCGTCCCGTGACTCGCGAGCGGTTCGCTCGAGCGGCGCACTGATCTCGGCAGGCCGCCGGCGTGGACGTGCGTCTCTCTCGCATCACATGCGCCGATCGTCCTTCGTCAGCACGTGGCCCATGGCGCGGTACTCGCTGCGTGCGGCGCGGCGCAGCTGGGCCATGCCGATCGCGTGGCTCTCCTCGGCGGCGATGAAGGCCGCCGTGAGCACCGCGTTGCGAATGTTCGCGCCGCTCATCATGCGGTACTCCTCGGCGAGCGAACGCAGATCGAGGTTCGCTTCGAGCGGCGCGCCGGTGGCGAGCATCTCGTGCCAGAGCTGGACGCGTTCGTCGACCTCGGGGAGGCCGAACACGATGTGGCTCGCGAGCCGGCGGCGGAGCGCCGGATCGATGCTGGTGTCGAGGTTGGTGGTCAGGATCACGACGCCGCCGAAGCTCTCGACGCGCTGGAGCAGGTAGTTGACCTCGAGGTTCGCGTAGCGATCGACCGCGGACTTGACCTCGGCGGATCGCTTCGCGAACAGCGCGTCGGCCTCGTCGAACAGCAGCAACGCGTGGCCCGCCTCGGCAGCCTCGAAGACCTTCGCGAGCTGCTTCTCGGTCTCGCCGACCCACTTCGAGACGATGCGCGAGAGGTCGACCTGGTAGAGCTCGAGCTGCAGCTCGCGCGCGATCAGGCCGGCGACCATCGTCTTGCCGGTCCCGGGCGGACCCGAGAACAGGGCGGCCACGCCGGCACCGCGCGCGAGCTTGCGCCGGAAGCCCCAGCGATCGAGCACGAAGTGCGAGTGGCGGATCCGCCCGACGAGGAGCGCGACGTCGTCCTCGGTGTCGGGCGGCAGGATCAGCTCCGACCACTCCTGCTTGACGACGACCCGGCTCGCGAGCTCGCCGAGACGCTCGGTGACGTTGTCCTGGATGCCAGACACCAGATCCGAGAGCTCGGGGATCGCGCGTCCCTCGTGGTCCGCGTGGTACTTCGCCGAGCGGGTCGCGGCGACGATCCCACCGGCACCGAGGGCGTAGCGATGCGCGAGCACGTCGAGCTCGGTGGCCGCCGAGGCGTCGCCGAGCGCGTTCGACCACAGCGTGTGACGCGTGATCGCGTCGGGGATGGGCCAGCGCGCGCGCAGCACGGTGCGGCGTACCGCCATCAGCTCGAGCCGGGGCGTGCTCGTGGTGATCACGACCGGGCCATCGAACGAGTCGAGCGCCGTCGCGAGCCCGAGCGCGATCTCGTCACCCGGCGGCAGTCGTGACCACAGCTCGTCGAGGTTCGCGAGCACCGGGATCGCATCGAGCAACAACGCCTCGCGTCGCAACGCGGTGAGGATCGCGTCGACCCGTCGCGGCGAGACGCGGGTGAAGTCGACCGCGATGACGGCGCGAGGCGAGGCCGCGAGCGCGGCGGCGGTCCTTCGACCGGACCCGTAGTTGCCCTCGAGGAGGATCGTGGGTGCGACCGAGGACGCGAGCCAGCCGCGCAGCTTCGCGAGCACCGCGAGCTGTTCGCTCGAATGGTGGACCTCGCCCGTACTCACCACGCCGCCGATCGCCTCGACGATCGGGTCGATCACGTCGAGGCCCCGCAGGAAATCGATCACGCGTACGGTGGTGGTCCACGGCGTGCCGATGTCGAACGGCTCGTCCCCGGCGGGAAGCAGGATCCCGTTCACCCGCAGCGGATGGCGTGCGTCGCACACCGCGAGCAGTGCGCGCGTGCGCGGCTCGCGTAGCTCGTGCCACGCGATGTGCTGCGCGAGGCTGATGCCTCGTCGTGCGTCATTGCCGAACACGGCGAGGGCGTTCGCGAGCACGCGCGGCTCGATCGCACGTGCCACGACCGACCACAACAGCTCGACCTCGTCGACGGTGAGGCCGAGCGCGAGCGCGAGCACGCCGGCAGGGCTGCGGTCTCCCGCTGGCTCGTTCGCGCCGATCGGATCGAGCTCGCCGCCCTCGACGCGCCGCGCGGCTCGCTCGCTGCGAACGAGGACCGCCGCTACCCGCCGCTCCAGCTCGGACTCCGACATCGGCGAATTCTAGCCCACGCCGCGCAGGCGCACGCCACCTGCTCAGCCGCGCTTCGTGACGCGATCCGCGGCGCGATCGGGCGACGGCTCCGCGGCTGGCTGCTTCGCGCGATGCGGGCCGAGCTCGATGCGATCGACGTTGGCGGCGAACCAGTCCTTGATCCACACCGCGAGCTTGCCGCCCTTCAGGTGCGCCGTCTTCTGCGTCCCGTCGAACTCGCGATAGAACTCGGTGTAGCACTCGGCGAAGAACTCCGGCGCGGCGGACAGCGAGTACACCGACGGAGCGACGTCGACCGTCGCCTTCGGAACCGTCGCGATCGTGCCCTGGTTGTTGCCGGTGACACCGACGCGTCCGTTGACCTCGCGCCGCTCGGTGTGATCGAACTTGCTCCCCTCGAGTGCGGCGGCGACCAGCGGCACGTGCTTGTAGTGCGACGCCATCGCGGGGTGATCGGCGCCGACCAGTGATCCCACCGACGAGCCGGTTCGCAGCGCGTGTTGCCAGGCCTCGATGATCTTCTTGCGATCGGCACCCTTCACGCCGTCGAGCGCCTGCATGTCGTTCGCCCAGTCCTCGACCTGATCGATCCCGTAGTTCTTCCAGCCCGCGAGCCCGAACACGAGCTCGGTCCGCTCGCCGAGCATCGTGTCGATGGAGTGGCCGACCTCGTGCAGCACGGTGGACTTGAACTTGTCCTCCTCGATCGGCTTCACGCGGTACTTCGTGCCCTGGATGCTGATCCAACCCATGGTGGGATCCGTCGCCTTCGCGAACGCCGCATCATCGAGCCCGTAGTAGCGCTTGATCTCGTCGGCCGTCAGATCGGGTGCGGCGTCGTAGCTCGTGTCGACGGTGCCCTTCTTGAAGTCACCCTCGTCGTCGCTGAGCACGACGTTCGGGTCGTCCCACAGGCCCGCGGCACCCGGCGTCGGATCGCGGCGGAACTGCTCGATCGCGCGCTGGTTGACCTGCGCCGGCGGCAAGCGCGCGAGCACGCCCCACAGCCGCTTCGTGGTCGCGACATCGAAGTCGGCCTCGATCGTGACGTCGTAGCGGATCTCGAAGAGCCCGCGGACGGCCTCGGGCACGGCCACGTGGCGACACAGCTCGTCGAGCGTCTGGCGCTCCGCGGCGTCCAGCCGGCCACCGCGCGGAAGCAGCGCGAGCCAGTCGGTCACCGCCTGCGTGGGTTTCTCGATGAGGCGCGCCAGCTGCTTGATCGCCGCCTTCGAGCTCGCCACGAGCGCCAGGATCATGAACGACGACTCGAGCTCGAACAGCCAGCGCGCGCCGTCGCGGCAGCTCAGGAGCTGGGCGATGCCGAGGCTCGGGAACACGTGCTGCGGCGGCACCGGCACGATCGCGCGCAACGCGTCGACGGCACTCGTGTGACCACCCGAGAGCAGCTGGACCTGGTCCTTCGGGAACGCGTGTACGACGGCGTACGCGTTCGCGTCACTCGCACCCTTGCCGAGCTGGTCGATCGCGGTCCACAGGTGATCCGCGGCGGCGGCGTCGTGCAGCTGCTCGCCCTGCTGCTTCGCGCCACCGTCGAGCTTCTGCTTGCCGGCCTTGTACTTGCCCGCGTCCTCGATGGGCTGGTCGTCCTCGAGCGAGGTCGCCAGCGCATCGAACCCGGCCTTGCCTTCGGGCAGCAGGAACTTGTACTTCGGCAGGTGCGCGTAGAGCTCGAAGTTGCCCTCGACGATCGCCGCGGCCTGGCCACGTGCCGGCTCGCGCGAGATCACGGCGAGCGCCTGGCTCGCGGCGGCCTCGACGAACACCCACTCGAGGAGGTCCGGGTTCTTGTCGAGCGCCTTCGCCATCACGTTCGCGTCGAGCAGCGACGGAAACACCACGAACGGGCTGGTCCCGAACAGCCCGCGCGCGAGCTTGGCGAGCCTCGCGTTGCCGACGACCTCGTGCTCCTCGCTCGCGGCGCGCGTGCGCAGGTAGCTCAGGAGTCGCGGCTCGTAGACCTTCCCGGCGCCGAGCAGCTGCGCGATCGTGGGGCCGAGCGCGAACACGGCCCGGGCGAGCGCGTCGCCGCTGAGCTTCTTCACCGCCGCCTCGAGCGAGCTCGGCGTCTTCACGGCGTCCGCCCGCTCGCTCGGCTCGAGGTCCGCGATTCGATCGAGGATCTCGTCCTCGTCGCCATCACCGACCTTCGTCGCGACGTCGAACCGCGCCTTGTCGCCGGCACCGAGGATGACGGGATCGATCGGCTGGGCGTCCCAGTCGCCCTCGTCGTAGATGATCGGGCGATCGGCCAGGAGGTTCTGCTCGACGTGCTGCTTCGCCTTGCTGTCCTTCACGTTGAGGACGAACCGCCGAAGCCGCTCGTTGTCGGAGTCCACCGGCAGCTGCTTCACCCACTTGAAGCCCTGCTCGCGCTGCACGAAGCCACAGCCCTGCTTGGCAGCCTCGGCGCTGCCGACCGCGAGCCACAGCCAGTGCCGTTCGTCGGTGGACTCGTAGACCCACTGCCGCAGCGCCTCGTCGCCGATCATCATCGGGTGCGCCGTCTCCTGCTGGGCGCCATCGGGGAAGAAGTCGAGGAACGGAGTCGCGCGCCCGACGACGTTGCGGACGCGCTTGCGCAGGCGATCGTGCTTCAGGATCGAGAGGCGAGACCTCGTCAGGCTGTACGAGTAGACGAGCGTCATCACGTGATCCGGAAGCACGTCCGCCGCCTCCAGCAGGAGCGACATCGCCTCGTCCGCCTTCATCGTCGACGCGATCGCGAACTGCAGCACCACGCCCGCGGGCTGGCCGCGGATCTTGGCGGCCATCTCCTTCTCGGGGCGCCCTTCGATCGTGCCCGCGCGCGCGGCCGCGTCGAGCAGCGTGAACGTATCCATGTCGCCGGCGATGTTCGCGTTGAGCTCGGCGCGCGCGTCTTCCTGGCGCTTCGTGCGCGCGGCAAACACGGCATCGTCCCTGGACGGATCGGCCTCGTCGAACTGCGGCAGCGTCTTCAGGATCTTGTCGAGCTTGGCCTTCGCCGCGGCATCCTTCGTTCCCTTCGCGAGTCGACCGAGCGAGTCGCCGAGCTGCACGCCGCCGCCGATCTGCAGGTGATCGAGGAAGTTCCACAGCACGGGATCGAGATCGAGCGTGGCGGCGAGCTTCTGCGAGCCCGCCTGCCCGAGCGTGACCGCGAGGACCGTGGGGCTCGCGGCGGACTCGACGAACCAGTGCAAGAGGCTCCGCTTGTCGTGGAGCTCTTCGGGGAGCTCGGCGAGCTGCGGGACCTCGAGCCCCAGCGGACCGGGGAGCAACGCCTGGAGCTGCTTGATGACCGGGGGACTCGTCTCGAGCTTCACGAGCTCGGCGATGCTGCGACCCCGCAGGTACGAACGGATCGCGGCGGCGTTCGCGGGCGGCTTCGCGGTGTCGAGCGCGACACTGACGGCGAAGTAGGGCACGTAGCCGAGCGCCGCGGCGCAGTCGAGGAACAGCTCGCCATCCATCCGCGCCGCGAGCACGGGCATCAGCATGTGAGCGTCGTCGCGCTTCGTCCGCGGGATCGCCTTCAGCAGCAGCGGCATCCCGGCCGCGGTTCCCTTGCCCGTCTTCGCGAACTCCTCGACCGCGGCCCAGGCCGCGTCGGAATCCTGTGCGAGTGCCGCGGGTGACGTCGCGCCCGGCGATCGATCCTGCGCGGGCGCGCGAGCCGGAGCGGGCTGCTGGTCGGGTCTTGCTTCCTGTTCTCCACCCATGTGGCCCTCTACCTTGGATACAGACGCACGCGCTCGCTCGGGACCTTCGACATCGCGACGACCGCGACGCAGGTGTGTGCCGTGATACGGGTGATCGCGAACCGGGCTCCCCCGACCGGGCGATTTGCCTCGTTCAGGAACTCGCCCCGCCAGGTCCGCGTGATCCCATGGGTACTACCGCGATCCAGGGTGACCGCGAGCTCGTTCCCGGTGCGCTTGATGTCGATGACCTTCGCATCGACCGGCGTGGCGGCCTTCTCGTCGGCCGGTGGTGGCGTCCGGTCGTCGGGGATCGCGTCCGTCGACTCGTGCGAGGTCAGGCCCGCGTCGGTAGCCAGCGTGGTCTGGGCGCGTGAGCTCGCGGCGACCCGATCACCGGACCCGCTACATCCGACGACCACGAGGATCGAGG
>Ga0299915_10001649_pt1 | contig 16474 bp, 23 predicted proteins | sample RVTome_13_FD_200263 | JGI IMG/M metagenome (GOLD analysis project Ga0299915, IMG submission 200263) | Soil microbial communities from uranium-contaminated site in the Upper Colorado River Basin, Wyoming, United States - RVT92D227 (version 2) ... | reverse complement strand
AGATTTTTCAAAGATAAACCCAATGATGGATTTGAGGAAAAAATAGTTCAAGTTAACAGGGTTTCCAAAAAGACAAAAGGGGGAAACAAAGTTGGATTCTCGGTTTTGGTCGTTGTGGGAAATAAAAAAGGAAAAGTCGGAGTGGGATTGGGCAAGGGGCCGGAAATATCATCGGCGATTAAAAAAGGAGTTCTGCTTGGAAAAAAGCACGCCATTGACGTTCCTATTGTGAACGGCACAATACCCTTTGATTTTTCTATTAAATTGGGCGCTGCAAAAGTAATGTTGAAGCCGGCGCCGCGTGGAAGCGGGGTTATCGCTGGCGGAGCAGTCAGGAGCGTTGTCTCGGCTTGTGGAATAGAGAATATTTCATCCAAAGTTTTGGGGACAAAAAATCAAGCCAGCAATGTTTACGCAACAATAGAGGCTTTGAAACGCATGACGCAAAGATATCATAAAATGGGCAAGATAATGACCAAAAAGTAAGTTTCAGAAACATCGTCGTTATGAAATTGTCATCTTTAACAAAAATTACTAAAACGGGCAAGAAGAGGCTTGGGCAAGGTCATGGTTCAGGTCGGGGAAAAACATCAGGACGCGGAACCAAAGGGCAGAATGCCAGAAGTTCAAGAGCCCTGTCTTTCGAAGGAGGAGCGCTGCCTTTGGTTAAAAGGCTTCCCTTTTTACGAGGAAAAGGCAAAAATAAATCTTTCAAGCGTCCAGCGATAGGAATTAATGTTGAAAAATTGAATATCTTTAAAAAAAATTCAATTGTTGATGTAAAATCTTTGGTTGAAAATAAAATCGCTTGTGCAGATTACGCTAAGAAATACAATGTTAAAATTTTAGGAAACGGCAAATTAGAAACATCTTTGGTTGTGAAAGTTCCGACTTCAAAATTGGCCTTGAAGAAAATAGAAAAAGCGGGCGGTCGCGTGGAACGCAACTAATTATGAAAAATATTTTTGAGATTTTTAGCAAAAGTATAAAGACACCCGACGTAAGAAAAAAACTTTTATTTACGGCAACTATTTTTGTAGTTTTTAGAATTTTTGCACACATCCCAGTTGCTGGCGTAAACCTGGCCGCATTAAGAACTCTTTTTTCGCAAAACCAATTCTTGGGACTTTTGGATATTTTTTCCGGAGGAACACTTGCCAACTTTTCCGTAATGGCACTAGGACTTAACCCATACATCAACGCATCCATTATTCTGCAGCTTTTAACAATGGTTTTTCCGAAATTAGAAGCTTTGTCAAAAGAAGGGGAATCAGGCAGGCAAAAGATAAATCAATACACGAGAATGTTGACGGTTCCTCTGGCAGCCCTACAATCAGTTGGTATGTATGCTCTTTTGCGTAGTCAAGGAATTATTTCGAATTTGAGCCTGCTAGATATAATTTCTTTTATGGCAACGATGACTGCAGGGACAATACTTTTGGTCTGGCTGGGAGAACTGATATCGGAAAAAGGAGTTGGAAATGGAATATCTCTGCTTATTTTCGCAGGAATTGTCGGGAGGATTCCCATATCTTTCGGTCAGACAATTTCGACTGCAACCGCAAATAATGTCTTTGACTTAATTACATTTCTGATAATGGGAATATCTGTAATAGCAGCAATAATTGTTATTAATGAAGGTACTCGCAAGATAACAGTTTATTATGCAAAAAGAGTCAGAGGGAATAAGATGTATGGAGGGCAATCAACGCACCTTCCTTTACGCGTTAATCAAGCTGGGGTGATACCAATAATCTTTGCTGTGTCTATTGTTCTTTTGCCTTCAGTAGCGGCGAATTATTTGACTGCATCACCGAATCCATTTTTAAACAGCATAGCTACGACAATGGCAGGATTATTTAATCCTTCAGGAATGTTCTACAATAGCTTTTATTTTCTCTTAGTTGTCGGTTTTACCTATTTTTATACGGCTGTGATTTTCTCGCCAAAAAAAATTGCGGAAGAAATTCAAAAGTACGGGGGTTTTATTCCTGGAATCAGGCCTGGAACGCCGACAGCTAGCTATTTAAACTTTGTATTAACCCGCATAACTCTAGCTGGTGCAATTTTTCTGGGAATTATCGCTATTTTCCCAACGATTGCGCGTGTCTTCACCAATATACAGACGCTTATGCTGGGAGGAACAGGAATTCTAATCGTAGTTTCGGTTGTTCTTGAAACTATTAATGCGATTGAAGCCCAATTGGTAATGAGAAATTATGAAGGTTACAGCAAGAGGTAAATGTTTATGAAAATAATTCTAATAGGAATACAGGGTTCGGGCAAATCAACCCAGGGAAATATGCTAGCTAAAGAACTTAATATTCCCTATCTTTCAACAGGACATATCTTTAGAGAAATTGCAAAAGGGAAGAATCCTTTGGGGCGCTACATAAAGGAAATTATGAATGCAGGGTATCTTATCCCTGACAAAAAAACTCTCAAAATAGTAAGTGACTATCTTAAAAGACCAGAATATGAGAAGGGATACATTCTTGATGGTTTTCCTAGAACTTTAGAGCAAGTGGAAAAATTTGAAAACGGAGTAGATAGGGTAATCTATTTAAAAGTTTCGGATAAGGAAGCATTGTGGAGATTGTCTTACAGAAATGGAGACAATGGAGAAGAGCGCGATGATGAAACCCTAGCTGCAATTCGAAGAAGAATTGAGCTTTTTCACAAATTAACAAAGCCGGTTTTGGATTACTACAGAAGAAGAAAGATTTTAGTTGAAATAGATGGAGAAAAACAAATAAAAGATATTTTTAAAGAAATTATAGAAAAGTTAAAAAAATAAGTGTGTTAAAAAATGATTCTCTTATTATAGGAATTACAGGAGCATTTGGTAGTGGCAAATCAACAGCCGCCGATATTCTTAAAGACCTCGGTTTAACGAAAATTAGTTTGGTTAGTTTTTTGGAAGAGGAATTAAAAAGTCGGAGAGAGAAGAAAATCATTCGAAAAAACCTTCAGAATTTAGGAAACCAATGGAGAGAGGGCTATGGCGCAGGAATTCTCGCTAGCAAAGCAATAGTCTTAATAAAAGAAAAATCAACAAGAAAAGTGGTCGTTGAGGGTTTTAGAAATATTGCGGAAATTGAAGAGTTCCGTAAGTTTAAAAATTTTAAATTAATCGGTATTATTGCGAACAGAAAAATTCGCTTTGAAAGACTCAGAAAGCTTAAAAGAAGAGAAAAGTTAAATTGGGAACTTTTTAATCAGCTTGACAACAGAGATTTGGGAATTAACGAGGAAAAAAATGGTTTACAAGTGGCGATTTGTCTTGCATTGTCGGATATATTTATTGAGAATAATAAAAGCTTGGAAAAATTTAAAAACAAGATTCAGAAAGCAATTCAAGAAAAGATTTAATTTAAAATGATCATTGTTTTTATAGGGCCACCGTATGCCGGTAAGAATACTCAAGGAAAACTATTGAGTCAGAAATTCGGGAATATGCCCATTCTTAGCATGGGACATTTGATTCGTGAAGCGCGGGAAAGCGGCGATAAAACATTTATAAAAGCGTATAGAGAATATAGTCTGAAGGGACTGCATCTTCCTACAATTATAAAATTTCCCTTACTTAGGAAGAAGATGGATCAAACAAAAGACGGGTTTATATTGGATAACTTTCCAGCAACCAAAGATGATCTTAAAATACTTAACGATTATTTATTGGGAACAAATAAGAAAATCGACAGGGCAATATATTTGAACATATCCCAAGAGGAAATGAAAAAAAGATTGGAAAATGCATTTCGCGGCAGAAAAGATGACGATCCAAGCGTTGTAAACATAAGAAGGGAAATTCAAGATCAAGATAGGATTCCTGTTCTCGAGTTCTATAAAAATCAAAATCTACTTTTGGAAATAAACGGGGAGGGGGACATAGCTGCAATTCATAAAGAAATTATGAAAGAATTATCAAAAAGCAGTAGTTAATATGATTAACATAAAAACCAGAGAGGAAATCGAAATAATGAGAGAAGGAGGAAGAATTTTGGCGGAAGTTTTATTTGAGGTGGTAAAAAATGCAAAAATTGGCACTTCAGAATTGGAGCTAGATCAGATGGCGGAGAAGTTAATATTAGCAAAAGGTGCAGAACCTGGATTTAAGAAAGTAGGGGGATATAAATATACAACTTGCATTTCCACAAATGATGTGGTTGTCCACGGGATACCAACAGCCTATAGATTGAGAGAAAACGACGTAATTGGCATAGATTGCGGAGTGTACCATAAGGGTTTTCATACGGATATGGCACAGACGCTTCGCGTTTCAAATCAAAAATCAAAAATTAAAAATCAAAAAGAAAAAGAAATTGATGAGTTCTTGAAAATAGGAGAGAGTGCGATGTGGGAGGGAATACGAGCTGCAAAAGCAGGCAAGAGAGTTGGGGATATTTCCAAAGCAGTTCAAGATACAGTTGAGGGCCAAGGATACTCAGTTGTAAGGAGCCTAGTTGGTCATGGTGTGGGAAAGGAGCTTCACGAGAAGCCTGAAATTCCGGGATTCCTAAGAGAGCCTATTTCACAGACGCCTAAGCTTGAAAACGGCATGACTTTAGCAATTGAAGTGATCTATAATATGGGGAAAAGTGATGTCGCACTCTCAGGCGATAATTGGACCATCAAAACTAAAGATCATAGCTTATCAGGTCTTTTTGAGAGGACGATAGTCATTGCAGAAGGTAAGCCGCTTGTTTTGACAAGGCCGATTTGATATAATAATTTAGTTAAATTTCTAATTTCTAATTTCTGGAGATTTTAGGCTAATTAAGGCAATTAGAGATTAGGATTTTTTATTTATGGTTCATCAGGGGTCTTTTGAGATAGAAGGATTAGTCAAGGAATCATTATCCAACACTCTGTTCAGAGTAGAATTAGCAAACAAAAGCGTGATTATTTGTCATTTGTCGGGAAAGATGAGGATGAATTTTATTAAAATACTACCTGGAGATAAAGTCAGAGTTGAGATGACTCCATACGACAAAACGAAAGGCAGAATAGTATATAGATATAAATAAAACGTTTAAGATTTAGCGTTTGGGGCTTAGCTTAAGATAATTTGCTTAATTGCTATACGCTAGCAGCTAAGCACACTAAAATATGAAAGTTCAAGCAAGTGTAAAAAAAAGATGTGTTAAATGCAAGATAATAAGACGTAGAGGCGTCGTAAGGGTAGTGTGCGAAATTCCCAAGCATAAGCAAAGACAGGGGTAAATGATGGGATTTGAAAATTATGAGAATTGCAGGATATAATTTACAGGATTTTAAAAGAGTTGATATTGCCCTAACGTATATTTATGGAATCGGAAGAAGAAACGTTGTAGGCGTTCTTAAAAAGGCAGAAGTAGATAGCGGCAAAAGAGTGAAAGATCTATCCGAAAATGAGCAGAAAAGGATTCAGGAGGCCCTAGAGGACTATAAACTTGAAGGGGATTTACGGGCAGAAGTTCACGGGAACATTAAAAGACTGAAAGAAATTGCAGCCTACAGAGGAATTAGGCACAGTAAGAATCTTCCTGTTCGCGGACAGCGTACCAGATCAAATGCCAGGACAAAACGAGGTAAAAGAGTTACTATTGGAGCAATTAAGAAGGAAGATACGGCGAAAGTCGAAGAGAAAAATAAATAAAATAACTTATGGCAGGAACAAAAGAAAATATTAAAAAGACGGGAGCAAAAAAAGCTAAAAAATCCCAGGTTGCAATAAGCAGCACTGGTCGTGTATACATTACATCCACTTTTAATAACACACTCATAACAATAACAAATGATAAAGGGGATACTTTAGCATGGGGCTCTGCCGGATCGGCAGGCTTTAGAGGAACCAGGAAATCCACTCCTTTCGCAGCCAGTAGCGCAATGGATACTATTGTAAAAAAAGCAATTGAGAAGGGGATGAAGACAGTTGAGGTTTACGTTAAAGGTCCGGGATCAGGAAGAGACTCTGCTTTAAGAGCAATTAAGAGCGGTGGGCTGTCTATCTCTTTGATTGCAGACATAACACCGGTTCCCCACAATGGACCGAGAGCCAAAAAGAAGAGGCGTATTTAATAATATATACTTACAATATGGCAAGATATATAGGACCAAAACATAAAATAGCAAGAAGGGCAGGCTTAAACATCCTTGAAAAGGATTCGGCTAGCTTACAAAGGCGCCTAAATGTTCCTCCAGGAGGAATTCATGGAAGGAAAATGAGGGTCAGGCTTTCTGAATATGGACAGCAACTAAGAGAAAAACAAAAAGCGAAAGCAATATATGGTCTTTTGGAAAAACAATTTAGCAATCTAGTTAAAACGGTGGGTCGCAAAAAAGGCGAAACAGGAGAATTATTAATCTCTCTTTTGGAAACGAGATTGGACAATGTGGTTTTTCGTTTGGGATTTGCAAAAACAAGAGCGCAGGCTCGCCAAATGATTGGGCACGGACAAATTGTTGTAAATGACAAAAAAATAACGATTCCTTCCTATCAAGTAAGATTAGATGATGTTATATCTTTGACTTCGAACGCGCAAAAAAATGCACAGGTATTAAGCCTTATGGAAGATAAAGATAGAATCATAGTTCCCTTTTTGAAGCAGGAGGGACTATCGGGCAAGTTGCTGAGAATGCCCAAGAAGGAAGATATCCAAGCTCCGTTTGACTTACAATTGATTATTGAATACTATTCAAGATAGTGGTAAAATAACCTTTATGTTAAATCCGTCATTTAAAGTAAAAGAAAAAAAGATTGCTGAAAATCACAGCGAGTTCACGATAGAACCATTAGAGCCAGGATATGGACATACTTTAGGTAATGCTTTGAGAAGGGCATTGCTTACTTCTATTCCGGGCGCGGCCGTAACATCAGTAAAGATATCAGGAGCAAAGCATAAATTCTCAACTATCCCAGGGGTTAAGGAAAACATAGTTGACCTCCTGCTTAATATAAAGAATTTAAACTTTCGTCTTCTTGACGGAGCAGAACAAAGTAAGGCCTCGCTGTCCGTAAAAGGAGCGAAAGAAGCGACAGGCAAAGATTTTGATCTGCCTGAAAATGTAGAGATCGTCAATAAAGATTGCTATATAGCATCAGTTAACGACAAGAAAGCCAAGCTGGAGGTAGAACTGACAATAGAACAAGGATTGGGTTATTCTTCGGCCGAAGAAAGGCGAAGCGGTACGCTAGGAGTTATTCCTACGGATGCAGTCTTCACTCCTGTTAAAAGAGTCAGCTATGAAGTTTCAGCTACGCGGGTTGGAAGACAAACGGATCTAGACAAATTGCTTTTGAATATTTGGACAAATGGAGTTGTTGATCCGAAAGATGCTCTCGAAGAGGCATCCAAAATTCTAACCTCATATTTTCTACAAATATACGAACCAAGGGTTGCGGCATCTTCAGAGCCGGAGGCTGCAAAGCCAGCGTTTTCGGATAGTGTTTCCAAAATGACCATTGATGAATTGGATTTACCAACGAGAATTTATAACGGGTTAAGAAATAGCGGAATTGAAACATTAGGAGAACTTTTGACTACAAATAGAAAAGATCTTTTATCGATACGCAACATGGGAGCTAAATCTATAGCAATTGTTGAAGGGAAGCTTAAGGAAAAAGGTATCTCGTTCACAGCTTAGTTGATCTTCCTCCTTCGCTAGCGCTTCGGAGGGCAAGCATTTGCATTACATGCTCTCCTACAGTAACCCCGACGGCGGGGGCGGGGCAGGGAGATTTTTATTTATGAAAAAAAATGTTTTTGGAAGACAATTCAGCAGGAACAGCAAGCAAAGAAAAGCGCTTTTCAAAAGCCTGCTTAATTCTTTGGTTTTAGAAGAAAAAATAGAAACAACCCTGGAAAAGGCCAAGGCAATCAGAGGGGATGCAGACAAAATTATAGATATAGCTAAAAGAGGGGATAAAAAACTTGCCGTTCGGCTTTTGCAACGCAGTTTGGGAAATGCGGCGCTTGGTAAAGTCATTGAGAATTTAGCATTAAGATTTAGCAACCGGACAAGCGGATATACGAGGATTGTAAAACTGGAAAAAAGGTTTTCAGACAACGCTAGGATGGCCATAATGGAATGGGTTGTAAAAGCAGAAAACAAAAATCAACCAGATTTGAATCAGGAGCAAAAATCAAAAATTAAAGAATTGCCGGCAGGCAAAAAGAAGCAAGGTCAAAATAAAAAAGAAGAGAAACAAAAGAATTTAAAAAAAGAAAATATAAAAAGAAAGACTGAAAAATGAATCAAAAAATAACAAAAGCAACGAAATTATCAGACATAAAACATTCATGGCAACTGTTTGATGTCGAAGGAAAAATTCTCGGAAGAATTGCGAGCGAAATTGCAAAAGTCCTGATGGGAAAATCAAAACCGTATTTTGTTAACAATTTAGATTGTGGGGACTATGTGGTAATAGTTAATGCAGCAAAAATTAAAGTATCAGGGAAAAAAGAACTGCAAAAAAAATATTATCGCCACTCGGGGTATCCCGGCGGTTATCGAGAAGAGACTCTTATAGATTTACGGAAGAGAAATCCTACAGACATAATCAAATTTGCAATTTCAGGAATGTTGCCACAAAATAAATTAAAGGATAGAATGTTAACCAGGCTGTTTATATTTAAAGGATCTGAACATCCGTATAAAGATAAATTTAAAATGACTGTATCACTGGAAGAAAAATTAAAAACTGAAAAAAACCTGAATAAATCATGAATGCTAAAATTAAAGAAAAAAAGATAGCGGTTAACAATAAAAATTCTCAGAAGAATTACGTCTTTGCGGTTGGCAGACGGAAAGCCTCAACTGCGAAAATACGTTTATATAAAAAAGATACTGAAATTTTAGGGGGAATATTAGTTAAGACAGGGGAAATTGTAATTAATGGCAAGCCGGTAATCGAATATTTTGATAAAAATTTGGAGAGGATTTGCAAGTCTCCTTTGGTTGTTACGGGTAATGAAAATAGATTTGCAGTGTCCATAGTGGCTAATGGAGGAGGAAAGATGGGGCAATTGGATGCGGTGGTCTTAGCGATGGCAAGAGCCTTGGATAAAGTAAATAAAGAAAAATTTCATTCAGCCCTCAAGAAAAAAGAAATGTTGACTCGCGATCCCAGAGTCAGACAGCGAAGAAAAGTAGGAATGGGCGGAAAATCAAGAAGAAAGAAGCAATCTCCAAAGCGATAATTCTCAGAATAATTCACTTTACATATTCTCCATACAATTCCCAAAACCTTTTGTTATTAGATAATAATTTTGCTTCCTGTCTGCACCAGGGCGAATACGTATCAGGGTTCCTCTTAATATCCTCAATGAATTTCTGCCAGTCTATCCATTTAAAATCTTCAACATCATTTTTATTCGGCTTTGGTTCGCTTTTTGTAAAAGCAATTAGAACCGGACAAAGTTCATTTTCTACAATTCCATTCATTTCCGCTTTGTAGGAAAAATTCGGTAAAATTTCTAAAATGTTGTTAGGGTCAATTCCCAACTCGAATTTAACCCTTCTTTTTGCAGCATTAAGGTTTGATTCATTTAATTTAGGATGTCCGCAGCAAGAATTGGACCAAGTAAGCGGCCAAGTTTTCTTTTTGGAACCTCTCTTTTGAAGCAATAATTTTCCTTTGGAATTAAATAGGAATACGGAAAATCCGCGGTGCAATGGTGTATTCCGATTATGAGTTACAAGTTTCGGAGCGATTCCTAAGACATTATTGTGCTCATCAACCAGAACGACGTAATCATCCATGCTCATGTCTTATTTCCTTAAAGATGCAATTATAAAATTTACCAGCAAATAGAGCAACAATGCTTGCCAGAAAAGAATCGACAAAAGCATTGTGCTTAAGAAAATTGCAATCAGAGATCTGTTTAAGCCGTAAAAATTCAATAAGAATGCTCCGGCTCTTCCAAGTATAAAAAAGACAACAAGACCGATAATCGGGGAAAAAACAACGGGCAAAAGCACAGGACGTCTGGCCACCTGCTTAATTGCTTTCAGAGGGTGAAAAGTTAGTCCCAAAAGTGTCTTAGTCCAGATATATCCCACAAAAATTAAAAAAGTCCTTTTTTTCATGTTTTTTTATCTTTCAAAATTTTCCTTCTTTGCATGTTGATAGTACTATGTAATTATATCTTTCCAAAAATCTTTAAAATAAATTCATCGTAATTTGTGCCAAAAACACCATGAAGGATTAAAGTCAAAATAAAGGCAAGAGGGATTAAAATTCGCCACGGATGATTACCAAACCAAAAACTAATAGAGATAAAAAGTCTTGGCAAAAACATTCCCTTAATTATCTTTTCCTGCTCTTTGGCTCTTTCCTGTAGCTTTTTTAGGAACTGCTGCTCGTTCATAGTTTGGGCTTGTTTAAAACCTTAACGTATCATCAAGCTCAATACGGGCATATGCAAGTTTGAAGCTTTGGCGCGCTCGAAAAAGAAGAGATTCAGTTGCCTTAAAAGTCATATTTAAAATAATTGCAATTTGCTTGACCGGAATCTGTTCTTCGTAACGAAGCTTAAGGATTTTCCTATAATTTCTAGGAAGACTTTGCAATACAGCCTCAATCGTGTTCCCTATTTTATTTTTTTCAAGTTGGAATTCGGGCTGGTTGATTTCCGAGGCGACAATTTCAAGAAAAGGCAATTTTGATAAAAGGATAGATTTAATTTTCTTTTTACGGTAAAAATCCACCATCTTGTTGTGGGCGATCCGATAAAGCCAGGCTGAGACATTCTCTTTTTCCCTAAGCAAAGAAAGAGAGTCAATTGCCTCCAAGAATACGTCATTAGTCAAATCTTGCGCGTCTTCAAGTAAGGGTAGTTTTTTTGTAAGATAAGATAGGATTCTCGGAGAATAAAACTTATAAAATTCAACAGCGGCTTTGCTGTCGCCTGCCAGGATGCGGTCTATAAAAGATGTAGACATGGAGAGATTATAGCAAATTTTTGCTCCGAATGATTTTTAAGAACAATTACGACATGGTAATGCAGGCGCTCTATAGCGCAATTATTGGCGTGGAGACATTGAATCATGACTAAATCTAATACTTTGGAAAAAATTTACCTTGCTTCCCCAAGAGGGTTTTGTGCTGGAGTATTAAGAGCTGTTCTGATTCTTGATTCTGTGCTCGAGAAATTTGGAAAACCCATATATGTTTGCCATCAAATTGTTCATAACAGAACTGTTGTTGGCAATTTCAAAAAAAAAGGTGTAGTTTTCATTGAAGATATTAATGATATTCCCGATAAATCCTACGTTGTCTTCAGCGCTCACGGTGTACCCCCTCAATTTTATGAAGTTGCGAAAAATAAAAAACTTAATGTTTTTGATGCCACCTGTCCGTTGGTAAATAAAGTCCATTTAGAGGTAAAACGTTATGTGAAAGAAGGATATTACATTTTATATATTGGACATAAAAATCATCCGGAGCCGATAGGAGTTTTAGGTGAAGTATCGTCGGCATCATCAGTATTGATAGATTCGCTCAAAAAAGCCAAATTAATACGGCCGCCACAAACAGAAAGATTAATCATTTTGAATCAAACCACTCTTAGTATGGATGATACGAAAAAAAACATAACGCTTTTGAAAAAAAGATTTTCAAAGATAATTCTGCCACCATCATCAGACATTTGTTTCTCGACTCAAAATCGTCAAAATGCAGTCAAAAAATTAGCCAAGAAAGTAAAAATCGTTTTGGTTATTGGTTCAAAGGAAAGCTCTAACTCGAATCGGTTAAGAGAGGCGGCCGAAAAAGAAGGGGCAAAAGCTTATTTAATTGATGGCGTTAAAGATGTTAAAAAAGAATGGCTTAAGAACGTTAAATCTGTTGGCATTACGGCAGGAGCTTCTGCGCCCAATAATATTATCGATGATGTTGTTAAGTTTCTTCGGACAAAAAACACAATCGTTAAGGAGATAGAAACAGTTAAGGAAAATATACGATTTCCATTTGATTTGAAATTGCTACAAAAATGAAGAAAATACTTATTCTTGGCTCTACGGGTTCTATAGGCAGACAGGCCTTAGATGTTATCAGGAGTCAACCCGGCAAATTTAAAGTTGCGGGTCTAGCCTGTAATTTAAACACATCGCTGCTTGAAAACCAAATAAGGGAATTCAAGCCGGAGATGGTTAGTGTTAATTACATCAATGGCCAGAAGCCAAAACTTAAAACAAGCAATAGGAAAATTTTCTATGGAGAAGAAGGAATGATTAAGATGATACGTGAGGCGGATTGTGATTTAGTAGTATTGGCAATTGTCGGAGCTGCCGGATTGAAACCTGCGATTGAAATAATCCGCGCAGGGAAAAGTATTGCCTTAGCAACAAAAGAAGTAATGGTGTTGGCCGGAAAATTAATTAATGAAGAAATTAAAAAGAAAAATATAGAACTAAAAAGAAAAGATAAACCCCTAATTAAACTTTTTCCTATTGATAGCGAACATAGTGCAATTTGGCAATCTCTTCATTCCGGTCAGACCTCGGAGATAGAAAAAATATTTTTAACTTGCAGCGGCGGACCATTTCGTAACAAAACCGTTAAGGAGTTGCAGCATCTTACTGCCGATGATGCGTTACGCCATCCAACATGGAATATGGGGAAAAGAATTACGATTGACAGTGCGACTCTTATGAATAAAGGATTGGAGATAATAGAAGCTAAATATCTTTTCGATATTAAAATTTCTCAGATTGAGGTAGTTATTCATCCGCAAAGCATTCTGCACTCGGCAGTCATGTTCCAAGACGGATCGGTTATTGGACAGCTCAGCCTGCCTGACATGAAGATTCCCATTCAATACGCTTTATCATATCCGAAGAGGCTTAAAAGTTCTTATCCCCGTTTGTCATTTTCTCAAATAAAAACATTAACTTTTGATAAACCAGATATGAAAAGATTTCCCTGTCTGCAGTATGGGTTTAAAGCAGCAGATAAAGGCGGAACTTTGCCTGTAGCTATTAATGCTGCAGATGAAGTCGCTGTAAGTCTTTTTCTCAATAAAAAAATTAAATTTTTAGACATAGCAAAAATTATAAAAGGAACTATGGATAAACATAGGAACATTAGTGATCCAACATTGAAGGAAATTTTTCAAGCCGACATTCAATCCAGAAAAACCGCCAGAATAATCGCAGATAAGATGATGATAGCGTAATACGCATATGAACTATTTAATAATTGTCGCCGGAGGCAATGGTGAACGGATGAAATCTAAGGAAAATAAAATATTTCTGAAAATTAAAAATAAGCCGATTATTTATTGGACATTTAAGGCTTTTGAGGAAAGTTCCGTAATTGACTCAATTATTGTTTGCGCCAGAACAGATGATCTTAAGAAGCTTAAAAACATCATTAATAAGTATCATTTTAAAAAAGTGATAAAACTTATTCCGGCGGAAAAATCCAGACAAGAAACAACAATGAGTACTCTTTTGTGGCTAAAAACAAAAGCAAAAAAAGATGACCTGATAGGCATTCATAACGCTGTTAATCCTTTTGTCTCACGCAGGGAAATAGAAGATGTGTTTACTGCTGCAAGAAAACACCGCGCTGCGCTTTTGGCTTATCCCGCGCGGGATACGGTAAAAGTGACCAATGGAAATAATTTAGTAGACAATACTCCAATAAGGAATTCCTGTTGGTATGCTCAAACTCCTCAAGTTGCTTTTTATCGCGATTTATTCAAAGCGTTTGTAAAAGCTCGGGACGAGAACTTCGTCGGCACAGACGATACGCAGCTTTTGGAAAAAGTTGAAATTAAGGCTAAAATAATTTCATGCTCCAGATATAACTTTAAAATTACTTTTCCTGAGGATTTAATTCTGGCAAGAAGAATAATGTCGGTTTTTATGAAGGAAAATAAACTATGATTAGAGTTGGATTAGGTCAGGATTCACATATTTTTTCCGTTGTCGAAAAAAATAAGCCTTTGATATTGGGAGGAGTGCATATTGATGCAAAAGGAGGATTTAAAGCAAATTCAGACGGAGATGTTGTCTTGCATAGTATCTGTAATGCCTTAAGTTCTGCCATTGGCGGGGACTCGTTGTCTATCTGGACAGACAAAATGTATAAGCAGGGGATAAAAGACAGTTCGTGTTATGTCGGGCATATTCTTAATAAAATAACAGCGCTTAAATACTCGGTTGTTAATGTTTCAATTTCGGTCGAGGCGAAAAAACCCTATTTAAAAACGGAAATTATAAATCAGATGAGAAAAAAAATTGCATCATTGTTAAAAATAAAACCTGATCAGGTGGGTTTAACTTTTACCTCGGGGGAAAATCTTACTGCGTTCGGGCAAGGACAGGGCATGCAGGCGTTGACCGTAGTGAGTATTGCTCAAATATGATTAAGAAAAAAGCCTACGCCAAATTAAATCTGAATTTACATATCATTCCGCCAAAAGATAATAACGATTACTATCAGGTGCGCTTTATAAGCACGCAATTAGCGTTACATGATGAGCTTTCTTTTGAGACCATCAAACATGGAATTGAAGTTGTCTGTGATCATAAAGAAATGCCACAGCAAGAAGATAATTTGGTTTATAAAGCAGCCGTGCTACTTCAGAAACTAAACTCTAAAAAAAGAGGAATCAAAGTTAAAATTAAAAAGAACATACCTATAAGAGCTGGTTTGGGTGGGGGTAGTAGCGACGCAGCGGTTGCAATTAATACGCTTTCTGAATTGTGGAACATCCGCCTAACCCAGAAACAACGAACCTTTTTAGCAAGTATATTGGGGAAAGATGTTCATTACTCATTAACTGGCGGAATTGCGGAAATTGGTGGAGATGGAGACAGGGTAATGCCTTTGTCGTTTAGTGTTCCGAAGTTCTGGCTGGTGATAATTGTGCCAGAAGAGGTTAAACCTTCAACGAGTTGGATGTATAAGCATATTAATGAAACAAAGATTGGACAACATATTCGCTTTCTTTCAAAAATGAAAAAAGCAATAAAAACAAACAATAAAACCGAATTTTTTGCTAATATTTTTAATGACTTTGAAGAAGACGTGCTTAGGCACTTTCCTATTACGCTAACCATGAAACAGGACTTAGTAAACAATGGAGCCTTGAAGACACTACTTTGTGGATCAGGCCTAGCAATGGCTGGATTTTTCGACAATAAAAGGACAGCTAGTCGAGTAAGAGAATTATTAATTGATAAATACAAAGATGTTTTAATATCTCAATTAAATTAAATTATGACAACACGAGAAAAAACCCGTAAAGTGTCTGTTGGTAATTTAATTATTGGCGGAGGAAATCCCATCAGGGTTCAATCCATGACGCAGACGAAAACAAAAGATATTAAGTCAACAATTAAACAGATTAGAGAACTGGAAAAAGTCGGATGCGAAATAATCAGAGTGACAGTTCCAGACATGGAATCAGCAAGAGCAATCGGCGAAATTAAGAAGCAAATTAAAATTCCTTTGGTTGCCGACATTCATTTCCAGTATTTATTAGCGATAGAAGCGGTTAATCAGGGCGTTGATAAAGTACGCATTAATCCGGGAAATATAGGTGGAGAAGATAAAATAAAAGCCGTTGTCAAAGTTTGCAAAGAAAAAAATGTTTCGATCAGAGTGGGCATCAATACAGGATCTTTAGAGAAAGATCTTTTTGCGAAATATGGTCAATATGGAGTTGCGCGAGTAATGATAGAATCTGCAACAAGACAAGTAAATATTCTTGAAAAATTAAACTTCCGTAGCTTTATAATGTCTCTTAAATGTTCCGATTGTCTTGTTGCCAGAGATGCATATAAACTATTTGCCGAGCGTTTTAATTATCCTCTTCATGTAGGTATTACTGAAGCTGGACCATCAATGGCAGGAATTATAAAAAGTGCCATCGGAATAGGTGGAATATTGTCTGATGGTATTGGCGACACGATTAGAGTTTCGACCAGCAGCGATCCGAAGGAACAAATTAAAATCGGTTGGGAAATATTAAAATCATTGGGATTAAGACAAAGAGGAATAAATATAATTTCCTGTCCGACTTGCGGAAGAACGGAGATAGACCTGATTGGCCTTGCCCAAAAAGTGGAAAAGATATTGGAGAATGTTGACGCGCCGTTAAATGTAGCAGTGATGGGGTGCGTAGTTAATGGTCCTGGGGAGGCCAGCTTTGCCGATATTGGTCTTTGCGGAGGAAAAAAACAAGGGGCGATTTTTAAAAAAGGTCAATTAATAAGAACTGTAACGGAAAAAGATATCCTTCCCGTTTTCATGGTTGAAATAAAAAAACTTTTAACAGAGAGAGGTTACGAAAAACAAATAAAAAATATTCGTCTTTAAGGTTTAAAGCTATGAAAATAATTAAATCGGAAAACAAAGTATGGGCAGAAAAACAAGGTTATGATAAGAAAATATTATTGGATGGGGAAAATCTGGGGGAATTTAGTTCCCTAATGCAGGAAATTAGAATTAAGTCTGGAGAAACGGCAAAGAAGC